>Ga0066710_100006436_pt1 | contig 10964 bp, 13 predicted proteins | sample GraSoiAngelo_159_FD_79666 | JGI IMG/M metagenome (GOLD analysis project Ga0066710, IMG submission 79666) | Grasslands soil microbial communities from the Angelo Coastal Reserve, California, USA - 14_1009_16_40cm | ecosystem: Environmental > Terrestrial > Soil > Grasslands | place: USA...
CGTGTGCGCTCCATAGGAGAATCCCTTGCCCGACGTCGCTCTCCTCATTGACTGGGAGAACGTCTACTACACGCTGCGGCAGCACACGACCGGACCGCTGCCGTCATCCCTCGCGATCCTGCAAGCCATACTCAAGAAGGCCGCCGAATTCGGCCCGGTGCGGGTGAAGCTCGCGATCTTCGGACAGGAGGTCGCGATGCAGGACGAGACGCTGCTCATGGCGCTCGAGTTCACCGGCATGGAGCCGATCCCGGTGGCGCAGCGCATGAGCGGCCGGCTGCTCAAAGGCCGGTCCGACGCCGTCCTTATCACGCGCGCGATGAAGCTCCTCTACAAGGACCGGCCCGACATCGAGGTGTGGTTCATCGTGTCCGGCGACCGCGACCTGAACGCCTTGTGCAAGGCACTGAAGGACGAAGACAAGAAGGTCTATCTCGTCGCGGGCGATCTCTCGCTCGCGAACGAGCTCCGCGAGTCGCCGCATCTACGCGACGACGTCTTCTTGCTGGAGGACCTGATCCCTGAAGCGCGCTGGACGCGCGGCGGTCTGCGTGCCGACGACACCCAGCACGGCAAAGAGGACGACCACCGGGGGGCTGCGCCCCCCGAGAACCCCCCACGGACACGCGCTCGCCGCAGCGGCGGCGGACGAGGCGGCGGCGGTCGGGTGGTCCGCGCCACGCCGCCGATCGTGCCCGCCGTCGTGCCAACCGCTTCACCCGAATCAGAGAAGGAGCAGCGCCGGCTCGCCGTGCTGCTTCTCGATCAGCTCGTGGCGATCCACGCGTCGTCGATGGTGCGCGGCGACTTCGTTCGCTCCGTCGTGCCGCTGTCCGAGAAGGAGGCATCCAGCGTCCTCGAGGAGCGGATCGACGCCGCGATCGAGCAGCACCACATCGAGGCGAAGCTCGAAGGCCGCACCCGCGCCAAGGCGAAGCAGCTCCTCGCGCCGAACTTCGGCTCGGCGCTCGTGGCCGAGACGTACTTCCACTTCGTACGGCTGCTCCGGCGCATCAACACCGTCACCAAGGACACCAAGCGTGTCCCCGTCGTCGAGGCGGTGCTCGACCCGCTGTCGCGCGCCGACCAGCCCGGCGGCATCGCGCGGGGCCGGACGCAGCGGCGCGTGCTGCTCGAGACGCTCTTCAACATCGCCGAAGAGCGCGGCGCCATCCAGAGCGAATCCGTCCTGCGCGATGGCCGCGAGATCACGATGTGCTGGCTCGTGGACGAGCACCCGCTCGTCGTCTACGCGCGCCAGCCCGCGGCGGCCGTCGCGCACCTCTTCAACTTCGTCAGCACGACACGCGCGCACGGCGACCGCGCCGACTGGGTGAATGCGGCCCTTTTCGCCGAGCTCCTCTCGCGCGTCGAGGGCGACGCGCTCGAGTCGAATATCCGTAGCGCCGTGGAGCGCGGCATCATGAAGCCAGAGGACCACGGCAAGAAGGCCGGATTCGTCGTCACGCGCGATCATCCCGAGGTCCGCGCGATCCTCGGCGAGTTCGGCGGCCTCAACGGAAGCGCCATCGAACGCGCCGTCACGGCGACCGCGGCCGCCTCCGGAACGGCGGACGACGCGGCCCTCCCCGCGGCGACGGATGGGGCGGCGACGGCTCCGCGCAAGCGGACCAGGCGCGGATCGCGCGGCGGACGCCGGCGCGGTGGACGCGGGCGTAGCAAGACGACCGCGGCCGGAACGGGAACGGAAGCCGCGGACTGATGGCGCGCATCCTCATCGTCGAAGACGACGCGGCCAGCATGGATCTCGCCCTGCGCATCGTGCGGCTCGCGCGGCACGAGCCAATCACGACGATGGACGGCGAGACCGCGTTCGCGGTCGCGCAGGCCACGCGCCCAGAGCTCATCCTGCTCGATCTGCACATCCCGCGACTCGATGGCTTCGCGTTCGCTCGCGCGGTCCGCAGGGAGACGTGGGGCAAGGACATGCGGATGGTCGCGGTCTCCGCTTCGGCGACACCGCCCGACCGCGACCGCGCGATCGCGGCCGGCTGTGACGGATTCATCGCGAAGCCGTACTACCCGGAGCAGCTGCGCGCGGTCATCGACCAATATCTGCCCGCGCACGCAAAGCGCACACATAAAGACCGCTAGCCGAAAAAACATTCCCGTCCGATCGCTTGCCTGAGCGTGCACCGCACGCGCTGCGCCAGCGACCGACACACGATCGTTGCAATAACCGCGTCTGACTGGGGTCGTGATCCTTCGAGGTGGCACGGCATCCGCAGCCCGGAGGGTATGGTTACCGTCAGTAACGCACGGACTAGGATCGTCATCGTCGTCGAGGACGACCGGCCGATCGGAGAGCTGCTCGCGGGCGTGATCAACGAGGAAGAGGGCTATCGCGCCATCCTCGTGACGCGGCCGACCGAGGCCCTGCACACCTGCGAACAGGTCAAGCCGGACCTCCTCGTGCTCGACGTTGGCCTGCCGGGGATGAGCGGCCTCGAGCTCTACGACCGCCTCCACAACGACGATCGCTTACGGCGCGTCCCGGTCATCTTCGAAACGGCAGTGTCGCGAGAGTACGGGCCCGAGTTCCGAAAGCGCGGGATCCGCAAGGTCCTGCAAAAGCCCTTCGACCTCAACGAGCTCATCGCCGACATCAAGGAGCTGGCCCCGCCGATCGCGGCTTAGTTCGCGGCGCCGTCCTCGATGCGCTCGCGCGATTTCGCGATGCGCGCGACCTCGTCGCCGGTCTTCTGCGAGCTCGACATCAGCGTCCGCAAGCCGTCAGCGTCGAGCGCCAGGACCTCGAGCGAGGTCTTCGCCCGGACCGTCGCGTTCCTCGCGTGTCCGGTGAGAATGCCGACCTCACCGAAGTAATCGCCGGTATGCAATGTGTTGAGTGTGCGCTCCGACCCGTCCGGTTCGCGGTGCACGACGACCGCCTCGCCCTTCGCGATGACGTAGAAGCGATCCGACGCCTCTCCCTGGCGCATGACGACCGCACCGGGTGGGAACGTGAGAATCTTCATCCGGCTCGCGGTCTCGGCGACGACCTCGCGCGGCGCCTGCGGGAAGGCGCGCTCCATGTCCCTCAGCTCCTCGATGTACCGCTCGGCATGCAGCACCGCCGTCGTGGCGTCTCCGACAGCGGTCGTGATCTGCTTCGCGAGCTGCGCGCGCGTGTCGCCCGCGGCGTAGACGCCGGGAACGCTCGTCTGCATGAACTGGTCGGTGATGAGGTAGCCGTTCTCGTCGTGAGCGATGTGATCGGCGAAGAGCTGAGCACCGACCGGCTTGAAGCCGACGAACACGAACACCCCCTCCACCGGGATCCGCTCGACCTGGCCGTCACGCTCGACGTCGATCCACTTCACCGCCGTCCCGTCGCCGCCGATCTCCTTCACCGTCGCCGGCGTCACGGTGTGGACGAGATCCTTCGCGAGCAGACGGTCCTGCAGGATCGCCTGCGCGCGGAACTCGCCACGCCGATGGACGACGTGCAGCTTCTTCGCGAAGCGCGTGAGGAAAAGGCCCTCCTGGAACGCGCTGTCGCCCCCGCCGACGACGGCGAGGTCGTTGCCCTTGAAGAACGCGCCGTCGCAGACTGCGCAGTACGACACGCCGCGGCCGTGGTACTCGGCCTCGCCGGGTACGCCGAGCTTGGTGGGCTCGCCGCCGACGGTGATGATCACGGCGTACGCGCGGTGGGTGGTCCCGTCCTCGAGCTCGATGACCTTGCGGTCGCCCTCGATGCGGATCTGCTTCACGGGCGCGTAGGTCTCGATCTTGAGACCAAATTTGCGCGCATGTTCGGCCATCTTCTGGGCGAGCTCGGCTCCGGTGACAGACTCGAAGCCGGGGTAGTCCTCGATGAGATCGGTGTTGAGGATCTCGCCGCCGACGTCCTTGCCCTCGAGCAGGACCGCGCTCATGTTCGCGCGCGCGGCGTAGAGTCCGGCGGTGAGTCCGGCGGGACCACCGCCGATGATGACGAGGTCGTAGTCGGCCAACAGCGGTCCTTTCTGGAAAGAGCTTCCACAGACTAGAACAGTGGAGCATTCCATCGGCATTCCTGCGACAGAGCGCTGGCTTGCCCTCGGCGACTCGTTCACGATCGGAACGGGAACGACGCCCGAGCGCTCATTCCCGGCGGTCCTCGTGCGCCTCTGGGCGGACCGCGAGCGCACCGTGCTGCTGCGCAACCCGTCGGTGAACGGCTACCGCACCGACGATCTCATCGCCGAGGAGCTGCCGCTCGTCGCGTCATTCCGCCCGACGCTGGCGACGGTCCTCATCGGCGCGAACGACATCGTCGCGGCGTCATCGGACGACCGTTATCGCGCGCAGCTCCGCACGATCCACGCGCGGGTGCGCGCCGATGCGTCCGCCGCGGTCGTGTACGCGCTGCCACAGCCGGATTGGTCGTTGTCGCGCGCCGGTGCATCGTTCGGAGCTCCGGCGGCGATCGCGGCGCGGATCGAGCGCTTCAACACGATCGCCCGCGAAGAGGCTGAACGCGCCACCGCGGTGTACGTCGACATCTTCCCGCTCATGCGCGAACAGCTGCGTCAGGGGATGTTCGCGCCGGATGGACTTCACCCATCGGCGGCGGCGTATGCCGAGTGGGCCCAGGCGCTGCGTGACCGACTGGCGGCTAGGCGGGTTTCGTCACCATGAGGAAGACGATCGCGATGACGATGATCGCGAGGACGATGCCGGTCGTTCTCCCACGCGCCGCAAGGCGCCGGTACTCCTCGCTACCCGGGCCCTCGCTCTCGAGGACCCGGATCTGATCGCGCAGCGTCGGTGTGTAGACGCCGAAGCCCACGAACAGCAACACGAGGTAGAGGCCGATCGCGAGCGCGATCCACAACCGGCTGAACGGGATGCCCGCGCTGAAGACCATGAAGAGCCCGGTCAGCGCGAGCAGGCCGTATGCGGGATTCGCGATCCGATCGTCGATGAACTTGATCGTGCGCAGGACATAGCTCTGCGTGGCCTGCGGCGCCTTCGCGGCGCGAGCGAGCCAGAGGCCGTACGAGGCGTTGAAACCGACCGCGACTATCGCGAGGAGAACGTGGATGAATTTCAGGAACTGGAAGTCCATCGCTGCCTCCTTTAGGTCCGCGCCGTGATCGGTATGGCGGCGCCGTTCACGCCGCTCGCCTCGAGCGATGACAGGAACAGGATGACGTTCGCGACCTCCTCCGGCGACGGCCAGAGCTTCGGGTCGGCCTTGGGCATCTGCGCGCGGTTCACCGGATGATCGATCGTCGTCGGCATCACGGCGTTCACCGTGATCCCCTCGCCCTTGAGCTCAGCGGCGCACGACTCCGTCCAGCGGACAAGCGCGCTCTTCGACATCGCGTACGCCGCGCTGTTCCGGCCGCCTTTCTGCGCGCCGATGGCCGAAACGCTGACGATGCGGCCATACCCTCTCGCGCGCATCGGACGGAGACAGGCGGCGCTTGCCGTCACCGCGGTGAGCACGTTGCTGTCCCACAGCTCGCGCATGAGACGGGTGTCGAGCGCCGGTCCGCCTTCGAAGGTGCCGGCGAGATTGTTGAGGATGTCGATCCGGCCCCAGGCGCGCAAGACACGCTCGACGAGCGCATCCATCGCCGACGCTTCGGTGGGGTCGGCCTCGATCACCAGGAGTCGCGGATCCTCCGACGTGCCGGCCACGTCGCCGAGCGACGACCGCAGCGCCTCACCTTTCGCCGCATCGCGCACCGCGGCGGCGACGTGCGTCCCATGCGTGAGATGCGCGCGCACGACCGCGGCTCCGAGGTTGCCGGTCGCGCCGGTGATGACCGCCGCGTAAGACGAAAGATCCTGCACGCGCCCGTAGTATGGGCACGATGACCGTGCTCGAGCGCATCAACGATCCACGCGATCTGCGCGCGCTCCATAAGGACGAGCTGCTGCAGCTGTGCCGCGAGATCCGCGAGTACACGGTCGAGATGGTCCAGCGGACCGGCGGCCACATCTCGTCGAGCCTGGGCACCGTCGAGCTCACCGTCGCGCTGCACCGGGTCTTCGAGTCGCCGCGCGACAAGATCGTCTGGGACACCGGCCACCAGGCCTACGTGCACAAGATGCTCACCGGTCGGCGCGGGCGCTTCGACACGCTGCGACAGCTCGGCGGCATCTCGGGATTCCTGGTGCGGACCGAGTCCGAGCACGATCAGTTCGGTGCGGGCCATGCCGGGACCTCGATCTCGGCCGCGCACGGGATGGCGCTCGCGCGCGACCTCAAGGGCGAGGACCACAATGTCGTCGCCGTCATCGGCGACGGCGCGCTGACCGCGGGCCTCGCGTTCGAGGGACTCAACAACGTCGGCCACGATCACCGCCGGGTGATCGTCGTGCTCAACGACAACGGCATGAGCATCGCGCCGAATGTCGGCGCGGTCTCGCGGATGCTCGAGGCGGTGCGGACCGCGACGCCCTACCGGGGCGCGAAGCACGTCGTGCGGCAGGTGCTCGACCACATGCCCGCGGGCGAGCTGGCCGAAGAGGCGCGACGCCGCATCTTCAACAGCCTCAAGGCGCTGCTGATCCCCAACCTGTTGTTCGAGCAACTCGGCTTCACGTACTTCGGTCCCGTCGACGGTCACGATCTCTTCGCGGTCGAGAGCGTCCTCGCGAAAGCGCGTGATTTTCGCGACGGACCGGTGTTCGTGCACGTACACACCCAGAAGGGCCATGGCTATGGTCCGGCCGAGGACGACAACGTGAAGTGGCACGGCGTGTCCGCGACCGGCGCGGCAAAGGCCGCGGCGCCGCAGTACACCGCCGTCTTCGCCGATTCCGTGCGCGAGATCCTGAAGAGCGACGAGCGAACCGTCGCGATCACGGCGGCGATGCCAGGCGGTACCGGACTGCTGCCGCTCTTCGGCGAGTTTCCTCAGCGCGTCATCGACGTCGGCATCTGCGAGCAGCACGCGGTGACGATGGCCGCCGGTCTGGCGACGCAGGGCATCGTCCCGGTCGTCGCGATCTACTCGACGTTCCTGCAGCGCGGGTTCGATCAGGTCTTGCACGACGTCGCAGTGCAGGATCTCTCGGTCGTGTTCGCCATGGACCGCGCGGGCATCGTCGGCGACGACGGCCGCACGCACCAGGGTCTGTACGACATCGCCTACCTCCGGCCGCTTCCGGGCTTCACGCTCATGGCGCCGAAGGACGAGGCCGAGCTCCGCGACATGATCTGGACCGCGTACGAACACGCGCGGGCGCAACGCGGGCCGATCGGCATGCGTTTCCCGCGCGGGACGGGCTTCGGCGTCGCGATTCCCGAGGCTCCGCGCGAGCTCCCGATCGGCGTCTCGGAGACGCTGCGCGAAGGTGACGATCTCGTCATCGTCGCGTATGGGCAGCCGGCGAACGCGGCCCTCGAGGCGGCCGAGACGCTGGCTCGCGAAGGGCTGCAGGCGACGGTCGTGAACGCGCGCTTCGCCAAGCCACTCGACGCGGAGCGTCTTCTCGCGCTCGCTGCGCGAACGCCGAGGTTCGTCACGGTAGAGGAGCACGTCGTCGCCGGTGGCTTCGGATCCGCCGTGGCGGAGCTGCTTCACGAGCGGGGCGCGCGAGTGGAGCTCGAGATGCTCGGCATCCCCGACGAGCACGTCGACCACGGTGCGCAGAAGCTGTGGCGACGCCATTACGGGCTCGATGCCGAGGGGATCGCCGCCGCGGTGCGCGGACGCTGGCCGCAGCTCGTGCGGGCGCACGAACCCGAGCGGACGGCCGGTTAGCTCAGGCCGCGACCTCGGGACGCTTGCCAGCCATCAAACGAACGGCCGCCGCGAGCAAGCTGTTGATGTCGAACGGCTTCGCGAGGATCTCGTGTATGCCGGCGGGCGCGTTCGCCGTCGACGCCTTTTCGGGAAGCGCGGTGAGAAAAAGGATCGGCACACCTTGCCAGTGGCGGTCGTTGCGCATGAGGTCGAACACATCGAGGCCGTTCAGGCCCGGCATCTCGATATCGAGGATCAGCAGATCGGGACGGCGCGCGACGAGCGAATCCATGACGAGCGCGCCGTTCGCGACGTTCTCCGTCGCGACGTCGAGATGCTCGCTCAGCACCTCGCGCAGCAGCTCGGCGACGTCGGCGTCGTCCTCCGCGATGAGGACGTACATCACGCGATGACGAGAGCCAGGATCCGCAGGAAGATGCGCTCGCTGACGCAGACCTTGCAGGTACACATGCCCGCTTGGCTATGCAGCCATCGTGCCACCTGGCACGTCCACTGCTCCAAGTACCGGCGATGAGGACCGGAGGGATCCTGGGCGCGATCGCGTCCACGATTCGTTCCGTCGCGCGACGTATCGGCGTACTCGCGCGATGGAGCTTCGAGTCAGACGATGAGGAAGTGCCTCCGCCGTCGCCGCCACAGCCCGGGCCGCCGCACGGACCGATACCGGCGATCGATCTGCGGCGAGAACCGCGTCGCGGCGAGGTCCCGCCGAGCGCCGGGCCTCCGCCTCGTTAGGGCCGCCGCTCCGTCGGCCGCGGCGCGGAGGTCCGCGGCGAGGTCGTGCGCTCGGTGCCGCGCGGCGAAACGTCGTTCTTCGGCGACGCGCCGCCCGGGTTGCCGCTGTCGTTCTTGTCCTGCTTGTCCTTGATGTTCTGCGTCGTGTCCTTGCGCTCTTCTTCGAGCGCGCGGTCCACGGCGTCCTTTGCCTTCTCGGACAGCCGGCCCTTCAACTGCTCGAGGATGATCTCGTGCTTCTCGCGAGCGGTGTCGGCGACGTCCTGTGCCAGCGCGCTCTTGTCTTCGGGCGCGGCCTGCTGCAATGCGTCGACGGCCTCGCGGAAGCGCGTCACCGCGAGGGCATATTCCTCGGACGCTGTCGGCGCCTTGTCGTCGCGCGTCGCGACCTTCTCGAGCTCGCTGAGCCGCTCATCCGCGATCTCGGCCAGCAGGCGTACGCGCGCGACATCGTCGAACGTGAGGGCGACACGTACGTCCTCGATCGCGCGCTTGAGGCCGAAGGCGGGATCACCCGGGACGCTACCGGCCGCGACCGAACCCGCTCCCGCGAAGAGCACCCCCGCGGCGAGCCCGACGGCGAGCGCGGGACGCAGCCACGCCGTCCACGCGTTGTCGCGGCGCTTCGGTGCGAGCGTGACCGCGGCCTCGCGCATCAGGCGCGCGCGCAGCTCGCGACGGAACTCGTCGCGGAGACGTGGCTCGGGAAGTCGGCGCTGACTCAACCCAATGCCTCGCGCGAGGGGATGAGCTGGCGCAGCGCGCCAAGGGCGCGGAACTGGATCCCGCGCACTGTCCCCTCGCGCTTGCCGATCAGCTTGGCGATCTCATCGGTCGAGTACCCCTCGAGGAAACGGAGGACGATGACCTCCTGCTGCAGCGGCGTGAGCCGTCCGAGCGCGGTCCGGAGCGTCGCCTTGTCGGAGCCGGCGAGGACCTCGAGGTCGGGATCGATGGCGTTGTGCACCTCGGGGTGCTGGAGCGCGTCTTCGAAGGAGACCTGCCGGCCCCCGCGGCGGACGTGATCGATGACGGCGTTGCGCGCGATCCGGTAGAGCCAGGCGAGGAACGCCTGACGGGGCTCGTATCGCGGGATCGCTCGCAGGGCCTTCATGAACACTTCACTGGTGAGGTCTTCCGCTTCGGCGTCGTCCCGCACCCGGTAAAAGACGTAGCGGTAAACGGCGCCGACGTGCCGGTCGTAGAGCAGTCCGAACGCTGCCGGGTCGCCCTTTGAGGCTCGTACGGCCAGAGCGGCATCCTCTTCCTTTCCACCAGGCGTAACGGTCTCCGGCAGGGGGTCGTTAGGAGCCATCGCTCACTTCAACGAGGCCAGATAGGCGACCAGAGCGGCCAGGTCCTCCGGCGAGAGCTCTTTGGCGAGGCCCCGGGGCATGGAGTCCGGGTACCCCGGTACTACGTAGGCCCCAGGGTCGGTGATCGACTGGCGCAGGTAGTCCTCGGCGCTCATGCCGGGGATGCGTTTCCGCCCAATCAGACCGGCCTCGTTCAGGGTTGGCCCGACCGGGCGAAAGAAGTTGGAGATGCTCGCTTCGTGACAGTTCGCGCAGCCCAACTCGCGGTAGACCTGCCGGCCACGCGCGATCGGATCGGTGGCAGCGGGCTCGGGCGCGCAGGCGACGATCAGAAGAATGACGGCCAGGCTGCAGAGGCATAGAAGCCGCCCCATCATGCGGCGCGTGCCGGAGAACGCATCGCTCCACGATGTCACGGTCGTCCTGGACGACCGCACGATCCTTCGGGGGATCTCCCTCGAGCTCGGACCGGGTCTCACGCTGCTACGGGGTCCGAACGGCGCCGGGAAGACGACGCTCCTGCGCGCCCTCGCGGGCCTCGCGCCTCTCGCGCGCGGTCGCCGGAGCGTGCCCGGCGGTCCGCCGCTGTACATCGGGCACCGCCCGATGCTGCTCGGTGGGCTCACCGCGCGCGAGAACCTCGCGTTCCTCGCGGCGTTCCGCGGCCTCATCGGGAGCGACGTCGCCGGCGCGCTGCGGAGATGGGGTCTCGCGGGCGAGATGGATCGCCCGATCGAGCGACTCTCGGCCGGCCAGCGGCGCCGCGCGTCGCTCGCGCGGATCGAGACGGAGCAGATGCCGCTGGTGCTGCTCGACGAGCCATTCGCAGACCTCGACTCCGACGCGGTGGTCCGGCTGCGCGCGGCGATCAACGTCGCGCTCGTGCGGGGGCGGGCGGTGCTCATGGCGTCGCACATGCACCACGAGCTCGACCAGGACGCGACGCACCGCTGGGTCCTCGACGACGGCGCGCTGCGCGAGGTTTGAACGCTCTCGACCGCGCGCTGCTGGTCGCGGCTCGCGAGCTCGCCGCCGAACGCCGGCGCCCCGACGGATTCGTCGCGGCGCTCACGTTCACCGGGCTGCTGGTGCTCATGGAGAGCCTCGCCTTCGGACCGGGGCAGGCGCGACAGCCGGGTGTCGCGAGCGCGCTCTACTGGATCGCGATCCTCTTCGCCGC
>Ga0066710_100006438_pt1 | contig 10963 bp, 13 predicted proteins | sample GraSoiAngelo_159_FD_79666 | JGI IMG/M metagenome (GOLD analysis project Ga0066710, IMG submission 79666) | Grasslands soil microbial communities from the Angelo Coastal Reserve, California, USA - 14_1009_16_40cm | ecosystem: Environmental > Terrestrial > Soil > Grasslands | place: USA...
ATTTCGCGGCGCGAAGCCCGCGCCTGCTGGCGGTGGCCAACCGCACGCTCGAGCGCGGCGAAAAGCTCGCCGGTCGCTTCGGCGCCGAGGCGTTGCGCCTCGCGGACCTGCCGCAGCGATTGGCCGAGTTCGACGTGGTGATCTCGTGCACCGCGAGCTCGCTGCCGATCATCGGCCTCGGTGCCGTCGAGCGCGCGTTGAAGGCGCGCAAGCACCGCCCGATGTTCATGGTCGACCTCGCGGTGCCGCGCGACATCGAGCCCGAAGTGGCGCGCCTGTCGGACGTCTACCTGTACACCGTCGACGACTTGTCGCTGCTCGTGCAGACAGCGGGCGAAAAGCGGCAGGCCGCGGTCGAGCAGGCCGAGGCGATCATCGAGACCGGCGTGCAGGGCTTCGTGCATTGGCTCGGCCAGCGCAACACCGTTCCGCTGATCCAGGCGCTGAACGCGCAGGCCGCCGACTGGCGCGCCGCCGAGATCGCGCGCGCCCGCAAGCTGCTGTCCAAGGGCGAAGACGTCGAGGCCGTGCTCGAAGCGCTGTCGCGCGGCCTGACGCAGAAGATGCTGCACGGCGCGCTGGCTGAGTTGCACTCGGCCGACGGCGAGCAGCGCGCCGAGCTGGCAGACACGCTGTCGCGGCTGTTCCTGCGCAACGCGTCGCGCAACCCGAGCGACGACCAGCGTTAGCTGCGCCCGGCCACCCGGCCGGAGCGTGCGTTGCGTGGCATCACGCGGTGCTCCGGCTTTCAACGAGCACCAACGAGCATCTGTATGAAAGACTCACTGCGCCAACAATTCCAGCGTCTCGCGATGCGGCTCGACGAGCTGGACGCGACGCTGTCCGACCCGCGCATCGCTGGCGACATGAAGCGCTTTCGCGAGCTGACCCGCGAGCATGCCGAGGTGTCGGGCGTCGTCGAAGGCTTCCGTCGCTTCGAGCAGCGTGAGCGCGACCTGGCCGGCGCGCGAGAGATGCTTGTCGATCCCGACATGGCCGAGATGGCGCAAGAGGAAGTTGCTGCCGCGCAAGCCGATGTGCAGCGCCTTGGCATCCAGCTGCAGACTGCGCTGATGCCGCGCGACCCCGACGACGAGCGCAATGCCTTCGTCGAAATTCGCGCCGGCACCGGCGGCGACGAATCCGCCCTCTTCGCCGCCGATCTCGCGCGCATGTACTTGCGTTATGCCGAGCGCCGCGGCTGGCGTGTCGAGGTGTTGTCGGAGAGCGTGTCGGACCTCGGCGGCTACAAGGAAGTGGTGTTCCGCATCGAGGGCGAGAACGTCTACGGGCGGCTCAAATTCGAGTCCGGCGGGCACCGCGTGCAGCGCGTGCCGGCGACCGAGACGCAGGGCCGAATCCACACCAGCGCCTGCACGGTGGCCGTGCTGCCCGAGCTGCACGAAGCCGAAGAGATCACGCTCAACCCGGCCGAGCTGCGCATCGACACCTTTCGCGCGAGCGGTGCCGGCGGACAGCACGTCAACAAGACCGACAGTGCGATCCGCATCACCCACCTGCCCACCGGCATCGTCGCCGAATGCCAGGATGATCGATCGCAGCACCGGAACAAGGCCAAGGCGATGGCGGTGCTCGCGGCGCGACTGCGCGAAAAGGACCGCAGCGAGCGCGCCGCGAAGGAGGCCGCGACACGCAAAGGCCTGATTGGCAGCGGTGACCGCAGCGACCGCATCCGCACCTACAACTTCCCGCAAGGGCGGCTGACCGATCACCGCATCAACCTCACGCTGTACAAGCTGCAGTTCATTCTCGATGGCGATCTCGATGAGGTGATCGCCGCGTTGGAAGCGGCACGCGCGGCCGAGCAATTGGCCGCATTGGAAAGCGGCGAAGGATGAGCGGATTCACGGTGGCCGACGCACTGGTCGAAGCCCGCGCGCGCGGCGTCGATCGGCTCGATGCGCAGCTACTGCTCGCGCGAGCGTTGGCCCGACCTCGCGCTTGGTTGATCGCGAACGACGGGGTCGTTCTCGACGCGACGCAGACCCATGCATACCTGGACGAGCTGGCTCGGCGCGCCAGCGGCGAGCCGCTCGCCTACATCGTCGGCGAGAAGGAGTTCCACGGCCTCGCTTTGGAAGTGAATTCCGATGTGCTGGTGCCACGCGCCGACACCGAGACGCTGGTCGACTGGGCGCTCGAGCTGTTGCGCGGACCGCTGGCGGCGGTCGGCGCACCGCGTGTCGTCGACCTCGGCACCGGCAGCGGTGCCATCGCACTGGCCGTGAAGCACGGCGCGATGGATGCCCAAGTCTGCGCCGTCGATGCGAGCGCCGCCGCCCTCGAGGTCGCGCAACGCAACGTCCAACGGTTCGGTCTCGATGTGCGCCTGCTGTGCAGTCACTGGTGGGATGCGCTCGCCGGCCAGCGCTTTGATCTGGCGCTGAGCAACCCGCCGTACGTCGCCGAAGGTGATGCGCATCTCGCCGACTTGCGGCATGAGCCTGCGATGGCGCTGGCGGCCGGCGTTGACGGGCTGGATGCGATCCGCCAGATCGTCGCGCACGCGATTGAACATCTGGAAATCGGCGGCTGGCTGCTGCTCGAGCACGGTCACGATCAGGCCGCTTCGGTCAGCGCCTTGCTGGCCCGAGCCGGGTTCAGCGGAATCAACTCGCGCCGCGATCTGGCCGGCGTGCTGCGCTGCAGCGGAGGGTTCGTTCCGGCGACGGCGCAGGGCTGAGTTCAACAGTGTGGCGCGGGCGCCGCCGGCGTCAAGTCGTCTGTGCCAAATGCGTCACGACTTCCCTCATCTGAAGGGGTGCTCGCGAGAATCGGCACACAGGCGCCGACGGCCGGCGTAGCATGAAAGCGCAGGTCGGGACCTGGCCCGATCCGTGCCTCGCACCTGGGTCATTTCAAGGAGCTTGTCATGCGATCAGCACACTGGATGGCGGCAGCAACGTTGGCGCTCAGCGCTGTCAGCGGCGCGTGGGCTCTCGAAGGCAACGGCCTCGTGCCCCACTCGCAGCGCGCCGACTGGCCGCGCTTGCAAGGCCGACTCTCGCTCGGCACGACGACGCCGCTATGGCGCGCCGATGCACTGAACGCCGACAGCAGCAGCCTGCAAGTCAGCGGGCTCAGCGTGATGGGCGACTATTACTTCACCCGCGCTCTCGGCAGCGCGCGCGATGCAGGCGGCTTCCGCGCCACCAGCGGCGTGCTCGTCGGGTCGCGATCGACATCGCTGCTGTCGACGCTTCCGACCGCCGGCTTGGCCGGACGTGCGTTCAGCGTCGGACGCAGCATCGGTGGCCTGGGACTGGTTGGAACTGACTTGGCGTCGCCTTCCGACCCGACAACCGTACCGTATTTCGGTGTCGGCTACACGGGGCTCTCGGCCCGCGGAGGCTGGGGCTTCAGCGCCGACATCGGCGTGATGGCGCTGAGCCCGAGCTCGGCCGTCAAGCTGGGCCGGGTGCTCAGCGGCAACCAGAGCCTGGACGACGTGTTGCGCGACATGCGCCTTTCGCCGCTGGTGCAGGTCGGCGTGTCGTACTCTTTCTGAGCGCTGAAGCCCGGGGACAAGCCCCGCGCGCTTCAGGACAAGGTCGATTGCCGTATAACCTGGGCTGATCCACCCTCTGCCAGCCGAAGGCGATACGACCATGAGCGAAGTTCAGCAACGCATCGACGATCTCGTCAAATCCAACCGTGTCGTGCTCTTCATGAAGGGCACGGCCCAATTTCCGATGTGCGGCTTTTCCGGCCGCGCGGTGCAGATCCTCAAAGCCTGCGGCGTCAACGACCTGACGACCTTCAACGTGCTGGAGGACGATGACGTGCGCCAGGGCATCAAGGACTACGCCAACTGGCCGACGATTCCGCAGCTCTACGTCAACGGCGAATTCGTCGGCGGCTCGGACATCATGATGGAGATGTACCAGGCCGGCGAGTTGCAGCAGGTGCTCGGCGCCGAGGCCTGATCGGGTGAACGAGCGTGCGCTTCGGGTGGTCGTCGGCATCACCGGCGCGACCGGCGCGGTGTACGCGATCCGCCTGCTCGAGCGGCTGAAGCTCACCGGTCACGAGACCCATCTCGTCGCGAGCCCAGCGGGCGTGCTCAACGTTCATCATGAGCTCGGGCTCGATCGCAAGGAGCTCGAGGCGCTTGCCGATGTGGCGTACAGCCCGTCGGACGTGGGAGCAGCGATCGCGAGCGGATCGTTCGCGACCGCTGCGATGGTCGTCGCGCCATGCTCGATGAAGACGCTCGCCGCGGTTGCCCATGGCCTGTCGGACAACCTGCTGACGCGCGCCGCCGACGTCACGCTGAAGGAGCGCCGGCGCCTGGTGCTGATGGTGCGCGAGACACCGTTCAACCTCGCTCATCTGCGCAATATGACGGCGGTCACCGAAATGGGCGGCGTGATTTTTCCGCCATTGCCGGCGTTTTACCACCGACCGCAAAGCGTCGAAGAGCTGGTCAACGACACGGTGGAACGCGTGCTCACGCTGATCGGCGTCGACGCAGCATCGCCCAAGGCCTGGTTGGGCTTGTAGCAGCTTAAGCCGGTGCGTAGTCCCAGTTCTTGCGCGCGCCGAACACCAGGTTCGGATACTCATCGCGTCCGCGGCTGCCGTTGTAGCGGCCGAGCGCCATGAACAAATCGCCGCGCTCGACCGACAGGTAGTGGCGCAGGATCACGCAGCCGAAGCGCAGGTTGGTCTGCATGTGGAAGAGCCGAATCGCATCGCCGTCGCCGATCAGGCGGGCCCAGAACGGCATCACCTGCATGTAGCCGCGCGCACCGGCGCTGCTGATCGCGTACTTGCGAAAACCGCTCTCGACTTGAATCAATCCGAGCACCAGCGACGGCTCCAGCGCTGCTCGCTTGCTCTCGTACCAGACGGTCTCGAGAAACTCGACGCGGGTCACGTGATCGGCCTTGCGCTTCTTCAGGCGGCCGCTCATCTCGCCCAGCCAGCGCAGGTAGGCGAGACGCATTTCGGTGCTGTCGAAGCCGGGCTTCGGTGGCGCGCGATTGGCGATGGCTGCCGCTAACGCGGAACGCACGGAATCGGCGAGCGGCTCTTCGATTTGTGCGCCGGCATGCGCGTTCGAGGTCCAGGTGCCGAGGCCGCATGCAGACGACACGGCGGCGAAGGTGAAGCCGCGTCTGTCCCTCCCCCAACGGGAAAGGGCACCGTTCATGCTCCTACTCTGGCCCTCACGAAGGCCAGCGCCTCGTCTGCCGCCAGCGACGTGGCTTGCGCGTCGCGCCGCCCCTGGTACTCGATCTTGCCGTCCTTCAGGCCGCGATCGGAGATGACCACGCGATGCGGGATGCCGATCAATTCCCAGTCGGCGAACATCGCGCCGGGTCGCTCGCCGCGGTTATCGAGCATCACGTCGATGCCCTGCGCCAGCAGCGCGTCGTGCAGCGTGTCGGCTGCCGTCTTGACCTCGCTCGAGCGGTCGTAGCCGATCGGGCAGATGACGACGGCGAACGGTGCGATCGACGCCGGCCAGATGATCCCGCGCTGGTCGTGGTTCTGCTCAATCGCGGCGCCGAGGATTCGCGTGACGCCGATTCCGTAACAGCCCATTTGCATCAGTTGGGGCTTGCCGGCTTCATCGAGGTAAGCAGCGTTCATCGCCTCGGAGTATTTGGTGCCGAGGAAGAACACATGGCCGACTTCGATGCCGCGCTGAATCGCCAGCATGCCGCGGCCGTCGGGCGACGGATCGCCCTCGACGACATTGCGAATGTCGGCAACGACATCGGGCTCGTGCAGGTCGCGTCCCCAGTTAACGCCGGTGATGTGAAAGTCGGCTTCGTTCGCGCCGCAGATGAAGTCGCTCATCGCAGCGACCGTTCGGTCGGCGACGACCTTGATCGGCTTGCGTGGATCGATCGGGCCGAGGTAGCCCGCCTTGCAGCCGAAGTGGTCCTCGATCTCACCCAGCGTGGCGAAGCGAAAACCGTCCTTCAGGCCGGGCAGCTTGCTCGCCTTGACTTCGTTGAGGGCGTGGTCGCCGCGCACGAGAAGCAGCCATACCGTTGTCTTGACGACATCGCCGGCGGGATTCTTCTCGTCGGTGGCGAGCACGAGCGACTTCACCGTCGTCGCAAGCGGCACGCCGAGCAGCGCTGCGACGTCTTCGCAGGTGCTCTTGCCCGGCGTCGGCGTCTTCTTCATCGGCTGGGTCGGCGCTGCGCGTTGCGAGATCAGCGGCAATGCTTCGGCGAGTTCGATGTTCGCCGCGTAATCTGAATCCGGGCAGTAGACGATCGCGTCTTCGCCGGTGTCGGCGATCACCTGGAACTCATGCGAGCGGTCTCCGCCGATGGCGCCGGTGTCGGCCGCAACCGCACGAAAGGTCAGGCCCATGCGCTCGAAGATTCGAACGTAGGCGGCATACATCGCCTCGTAGCTCTGGCCGGCGGATTCGACATCGCGATCGAACGAGTACGCGTCCTTCATCGTGAACTCGCGCCCGCGCATCACGCCGAAGCGCGGCCGGCGCTCGTCGCGAAATTTGGTCTGGATGTGATAGAAATTTTTCGGCAGCGCGCGGTAACTGCGCAGCTCCTGGCGCGCGATGTCGGTGATGACTTCTTCGCTGGTCGGCTGGATGATGAAGTCGCGGTCGTGGCGGTCTTTCATGCGCAGCAACTCGGGCCCGTACTTCTGAAAGCGCCCGGTCTCCTGCCACAGCTCGGCTGGCTGCACGACCGGCATCAACAGCTCGACAGCGCCGGCCCGATTCATCTCTTCGCGAATGATCGATTCGACTTTGCGAATCACCCGCAGGCCCATCGGCATGTAGCTGTAGATGCCGGCGCCGAGCCGCTTGATGAACCCGGCGCGCATCATCAGTTGATGGCTGACGACCTCAGCGTCGGCGGGGGCTTCCTTGAGTGTGGATATGAAGAACTGGGTGGCTTTCATGCAGGGCGCAGGCGGGGAAATGAAGCCTCGAAGCGGCACGATGACGCACGCGCGGCAGGTGAGGGAAACCCAAGGGGTTCATTCCCGTCATACCGGTGCAATAATCGTTTCAACGAGAATTTTGGGGTTGATTATGCTCGACCGTGAAGGGTTCAGACCCAACGTCGGCATCATCCTGCTCAACCAGAAAAACCAGGTGTTTTGGGGCAAACGGATCCGCACCCACTCCTGGCAGTTCCCGCAAGGGGGCATCAATTACGGCGAGACGCCTGAGCAGGCGATGTTCCGCGAGCTCCACGAAGAAGTGGGGCTGCTGCCGGACCATGTTCGCATCATCGCGCGCACACGCGACTGGTTGCGCTACGAGGTGCCCGACCACTTCATTCGGCGTGACGCGCGTGGCCACTACCGCGGCCAGAAGCAGATCTGGTTCCTGCTGCAACTGATGGCTCGCGATTGCGACATGAACCTGCGCGCCACCGACCACCCCGAGTTCGATGCCTGGCGCTGGAACGAGTACTGGGTACCGCTCGAAGTCGTCATCGAGTTCAAGCGCGATGTCTATCAGATGGCGCTGACCGAGCTTGCCCGCTTCTTGCCGCGCGGCAGCCATCACAACCGCTACCTTCGATCCGGAATGCGGCCGCATCATCGCGACGAAGAGCGCGAGCCGTATCACGCAGCACACGAGGCGATCGAAACGGGGCCGGTGGAACTGCTCCCACCCGACGAGACTGAAACGAAGTAGCTGACAATCTCGAGTCCGCTCACGCGAGCACGAGATTGTCGCGGTGGATCAGCTCAGGCTCGGCGGTGTAGCCGAGAAGCCGCTCGAACTCGCCCGACGGCTTGCGCGCAATCAAGCGCGCTTCGCTGCTTGCATAGTTGGTCAGTCCGCGCGCGATCTCCAGGCCCGAGGTGTTGCGCACGGCGATCACATCGCCGCGGTGGAACTCTCCCTGCACTTCGACGACGCCGATCGGCAACAGGCTCTTGCCGCCGTCGCGCAGCTTGAGCACCGCACCGTCGTCGACCACCACGGCACCGCGCAGCTGCAGATGATTCGCCATCCATTGCTTGCGTGCCGCCATCTTCTGAGTGGCAGCCAACAACGCCGTGCCGATCGCTTCACCGGCCACCAGGCGGATCAGCACATCGGGCTCGCCACCCCAAGCGATCACCGTGCTCGCGCCGCTGCTCGCCGCGCGCTTGGCGGCCAGCACCTTGGTGATCATCCCGCCCTTGCCGATCGTCGACCCCGCGCCTCCGGCCATCTGCTCGAGCGCCGGAGCGCCGGCTTGGGCTTCGTCGATGAAACGCGCGCTCGGGTCACGCCGCGGATCGGCAGAGTACAAGCCCTTCTGGTCGGTGAGGATCACCAACGCATCGGCCTCGACCAAATTCGCCACCAGCGCCCCGAGGGTGTCGTTGTCGCCGAACTTGATCTCGTCGTTGACGACGGTGTCGTTCTCGTTGATCACCGGAACGACTTTCAGCGACAGCAGCGTCAGCAGCGTCGAGCGCGCATTCAGATAGCGCTCTCGATCGGCCAGATCGGCATGCGTGAGCAGCACCTGGGCGCTGCCCACGCCGTGCTCGCGCAGCTTCGATTCGTAAATCTGAGCGAGGCCCATCTGTCCCACCGCCGCAGCGGCTTGCAGCTCATGAATCTCTCTCGGCCGCTTGGCCCAGCCAAGCCTCTTCATCCCTTCGGCAATCGCGCCGCTGGACACCATGACGACCTCGCGGCCCTGCGTCGCGAGCGCGGCCATCTGGCGACACCAGTTGCCGACCGCGTCGGCATCGACGCCGCGGCCTTCATTCGTCACGAGGCTGGAACCCACCTTGACGACGATGCGCCTCGCGTTCTTCAACGCATCGGTCATGGCGCAGAGGCGTTGGTGCTCAACATATCAAAGCGCGGATCAGGGTCGTCGGGCACCGCATTTTTCAGTTGGGAGACATGCTCATAGACGGCATGGATCAGGGTCTCGCAACCTTCGCGTGTCAGCGCCGAAATCTGAAACACCGGGCCCTTCCATTTGAAGCGCTTGATGAAGTCCTTGACCCGTTTCTCGCGTTCGTCGACGGGAACCATATCGAGCTTGTTCAGCACGACCCAGCGCGGCTTGTCATGCAGCGCGGGGTCGTACTTCTTCAGCTCGCCGACGATCGCTTTGGCCTGTGCGACAGGATCGACGCTGTCGTCAAACGGTGCGAAGTCGACGAGATGCAGCAACAAGTGCGTGCGCTGCAAATGGCGCAGGAACAAGTGGCCGAGTCCAGCCCCTTCGGCAGCGCCTTCGATCAAACCCGGGATGTCGGCCACCACAAAGCTTTGCTCGGGGGCGACACGCACGACACCGAGGTTGGGGTGCAGCGTGGTGAACGGATAGTCGGCGATCTTCGGGCGGGCATTGGAGATGGCCGCAATCAATGTCGACTTGCCTGCGTTGGGCATCCCCAGTAAGCCGACATCGGCGAGCACGCGCAGCTCGAGCTTCAGCTTCTTCTGCTCGCCGGGCCAGCCGGGTGTCTTCTGACGCGGCGCGCGATTCGTGCTGGTCTTGAAGTGCAGGTTGCCGAAGCCGCCATCGCCGCCCTTCACCAGAAGCACTTTCTGGTCGGGAACCAACAGCTCGGCGATCACCTCGTCGGTCTCGAGGTCCTTGATGATCGTGCCCATCGGCATGCGCAGCACAATGTCTTCGGCAGCCGCACCGTACTGATCCGAGCCACGGCCGTTTTCACCGTTGCGCGCCTCGTGGCGGCGCGCATAGCGGTAGTCGATCAAGGTGTTGAGGTTGCGGTCCCCGACTGCATACACGCTGCCACCCCGGCCACCATCGCCGCCGTTCGGCCCGCCGAACGGAATGAACTTCTCGCGACGAAAGCTCATGCAACCGTTGCCGCCATTACCGGCGACCACGTCGATGGTGGCTTCGTCGACGAACTTCATGGTTGCTTGTCAGACCCGGGCGAACACTTGTCACCGGACTTGTGATTGATGAACGACCAGATGCCCAAACCGATCAGGATCAGCGGCCACCACAAGCGCAGCCAGCCCCACTCGAGCACGCCGAAGTTGTGGGCGAGGAACAAACATCCGAGGACGATGAGGATGATGCCGCTCTTGTTCATGTCTAAGCCTTTGCTGGTTGGCCGGGAACTGCGTCTGATGGTAATCGAGTGCCGAATGAAACAAGCCCCGGTGGACCGGGGCTTGTCGGTGCAACGGCAGGCGAAATTAGAGCGCCTTGACGCTCACCGTCTGACGATTCTGCGGGCCCTTGACGGCATAGCTCACTTCGCCATCGACCAGTGCGAACAGCGTGTGATCGCGGCCGATGCCGACGTTGGCGCCGGCATGAAACTTGGTGCCACGTTGGCGGACGATGATCGAGCCGGCCGGAATGGTCTGGCCACCGAACACCTTCACGCCGAGCATCTTCGGTTGGGAGTCGCGGCCGTTCCGGGTGGAACCGCCGCCTTTTTTCTGTGCCATGGTTCAGGTCTCCTTGAATGTGGCAGCTCAGGCGTTCACCGCGCTGATTTCGATCTCGGTGAAGTTCTGGCGATGACCTTGCCGCTTTTGGTAGTGCTTGCGACGACGCATCTTGAAGATGCGCACCTTGTCATGCCTGCCCTGAGCCAAGACTTTGGCCACCACGCTCGCGCCCGTCACCAAGGGAGTCCCGACCTTCAGGTCAGCGCCGTTACCGACAGCCAACACCTCGTCGATCGTGATCTCTTGGCCAACATCCGCAGCAATCTGTTCTATCTTGATCTTTTCGCCGGTGGCAACCTTGTATTGTTTGCCGCCGGTTTTTATGACCGCGTACATATCAGCCCTTTCGATTCAAACCGCTACTGCTTTAACGCAGCCACGACCCCGCGTTTGCCGCAGAGCCTTTGATTGTATACCGGAGTCGCTAGGCGGCCCCAATCGAGCGTGAAACGGATCCGAAGCGGGCCGCACAGTCGCCGCCCGTCGAATCGATGGCTCGGGTTTCTAGTTTCTATAATCCGCCGGTGTCTTCACCGC
>Ga0066710_100006439_pt1 | contig 10962 bp, 13 predicted proteins | sample GraSoiAngelo_159_FD_79666 | JGI IMG/M metagenome (GOLD analysis project Ga0066710, IMG submission 79666) | Grasslands soil microbial communities from the Angelo Coastal Reserve, California, USA - 14_1009_16_40cm | ecosystem: Environmental > Terrestrial > Soil > Grasslands | place: USA...
GATCCAGGTCGCCTACGCCATCGGCGTGGCCCATCCCGTGTCGGTGATGGTCGAGACGTTCGGCACCGAGACCGTCGACCCGGGTCGCATCGAGGCGATGGTGCCGGAGGTGTTCGACCTGCGGCCCGCGGCGATCATCCGCGACCTCGACCTGCGCCGACCCATCTACAGGCGCACCGCGGCCTACGGTCACTTCGGACGGTCCGACAAGGAGTTCACCTGGGAGCGCCTCAACCGTCTCGACGACGTGAAGCGGGCCCTGGGCTTGAGCTGACTCTGCTGATGGCTCTTCGCGCAAGCGCTCATCGCGGTGCCGGCGGGGACCCCAACCCCGCCGGCGCGGGCGAGGTGCACAGTGCCTGAGGTGATCTGCCTTCGCGCAAGCGCTCATCACTATGCCGGCGGGGACCCCAACCCCGCCGGCGCGGAGGTCACGTCGTCGGGCGGCTGACCGTCGCCACGGTCGTCCCCGACGTCGCCGGGCTCGACAAGGCGTTCGACTACCTCGTCCCCGAGCACCTCGCGTCGGCGGTGCGAGTGGGCACGATCGTCCGCGTCGAGCTGCACAGGCGGCGGGTGGGCGGTTGGGTGGTGGCGCTCGACGACGTGCCCCCCGACCGCCCGCTGAAGCCGATCGCCAAGGTGACCGGCGACGGGCCCGCGCCCGAGCTCGTCGATCTGTCGCGGTGGGCGTCGTGGCGTTGGGCGGGTCGCACCGCGGTGTTCCTCCGCACCGCGTCACCCCCACGGGTCGTGCGCACGCGCGTCGATGCGGTCGCGGCACCGGGGCCAGGTGCCGCGCACCCCGTCGAGGTCAGGCGCGTGCCCCCCGCGGCCGACCTCCTCCCGCTCGTACGCGACGCTGCCGGTTCGGGCGAAGCGCTCGTGCTCGCGCCGAACCACGCGATGGCGACGAGCCTGGCCGGTCGGCTGCGCACGGAGGGCGTGGCGACCGCGCTGTTGCCAGACGACTGGTCCCGCGCCACGTCCGGGGGCTGCGTCGCGATCGGCACGCGGGCCGCGGCATGGGCGCCGCGTCCGCGCCTCGATGCCGTGCTCGTGTTGGACGAGCACGACGAGGCCTACCAGGAGGAGCGCGCGCCGACATGGCACGCGCGAGACGTCGCGGTCGAGCGCGCCCGTCGCGCCGGCGCGCCTTGCACGCTCGTGTCGCCGTGTCCATCGCTCGAGGCGCTCGACGCGGGCGCGTTGATCACGCCAACGCGAGCCGACGAGCGCGCCGGCTGGCCGATCGTCGAGGTGGTCGACCGGCGCCGGGAGCCACCGGGTCTCGGGCTGTTCTCAGAGCGCCTGGTCACGGTCGCACGTCATGCGCAGCGCGTGGTGTGCGTCCTGAACCGCAAGGGCCGCGCCCGCCTCCTCGCGTGCGTCGCATGCGGCGAGCTCGTGCGTTGCGAGGCTTGTGGAGCGGCCATGCAACAGGACGGTGAGGGCTTGCGCTGCACGCGGTGCGGCACGACGCGTCCGTCGGTTTGCGCCGCGTGCGGCAGCGCCCGGCTCAAGACGCTTCGCATGGGTGTGACGCGCGCCGCGGAGGAGCTCGAGGCGCTCGTGCGCCGGCCCGTCGCGGAGGTAACTGCCGACGGCGCCAGCAAGCAGCGAGCTCCCATCCTCGTGGGCACCGAAGCGGTGCTGCACCGCGTGCGCAGCGCCGACGTGGTCGTGTTCCTCGACCTCGACCAGGAGCTGTTGGCGCCGCGCTATCGGGCGGCGGAACAGGCCATGGCGCTGCTCGCGCGCGCGGCGCGCCTGGTCGGTGGTCGCGCCGGGGGCGGGCGTCTCCTCCTGCAGACCCGGCTGCCCGACCACGAGGTCATCAGCGCCGCGGTGCACGCCGACCCCGACCGGCTGATCGCGCCGGAGCGCGCCCGTCGGGCCCAGCTCCGGTTCCCGCCCGTCACCGCGATGGCGATGGTCTCCGGTGAGGCAGCCGGCGCCTACGTCGACACGCTGCGCGCCCTGTCGGCGCAAGGGACGGTGACGGGCCTCGAGATCCTGGGGCCGGCGGACGGACGTTGGCTCGTGCGGGCGCCCGACCACGAACGGCTGTGCGACGCGCTCGCGATGGCGCCCAGACCGACGGGGCGGCTGCGCGTGAACGTGGACCCGTCCCGCTAGCCTGGCGTCGTGGCTCCGTACACCATCCGCCTGTTCGGCGACCCCGTCCTCCGACAGCGCGCGTCGGAGGTGGAGAACATCGACGCCACGCTGGTGCGCCTGGCCGAGGACATGATCACCACCATGCACGCCGCGCCGGGTGTCGGGCTGGCCGCCCCGCAGGTGGGTGTGCAGAAGCGACTCTTCGTCTACGACATCGGCGACGGCGCCGACGTGCTCGTGAACCCGGTCATCGACGAGAGCCGTGGCGAGTGGACCTTCGAGGAAGGGTGCCTGTCGGTGCCCGAGCTCTCGTGGCCGATCGTGCGGCCCAAGGAGGTCCACCTCACCGGCCTCGACCTCGACGGCAACGAGGTCTCCCTGGAGGCCGACGAGCTGCTGGCCCGGCTGTTCCAGCACGAGCTCGACCACCTCGACGGCGTGCTCCTGCTCCAGCACCTCGAGCCGGACCAGCAGAAGGAGGCGCGCCGCATCCTGCGACAGCGCGCGCTCGGGCTTCCGGTCGATCCGCCCCGGTCCGAGCGCGCAGGAGCCTTGTAGCCCTGCGGCTGGCCTACCTGGGCACGCCCGAGGTGGGCGTCCCGCCCCTTCGGGCACTGGTGGCCGACGGCCACGATGTGCTCCTCGTCGTGAGCCGCCCCGACAAACGCCGCGGGCGCGGCGGAGCGCTGCTCCCCAGCCCGGTCAAGGCGGCCGCGCTCGAGCTGGGCCTGCCCGTCACCGACAAGGTCGACGACGTGGTCGACGCAGGTGCCGATCTCGCGGTGGTCGTCGCCTTCGGGCGACTCATCAAGAAGCCGGTGCTCGACGCGGTGCCCATGATCAACATGCATTTCTCCCTGCTCCCACGTTGGCGCGGTGCCGCGCCGGTCGAGCGCGCCATCCTCGCGGGCGACCTCACCACGGGTGTCGGCATCATGCGGTTGGAGGAGAACCTCGACACCGGCCCCATCTACGCCGAGCACGTCGTGCAGGTCCTGCCCCACGAGACGGCCGCGGAGCTGCGCGCCCGGCTCACCGCGCTGGGCACGAACCTATTGCTGCAGCTCCTCCGTCATGCCTCGGATGGGCGCGGCCTGCCGGAGCCCAGGCCCCAGGTGGGCGAGCCGACGTACGCGGAGAAGCTGGCACCGCAGGAGCTGCGCCTCGACTGGTCGCAACCGCCCGAGCAGCTCGAGCGGGTGGTGCGCGTCGGCGGCGCGTGGACGACCTTCCGCGGCAAGCGGCTCAAGGTGCATCGGGCGCGCGTGCACGACGGTGAGCTCGAGCTGCTCGTGGTGCAGCCTGAAGGCAAGGGCCGCATGAACGCATCCGACTGGGCCCGAGGGGCCCGGTGGCAGCCCGGCGAAGCACTCGGGACATGACCCCGTCCGCCCGCCGGGTCGCGCTCGACGCGCTGCTCCGCATCGACACCGAAGGCGCCTACGCCAACCTCGTGCTCCCGCCGATGCTCCACGGCAGCCGCCTTGGCGCGCGCGATCGCGCGTTCGTCACCGAGCTCGTGTACGGGACGACGCGCATGCGTCGGGCATGTGATTGGGTCGCGGGCCGTTTCGTGAAGGAACCGGAGCGGATCGAGCCGATCGTGCGCAACGTGCTGCGCCTCGGCTCCTACCAGCTCGTCTTCCTCCGTACCCCTGCGCACGCGGCGGTGGCCACCTCTGTCGACCTCGCGCCCGAGCGCGCCCGCGGGCTCGTCAACGCGGTGTTGCGCAAGGTCGCGTCCGAGCCCGTGCGCTGGCCCGATCCGCCGACCCGGCTGAGCTACCCCGACTGGATGGTGGCCCGATTGGCCGCGGACCTCGGCGCGGACTGCGCCCTCGGCGCCCTGCAGCAGATGAACGTGGCGGGAGAGGTGGACGAGCGCGCTGACGGCTACGTGCAGGACCGGGCGTCGCAATGGGTGGCGGACTACGTCGATGCCAAGCCGGGTGAGCGGGTCGCCGACGTGTGTGCCGCGCCCGGGGGCAAGGCGACGTTGATGGCGGCGACGGGTGCATCGGTGACCGCGGCCGACGTGCGCCCCGGTCGCGCCCGCCTGGTCGCGGCCAACGCGAGGCGGCTCGGCGCGACGAGCCTCGCCACCTTGATCGCCGACGGCCGCCGTCCGCCGCACCGCGCCGGCACGTTCGACCGGGTGCTCGTCGATGCCCCGTGCTCCGGTCTCGGGGTGCTTCGCCGGCGCCCCGACGCCCGCTGGCACGTGCAACCGGAGGATGTCGACACCCTCGCCGTCCTCCAACGCGAGCTGCTCGTCGCCGCCGCCGACATGGTGCGCCCCGGAGGAACGGTCTTCTACGCGGTCTGCACCTTGACGCGCACGGAGACGACGGCCGTCGACGACTGGCTGGCCGTCGCGCGTCCCGAGCTCCTCGCGCTCGATCCGCCGGAGGAGCCGTGGATGCCCGCGGGTCGCGGCGCCCGGCTGTTGCCACAGACGGCCGGCACCGACGGGATGTTCCTGCTCGGCCTGAAGCGGCGTCGGTAGGATCGCCCCATGGCGCGCCTGGCTCCGTCGATTCTGTCCGCGGACTTCGCCGCGCTCGCACGCGAGATCGACGACGTCACACCCGAGGCCGACCTGCTCCACGTCGACGTGATGGACGGCCACTTCGTGCCCAACCTCACCATCGGGCCGCCAGTCGTGAAGTCGTTGCGCCCCCACACCGCGCTCTACCTCGATTGTCACCTCATGATCGACAACCCCTGCGACTACCTCGAGGCGTTCGCCGACGCGGGTGCGAACGGATGCTCGGTGCACGTCGAGATCGACGGCACCGCTGAGCTGTGTGCGGAGATGCGTCGTCTGCACCTCGACGTCGGCCTGGCCGTCAACCCGGAGACACCGTTCGAAGCGGCCGAGCCCTATCTCGACCAGATCGACCTGCTGCTCCTCATGACGGTGCACCCCGGCTTCGGTGGCCAGACGTTCATGCACGAGGTGATGCCCAAGGTGGCCCAGGCGCGGGAAGCGATCGACCGCCGCGGACTGCGGGTGGCGCTGCAGGTCGACGGGGGCATCAACGAGGAGACCGCCCCGGTCGCCGCCGCGGCCGGGGCCGACACGTTCGTGGCGGGGAACGCCATCTTCGGTGCCGACGACGCGCTCGGCGCGGCGCGTCGGTTGCGCGCGGCCATCGGGTGAGCCGCTCGTTGCGCGCCAAGGTGCTCACCGTGTCGGACGGTGTGGTCGCGGGCACGCGCGAGGACGAGTCGGGTCGCGCCCTGGCCGACCAGCTGGCGGCGAACGGGTTCGAGGTCGTGAGTCGGGGCGTTGTGAGCGACGGCATCGACGAGGTGGCCAGCGCGATCACGTCGATGGCGCAGGGCTTCGCAGGGCTGATCGTGACGACGGGCGGCACCGGGTTCTCGCCACGCGACCTCACGCCGGAGGGGACCCGGCGGGTGCTCGAGCGCGAGGCTCCGGGCCTGATCCTCGGCATGCTCGCGGTGAACCGCGACAAGGGGCGCTTGTCGCGCAACGCGGCCGGCACCATCGGGCGCTGCATCGTCTTGAACACGCCGGGTTCGCCGACCGGTGCGGTCGAGTGCCTCTCCGGCGTGCTCGACATCCTGCCCCACGCGCTGCGGCTGTTGGCCGACGAGCCCACGAGCCACCACACTTGATGGTGGTGGACGACGAGCGAGCCATGCGACGGGCGATCGAGCTGGGCGCATCGGTGCGCGCCACCGCGCATCCCAATCCCTGGGTCGGCTGCGTCGTCGAGAGTGTCGACGGTCACACCTTCGAAGGCGCGACCCTGCCTCCGGGCCAGGCCCACGCAGAGGCGGTCGCGCTCGAACGGGCGGGCGACGCGGCACGCGGTGCCACCCTCTGGGTCACGCTCGAGCCCTGTTCGCACACCGGCCGCACCGCGCCGTGCGCGGACGCGTTGGTGGCCGCGGGCGTGCGGCGGGTCGTCGTCGCGATCGACGACCCCGACCCGCGGGTGCACGGGCGGGGGGTCGCCCGTCTGCGCGCGGCCGGCATCGAAGTCACGCTCGGCGTGTGCGCGCGCGAGGCGCGTGCGCAGCTCGCGCCGTACATCAAGCACCGCACAACGGGCCGTCCCTGGGTCGTGCTCAAGCTGGCCGCCACGCTCGACGGCCGTATCGCGGCGCCCGACGGCACGAGTCAGTGGATCACCGGTGAGGCGGCGCGCGCCGACGCCCATCGGTTGCGGGCCGAGAGCGACGCAGTGCTCGTCGGGGCGGGCACGGTGAAGGCCGACGACCCCGCGCTGACCGCCCGTCCGGCGCCCGCCGCCGGGGCCGGACGGAGTGACGTCCGCGATCCGTTGCGCGTCGTGCTCGGCAGCGCACCAGCGGGCGCGCGCTGTCAGCCGTGCGTCGAGCTGAGCGGCGGGCTCGACGGCGTGCTCGACGAGCTGGGGCAGCGCGACGTCGTGCAGCTCCTGGTGGAGGGCGGCGCCACCGTGGCGGGCGCCTTCCATCGGGCCGGCCTCGTCGACCGCTATGTGCTGTACCTGGCGCCCGCGTTGTCCGGCGGCGACGACTCCCGGCCACTGTTCGCGGGTCCCGGCGCGGCGACGATCGCCGAGGTGTGGCGCGGCCGCATCGAGTCGGTCGAGCAGCTCGGCGGCGACCTGAGGGTCGAGCTCGCGCCGGTCACGGGGGAATCGTGTTCACCGGGATAGTCGAGGAGCTGGGCCGGGTCGAGACGCGCGACGGCGGCCGCTTCCGCTTCCACGCCCCGCTGACGAGTGAGGACGCGAAGATCGGCGACTCGATCGCGGTCAACGGCTGCTGCGTGACCGTCACCGAGGTCGGGGCGGGGTGGTGGGAGGCGCACGCAGTCGACGAGACCCTCTCGCGCACCAACCTCGACGACCTGCGCCCGGGTGACTCCGTGAACCTCGAGCGCCCGCTGCGGTTGGCAGACCGTGTCGGCGGGCATCTCGTGCAGGGCCACGTCGACGCCGTCGGTGAGATCGTCGAGCCCGCGCCCGACCTCAGGGTGCGCGTGCCCGCCGAGCTCCTCCGCTACGTCGTGGAGAAGGGCTCGATCACCGTCGATGGGTGCAGCCTCACGGTCGTGCAGCCACTCGACGACGGGTTCACCGTGGCCGTGATCCCACACACCATGGCCGTCACCACGTTCGGCCGGAAGGGCCGGGGCGGGCGCGTCAACGTGGAGGTCGACGTCATGGCCAAGTACGTCGAACGACTGCTGCACCACCAAGATCCAGCTGTGCCGGAGTGAGTGATGTGCCGGAGAGTGATGTGAAGGAGAGACCGATGCCGTTCGCCCGGGTCGAAGATGCGATCGCGGCCGTGGGCCGCGGCGAGATCGTGGTCGTCACCGACGACGAGGAGCGCGAGAACGAGGGCGACCTCATCATGGCTGCGGAAGCCGCGACTCCCGAGAAGATCGCGTTCTTCCTCCAACACACCTCCGGTGTGATCTGCGTGCCCATGACGGGCGACCGGCTCGACGAGCTCGACCTGCCGCTGATGGTCCCGGTGAACACCGAGTCGAACCGCACCGCGTTCACCGTCTCCGTCGACGCCCGGCAGGGCACGAGCACCGGTATCTCGGCCTTCGACCGCTCGACCACCATTCAGGCGCTCATCGATCCGGCCACCCGTCCCGGCGACCTCGCCCGCCCCGGTCACATCTATCCCCTTCGCTACCGCGAGGGCGGCGTGCTCAAGCGCGCCGGCCACACCGAGGCGGCGGTCGACCTGGCGCGCATGGCGGGCCTCTACCCGGCGGGCGTGCTGTGCGAGGTGGTCGACGAGAAGAAGACCGACATGGCGCGGCTGCCCGACCTGGAGCGCTTCTGCGAGGAGCACGAGCTGCTCCTCATCTCCATCGCCGATCTCATCCGTCACCGGCGCCAGCGCGAGAAGCTGGTCAAGCGCATCGCCGAGGCCCCGATACCAACCGAGTGGGGCGAGTTCACCTGCTACGCGTACGAATCGGTCCTCAACCACGACCAGCACCTCGCCTTCGTCAAGGGGGCGGTGCAGGGTGAGGAGAACGTGCTCGTGCGCATGCACAGCGAGTGCCTCACGGGCGACGTCTTCGGCTCGCTGCGCTGCGACTGCGGCCCGCAGCTCGAGGCGTCGATGCAACGCATCGCCGAGCAGGGGTTGGGCGCGGTCGTGTACCTGCGGGGCCACGAGGGCAGGGGCATCGGCATCGCCCACAAGCTCGCGGCCTACAAGTTGCAGGACGAAGGCGCCGACACCGTCGACGCCAACCTCCGTCTGGGCCTGCCGGTGGACAGTCGTGAGTACGGTATCGGGGCTCAGATCCTCGTCGACCTGGGCATCACGACAATGCGGTTACTGACCAACAACCCGGCCAAGTACGGTGGACTCGAGGGATTCGGCCTGGAGATCATCGAGCGGGTGCCGCTCGAGGTCGAGCCCAACCCCCACAACATCCACTATCTCCGCACCAAGAAGGCGCGGATGGGCCACCTGTTGGAGGGCCTCGATGACGTCCTATAGCCGGGGAGCCGCCGATGTGAGCGGCCAGCTGCGCGGCGAGGGGCTGCGAGTCGCCATCGCATGCGCGCGCTTCAACGACCTCATCACCGAGCGTCTGCTCGCCGGTTGCCGCGACGGTCTGCTGCGCCACGGCGTCGACGACGCGTCCGTGACGGTCGCGTGGGCGCCGGGCGCCTTCGAGCTCCCGCTCGTGGCACAGCGCTTCGCCGCCTCGGGCGACTTCGACGCGGTCATCTGCCTCGGCGCGGTCATCCGTGGCGCCACCGGGCACTACGAGCACGTGGCCGGGCAGTGCGCGGCAGGCATCCAGCGGGCCCAGCTCGACACCGGCGTCCCGGTCGTGTTCGGCGTGCTCACCACCGACACCATCGAGCAGGCGATCGAGCGGGCGGGAACCAAGGCGGGCAACAAGGGCTTCGAGGCGGCCATGACTGCGATCGAGATGGTCGACCTCCTGCGCCAGCTGCCGAAGGGCACGACCTGACCGGGTCGGGCCGGTCGACCGGATGCTGAAGCTCGTCCTCCCGAAGGGCTCGCTCGAGCGCGCCACCCTCGAGCTCTTCGACGAGGCCGACCTCGGGGTACAGCGCTCCTCCGACGTCACCTACCGCGCCACGATCGCCGACCCGCGCATCGACGAGGTGCGCATCCTGCGTCCGCAGGAGATCCCGCGCTACGTCGCCGAGGGACTGTTCGACATCGGCATCACCGGCCGCGACTGGATCGAGGAGACGGGCAGTGACGTCGTCTCGCTCTGTCAGCTCCACTACTCGAAGGCCACCGCGCGACCCGTGCGGATCGTCGTGGCCGTGCACGCGGACTCCGGGGTCGAGCGCATCGAGGACCTCAAGCGCGGCGCGCGCGTCTCCACCGAGTTCCCCGAGCTCACGCGCCGCTTCTTCACGCGGCACGGCCTCGACGTCGACATCCGCCTCTCCTACGGCGCCACCGAGGCCAAGGTTCCCGACATCGTCGATGCCATCGTCGACCTCACCGAGACGGGGAGCGCGCTGCGCGCCGCGGGCCTTCGCATCATCGACACGATCCTCGTGTCGTTCACCGAGCTCATCGCCAACCCGGCGGCCTACGAAGACCTGCCGAAGCGTCACGCCATGAGCCAGATCCAGTCACTGCTCGAGGGGACGCTGGAGGCGCGCGGGCGCGTCCTCGTCAAGCTCAACGTGGCCGAGGTCGACCTCGACGGCATCATCGAGATCCTGCCCGCGCTCAAGTCACCCACCGTGTCGAAGCTGTTCGGCGAAGGCGGCTACGCGGTGGAGACGGTCGTGCCCAAGTCCGACATCAACACGCTCATCCCTGCTCTCAAGGACCACGGCGCCACCGACATCATCGAGCTGCCCATCTCCAAGATCGTGCACTGATGGGGGGACGCGTCGTGCAAGGGCGTGTCGCCGAGTTCGACGAGGGACGCGGCATCGGCTGGGTCGAGGCCGGAGACGAGCGCTGGCTCTTCCACTGCACCCAGGTCGCCGACGGCAGCCGCACGATCGCGGCGGGCACGCCCGTGAGCTTCGAGGTTCGTCCCGGGCACCGGGGGACGTGGGAGGCGGCACATGTCGCGCCGCGCGCGTAGCGGTTCAGGTGCCGCCTGTCGCCTTCGTCACCTGCACGAAGGCGAGACGCAGCTGCGCCAGCGCGTCGCGCAGCGTGGACTCGTCGTCGCCGAGGCGCGACCCGAGCGTCTCGACGATGGCTGCGAGGGCGTCGATCGCCACCGATGCCTGCACCAGGTCGGGCTCGGGTTGGTTGAGGTGGAGCGCGGCCAGTTGGAAGAGACCGATGCAGTGGTTGGCGACGACGACAGAGACCGGCGCGGCGAGCAACTGCCGCTGCGCCTCGGCCATCTCTGCCGCGATCTGTTCGTCGCTCAGCTCCGGTTCGGGCTCGGGTGCAGCCTCGGCCGACGGCTCGTCGCGCCCCACCGGTCGCTCGCCGCTTGGTGTCCAGATCGTGCCCATGCTGCTACCCTAAACCCACAACAGAAGACGGAAAGCGGGGTCGCGAACCCCCACCCGGCCGGCAGCTCGTCGCTGGTGCACCGGGTCGATCGACCGCCGAGGGCGGACGTTGCTTTCCCGACGTCCGCCTTTTTCGCGTGCACGGATTCCGCGCGAACGGAGCGGACGGTTCGACGACCGTCGCCAAGGAGTGATGCCGCATAGCCGCACCGGCCACCAATGAGCCCAGGATCAACGATCGCATCAGGGCTCGCGAGGTTCGCCTCATCTCTGCAGAGGGGGAGCAGTTGGGTATCAAGCCCCTCCCCGAGGCCCTCCACATCGCCCGCGAGCTCGATCTCGACCTGGTCGAGGTGGCTGCGCA
>Ga0066710_100006440_pt1 | contig 10962 bp, 9 predicted proteins | sample GraSoiAngelo_159_FD_79666 | JGI IMG/M metagenome (GOLD analysis project Ga0066710, IMG submission 79666) | Grasslands soil microbial communities from the Angelo Coastal Reserve, California, USA - 14_1009_16_40cm | ecosystem: Environmental > Terrestrial > Soil > Grasslands | place: USA...
CCGGATCCGGTAAGTGCGAGACTTCGAATTCCTGCCACATCCTGTTTTAGGCCATCCCTTGATGCAATCAGTCGATCGCAAGTTCGCAACCACGTCCAAGGCTGCTGGCAGATCTCCTTCAGCGTGTGAAAATAGCCAAGCTGTTTTTGCTCCCTTTCCGGCCGGCCAAATAATTCTGCCGCCCTCGCTTGACCGTTTGTCAGCGCACGTTGCCACTCCGCCGGTGTCAACATGGAGCCACTTTCCATAGGATATCTTTCTTTCCCGCCAGGAGTCCTTCGCTATCGTCCCGGCTGAAACTCGGGCGTAACGATGTCCAATGGACGATCTTCCCCATCCACGGAGCCATGCCAAACGCCCCCGCCAAACGTTGTGATGTAGACTTTTTTGGGGTCTTCAGGGTCCGGAATGACGCGATGTCCCCATTTGAAGTTAAAACCAGGTATTCGCGCCCAGCTTTCGCCGCGGTCGTTTGATTTCCATGCGGAGGACTCAAACCCGGAAGCGTAGAGTATTTTTGCGTCGCGGGGATCTACGGTGACATCGTAAACGTGGCGATCGCGGTCAAGGACCCGCGTCCAAGTCCTCCCTGCATTCACCGACAGATAGATGCCACCACCGTCGCCGTGCTCTCCTTTGTCCCTCGCCCACGCCGCGAGATAGAGTCGATCCGGCGAACTGGGATCAACCGCCAGTCCGTTCGGCGCATTGCTTCCCTCGGGCATCGTCACCGGACTCCAGTTTTCGGCTCCATCGGTGGACTTATAAATAGCGCCATCCCACTCCGTTTCTATGCTTCCGTCCTCAGAGCGACGCGCCAGCAGTACGTAAAGTGTCCCTCTGCTGTCTCTCACAATTCTCCAGGCAAAGGGTTCTTTCTGGGTGATGCCAACGTTTTTCAGCTTCCAGCTCTTGCCCCCGTCTGCGCTCTTGTATACTCCGCGCCCGAAGGCAGCCACGTAGAGCACGCGTGCCGTGGGCGGACTCGTGGGGTCCAGAAGGATATGCGTCGCCGCGGTTTCCTCCATCCCATCGTTTGACATTGTCCAGGTTCTTCCCCCGTCATCACTGCGGCATACGCCACCCCGATAACTGCCAATTCCTTTTCTTCTCCACATCTTCGGTCGCGGTAAATCATGGGTCCAGCTGTTCACGCTCCAAGCCCGCCCTCTTACCTCGGGGTCAAATACAATCCAGTACGTCGTGTTCGTCCATTCCTTCGGCACACCTCGGGTTGAACTAATCCAGGACTGCCCGCCATCTTCGCTGCGGAAAAGGCCAATGTCTGTGGTGGTGATAAACTGCCGGTTGTGATCAAAGGGATCAAAGTGGTAGCCGTAGGTGGTTGTTACATCAAGGCCCGTGGAAACCCATCCATTTTCACCGGATTTTCTTGAGTAAACTGCGACCCAACTCGCGCCTCCGTCCGTTGTGCGCATGGTTCTTCCCAGATCCGTTCCGTAGCAAATGTTGGCGTCCTGCTCCGCCACGGCAAGCGCCAGGGGATTTTCTCCCCAATCCGATCCAAATCTCTCGGTGATCCATGCGTCGTGGATATTTGTAGCAGGCTTAGCGGCGGGATTGCTGTCCTCCTTCCAAACCAGCTGCCAATGGCGTCCCGCATCCGTGGTTTTGCCAACCCCCAGCCATTTGGTTCCACCCTCTTTTAGATCTTGGTAAGAGACGTAGGCCGTGTCCGGATTGCCTAAGCTGGTTGCGATCGCTTGCATTTTTCCACCACCTTGACCCAACCTGGCCTTTTGCCATGTGCTTCCTTCGTCATCCGATGCGAAGGCGGATTCGTCGCCGATAACATAGATGAGCGGCTTGCCATCCTTCCTGAATCCCGCGGAAATATCCGTGAAACTCTTTGCTAAGGGGACGGATAGCTTTCGCATGCCGGACGAGGCCTTCTCTAGGATGAAGTGTGAACCCGCAACGAGAACCATTCGAGCTTCGGCAGGTGAGTGAGGATTGACCCACAACTTGTTGGTCAGTCCCGGTAGATTCCCCTCTTTCGTCCAATTCTGGCCGCCATCACGCGAGGTAAAAAAGGCAAACGCCTCCTTTTTTCTATCTCCTGCGGCAACATAAAATATCTTGGAATCGGATGGATCGATGGCCATTGCCGTGATGGTGCCCAGAGGATTGGGTTCCGCAATTAGATCTTCCTCCGAATGATCCGAGCTCATCTTGATGCTCTTCACGAAGGACGGTCTTGGGTAAATCAAGCTCCAAGTCTCTCCCTCGTCCTGACTGCGCCACAATCCGTTAGATTGTGCGTAAATCACCTTCCGATCGAGCGGATCGAAATCGAAGAACTGGACCACTCCGCGTAGATTGAACATGCGCCAAGACTTGCCGGCATCATGGGTGATATAGGACCCGGTCATGTCGCAGCTAACTAGGACGGTGTTGGGGTCATGAGGACTAATGGTTGGATGGAACATTGCCCCGCCGCCGCCGGGGCCGATGATCTTGAAATCACCTGGGCGGGAGTCACCCGTGTTAGTCAGCAGCAACGCAGCAATGACAAGTCCAAGAAGAGAAAAGACCATCTATTTCTTTCCTTTGCTTTCGTTACCATTGTTGTTTCACTTTCTTTTTGGCAGAAAGTTCTTGCTTTGTCAATCTCTTTGAAGAGCGGCTAGATCTTGACTCGCAAGAGCCGGGCGGCATTTTCATAATAAACCTTCTTGAGTATGCCGTCGGGTAACCCGAGACCGTAAATCCGCCAGCGCCCCTGCGGAGGCACCGGTGCGGGCGCATAATCGAAGTATTCGTCTGCGGTTTCAAGAAAGCGGTAGTAAATCTCGTAAAGTTCATCAACGAAAACTTGTTGAGGGGTGTTCATTCCCTGGGGGACGGCATCCGTTCCAAAAAGAATTCGATCCTGATATTTCTCAAAGAACTTTCTGGCCATGCGCGGCTGGCGTCCCAGCTCCCCAATGCGCGCGCCAAGTTCAACTTGCATGTTGGGTAAACGGTCCATGCATTCGCCGACGTAAGGAAGATTTTCAGCGTCATTGCCCACATGCAGCACAATGAACTGTGTCTTGGGGTGGCGGACCAGGACACGGTTGCGTGCTTCCAACAGTTCCCTGTTAGTCGGAAAATCGCCGCCGTAGAAGGACCAATCTGGATGGCTATTCAACTCTTCGAAGCGTTCATTGAAACGATTGATCGGAAGGAAGAATGCCTCCGGATCTGAAGCGTGAATCCCGACCGGCATGCCCAGCGATCCGCATGCTTCCCACATGGCATCGAAACGTGGATCGTCGATTTTAAGCAATGGCCCCTTCGAGATTCCCTCACGCAGATAGAGACCCAGCGTCTTCAGAATTTTGAGTCCGCGCGCGCCCGCCTGGTGGGCCCGAACAATTTCGTCGGCTTGAAATTTGCTGTACCCCGGTTGATTTGTGCGCTCCCACCACGGCTCCGTGAAGACTACGAACCGTTCCGGATAGGGCCGTTGAAACTTTCGAATCGTTTCCTCTAGTCCTTTGCCGACTCCACCGGTCAGGTTGACCATCACCCGGATGTTTTTTCGGTCCATCAGAGGCAGCAACGCGTCCACTGGCGCCAAATACTTCATCTCTTCTCCTATCCCGACTCCATTCTCTGTCCTGGCAGCAAAAGAGAGATGCGTATGAATGTCTATAACCGGATAACGTGAGCGAGGCACCTTCGTCTCTGGGACGTGTAACATGCTGCGCGGCTGGAAGTCCGCGAGCTGCAACGGCTTCTCTGCACTCTCCGACGCAACCGGCGGCGACGTTATCGCGGCTCGAGGTAATCTGCTTGCAACGAAAAGCCTCCCCATGCTTTCCAACCAGCTTCTCCGGCCTATTCCACTCATGAATACTCCCGTCTCATTCGATCGCGCCGCTATGGATTTCCTTTCTGTGTTTGACTTCTTCTATATCGTTTACTTTCGCTTGTCAAAGTGGGATAAAGTCCGGATTCAGCTTTTTCTTAAGGCGAATGCAAGTGTCTGCGACGCACGTCGCTCTTAAGAAGGCCGAACCGGCCTAGCCCCAGGGGAATTTATTGATGGAACTTTGGAGAATAGGAGTTCTGACTGCCGCTCTCGCCGGGGCAGCATTCACTTTGCTTCCCTTCTCGGGTCTGGGCCAGATCGCTACCATACAGCAACAATCGTATGTCAGCGACATGCAACTCCTGGCAAAACGGTCACCCATGGATTTCGTGGCGGATGGCGATCCATCCAAGCCTTCATGGAAGCATGCCCAATCAGTGGAATTTGACACCGACGCCTCGGGCAAGTCCCACTTTCCGGAAATTTCGACTCGCGTTGCATCCGTTTGGACCGAAAGGCATATCTATTTTTTCTTTTGGTGTCGCTACGACTCACTGAATGTCTATCAAGGAGAGGACCCCAAGGTAGAACGATGGCAGCTTTGGGATCGCGACGTTGCCGAAGTTTTCCTGAACCCTCAGCCAGAGCGGGTGAATCACTATTATGAGTTCGAGGTAGCTCCCAATAATCAGTGGATAGATCTCGAAATCGATAAGACCAAAAACCCTTTTAATGATGCTTCTTGGAATTCGGGCTTTGAGCACGCCACCCGCATCGACGCCAAGAATCATGTGTGGACTGCGGAAATCCGCATACCAATCTCGTCAATGAACGTACGCGCGGTACGTCCCGGCGCTGCATGGCGGGTGAATTTCTTTCGAGCAGCAGGAGAGGGCGGCGACGATCGCCGTAACTTTCTTGCATGGAGCATTATTCCCGAAGGAAAGACCTTTCACGTGCCGACTCGATTCGGTATCTTGGGCCTCGTGCATTAGTTGAGACCTTTCGCGAACCGCCTCCGACCTACGGCGTCGAACAGTCACCGAGCCTAATGAATATAGGCGCCCGACGGCAGTAGATACTGGATTGGCCAGGTCTCCCGTTTCTGCTTCACGATTTCAGACCATTTCAACACTTGCCCGTCTGGCCGGGGCAATAGCTCGACGCCGGGCAGCGTCTCCGCAATGGCGCTAGCGAGCGTGTATCCATCACCCGGCGCGGTTACAGCTTCCACTTTCGCGCCCAGCTTCTCATTGGCGAATCGACCCGCGATTTCTGCGTCCTCGATCATTTGCAGAAAATAGGGCCTGCCAGTCAAAAGAGAGTTGTACACATGATTTGCCAACACACCTGAAATGGAATTCACATAGGCATGATCAAAATCCAACGCACCCAACGTCGGATCATCCGGGGAGACCGCTGTATACGGCATTCGAGTCTCGCCTAGACCGCGGAAATCAAACGAAACGATATCGTATCCCGCATTCACATATTTCTTGATTTCAGGCCAGTCTGCCGCGGTGGCTTTCCCATTTTCACTGAACCACAAGAGGACTGTTCGTTTGTCGGTATCGGACTTGTGAATATGCAGCAGCGGCATTTCAAGCAATTCGCTGTGGTGCAGCATGTAACGATCAATCGACACGCCTCCTGATCTCCAACTCCCCGCAGCTTCCCAAGTAATTTCCTCTTGCCCGGTCGGGGCGCCGGTGTACTCGCTAACGTGCCAATCTTTCACGCCGCTGTACTTGTCATCATAATATTCCTTCGCAAGACTGCGTGCCGGTCCGGCCTTATGCTCGTCGTAATACTCTTTGATCTCCGCCATCAAAGATTTTGCGTCGCCGAACTCGAGAACGACCTGGCCCGTTCCAGTGCATTGCAAGTCTTTGCCGCCAAGCTCCTTTACTCGTGGAAGTCCATGCCGAACGGGCATTTGATTGAAGTGGTCGAGAAAGTTGAGTGCGGCTTCCTGATTCTCCGCTGAGAATTGATGCTGGTGATAGCCTTCCACCAGCGCAACTAGTTCTCCGTGGCCGAAACGCTCGTACAGCCTTCGCACTTCGCGGACGGTCTTGCGCGTGCCTTCGATGGGGAAAAAATCGAGTACCGCGGCAGCCAGCAATATCGGCCGCGGATACAGCAGCAGCAACAACCCAGGATGGTCCACGCCGTTTGAAATCATGCCAAACAAATCCTGCTCGGGATCGCTGTCGGGATCGGCAAATATGCGGTTATAAATCCTCATCGGCAGTGCGCTGATATAGCACGAAGGCACGGCCACTTTAATGCGCTCATCGAGAGCGGCTATCAAAGCAGCCTGGAAGCCGCCGCCGCTCGTACCGGTGATGCTGATTCTCTGGCCGTCAACCTCAGGGCGGGTGAGCAGATAATCCACTGCGCGAATCCCATCCCATATTTCCCATCGGGCGAGATTCGCTCCGGCCAAATAGGCCAGGTTCCCCATCACCGCGTGTTCGCCACAGATCAGGTTATAGCGGCTCTTACCTGTTGTCGCATCCCAGAACTGGCTGCGCTCGCCCTGCCCAACGGGGTCCCAGGAGATCACCACGTACCCTCGTCCCACCAATCGTTGACCTAATGCCTGATAGTGGAATTTCCCATCCGGCGAGTGCCCAGCAGGCACTAGCACCGCAGGATGTTTCTTAGAGTGATCATCCGGCACGTAAACGAGCGCAGTTACATAGACACCCGGCAAACTCTGGAAGATTATTTTTTCAATGGTGAACCCATCCATGTGAATCCGGCCTGTAACTCGCGGACGCAGATCCGTTTTTACCTCCGGCAAGCCGCCGATCATTTGCAAGAGCTTTTGTCGTAGTTCGCTCTGCGTCTTCAGCAATTCTCTCTCGTTATGGATGGCTTCCCAAGTTTTTAGCCGCTCGTTGTCTTCGCTCCAGGCTTGGTCTGCTTGGTATTGCAAGAAGGGTGTTATCCGTGGTCCCGGCGGCAAAGGTTGTTCACGGACAAGGAAAGCTTGCGATGACGGTGGATCGTCCGCGGCTAGCGAACACGAAGCAATCATTCCAGCCAGCACGGCTATGATGCATGACCGGATCATTCTTCCTCCTTGCAGCTCGTCGGTGTGCTAAAGAGATCGCCTCCGGGATCGCACCAAAGTGTGAAATACTTCACTGCGTTTTCACCGTGAGCGACCCCATGCCATACCAGCCGTCGTCTTGCCGGCCTTCAATGGCAAAACGAATCGCCGATTGTCCCGTCCTCGGATCCAGCATCGCGACGCGGAAATCATAACTACCTTCTGCCAGATTTTCCGGAACGTACAGCGTGCCATCGAATACCGCGTCTCCGGGAAGCCATTTCCGGACATCTACTGGGATTCGCATGACGGTCGCGGTCTTGGAAAATCGCAGTTCCACCGCCAACGAGAATTCTCTGTAAATAGGAGCGACTCCCGCGTTCAGCCACCACATGTGAATCGGCATCATCGATCCGGCGTGAACCGTCTTCGGATATTCTAGGCGCCGCAAAATAAAACGGTATCCCATGTTCTTCTGAAAGCTCTCGAATTGACTTTTCCATTCAGACGGAATCGGTGCGGACTTTATGTTCACGGAGCTTACATGCCAGCGCAGTGCTTGATCGAGAATGTAGTTGAGGTCGTAGCCCCTTTCCTTCCAACCCGCCACTGTAAAACAGACTTCCAGTGAGACTGGTTTGCGTTGCCAGACGTCCTGAATCCCCGCGCGCACCACCTGCTGCGGGTAAATCTCCAGCATTTCCGCCGGAAAGTAAGGATTTGTGGAGCTTGTCCGCATGTCCCCCAGGCAATCCAGCCTCCATCCCGCACCATGCTCCGTGCCATAGCTGAGCGCCTGTTGCTCGTCAAAATTCATCAGCAACGGCGTGCGCTGAAACGCCTCAAGCCAAATATCAATGAGTTCTTTCTGATTGGCAAATCCCGGCATGTACGGGCTCCAGCCCTCTCCCCAATAGCCCACTGACGAAATATCTACGCTGTCCAGATAGGGGTTCCCGTCGTATCGTTTCCCCGCCTCGGCGACAAGCTCGCCCCAGTATTTAAGAAATAGCGGATCGCTAAAATCCGGCTGCCAGATTTCGCCGTCCTTGTCTGTTGGTTTGTTGGCACGCCGCGCGCCCGAGTTCCGATACCAGCTAGGGAGCGAATCTTGGTTGGAGTATGGCATCAGGCGAATGGCCAGCGTTTGCCCATGCGCTCTCGCCTCTTCCAGGGCAAGATCAACAATCTCCCAATGAAACTTACCAGGCTCCGGCTCAAGGACGTTCCAATACCAGCGGCAATACGAGATAGAGGTATCCGGAAAATCCGGCTTCGTGAGTGCTTGTGGCAGCTTTGTCACCGGCCCGACTTCGGACCACTTCAACGGTGGATTTGGCTCTTGCCCATTAAATCTCTGAAATGTGGTAATGCCCATTCCAGGATTTACGAGCACGTCGTGGATTTCTTTTGGGCGAACCACGACCACATTTGATTGCGCAAATCCTTGATGCCCTATCGCTAGTATCAGAAACGTTCCGAAGCAAGCATTCCACACGATTGATCGCGCGCGGCCGCATAATCTGAATCTTATTGGTGACCGGAACATCTTTACGTTCTCCATTCGCAGCGAGCCGTTCGGCAGTGCCTCCTCGAACGTGAGGCATCCCAAAATTTACGTTTGCCGGTTTTGCTAATCCGGCAGCGCAAATGCCACCAGCGCATCGGAAACTTTCCCTCTGAAATATCCGCCACCACCGGCGGCAATAACAACGAACTGTTTGCCGGACTTCTTGCCCATGTAAGTGATCGGAGTGGCGTGCGCACTGGCTTCTAGGTCGCCCGCCCACAGTTGCTCTCCCGTTCGCGTATCGAATGCCCGTAAGCGGGCATCGATCGTCGCCCCGATAAATATTACTCCGCCGTCCGTCACAATCGTGCCGCCAAGGTTTGGCGTCCCCGTTGTTGCCTTCAGCTCATCTACAAGCCCAAGTGGTACTTTCCAAACAATCTCCCCCGCATTTACGTCCACGGCGTTGAGCGTTCCCCAAGGCGGTTTCTGGCATGGCCATTGGTGCTCGTCCCAGAAGCGAGCATATTCCCCTTCTTTGGAGCCTCTCCGATATCGCACCGGCGCGTTAGCGGCCTGCGGTTCCATTGCTCCAACGGCGCCCAATTCATTTACATTGATAAACAAGTAGCCGGAAGTGCTATCAAAGGAAGCTCCGGACCAGTTCGCCCCACCCAATGTACCCGGTACCACCAATGTCATCTTGCGACCGTAGGGTGTATACATCCCGTGGCTCTCGAGCGAGCGAAACAGTCGAGCGCAATAAAGATTGGATTCCGGTGTAACTGTACTGATGTCGCCTTCGCTCAATGACTGTCGAACAAGAGGCGGAGGCTTGACCGGAAAAGGCTGTGTCGGCCAGGCAGCTTCGCCGGGCACGTCGCTCTTGGGAACCCGGCGCTCCTCTACCGGAAATAGCGGTTTTCCTGTAAGCCGGTCGAGGATAAACACAAATCCCATCTTTGTAACCTGCGCAATCGCAGGAATATCCCGGCCTTTGCGCCGCACCGTGATCAGCGCGGGTTGCGCGGGCATATCGTAATCCCAAATATCGTGGTGCACCATCTGGTAGTACCACACGAGTTTGCCGGTTGCGGCCTCAAGCGTCACCAAGCAGTTGCTGAACAGATCCAGGCCCTGGCGGTCTCGACCGTAGAAATCGTATGAGGCTGAGCCAATGGGGAGAAACACCAAACCGCGTTCCGTGTCCACGCTCATCATCGACCAGACATTCGCGCCCGTGCGTTCCTTCCACGCATCTCCGTCCCAACTCTCGTGCCCCACTTCACCCGGCCGGGGAATTGTGTGAAAAGTCCATACGAGTTTGCCTGAGCGGACGTCAAAAGCGCGCACAGCGCCACTCGGTCCTTTGGATGGGTATTCCGGAACCGCCGCCCCGGTAATGACCAGATCTTGGTAGATGGCGGGAGGCGACGTCACCGAATATTCCGCGGTGGCGTAAGCGTCCGCAACTCCTGCGCGTAGATCGACGGCGCCGTCCTTTCCAAATTCTCGGCAAGGTTTCCCGGTTCTCGCATCTAGGGCGATCAAGCGCCCGTCGAAAGTGCCGTACAGAATTCGCCCTTCTCCTCCCGTCTTACTCTGCCAGTACGCTACGCCGCGGTGTTGAAGGAACTGGCGAGGCCCGCCGCGCCCTGCTTGCGGATCGAACTGCCAAATCTCCTGACCAGTTTCTGCGTCGAGAGCAATCACACGATTGGAAGGAGTGGAGAAGTAAAGCACCCCACCAATCACGACTGGCGTGGACTCAAACGGAACAATGTGATGCCGGTCCGTTTCGTTGCCTCCGCGGCCCACCTCTCCCATGTGATACGTCCACGCCCTTTTCAAGTTCTTAACGTTTCGACGATTGATCTGCTTGAGCGGCGAGGATCGCGTTCCGCCGGGGTCACCTCCATAAAATCGCCATTCTTGCGCGGAGACGGTTGGCGAGAGCGCCAGCAGGAAGAGAATTTGACTTACCGCAGTTAAGCTCATCGTCCACATTCTTATTCGCGCGCCGGCACTACCTGGGAATGATTCTCACGTGTTCCCCAGTCGTATCTCCTCTGCCAAATGTTCCCTGGCGCGTAGAGACAACGCCATGATCGTGAGCGTGACCGACTTCTTCGGATGAGATGTGAAACATGCCGCGTCCACCACCAGCAGATTCTTTATATCATGGCAACGGTTCCATTTGTCGAGCACGGAAGTCCTCGGATCATCCCCCATGCGCGCGCCACTCGCTTCATGCGTTGCGCTTCTTCTTCTCGTAGGGAAGGATCGACGAGAAGCCACACGGCGAGCACCACGGCGTTACCCTAAAGACGAGAGGGTAGGCTTTCGGGTCGCGGAACGGAAACTGGCAGTGTCTTGCGAGTCATGTCTTGTCAGTAAAAATGTGAGCAATCGCACAACCCTGAAGTTCCCGTCGTCGAGAGCCGCATCCTTACCTTTGCCATTGGTGGGCACGCAAAACTGGACGTTCCACCTTTCGGACATAATGGGCCTCCCTCACCCGCGATCCACATGAGTGCCACGCCAGCCTCCATGCATGAAGGCCAGATCCTC
>Ga0066710_100006442_pt1 | contig 10959 bp, 9 predicted proteins | sample GraSoiAngelo_159_FD_79666 | JGI IMG/M metagenome (GOLD analysis project Ga0066710, IMG submission 79666) | Grasslands soil microbial communities from the Angelo Coastal Reserve, California, USA - 14_1009_16_40cm | ecosystem: Environmental > Terrestrial > Soil > Grasslands | place: USA...
AGCGCCGGCCAGGGAAATCTCAAGATGAACGCCGCGGCCTACAGCTGGATCAAGAACGTCGAATCCGACTTCCAGGACGGCGAGAGCATCGGCGTCAACGCCTCGTTCCGGTGCATCGTCCGCGACTCGTACGTCCACAGCACGCAGACGCCGTCGCCGGGCGGAGGCGGTTACGGATTTTCGTTCTCCTGGTACTCGTCCGACAACCTTCTCGAAAACAACATCTCCTGGAACATGAACAAGGTGATGGTGATGCGGGCCACCGGCGGCGGGAACGTCATCGGGTACAACTACATGGAAGACGGATGGATCAATTACTCCCCCACCTGGGTGGAGGCCGGCCTGAACGCCTCGCACATGACTTGCCCGCACTACGAGCTCTTCGAAGGGAACGAGTCGTTCAACTTCGACGGCGACAATACCTGGGGCAACTCGGTCTACATCACGGTCTTCCGCAACCACCTCACCGGCAAGCGGCGATCCATCGCACCGTTGCAACTGACCGATGCGCTGAACCCGCGCGCCATCGGCCTCGCCGAGGGCCACAAGTGGTACTCGTTCGTCGGTAACGTGCTGGGCACGGCCGATCAGAATCCCTATCCATCGACGAGATACGTCTACGACGCCCTTTTCCCGTGGACGGACGACCCGATCGGCATGTGGCGCCTCGGCTACAACCCAGAAGACTGGGCCGCGCCTCCCGATCCGAACGTGACGGGCACCGTGATCCGCGAGGGGAATTTCGACTACGCGACCAAGCAGGTGCATTGGGGAACGGGCCCGCAGCAGCTTCCGCCCTCGCTCTACCTGACCAGCAAGCCGGCGTTCTTCGGTAACAACCCCTGGCCGTGGGTCGACGCGACCGGCACCGTCAAGCTGTCCACGCTTCCGGCGCGAGCACGCTTCGACAGCATGCACCCCTAGTCGCCGCCGAGAGGGCGGCGCTACGCTTTTCAGAGCGCGGACATCTTGTCAGGCCGACCGGACCGACCGGGCCACGCAGCGGAGGGATCGATCGAGCTGCTTGCGCGTGAGGGCCTGGTGGATGGGCAATTCCAGGAGCGTTTGCGAGAGCAAGCGCGTCCTCGCCAGCGCCGGGTCGAACGGGGACTCCGGCCAACCGACTCCCGCAACCGTGCCCTCCCGCACGAGCGCCCGCCGGAGAGCGTCCCTGTCTCCGCGGCGGACCAACACCGGGAAGCTGTACGGCGTGCACCCGTCCGGTAACGCGCGGTGCATCGGCTCGACGGCGGTCGAGAGGGGAAAGCGCTCGAGGACGTATCGATAGTTGTCGCGACGGCGCTGGACCACGCGCTCGAGGTCGACGTGCTTCAGCCGGCGCTCCGTGAAGGGCGAGAGCATCTTGACCGAGAGCCTCTGCTGCGTGTTCCCGTCCATGTAACCCGCGGGCCCCGCGCGGACGAGCCCGAGCGGATCCGCGCCGCCGGTCAGCCTGACGTACGCGTACTTGGCTCGCTGCAGGAGGTACCGCGGAAACGAATAGCAGCTGCTCACCCGCCTCTCGTAACTCGGCCGGAAATCGCGGAAGCGATCGCTGACGACCAGGGCGCCACCCTCCGGGTACAAGAACATCTTGCGCATGCTGAAGAGGGCCACGTCGCCGTACGTGCCCAGCTCCCTGCCCCGGTGCCGCGCGTCGACGGCGAGCGCGCAGTCCTCGATGAGCACCACGCCGCGACGCCGGGCAAGCGCGCTCATTCCCTCGATGTCGCTGGTGAACCCGAAATAGTGGACGAAGAAGACGGCGAGGGTTTGCCCGACGAGCTGCCGTTCCACCTCATCCAGGTCGAACCGGCAGTCGCCGTGCACCTCGTAGAATTTGACCGCATAGCCCGCGGCGAGCGCGGCCCGGTAGAGCTTGGCGGGGATGTAGCTCGGCATCAGGATCGCGGGCTGGTCCTGGTTCGAGGAGGCTGCGAGCCAGACGAGGAAGTCCTTGAACGCGTTGCTCGCGTTCGCGTAGAGGTACCAGCTCGATCCCAAGCGATCCAGGTAGTCGTGAAATCGCATCGCGGGCGTCACCCCCGGCGTGTCTCGCGGGTCCGGCGGCGCAGCAAGGTGAAGACGTCGGTCAGACCTCGAGCGACCATGCCCACGAGGTGCTTCAGCAGGGCGGACGAGAACCAGCCTTCGTTTCGACTCGTCCGCAGAAGCGCGTTCGCTTCCCTCCGCGCGCGCCTCCGCACGGCGTTCGCGACTAGATCCAACCGGTGCTTGGCGGCCGTCATCGCCCGCCGGTGGGGATAGGCGACGACGGACCAGTTCGGAACGTCGGTCGCGTCGAATTCGTACTTGTAGTGCTCCCTTCCTCGCATGAAGTCGTAGATCTTCTTCCCGTCGTCGATCGCCCACTCCATGCTCTTCGCGTGCAACACGCGGCCAGGGGAATACTTCGCCAGGTCGCCCAGCTCGCGCGAGCCGGGCAGGTACGTGGAAAGCACCTCGCGGAACGAGAAGCCGTAGTTGGCTGCGCAGCGCTGGCCGTCGGCGCGAAGAAAAGCGAGAAAGAGCCATCCGCGTCGGCTCAGGCGGTCCGCCACCTCGCAGTGAAACGCCGCCCGCCGCCGATCCGCGAAGACGCCGGGGTGCCCGTCGCGGATCCAGCGCTCCTGGTGCATGTCGATGAACTCCCTCATGGCGGGCTCGACCTGCTCGCCCGGCGGGACCAGCTCGAGCTCGACCTCGTACGCCTTGGCGATGTTGCGCAAGCGTCTGCGGATCTCGCGCCGGTAGTTGACGGGCAAGGCCGCGACGGTCTCTTCCCACGTCCTGCGCAACGGCGTTCGCGGGCACTGCTCGTCCACGAACCGGGACGCGGCCCAACCCTGCTCGAGGAAGGCCTGCTGCAGGAGCAGTCCGGTCGGCGACCGATCGGTGATCTCTTCGAGGAGCGCCATGTCGAACAGCTCCCGGCGCTCCGCGAGATGCGCCGCGATGAGCTCGACGCATTCCCTCTCCTTGCCGGGAGAGACGAGGATGTCGAGGTAATCGGAGTCCTTGTGACCGACGAAGAGAAGCCGGCGCAAGCGGAGCAGGCCGAGCGATCTGACGCTGTCGATGTAGAACGGGGCCACCGCGACGAGCTCGTCCTCCAGGCGGAGGGTGACGATGTGCAGCCGCGCGTTCTTGCGACCTTCCCCGAAGTGCTTCCACCAGGTGCGTTGCCATTCGAACGACTGGAATACGGAGACCGCGCTCCGGTCGAGAAGCGCGTTCCACTCTTCCTCGAGCGCGTCGAACTCGAGCGGGTCCTCGATGACGTGGACGGATGCGCGGGCCGAGCGAGTCGACGCAACCCGGGGCACGCGCTCGATCGCGGCGGGGGACGGGCTCGGTTCGCCGCTCTGCAAGTCCGACAAGTGACGCTCCAGGTCCCGGCCTAGGCAGAAGCGCCGCGAGACGACCGCTTCGTCCAACGAAGGCCTTCCCGCACCTTCCATTTCGACCATCGGTACAGCTTGTCCGCGCCGGACAACTTGAGCCTCATGTAGACGACGTCCGAACGATTGGTGATGAGGATCCTCCGGATCTCGAACAAGTCGGCGTGGACCGCCAGGGGACCGGAATTCACCGCCAGCGCCGCTGCATACCCGGTCCGCCGTACCGCCTCTTTCACGCGCTGGTTCACGTCGCCGTACGGATAGGCGAGCACGGGAAGCGGACGCTCGACGATCGACCCCAGCAGCTCTCGCGAGCGGGCCAGCTCGTCTGCCAGCTCGGACTCCCCCAGGAGAGTGAGCGAAGGATGGTTGACCGAATGCGACCCGAATTCGACTCCGGCCGTCTCCATGGTGCGGATGTCCCGAGGCATCAGCAGGGGAGCACGCAAGCTGGCCATGCTTCCCCACCAGGTGAACCGACGAGTGAGATCGAGGACGAGAAACACCGCGGCGGTGAACCCGAACTCTTGCAAGATGGGAAGGGCGTTCTCGAAATTGTCGGCGTATCCGTCGTCGAAGGTCAGGACTACCGGCGTCTTGTGCGTGCGCGGCATGCCGCCATTCCAGGTGAGCACCTCAGAAAGGCGCGGCGTGTAATAACCGGCGCCCGCGAGGTATCTCATCTGTTCCCGGAACACCGCTGCCGTGACGGCGAATTCGGACGCGGGCAAATCGTCGTCCCGGCAGACGCGGTGGTAGAGCAGGATGGGTGGACCGGTCGGGGCCACAGGGACCTTTCGAACGTAGAGTCGGCGGGCGCGACTGGCAAGCGACCTGATCGTCTCGTGCGCGGGGCTCAACGACGTTCCCTTGAAATGGATCCGGGCGCCTTGCTCCCGGGCCATGCGCCGTTAGCGACGCAAATCTTCCCCACCAGAGCGTAGGCGGTCGCCACGGTGAAGACGGGACCCCAGGCACCGAAGCCGAGGTCGCCATACCCCTGCATCACGTAGCAGATCTGGACCGCGGCGGCCCCGAGCGCCGTGATCCGCTCGACCGGCGCGCGCGAGCACCGGTAGGCCCGGATGGTGAAGAACATCCCCACCGGGAAGATCGCCCAGAGCAAGGCGAATCCTACCAGGCCGCCGAATGCCCACAGGCCGAGCACGCTGTTGTGCGGCACGTAAGGCTCGAGCTCATACGCCTTGGTGATGTCGGGCAGCTCGATCGCCTGGATGAACGGGTGTCCGAAGCCCGAACCGAAGAGCGGGTTCTGCCTGAAGGTGAAAATGAGGTCGAAGTTCTCCCAGTCGCGCCAACGCGTCGACCCATCCACGTTCGCGTCGAACATCGAGCGGAACGTCTGCACCGGCGCAAAGACAGCCGCCTTCGAGCTCCACCCGGCGGCCCCGTAGATGAGGAGCGGGAATGACGAGATGATCAGGGCGCGGACGAAGAAACGCTTCGCCGGTCCCCACCCGGTGACCAGGAAGAAGAAAACCGCCACGATGGCCACCTCGGTCCAGACGAGGCGGCGGTTGTTGGCGATCATCCCTCCCACGAAGATCGGCAGGAGCAGCGCGCAGATCTTGAACGTACGCCGCGTCGGCTTCTCCAGGATCATCGCCAGCAGGATCCCGACGCAGGTGGCGAACAGCACCGAGTCGTGGTGGGTCGTCGCGTGGGGAAACAGATCCGTCGAGGGATTCATGTGCCGCAGGATCAGCGCCTCCGCGGAGCGGAAGACGCCGGCTCCCAGCACGATCCGTCCCACCGTCGTCGCGTCGGCGGCGCCGCGGAGCGCCTCGGCCATGAGCAGGTAGACGAAGGGAAGATAGAGGTGTCTGGTCATTTGCCAGAGCGCAAAACGGAAGCTGCCGCCTCGCAACAAGCCGAACGCGGTCATCCAGGCGAGCGCCAGCAGTGCGACGACGGCGAACTGCCGGATCGGGCGCGGTGTGTCCACCCACCCGACCCGGTCGATCGAGGAGCGGGTCATGTGCCGGTGGATGACGACCACCGCAAGGACCAGCAGCAGGATGTCGAACCCGCTGAATACCAACGCGTCGACAGGAAAGGTCAGGTTGAGCTTTGCAAAGAGCAGCGATCCGACCACGCGCAACGGTGTCTGCACCACGCCGCCCGCGAACGCATCGCCCGCGATCTCCAACGTCCACGAGAGCGCGAGCAGCGTGAGCATCGGCACGCGGAGTGGAAGGGACCAGATCGCGCAGAGCAACAGACCGACGAGGCAGGGGGCGAGCGCGACGGCGGGGTTGCCGTTGCCGAGAACGACGGCCGCGACGGTCGCCACTCCCAACAAACCGACGAGGAGCAGAGGGGGCAGGGATCGGACGCCGCTTGCTATCGGCTCCGGCAGTGACGGGCTGACCGCCATCGGTCGGGCGCGCCTCATACGAAGCGCTCGTAGATGAAGCGAAGGAAGAAGGCGTACGCCAACTCGGCTGCGAGCATCAGCACCAGCATGTTCTGCAGGGACTTGAGCGGCTTCTTGCCCGAGGCAGCGGCAGCCGGGACGACGAAGGTTGCGAGCAGCACCGAGATGAGGAGGAACTTCAGCACCGCCGATCAATAGCAAGCCTGCCCGTGAGGCGGAACCACCGCGTCGATAGTTTCGCCGACGGGGCCATCCCCGCGTCCACCAGGAAGTGTCGCAGACGTCTTGCCGTCGCAGCGCTTCGTGCGCACGCTCGTTTGCGAGACGCTACTTACAACGCGCACGGTTTTCTGCGGCCTCCTGCGATGAACAACCTGCAAGATTCGTCAGGGTCCCAGCAGCCGCTTGCGCCGCCAGGGACCGGGTTCCTCCAGCAAGAGATCGCCGGCCAGGGCGGGGGCGAGTCGACCGAGCTCTTCAACTGGGCGGTGATCGGATCCTACGCGGGGTTCATCCTCCACTCCATCGGCAGGCACAAGCTGCTCTTCCTGCTCGTCTGGCTCGGCATCGTCGCCTTCTCGTTCGGCCTGATGCTCTCGCTGCCGAAGGCGTACCGGGTCCAAGCCACCCTGCAGGCGCAGCGCAACACGGTCATGCCGGCGTTGAGCAACCCCACCCGCGCCATTCCGATCGAGGCCGACACGCCGACGCGCCAGGCAGCGGAGACGGTTCAACGCTACGACAACCTCGTCGCCATGATCCAGCAGACCGAGCTGCTCAAGAACTGGCCGGTCAACCGCGCGCCGATGCTCCGGCTCAAGGACTTCATCTGGGGCAAGCTGTTCACGCCGTCGACGCAAGAGGAACAGATCATCAACTTCGCCTACCTCCTGCGGAACAAGCTGTGGGTGACGACGGGCGAAGGGACGGTGACGATCGGGATCGAATTCCCGGACCCACAGCTGGCCTATCGCCTGGTGGATACGGCCGTGGAGAACTTTCTCGAGGCGCGCCACGCCGCCGAGGTCTCGAGCATCACCGAAGCGATCACCATTCTCGAGGCGCGCGCGGAGCAGGCGCGCGAGGCGCTCACCGCCTCCGTCCAGCAGCTGCAAGCCCTGCGCGACGAGCGCGGGGGACGATCGGGTGCGCGAGTCCGCAGGGCCGGGACGGTGGCGCGCCCTGCCGCTCCCGTCGATCAGGAGATTTCGCGGCTCCTGGTCACCGTCCAGAGCAAGCGGCGGGCGATTGCCGACCTCGAGGAGTTCCGCCGCCGCCGCGTCACCGAGCTGCAGACCAAGCTGCAGGAGCAGCGGGCCATCTACGCGCAGAACCACCCCGTCGTCCTCGACATCGAGCAGAGCCTGGCAGCCGTCCGCCAGGAATCGCCGCAGGTCGCCGTGCTCAAGCGCGAGCTGTCGCAGCTGGAGGCCGAGTTGAAGAAGCGGGGCGCCCCCGACGAGCCCGCCCCGGAAGTCGGACGGCCGACGCCGGTCGTGCCGGAGCGGCTCGAGCGGCTCGACCCGCGCGAGGACGAGGATGCGCAGATCGAGTACACGAAGGAACAGGTGAGCTTCGCGCTCTCCAAGTACAACTCCTTTCTCGATCGCATCGAGGCCGCGCGCCTCGAGCTCGACTCCGCGCGGGCGGCCTTCAAGTATCGGTACACGATCGTCTTGCCGGCGCAGAAGCCGCGCCACGCCAACAAGCCGAACCCGACGCTGGTGCTGGGCGCGAGCCTGATCGCGGGTCTGGCGCTGGCCGTGCTGAGCACCGCTTTCGTCGATCTGCGCTCGCGCAAGCTGCTCGAGAGCTGGCAGGTCGAGCGCGAGCTGAAGCTGCCGCTCATCGGAGAGGTCCGATCGAGATGACCGCGGCCTCCATGCCCGCGCTGCGCACGACGGAACCTGGCCCCGGGCCGGCGGCGTATGCCGTCGAGGAGCTCTGGTACATGCTCCTCTCGCGCCGGTGGTCGTCCCTGGCGGTCGTCTCGCCGGAGCGGACCCCGAACACGCTTCGCCTCGCCCGCAGCCTCGCCGAGGTGGGCACCCGCAACCGCCGGCACACCGTCGAGCTCGTCGATGCGCTCCAACTCGACATCGAGCGCGCCGCGGCCATCGCGCAGATGATGGAATCGGACGGAGACCTCCCGCGCATCGCCGACTCGCGATTCGTCATCGCCCTCGATTCGCCGATCGTGAATCCGATCGCCATCGAAGTGCTCACCGCGTGCGACACGGTCGTCCTGTTGCTCGAGAAGGGCGTCAGCAAGATTCCCCAGGCGCGCAAGGTCATCGAAATCGTCGGACGGCAGCGGCTCATCGGAGCGGTGCTCGCCCTCGAATGAGCGGTCAGGGACAGGGACTTTCCTGCATGGATTCCCGGCGCCGATATCTTCTCGTCTCGCCCTGCCGTGACGAGGCGCGGTTCATCCGCCGCACCCTGGACAGCGTGGCGAGGCAGACGATCCCGCCCGCGATGTGGATCGTCGTCGACGACGGGTCTTCCGACGAGACTCCGAAGATCCTCGAGGAGTACGCGCGAAAGCTTCCCTTCCTTCGCGTGGTCCGCCGCACGAATCGCGGCAAGCGCAGCGTAGGTCCGGGCGTGATCGAGGCCTTCTATCACGGCCTGGGTACGGTGGACCTCGACGCGTTCGACTACCTGTGCAAGCTCGACATGGATCTGGATCTGCCGCGGCGGTACTTCGAGGGATTGATCGTCCGCATGGAGAACGAGCCGAGGCTCGGCACCTGCTCGGGGAAACCATGGTTCATCCATCCCGAGACCCTTGCCCTCGTGCCGGAGACCTGCGGCGACGAGATGTCGGTGGGCGCCTCGAAGTTCTACCGGGTCACGTGCTTCCGCGAGATCGGCGGTTTCGTCAGGCAGGTGATGTGGGACGGCATCGATTGCCATCGCGCGCGCATGCTCGGCTGGATTGCCGGGGCGGTGAACGACGAGGACCTCAGGTTCCTGCACCTTCGCCCGATGGGCTCCAGCGACAAAGGCATCTGGGCCGGGCGGGTGCGCGCGGGCGGCGGTCAGTACTTCATGGGCACCTCGCCCATCTACTATCTCGCGAGCGCGATCTATCGGCTGCCCTCGCGTCCGGTGCTGCTGGGCAGCGCCGGGATGCTCTGGGGCTACTTCTCGAACGCCATCAAGCGGGCCCCGCGCTACCAGGACGCCGGCTTCCGCCGCTTCCTGCGCAAGTACCACCGCGCGTGCCTGCTCATGGGCAAGGCAAGAGCCACGCAAAGGGTGATGGCGCAGCAGGCACACGTCTGGCACGCCGCCCACGGCAGGCCAGCGGAAGGAGGGATCGCCGGTGGATCGCGCGCGGCGATCTGAGCTCCTGGGACTGCCGTTCGACGGCGTGACGATGCAGTCCGCCGTCGCCCGTTGCATGGAGTGGTGCACGGGTCCGCGCGCTCCGCACACCGTCATCACCGCGAACGCCGCGATCCTGTGCATGATGCGGCGCGATCCGGAGCTGAGGAAGGCGTGCCTCTCCGGAGACCTGATCGTTCCCGACGGGATGTCCGTCGTCTGGGCTTCCCGGCTCGCCCGCGTGCCGTTCCCGGAGCGCGTCGCCGGCGTCGATCTGATGGCTCGCCTCCTGCGCGAAGCCGCAAGCCGCGGGCTCAGCGCCTACTTCCTGGGAGCCCGGCGCGAGGTCGTCTCGAAGTTGGCCGCTCGCTGCGCGCAGACGTATCCGGGGCTGAGCATCGCCGGGTGGCGCGACGGATATTTCCGGGCCGACGATCACGCCGGCATCGTGGAGCAGATCAGGGAACGGGCGCCGCACATGCTCTTCGTCGGGATGCCGAGCCCGTTCAAGGAGACCTGGTGCGAGCGGCACCGCGATCGCCTCGAGGTGCCCGTGATCATGGGCGTCGGGGGGAGCTTCGACGTGCTGGCCGGCTACGTCCGACGAGCGCCGCCTCGCGTGCAATCGATGGGCATGGAGTGGGCCTGGCGGCTCACGATGGAGCCCCGCAAGATGTGGAAGCGATATCTTTCCACCAACAGCGAGTTCCTCTGGCTCTTGGGACGCGAGATCGTCGCCCGGCGGCTGAGGCAGCCGGCCGCGAATCGGGCCGCGGGATGACCCGGGGCGGCGATTCCACCAAGGGGCGCAGGAACGTCCTGGTGTTCATGGGCACGCGGCCCGAGGCCATCAAGCTGGCTCCGGTGGTGGCGGCGCTGCGCAGCTCCGCCGACTTCGATTGCACGGTGGTGGCGACCGGACAGCACAAGGAGATGTTCCAGCAGGTCGCCGATCAATTCGGCTTCACCGTGAACGCCGATCTCGACGTCATGCGTCCGAATCAGACGCTCGCCGGCCTCACTGCCCGGCTGATGGAGGGAATCGACGGATGGCTGGATTCGGCGCCTCCGGACATGGCGCTGGTGGAAGGGGACACGACCACGGTCCTGGTCGCCGCGCTCGCGTGCTTCTACCGCCGCATTCCCATCGGGCACGTCGAGGCAGGGCTGCGGACGGGCAACATCTGGTCTCCCTTTCCCGAGGAAGTGAACCGCAGGCTCGCTACTCCGCTTGTCGCGCTGCATTTCGCACCCACCGAGACGGCGCGCCGCGCGCTCCTCGCCGAGCGAATCCCGGACGAGACGATCGCGGTGACCGGCAACACCGTCATCGACGCCTTGCTGATGGAGGTCTCTGCCCAGAGGAGCGACGAGAGGGTGCGCGCTCGCGTCGAGGATGAGCTCGGCAAGCTCCTCGGGACCGGCTGGTCGAGCCTTCCGTTCGTGCTCATCACCGGCCACCGGCGGGAGAATTTCGGCGAGGGGATCGAGCAGATCTGCCGGGCGATCGGTACCCTGGCGCGGCGATTTCCCGATCATCGATTCATCTACCCGGTCCACCTGAATCCGAACGTGCACGTGCACGTGAACCGGCTCCTCGGAGATCTACCGAACGTCCGGCTCATTGCGCCGCAGGGATATCGGAACTTCGTGGCGTTGATGTCGCGCTGCCGCCTGGTGCTGACGGACTCGGGCGGCATCCAGGAGGAGGCTCCCTCCCTGGGAAAACCGGTGCTGGTGATGCGCGACACGACCGAGCGGCCAGAGGGCGTCGAGGCCGGGACTGCGCTCTTGACCGGTCCGCATGCGCGCAACATCGTGGAGCAC
>Ga0066710_100006444_pt1 | contig 10958 bp, 13 predicted proteins | sample GraSoiAngelo_159_FD_79666 | JGI IMG/M metagenome (GOLD analysis project Ga0066710, IMG submission 79666) | Grasslands soil microbial communities from the Angelo Coastal Reserve, California, USA - 14_1009_16_40cm | ecosystem: Environmental > Terrestrial > Soil > Grasslands | place: USA...
ATTCACAGCCCGTTGCTCGAGCGGGCTTGAATTCGATTCAACCCGGATGCGGTTAAATGACACTTATCTGAGCGCGTTGCAGACGAAGCACGCCGTGATCCTGCCTACTAGTTGCAAACGACTCACTGATTTCGTGCATGGGACACTCTGGCGAGGGTTCATATCGTCGCATCTGGGAAGCTGCATTCAGAGATGCGGCCGGCTGCATATCTGCGTACCTTACTCCCGAGAGCTACGGACTAGAGGCGGTTCATTTAGCAGGGTTGGCTTCACTCGACGAAAGCGCGTTTGCCACTGAAATTGGTGCTCGTCTCGATTTGGGCCGTGCCGCCGTGTTTGCCAGCCTTGTGTCCGGGGTACAAAAGGAACTGACTACCGCGTACCGACACGAGATTTTCCGCGAACAGAGCATCATCCGAGGAAAGATTCACGTTCCTCGTTGGATGACGGCGTTGGCGCGTGGGGATAGGCAGGGGATTCCAGTCATTCGGGCTGAGCGCAATCTGACTACGCCTGAAAATCTCCTCGTTTCGGAAGTCTTCCGCATTTCGCTCCTAGTAGTTCAACTTTGGAGGGCACTGGGTGGTGCTGAAGCGGCCTACGCACACGTATTGGGAAGTGAGCTTCAGGTCGCGGAATCCGAGGCACCTTGGAACGAGTTGCGTAGCAAGCCTCGACCCTCGCTTCAAGAGCTTGTTGACCTCGTTCAAAGCCGAGAGAAATCGGGTCTGCTGCCGCGCAACTCGAACATCGGTATTATTGCGAGACTATTCAATACGAGGCATGCCTCCCCCAGCGCATTCGAGGCTGTTGCAGGATATCTAGCGATGCTGGTTACTCAGCAGCCTGAGTTCGAAGATAAGCTTTTTGAACTGCTGTGCCTCGGGTGGCTATTTGAGGCTTTCAGTGCGTCGGCGTGTTCACGAACAGTCGATTCGACCGCATTGAAGGGCGCACATCAGAGGCCGATCCTCACGGGACAGTTTAGCGGCTTATCGCTAGAGGTTTTTTTTCAGAGGGCGTCTGGTATTTTGCCAGCAGGTCGGTGGGTGGACGAAAACACAAATGAACCGCTGCGAGGCATACCAGACATCACTCTGCGTGTGAGCACAGAGGGGGAAACACGGCTCATATTTGTGGATGCAAAGAATCGCAGTGTTGCGACAGAATCGGATGTCGCGTATAAGCTGCTCGGGTACAAAGAGAACTTCGGTCTAGAGAACTTCGTGGCGGTCGGACTATATCCGTGTTTCAAAACGGAACACCGGATGAGAATGTTGTCGCATAACGGTAATCGCATAATCTTGCTCCACGTTCCCCTACTGAAGGGTAGAGCGACAATGAGGGCGGCGGTTCGGCTCTTTCTACATACGATAAAAAAGGCTCAGAACCCTGCCGTCGTGTAGCGAACCCGATGAACGGGAGGTCGATCTATCTCAGCAATCCTTTCACGATGCCAAGCCATTCTGCATCGAGTGCTTCTCTGCAAACAGCCTTCCCCGCTCGACCATACCAGTAGGCTGCGTTGCCCTGATCGCCTTCTTTGCGATGTAGGTAGGCGTGCACCCACGAACCCTTGGGGCCTTCGTCCTGCTGAGCAGATTCATGGGCTCGCGTCCAATCCCCCTTCGCGTCCCACCATAGTCCGGCGAGGGCGAACGTGAGTCCGGCTGGCGGCTCGGACGCGGCGAGTGATTGGTGGAAATCGTCCACGGTCATGTTGGGTACTCCGTGAGGCAATGGCCGGATGCCATGATACGCTCCACCCATTGCGCAGCAGACCCGTGGCGGCTTTGCCTAAGAACTCCGTCTTGCCCATGAAGTCAAGATTCTGCCCAAAAAGCTGTAGTGGCCTAACAGTGTGTTGCTGGGATCACTTCACGCTGGTGTATTTTGGCAGTTCTCTTGTCGGTTGATGCGGAAGGTTTTGGGGGCGAACTTCACTGCGATGGAAAGAGCCATTATGTTCATGACCCTCAACCGTGAATTCCTCAGGGAACGGTTCAGTCGGGTTGACGAACACGTCGTTTATTTGCCCCGCCGGGCGAATGGGAATCCACTCATTGTCGCATTCGCCACACTGAACGGCCCAGTAATTGGACATCTCGGGAATGTCGCCCATCGTGACCGCCCTCGGAGTTTGCCTCCGGCGGTTCATTCTAGGCTGGGATCGTCAACTCCGCAATGCCCCAAGCATAGCCTGTCCCGCTTCAATCACGCCGCTCTACGGTCTGGTGAACGCGGCAGAAGTTGTACCATGCACCCGCCGTTGCTGGAGTATAGGAGATTCCCAACGGCATCCGTTCCCTGCGTCTACTTTGTCGGAGTTGCGACTTCGCTCACGCTTTCAACGTGCGTATCGCAAGTCTGCCCATCATCTGTGAGAATGTGAAGTTTGCGCTTCTCTGCTCGCGCATGAACATCGGTCCCTACCTGCACGTGCTTGATGCACTTCCACCCGCAGGTATAGACAAGATTTCCTATCTGGAACCGCACCGTGAACGGATTCGTTTTCTCCAGTGGATTCGCATCTGCCGCGCCAGTAGCGGAAAGCACGTGGGCGGTAAGGGGATAGTCGGCGGGGTTCTTGTCCTTTGCTAGAGCAAGTCCCGCGAACATCAGAATTACAAGAAGGGTTTTCTTCATCGTGGCATTCACCGTAACCATTCTGCCAGCGGCAATGATCAGTTGCCAGATTACGTCGGTAAGCGTTCCCGCCTCAATGCGCTTCTGAATGCCGGAATGCTCTATCAGGAGCGCCAGCCCCCTTGCTGATCTATCTCAATTCGGAACCTATCAACACAAGCGCCTTGTACAATGAAGCCCGCTGTAAATCTTGCGGGAGATTATGGCAAATCTAGACAACGCGCTGCAGCAGCTTCGTGCAGAGCGGCGAGAAGCGCAGTTGCACGTGGAGAAGTTAGATCAAGCAATTTTGGTGATCGACTCGTTAAACGGTAGGGGATCATCCCGGAAAGCAAACCAACCGAAGCGAATAATTTCGGCAGCTTCTCGCCGGAAAATGGCGCAGGCACAAAGGGCGAGATGGGCAAGGGCTCGGAAGGGATCGCAGCCAGCAGCAGGGGCAGCGAAAACAACTGGCTCGGCACCTGCCAAGCGCACAATGTCAATTTCAGCCCGCAGGAAGATCGCGGCGGCACAGCGGGCGAGGTGGGCGAAGGTGAGGGCAGGACAGAAGAAAGGAAAGTAGCGTAGGGTTCGGAGGCACAGGGATGTCTCCCAACAACTTCCAGCGTTTCCTTGACCAGCAATCCTCGACTGTTTGTGGTTATCCTCCCAATATACTTCGTCACGCTGTGGCTTCTGGTCGGTGCGATCATTGGCTAGGTCGGCGGGGTGGCTCTCGAACGCTGTGGGTCTGCGCCGCTACTCCGAAACCAGCACGCAGCATTTGGCTGGCGTATTTGGTACCCGGTGCACGGTAGGGAGCCACGGCGGCACAGTCTCAAGTTTTCCCGTCGCATACGGCAAGGTAACCAGAGCATTTTCTGTAAAATATAGTACGGCTGCCGACCAACATCTTCAATTTAGGGCGTCCCCATGCCTGTACGGAACGAATTCAGTTGGGAAGTAACGCCATCCGTTCCCGGTCAGTGGCACGCAACTATAGCCCAAAACGGTTTCACCGTCACCATACAGTCAGACTCGATACTGGCGACTATTGAAGAAACGGGTCACGAAGAAGAACAGCGTAATCAGGCGGAGGACATCGTCGCGAATCTGCTGCGCGAGATTGGGCTGCTTGAGCAAATCCGGTTCAGTAAAAGGCTGAATTCGATTGCACAGTTCGATCCTAAAGCACAGACCCGAAGCATTAGGACATTTATCAAAGGTGAACGGCTAACGCTGCGCGGCGACTGTGCTGACACGAGGGTCGAAGCTGCTGACGGAACAGTTCGTGATTCAAGAATTGAACGGCTCCAGAAGCTCCAATTATGTGCAGATTTGCAAGCAAAGAGTGAGGTTCTTCGAACTTTGACCGACTACCTGTTGGAATATCACGCCGACCCGGAAAAGAAGCTATTTCCGATTTACGACGTTATCGAAGAGGTCCAGAGCGTTCTCGGAGGACGCCTCCACGAAGCAGATGGTCTCCGAATCAGCAAGAAGGCGATTGACCGCGTTACAAAAATAGTTAACCGAGAGCCGATCCGCACAGGAAGACACAGAGGCGCAAGAGTGGAAGCACTCCGTGATATCACTCCGAAAGAATCTCGCATTTGTGAGACCGCAGCCGTGCTGATCATCGAGCGATACAGGAAGCTCGTTCAGGATGGGAAGGCATAGGAAGTGTCGGTCAGCGCGGGACATCAGGCATCATCAGACTCGCAATCACGAAAAGGGGGGCGATCTATCGCAGCAAAGCTCTCACCACAGTGAGCCACTCCGCATCGAGCGGCTCCCGGCACACAGGCTTGCCCGCCCGGTTGTACCAATAGGCTGCGTTGCCCTCATCGCCTTCTTTGCGATGCAAGTAGGCGTGTACCCAAGAACCCTGCACGCCTTCGTCCTGCTGAGCAGACTCGTGGGCTCGCGTCCAATCGCCCTTTGCGTCCCACCACAAACCTGAAAGGGCGAGCGTGAGTCCGGCTGGCGGCTCGGGTGCGGTGAGTGATTTGCGAAATTCGTCCGAGGTCATTTTGAGTTCCACGTCACCAAATGCCGGGCTGCCGCCTTCGTCAGCCCTCCCAAGAACATTATCAAATCTTCCACATGACCGCTCCGCTCACTGCACCGCGGCCGCGATCATGGCACCGGTTCGGGACTGCCCTGCGGAACGCCGAACAGATCGTAAGCCGTCTTCAAGTTGGTGCCCCTCGGAACGATGGCGGATCGTCGATCCCCCAGATGTGGCAGACCGTCCAGTTGTAACCGCGCCAGCTTACGGGAATGCCCATAGCCTGCCTGATCGCCTTACCAGCCTGTATGTTCAGCTCGGTTTTCAGACTGACTTCGTCCCCGCCGCGCTTCTTGTTCGTGTACTGGCGCTCGTACTTGGCGTCATACATCGGCGCTCCACGGTGATACTCGGGATACCAGACCGGAAGACGACGGAACGTCTCTGGGTCTACCCACCTGCACGTCGCAGCGAGGAGCGGCATGAGGCTAATGCCAGCGTCCTTGCACGCTTGCTCCAGCGCGTCTAATCCGTCCGGGGGAAGTTTTCTTTCGAGGCGCATTCGCTCCTAATCAACCAAGGTTGAGTGAACTTAGTCGGCTCGGGTTATCATTTTTGCTTATGCCGAATCCTCGCGTTCCTGATCCCCCCAAACCAGACTGGTCTCCCGAGAAGACATTGCTGCAAATTCGGCAGCAGCTTGGTGCTCTCGAACAATTCAAGCGCCGCAAATATGGCGAAGTGCAAACGCAGCATAGTGAGTGGGTGCAGCAGACTATGATGATCCTTCGCCACGGGTTTGGCGAGCAGCACCAGAATTACCGCAACTTTAATTTCACAGGCTGGGCGACTGGGGAATACCACCGATACGAAAGCGAGGATACAAAAGAACAGTTGAATTTTGAGGCACGGGTCACGAAAGAGGAGTCTTGTCTCAACACTTGCATCAAAGAGCTAGAGTTGACGCTTCCCGAGAAACTAAGCCGACAAGAAGCAACAAGTCCCTCGCTGGACGCTCGCTCTCAGGTGCTCCTCTTGTGTCGGAGGTTTCACAGATACGTTACTGCCTTGGCGAATCGCAGCAGGGGCAAGCCTCCGCTAGTCGTGGATGACGAATACGATGTGCAATACCTCATGAATGCTCTTCTGCGTGTGCATTTTAACGATGTCCGATCTGAAGAGGGCACCGTGTCATACGCTGGCGGAGGTGTGCGCATGGACTTTCTGCTGAAGGCGGAGCAACTCGTCGTTGAAGCGAAGATGACGCGGCCAACCCTGAAGGACCGTGAAATCGGAGACGAGCTTCTGCAAGACATTGCTCGGTACAAGCAACATCCCGACTGCGAGGGGTTGATCTGCCTGATCTATGATCCCTCGAACCTGCTCACGAACCCGCATGGATTGCAGAGTGATCTTGAGAGGATGTCAAGCGACGGGTTCTTCGTCGCCGCTGTGATCGTCCCAGAGCGGTAGGAGCGAATAGTCCATACCGCGTCCCACGCGAGAGTGTTAGCGGAGAAGATCGAGCCTTCACATGGCAATGTGGGGTATGAATGCCGCGAAAAATGCCCATCGAGGCCGAAGCGAATCTGCGTAAAGGGCGAGAAGCAGCTTTGCTGGCCGTGGAGACCTACAATCGCCCCGGTGCTTCGTTTCGGTCGGCTGGGTTCTTGGTGTTGATGGTCGTTGCGTGGACAGCACTGTTCCACGCCATCTTTGCGAAACGAAGAGTTAAACCCTATTACCGACAAAAGAAGAATCCGCGACGTTTCGAGCGAGTTGATGGCGATTTTAAGTGCTGGGAACTAGCCGAGTGCCTTCAGCAGTACTATGCGGATGAAAACCCGCCTGCGCGCAAGAATCTCGAATTCGTTGTCAAATTGCGTAACAAGATTGAGCACAGATTCCTGCCTCCGTTGGACGTCGACATTTTTGGCGAGTGTCAGGCATTACTTAACAACTTTGAGCGCCTGATGTGCGAAACGTTCGGGGACAAATATGCACTCAGCGCCAGCCTAGCATTCGCTTTGCAATTCGGGCGAAGCGTTCACCCGGCTCAACAGGCGGCCATCCGTGGAGCGTCGAAGCAACATTTGCAGTCTGTCAGAAAGTTTGTCGAGAGATTTCGGTCTAGCCTTTCTGCCGACATTCTTGGTGACCAGAACTACAGTTTCAAAGTGTTCTTGATTCCGAAAATCGGGAGCACTAGATCGGCGGATGATGTTGCCGTGGAATTCATTAAACATGATCCGAGCAAACCTGACGAGATGAGCAGGTACGACAGGGTCGTAGCTCTCATTAAGCCGAGGCAAGTGAACATCGTGAACGCCAATGGGCTAAGGGCGGGCACTGTAGTAGAAAGAGTCGCAGCACAACTGGCAGGGAAAAAATTCAATCATTACAGTCACCGCCAGTGCTGGTTACATTTCAAGGTGCGTCCGTCAACTGGAAGTCCCGATCCCAGTCTTTGCAACCCACAGTTTTGCAGCTACGATGCCCTCCACAAAGACTATATCTACACGCAGGCGTGGGTCGATTTTCTGGTCGCCAAGCTGAACGACCCTGCCACCTATCAGGTGGTGATGGGTCGTGCTCAATAAAGATCGAGTGCTCACAAGGTGCTGGGCATATATCGTTCGAGATCAGCATCGAGTAGCTTCGATTCAACGCAAGAATAGACTCCCTCCCTCTCCGCGATTCGGCTGTCGATAATCCAACTTCGAGATTGCAGGCAGCGCCTATCGAGTCAGAATGCCCGTCATCATGGTTTCCGTATACGCCCACCAAGCTGGCCCAAAAGCCCGCCTTGACTTCTGAACCGCCCGAGCCGACCCGAACCCCTTCGGGCAGGCAAATGCCCGTAAGATCGACCTCCTGAAGACTCACTCAAGGCAGACCGCCCATGGGAAAATGATTCCCCACGCATGAATGCAGCAATCCCTGAGCGCAGGCCCGCGACCGAGGAAATCTCCGGCTTGATCGAGCGCGTCACCTTCCACAACGACGACAGTGGCTTCTGCGTCCTGCGTGTGAATACGCCGGGGCATCGGGAAGAGACAACGGTCATTGGGTCGCTGCCTTCGGTGACTGCCGGGGAATGGCTGGTCGCCGAGGGCTGGTGGGTCAGGGACAAGGAACACGGCCTGCAATTCAAGGCGACCACCATGAAGACGGTGCCGCCGACTACGGCCGAAGGAATCGAGCGGTACCTCGGCAGCGGCTTGGTCAAAGGGATCGGGCCGATTCTTGCAAAAAAGCTGATCGGGCGGTTCGGAGCCGAGGTGTTAGCCGTGATTGAGAACCGAGCCGCCGAACTGCAAACCGTCGATGGGATCGGCCCCAAGCGCCGGGAGCGGATCGCGCACGCATGGCAGGAGGCAAAGCAGGTACGGGAAATCATGCTGTTCCTACACAGCCACGGCGTCAGCACCAGCCGAGCAGTACGAATCTTCAAGACGTATGGCGAGCAGGCGATTGAGACGGTGCGGAGCAATCCCTACATGCTGGCGAAAGACATCTCCGGGATCGGCTTCGCGACCGCCGACCAGATCGCACAGAAGGTCGGGATTCCGCGAGACTCGCTCAATCGGGCAAGAGCGGGCATCGACCACGTCCTGCTGGAAGCGACTTCAGACGGACATTGCGCTTTGCCGCTCGGGAAACTCAAGCTCGCGGCGGTGAAGCTGCTGGAGGTGCCGGAAGGGACGGTCGAGCAGGCGTTGTCACAGATGCTCACAAGTGGCTCTTTGCTGCTGGAGGAAATCCACGGCGAGCCTCTGATCTTCCTGCCTCACCTCAGGAAAGCCGAGGAGGTTATCGCGGCAAGGATCAAGTCGCTGGCACACATGGCGACCCTCTATCCGCCAATCGACTTCGACAAGGCGGTCGCGTGGTGCGAGCGGCGGACGGGCAAGACGCTCGCCCCGAGCCAGCGGGAGGCGCTGAGGACGGTGTTCGCGAACCGGGTTGTGGTCATCACCGGAGGGCCGGGGGTTGGCAAGACAACGCTGGTGAACTCGATCCTGATGATCCTGCGTGCCAAGGGCGTGAAGTGCCTGCTGTGCGCCCCAACTGGGCGGGCGGCGAAGCGGCTTACCGAGACCACAGGCTTGGAAGCGAAGACGATTCATCGCCTGCTGGAAATCGACCCCGGAACCGGGCGGTTCAGCAGAAACGAGTCGAACACGCTCGCCTGCGGCCTTCTGGTCGTGGACGAAACGTCGATGGTAGACGTGCCGTTGATGCATTCTCTTGTGCGGGCGGTTCCGAACAGCGCCGGACTGATTCTGGTCGGCGATGTGGATCAGCTTCCGTCCGTTGGGCCCGGCACGGTGCTTCAGGACTTGATCGAGAGTGGGGTGGTGCCAGTCGTTCGCCTCACCGAGGTGTTCAGGCAGGCTGCGGGCAGCCACATCATCACCAACGCACACCGCATCCGCCGAGGACAGATGCCGGACATGCGCGGAGCAGACCCGAGTTCCGATTTCCATTTCGTCGAGCGGGATGACCCGGAGAAGATCGCGGCAACGCTGGTCAAGCTTGTGCAGGAGAGGATTCCAGAACGGTTTCGTCTCGACCCGATCCGCGACGTTCAGGTTCTTTGCCCGATGAACCGGGGATCGCTCGGTGTGCGCGAACTGAACACGGCCTTGCAGAAGGTATTGAACCCAACCCGAACCGGACAGCCCGCCGTGGAGCGGTTCGGATGGCGATTCCAGACAGGCGACAAGGTCATCCAGACGGAGAATGACTACGACAAGGACGTGTTCAACGGTGACATAGGAACCATTGAACGCATCGACCTAGTCGAGCATCAGGTTACGATCCGTTTCGATGACCGGATGGTGAAATACGACTTCGGGGAACTGGACGAGATTTCGCTGGCTTACGCGATCACGATCCACAAGTCGCAAGGCTCGGAGTTTCCGGCAGTGGTGATACCGCTGGCCACGCAGCACTACATGCTGCTCCAGCGCAACCTGATCTACACCGGAATCACGCGGGGCAAGCGGCTGCTCGTACTGATCGGGCAGAAGAAGGCTCTCGGCATCGCGGTCCGCAATGACCGTCCGCAGAAGCGGCATTCGGGGCTACTTGCGAGCCTGCAATTCCAAGACGACCATCAGTTCGACCGACCACGGCCAACAGCGATTGAGCGCTAGCTCGGCAGCGTGCTGGGCAGTAGCGAGAGTGGAGTGAATTCCCTATGGGGGAAAACGGAAAATAGGGAATACTCTCTGGCCCGGGGATTTGGAACAAATTTCCCCCTGAGACCCCAAGCCCCGGCGAAATGCCTCGTTGATCCACAATGGCCCTGTTTTCGATTTGGTGGTCTGTTTCCAAAACGGCCGCTCGACATGCGCGTAAAAATTCCCCCCGCCGATCCGTGCCCGTTACACGATGCGACGGGGCAGTCGAAGGAGGCTTTCCAAATCAAAATTACAGGACCTCGTCGTCCAGTGAAACTTGGCGCGGGATTCCTCTAATCGTCTCCTGAGAAATGTGTGCCGGAGTTCGCGCTGCTGGCGGCTGCTCCCGAGCCGGAGCAGGCGGATCGAATACTGGCGGCTTGGCCGGTGATAGACAGTGCAGCGGGTTGGGAATAATGAGAGCTTCGGTATAGCCGAGGCAGGCGGCAATTTCCGGGTGCTTCCGACACAAAGACCAAAAGTTCTTCCGCGCCTTCCACGTCGGAACTCGGGTGTTCATGATCGGACACCGGGCGATGTCCAGCCATCTCTTCATGTGGGCGGCGATCAGGTGGTCGCGAATTTCTTTTCGTGCGTTCATTTGGGCTCCAAATTCTGGGGTGCTGCGAGCGAACCTTCCTTTTCTAGGATTGTGTCGAAATCGCGGGACGCGCCTGCCGAAAGCAAACGACTTAGCGTTCGCATCGTCCAAAATTCTCTTCTTTAATATTGGCTTAGAAAGTCGTCGAATTGCTCGGAGTGTCGATGGAATGGTGCTGAAACCTATGATTCCTTTCCCAAGGCGTGTAGTTGATTTGAACTTGTGTTGCGGGGAAACTCAATCACGCGGGACAAACGGCTCCTTGTCCTGATCGGGTGGCATCATAACTTCGCACCACATTTGCGTGTCCGGCGGAGGGCATACAAAAGGCTGTGGACAGGTTCAAAACATGAGCGCCTTGTCACGGTATGTCACGGTAAATGCCATTTTTCGAGGCGTTTATTTTGCCATCCTTACTGGGATTTTCTAAAAATGTGAACACTCGTAAGCCCGCATGAATACTGGCGTTTTGGCTGTTTTTGTGGCAAAATTCAAAGCTGTCCGGGGCTGTTTCCCGGTAGCGCTACCA
>Ga0066710_100006447_pt1 | contig 10958 bp, 10 predicted proteins | sample GraSoiAngelo_159_FD_79666 | JGI IMG/M metagenome (GOLD analysis project Ga0066710, IMG submission 79666) | Grasslands soil microbial communities from the Angelo Coastal Reserve, California, USA - 14_1009_16_40cm | ecosystem: Environmental > Terrestrial > Soil > Grasslands | place: USA...
CGACGCCGTACAGCGAGCCCGTCTTGCGGCGCTCGCCGACGTATTGATCCCGGCTGTGGACGGGATGCCCGCCGCGGCCGACGCGGGCGCCACCGGGAAGTGGCTCGATCGTGCCGTGACCGCACGCCCGGAGCTCGTCGCCCCGCTCGAGCGCATCGCCTCCCTCCCGGGCGAAGACGACCCGAGGGCAAGCCTCGAGCGCCTCATCGCCGAGGACGCCGAGGGCTTTGCGGCCCTCACCGCGGCGGTCTCGGGCGCCTACTACATGAACCTCAAGATCCGCAAGCGGATCGGCTATCCCGGCCAGAAGCACAACCCCCCTTATCCCGACGAGGCCGAGTACTACCTCGAGGGACTCCTCGAGCCGGTGCTCGAGCGAGGTCCGTTCTCGCCGGAGCCGCCGCCCGATCAACCGAAGCCGCCGCACACCCGCGGACGACGCGCGAACGGAAAGATGGCAGACGTGCTCGTGATCGGCGCGGGCGCGGGGGGTTCGGTGGCGGCGCGTCACCTCGCCGAGGCCGGCTTCGACGTCGTCTGCCTGGAGCAAGGCGGCTGGCTCAGCCCATCCGATTTCCCGGGCGACAAGCTCGAGTTCGAGCTCCTCGTCGAACGGGAGTGGAACGCCAGCCCGAACATCCGTCAGCGCCCCGAGGACTACCCCTGCGAGACGAGCGAATCGGACGTCGAGCCGGTGATGTTCAACGCAGTCGGCGGGAGCACCATCCACTACGGCGCGCAATGGGCGCGGATGCGACCGGCGGACTTCCGCGTTCGGACGCTCGAAGGTGTCGCCGACGACTGGCCGATCTCCTACGAGGACCTCCTCGCCCACTACGACCGCATGGCGCACGAGATGAACGTCTCCGGGATCGGCGGCGACCCGGCCTATCCGCCTGGGACGGCTCCCCCGCTCCCCCCGCTCTCGATCGGAAAGATCGGACGCCGAGCCGCCGAGGGGATGAACCGACTCGGCTGGCATTGGTGGCCGGCGGCGCATGCCATCCCGTCCCGGGAGATCGGAAGCCAGGCGCAGTGCGCGCGGCGTGGGACGTGCATGTTCGGGTGCCCCGAGGGGGCGAAAGGCTCGACCGACTTGACGCTGTGGCCGCAAGCGATCAAGCACGGTGCGCGACTGATCACGAGCGCGCGGGTGCGCGCAATCACGACCGACGAGCAAGGCCTCGCGACCGGCGCCCTCTACGTCGACCGAGAGGGGAACGAGCACGAGCAACGCGCGGACGTCGTCGTGCTCGCCGCGAACGGGATCGGCACGCCGCGGCTGCTCCTCCTCTCTGCGTCGGAGCGCTTCCCGGACGGGCTCGCGAACTCGTCGGGCCTCGTGGGGAAGCGGCTCATGCTGCACCCGTACATGAGCGTGCTCGGGCTCTACGACGAGGATCTCGAGAGCTGGCTCGGGCCCTGGGGCACGCCGCTCCTCTCCCTCCAGTTCGCGGACACCGACGCGTCCCGTGGCTTCCCGCGCGGCGCGCAGTGGGACGTGATGCCGATCGGGGGGCCGCTCATGGCGCTCGCCCGCTACGACTACCTTCCGTTCGAGGAGCGTTGGGGGGAGAACGTCCACCGCCTCGTCAGCCGCACGCTCGGGCGCGCCTTCGACTGGGGGATCGGCATCGAGGACCTCCCCCGGGACGAGCATTCGGTCACCCTGGACGCCGCGCTCGTCGACGGTGACGGCATCCCGGCCCCGAAGATCACGTACCGGATCGACGACGACGCCCGGGCGAACCTGGCCTTCCAGCTCGCGCGCGCGAAGGAGGCGCACGAGGCGGCCGGCGCCGTCGACACCGTCGTCACCGACTGGTCGCAGTGGGGCTGGCACCTGCTCGGCACGGCGCGCATGGGCGACGATCCGGCCACGTCGGTCGTCGACCGGTTCGGCCGCGCACACGACGTGCCGAACCTCTATGTCGTCGACGGCAGCGTCTTCGTGACGTCGGGTCCGCAGCCGCCGACGGCCACGATCGCGGCGAACGCCTCACGCTGCGTCGAACACCTGCTCGAGACTGCCGGGGCGCAGCGCGTTCCCGCCTAGCCGTCTGAGCTATCCGCCGTCGCGGCCCGGGAACTTCGCCGCAGCCTCCCGCACCTGCTCGATGTCCAGCGTCATCTCGAGCAGCCCCACCTGCTCGTCCCAGATGGACGGATCGACCTGCTCCTTGACCTCCTCCTCGAGGATGTGCGCGACCGGGAGCCCCAACTGGACTCCTGCCAATGGACCCACGTAAGCCGGGTCTCCGACGGTGACGGTCTCGGCCGTGACCTCGAGCGACTCGAGGTCGGCGGCACCGAGCACCACCAGCACGTCATCGGCCCCGTGCTCGTCGACCAGGCGCTTGATCCGGTCCTGGTTCTCGGGGTCCATGGCGCCTGCGGCCGTTCAGACGAAGCACTCCGTCTCGACGAACACGACGTCGGCGCCCGCGGAGCGCACGCACTCGGCGATCGCCGGGCCGGGGACGCCGTCCCGCTCGCCGAGGGCGATCACCTTCTTGCCGTCCAGCTTCATGCACCATCACCTCCTCGGTCTTCGGCGAGCGTGGCGAAGGCCCGCTCGACGTCTTCCTTCGTGACCTGGCCCGAGAGCCGCTCGAGCTCGACCCCATCGCGCATCAGCACGTAGGTCGGCAGGCCGAACACTCGCAGGTCACGGCAGATCTGACGGTTCTCGGCCGAGTTCACCTTGACGACACGGACGGCGCCGCCGGCGCCGTCCTCGAGCGCCGCGATCGTCGGCATCATCGCGAGGCACGGCTGGCAGCGCGGCCCCCAAAAGTCGACGAGGACGCTGCCCTCGTTGGTGAGCTCTCCGAACGTGGTCTCGGTCGCGTCGACCGGCATGATCACTCCTTCCCCGGTTCCAGGAGAACCGACATTCCGTCTGCAAGCTCGGTCATCCGGCCGAGGAAGAGCGAGCCCTTGGCGACGAGCATGGTCGACCCGAGCCGACCCGAGCGGAGCTCGCGCAGGCCGTGCGGCAGCCAGGGAACGGCCGACGCGACGTGCCCCTGCGTCGGTGAGAAGCCGGGCAGCCCGCGCTCACGCTCGAAGTCGTCGAGGCGCTCGTGCGGCAGCTCGCCGCGCTTGACGGCGAGTGCGCCGATAAGGCGGTAGTTTCGGCTCGGGACGTTCCCCGCGCCAGCCGGCTCGGTGATCTCCGGGTCATGCAGCTCGGTTGCGTAGCGATCGACGTCGAGGATGCGGCGCCCGAGCCGCTCGAGCGGCTCGACCACGAGGTCCTCGAGCACGGCCTGTTGGGCCGAGCCCGAGCCGACGCGGTGACGGCCGACGGCGTCGAGGCGGACGATCGGCGCGCCGTCGCCCGGCGGCCCGACGAGAATCGCGAGGCCTGCGAGGACGTCCTCGAGGATGGGGGCCCCGTGCCGAAGAGCGCCCGCGAACTTCATCCCGAGCTTCGCGAGCGAGCCGCCCGCGACGACGGCGACGTGGGAGTAGACGCCGGCCGAGACGAGTGATGCGGCCAGGACGAGCGCGTGCACCGGCCCGCAGCAGAACGCCTTGACGTCGCTCCCGGAGGCACTGGTGCAGCCGGCCTGCTCGGCAATCGCCTTGGCGAGGTTGCCCCCACCGCGCTGGTAGCGGTCACCGACCGCCTCCTCGCCGCAGCCGATCGCGTAGTCGAGCTCGTCCGCGGGCAGGCCGGTGGCCTGCAACAGGTGCTCGAGCGCGAGCGCGCCCGTCGCCTTGCACGCGAGATTCTCGAGCAGGACGGAGGCGGCGAGGCTCTCGTCGAGGTCGTGGGCTGCAAGCATGGCACCGGCGGGCCGCCCGGCCTCGTAGAGGGGCAGCGCGCCGTTGAGCGGCTGCCGTCCGTCGACATGGAAGAGGTCGAACGCGTCCGCGTTCTCCATGCGACGGTAGAGCTCGGCCTGGTCGACGAAGACGCCGAAGGGGCCCTCTGTCCCGGCGTCGACCGGATGCTTCCACCGCGGGCGCTCCGTCGCCCACAGGTCCTCGGGCGCAAGGTTGCCGAGAAAGGCCTGGTGGGGCGGGTAGGCGAGGGCATTCTCGTACGGGCGGAGGGCCGCCGTCAGCCGGTCGAGCAGGCCGTCCCGGTCAGCGGCGAGCTCGCGCGTGGGCTTCGAACCGTGGCGCACGAGGTCGGGTGCGTGCGCGAGGATGAGCGAGCAGCCGTGAATCGCTGCGCCCGTCATAAGCGTCTCTCGTCGCACGCTCGGCGAGACTCGGCACAGTGTGCGCGCCAGACGCGCGCCGAGGCTCGATACGCTCGAGGCGGAGGGAGGACCGCGGCGGCCCCGGCCGGCCACCGTCTCATCGAGACACCTCCTCGAGCTCCCAGACGGTGTTCGGCTCGACGTCCGACTCGAGCATCGCAAGCGCTCGCTCGACGATCCGACGGCGTTCCTCGGGCGAGAGCCCGAACGGGTGCGTGATCGCGGGGCCCCGCACGATCCTGTTCGCGCCGATCATCGTCGCGATCGTCGGCAAGGACGTCACGAACACCGTCGGAATCCCTGCCCGCTCGATCTCCTTCGCCAGCGTTGCCCCGCAACGCGTGCCCGTCCCTCAGGTGCCGGAGAGCAAAACGGCCTCGACACCCCTCGCCCGCAGGTCCTCGGCGATCTCTTGCCCGAAGCGGGTCGAGGCTGCGACGGGCGTCCCGTTCCCGGTCGTCGTGTAGAAGGCCTCGTGAAGCCGGCCGACCCGCCCCTCTCCCTCCAGCTCGCGAACGGTGTCGAGTGGGACGAGCCGGTTGGGATCCTCGTTGCCGAGCGTGACGTCGAAGCCACCGTGGACGGACTCGTAGCGCCCCGTCGCGAGCGAGATCTCGCCGCCCAGCTCATACCGGAGCCACCCGGCCGCACGGATCGACGGGAGTCGGTCTGGGTTCCCCTGCGGGACGCACCCCGCCTCCGTGACGAGAGCGAGCGTCGCGGCGGCCAGCGTGACCGGCGCCGGCGGCTCGACGCGGTCGAAGCCCGCGTCCACCTCTGTGCGCGTCGTGCCGGCGAGCTTCGCGAGCAGGAGCTCGATCGCGCGCTCCGCCCCGGTGCGCTCCGCAAGGTGATTTCGCCGGAAGCCGCGGGGCAGGTACCCATCCTCGTCCGGGGAGCCGAGCTCGCGTCCCGCCGCGAGCGCCGACGCCAGGCGCGCCATGCGCGGAAGCGCATCCCTCATCCCCGCGACCGACGACCCAGTCGGAACAACCAGGGCCGCGCCCGCCGCGCCTCGACCCGGGTTCTCCTCGTGCATCGCGGCAAGGCCTGGCACCCCGGCCGATGCGACGACACGCGCGCACGCGTAGCCATAGCGACCCGAGCCGAAGGCCGGGCCCGCAACGATGAGCTCCGGCCCCTCGGCCTCGACCAGTTGCAGGATCTCGGCGAGCGCCTCCTCCTCGTGTTCGGCGAAGAAGTCGTCGCCGCAGGCGACTGTTGCGACGATCTCGACGCCTTCGAGAGCCGCGGCCAATCCGCGCCCAGGTCCGACGGCGCCCTCGATGCGCGTCGGTGGTGTCGACGCCGCCTCCTCGCCGCCGAGGCCGGCGAAGAACTGGTTCAGGTAGTGCACCGCCCTCACCATGTCGTCGCCCTCAGCGCGAGGTGCCCCGTCTGGTTCGTGGCGCCGAGGTAGTTCCGGACCGGGATCGGGCCCGCCTCCTGGGCGGACGTGCCGTCCAGCAGGGCGTCGCCGCCGAGCACACGCTCGGGACGCCACGCGGGGACCAGCTCCTCGGCGTTCCCGGACGAGACGATGCAGTCGGCCTCCGGCACCCAGTCCGTCAGCCCGGGGTTCGTGGAGTCCGGGTCGGCCATCTCGGCGACGATGACCGCAGTTCGGACGCCGACCCGCTCGCAGGCCCGGCAGGTGAGCATCGTGTCGGTGTGCGAGTTGCCGCCGCCGTCCGTCGTGATGATCGCACCGCCGGCGCCGAGCTCGACCGCGAGCCCGGCGGCCCGCTCGGCGGCGCGCTGCTTGTCCTCCGCCGTCTGCTCGTAGCCGCGCATCAGCACAAGTCCCGCGAAGCGGAGGCGCTTTCCGTGCTCCTGGAAGAGTGCGCGCACGAGCGAGCTTCGCTGGAGAAAGAGCGTCGGGTTGCGAAGCGCGGCCCAGTGGTACTCGCCGCACGTCACCGCGGTGTCCAGGAGCGCGGCCGGCTCGACCGCGCGCGGAAGCCCCGCCTCGCCGGCCGGCACGCCGTCGACGTAGACGGTGTAGAGCTGCCCGAGATCCGAGAGCTGGACGAGCGCCGCAACAGCCGGCAGCGTGTCGGCCGCCGGTCCGAGCTCGAATCGCTCGACGTCTCGCGGCTCCGCGTCATGGGTCGGCTCGGCGAGCAGCTCGGCGACGGCCAGGGTCACGCGCCGCACCGCTCGGTCGAGCTCGACGTGCCCTGCGTCGGCGCCCGGCACGAACGTGAGCACGACGTTCGTGAGCGAGGAGAAGGGCGTGAAGGCCGCGCCGGGTCCCGCGAGGTCCACGAACGCTTCCTGCTCGTGCAGCGGCCGCTCCTCTCCGGGAAAGTCGACGCACGAGAGGACGGCCACTCCGTCGATGCGATTCGTTCGTCCGCCCCCGACCCGAAGCCGCGGTTCGACTGCGTCGAGGATGTGGGTGATCCGCACCGGCTCGCCGGGCTCGACCACGTCGACCCTCACGCCGCCGAGCGCATCCTCTGCTCCGGCGAGAGCATCGATTGCGGACACGTCGACACGGAGCAACTCGGCGGGGAACGACGCGAGCTCCAAGACGCTCACGCGGCCTGCCTCGCGCAGACCTCTTCGGCCGCTGCTCTGCAACGCTCTCCGACCGCCTCGAAGCGCTCCGGCGTGAGCCTGTATGCAGGCCCGGAGACGGAGATCGCTGCGACACAGGCGCCGGTGAAGTAGAGGAGCGGCGCAGCGACGGCGTTGAGACCGAGCTCGAGCTCCTCGACGGCGACCGCGAACCCTCGCTCGCGCGCTCGATCGAGCTCCTCGGTGAGCCGGTCGAGCGACGTGAGAGTGTGCGGCGTCAGCGCGGGCAGGGCGCTCGGAAGCGGTGCGGCGCCGAACGCGAGCAGGACCTTCCCGTTCGCCGTCGCGTGCAGCGGCGCGGAGCGACCCGTCCAGTCGGTCATGCCGACGAAGTGGGCCGTTTGCACCTGATGCACGTTGACGGCGGCCTCCCCCTGGGCGACGGCGAGGTTGACGGTCTCGCCGGTGTCGGCTGCGAGCCGCTCGAGCGGCTCCCGCGCCATGCGCACGAGGGCGAGCCCCCGGATCGCGAGGCCGCCGAGCCGCGCGAGCTCGGGACCCGGCACGAACCGGTCGCCCTCGCGGCGGACGAGACCGCGGGCCTTGAGCGTGGCGAGCAGCCGGGAAACGGTGCTCTTGTGCAGGCCGAGCTCCGAGGCGAGCTCCGAGACCCCGAGGTCCGGGCGGCCCTCGCTGAACGCGCCGAGAATCGCCAGCGCCCTGTCGGCCGACTGCACGTTGCGTATTCTGCAACCGCGTAGCGTATTCTGCAACTCAGCGCCGGACGCGCTCGTTCTCTGGGTCGTACAGGACGTCCGCCGCCGCCTCCGCCGGGACGAGCTCTCCGAAGACGTCGACGGCGATCTCCGCGCCGTCGTCGAGTTCCACCGGGAGGTACGCGAGGCCGATGTTGCGGCGAACCGTGAACCCGTACGCGGTGCTGCGAAGCCGGCCGACCACCTCACCGTCGGCGTGCACGGCCTCTCCGCCGTACACCGTCGCGTAGCGCTCGTCCCCGATCACGAGCGTACGGAGCCGCCGCGTCGGGCCGTCGCCCGCGGCCTCGAGAGCTGGACGGCCATTGAACTCCGCCTTGTCGAGCGCGACGCAGAAGCCGAGGCCCGCCTCGAACGGCGTGTCCCCGGCGGTCAGGTCGGTGCCGAAGTAGCGGTAGCCCTTCTCCATTCGAAGGGAGTCGAGAGCGCGGTAGCCGCCCGGGGCGACCCCGTGCGGCCGGCCGGCCTCTACGAGCCGGTCCCAGACCTGGACGGCCCACTCCGGCGCGACGTAGAGCTCGAACCCGAGCTCGCCGACATAGGTGATGCGCTGGGCGAGGACGTCCGCGCCGCCGATCCTGATCGTCCGGGCCGTCCGGAAGGGAAACGCCTCGTCGGAGACGTCGTCCCCGGTCACCGTCGCGAGCACGTCCCGTGCGCGCGGGCCCCAGAGGCCGACGACCGCCAGCCCGTCGGTCACGTCGCGGAGCTCGACCGGTCGATCCTCGTCCCGGCGGTTGAGGCGCAGCCAACCGAGGTCCGAGTCGACGACCCCCGCGCCCGTGATGACGCGGAAACGATCGTCCGCCAGGCGGGTCACCGTCACGTCGGCCACGATCCCGCCCCTGGAGTTGAGGAACTGGGTGTAGACGACGCTCCCGACCGGGCGGTCGATCCGGTTGTCGGCGACCCGCTCGAGGAGGGGGAGCGCGCCGGCACCCGTGACCTCGATCTTCCCGAACGAGGTCATGTCGATGATGCCGACGCGCTCGCGGAAGGCCTCGTGCTCGGCCGCGACGCGCTCGAGGAAGGGCGGGACCGTCCAGCCGAACGCGCGCTGGTCTGCCCCGGCGCGTCGCCAAGGCGTGCCCGGCTCGAAGTACTCCGCGCGCTCCCAGCCGTTCTTCGTCCCGAAGACGGCGCCGAGCTCCTGCAGACGCCCGTGCAGCGGGCTCAGGCGCTGCGGCCGGCCCCACTCGTCCGAGTCGAGCGGATACCGGAGGCGGTAGTAGTACTTGTAGACCTCGCGCGCGGTCGCTTCCGCGAAGTCGGCATCACGGTAGGCAGCCCCGAAGCGCCACGGCCTGTACCCCGAAACGTCGAGCTCCGTCTCCCCTGCCGTGATCAGCTCCGCAAGCGTCTTGCCCATCCCGCCCGCGCCGCCGAAGCCGTTCAGCGACAGGCCCGCCGCCATCCAGAAACCCGGGACGCCCGGCAGCGGCCCGAGCAGCGGGGCCCCGTCGGGTGTCATCGCGTCGGGATGGCAGATGAGGGCGACCACTCCTGCGTCGTCGAGGAAGGGAAAGCGCCGGACCGCGCCTGCCATGAGCTGCGCGAACCGGTCCGGATCGGATGGAAGCGCCTGCTCGCCGTGCTCCCAGGGAACGCCGTCGACCCAGCGGGCCACCGGGTTCGGCTCGTACCCTCCGAACAGGATCCCGCCCGACTCCGCCTTTCCGTAGACGAGGTTGTCGAGGTCGCGGAAGCACGGCATGTCCCGCGGCAACTCGTGACCGGAGACGGCGTGGAGGGCGATGTGCTGGTGGTCGACCGGAATCGAGGGCCCGAAGCCGCCGACCATCGCTGCGACCTGAGGCGCCCACATCCCGCACGCATTGACGACGCACTCGGTCTCGATCGCCCCCTCGGTCGTCGCGACCGCCCGCACCTCCCGCCGCGGGCCGAGCTCGATCCCCGTCACGCGCCTGCCCGTGACCACCCGCACGCCCAGCTCCCGGGCGGCCGAAGCGAGCGCGTACGTCGCAATGTGGGGGTCGACGTAGCCGTCGTCCGGAATCCAGAGCGCGCCGTAGAGCGACTCACTCGCTGCCGCCGGCAGCAGCTCGAGGACGTCCGCCGGGCCGAGCAGCGTGACGTCGAGGCCGATCCCACGCGCCCTGCTCGCACCGCGCTTGAGCTCGAGGAGGCTGTCGGAGCTCGAGGCGATCCGCAGGCTGCCGACAGTCTCGAAGACGCCGAGCTCGCGGTACAGCTCGACGCTGTAGCGGCGGAACCGCATCATCGTCGGCGAGGGATTGAATTGCGTGACGAGCCCGGCGGCGTGGTGCGTCGATCCGCTCGTCAGCTCCCCCTTTTCCACGAGCACGACGTCGTTCCAACCGGCCCTGGCGAGGTGGTAGGCGACGCTCGTGCCCGTGACTCCTCCGCCGATCACGACGACCTTCGCCCGCTCCACTGCGATAGAAACCCTACGGAACGGCGATGGACGGAGAGACCCTGATCAGTCGCATCATCGAGCTCGTACCCGAGCTACGCGGCGGGACGGTGAGCGAGCTTCCCGGCGGCCTGACGAACACGAACTACAAGGTTGCGAGCGATTCCGGGGCCTACGTCGTCCGCGTGTCCGGAAAAGACACCGGCCTACTCGCGATCGACCGCGGGAACGAGCGCGAGAACACCGTGAAGGCCGCCGAGGTCGGCGTCGGCGCGACGGTCGTCGCCTATCTCCCGGAGCAATCCGCACTCGTGCTCGGCTTCATCGAGGGCGAGACGCAGAGCGCCGAGAAGCTTCGCGAGGGCGACAAGCTCGACCTCATCGCCTCCGCCTGCCGCCGATTGCACGGCGCTCGCCGCTTCCGCGACGACTTCGACATGTTCGCGATCCAGCGACGCTACCTCGCGCTCGTCCGAAAGCGGGGCTTCCGCCTCCCCGACCGCTACGGCGAGTTCGAGCCGCAGGTGCGAGCGATGGAGGAGGCGATGGCGATTCGAGCCGAAGACACCGCGCCGTGCAACAACGACCTCATGCCCGAGAACTTCATCCTCACCGGGGACGGGTTCAGGCTGATCGACTACGAGTACTCGGGGAACAACGAGCCGTCGTTCGAGCTCGGAAACGCTGCGAGCCTGTCCGCCCTCTCGGTCGCCCAGCTCGAGGAGCTCGTCGGCCACTACTACGGCCGGGCGCTCAGGAACAAGGTCGCGCGCTGCCGCCTCTGGGGGCTGATGTCGAACTACGGCTGGACGCTGTGGGGCTCGATCCAGGACGGGATCTCGGACATCGACTTCGACTTCTGGGGGTGGGCGCTCGAGAGGTACGAGGCGGCGGTCGCCGAGTTCGACGGCCCGGACTTCGACCGCCTCCTCGAGGACGTCCGGCGAGCGGACTGAGACCCCTATGACGAGCGGCCCCCCAGAAGGAGGGCCGCTCGCGTACCGATGCGAATCGCTTACTCCACAGGGATCTCCCCCTGGATCATGC
>Ga0066710_100006448_pt1 | contig 10957 bp, 6 predicted proteins | sample GraSoiAngelo_159_FD_79666 | JGI IMG/M metagenome (GOLD analysis project Ga0066710, IMG submission 79666) | Grasslands soil microbial communities from the Angelo Coastal Reserve, California, USA - 14_1009_16_40cm | ecosystem: Environmental > Terrestrial > Soil > Grasslands | place: USA...
GCGAACGTTTTCCACCGCTTGCTTCACCGCCTGGTCGAGATCGGCTTTCGCGATCGTAATGCCCTGCCGCTGCGCCTCCGCCAGAATCACCTGTTCGTCGATGAGCTGCTGGAGCACGTCCTTTCGAAGCTTCGCGACCGCCGCCGAGTCGCTCGGATCGGCATGCAGGGTCCCTATGGCGGTTCGAAGCTGCTCGTCCACGTCGGACTCGAGAATCACCTCCTTGTTGACGATCGCCGCGATCCTCTCGTTGGCCGCGCTGTCCCGCATCGCGGGAAGCGCCACGGTCGCAAGAACCGCGAAGGCCGCGATCCGGGCGATACGCATGATTCCATCACGCCTCATCGGCGTTTTCCTCCTGGGTTCAGGCTCCCGAGTCGGACCGCGTCCAGCCGAGCGGGCACCGTCCGGGCGGGCGTCGCGGCCCGCAGCCCGTCCAACTGGCTTGCGACCCAGGCCCCCTCTCGGTCCTCCCGGGCGTCGACCGCGGCATCGGCGGCTGCTTCGGAGAACGTCATGGGCCGGGCCGCCTCCCGACCGAGCACCAGAGCGAGCGCATAGCCGTGCGGCGTCTGGACCACGGGCGACATCTGACCCTCGTTCAAGCTCCGAACCGCCAGGCTCAGGGGGTCCTTGTCCGTCTCGAAGAGCGGAACCTCCGCGTAAAAGCGAGGAAGAAGCGTGGCCGCGGTCGCCCGCTCTTGCGCCCGGAGCCCGTGCGCGATCAAGGCGGAATCTCCAAATCCGATCCCGTTCCAGGCGCGCAACGACATCCGCGCGCTATCCTCCGAGCCGAACATCGCGACCAGCGCGCGCCGGGCGGGGGGTCGCCGATATCTCGCCGCGTGGGACTCGAAGTACGCGCGGATCGCGCCCGGGTCGCTCGGAGCCGGTACGGCTTTCGTCACCATCGCCCGCGTCGAGACCTCCTCCCCGATCAGGCGCAGCACCCGCGCGACCGCGGGGTCGCGATCGATGCCGCGCTTGTGCGCGTCCCGGGCGATGAGGCGGGGAAGCACCGCCGTCGCGCATACGAGCGTGAGCCTCTGCGTGTCCTCGATGTGCGCCTTTCCGTCCTCGTCCCGCGGCAAGATGTCCGGAAACGCGATATCCAAGTATGTGATCGAATCCCCCTCCAAGCGCGCGAGAATCCCAAGGCCCGGCCGCACCCCCTGACCCGGCCGGGTTCCGTCGGGACCGAGCGATGCCAGGATCGAGTCGGCCCGCTCGGTGGCCGCCGCGAAGATGACCGGGCTCACGGCGGTTGGATTGAGCTCGAGCTTGTATCGCATGAGAAGTTGAGAGTGATAGCGCGACTCGAGCCCTCGGACCCGATCGAGCAGAAGCCTCTCGCGTATTTCGGCATCGTCGGGATCTTTGAAGGCTTCGATTTTGTAGAACTCGTGCGCCGGGTCATTCGGATAGGGCCCCAAAAGGTCTCCCGGCTTCGCGGTCTTGAGCGCGTTCCGGGAGGCGGGATTCAGCTCGCGGGTCCACATCCATCCAACATCGCCCCCGCGGGTAGAGGAGGAATGAATGCTGTAGAGCGACGCCATCGAATCGAAGTTTGCCCCGGTCCGGAGCGCGATCGACACCTGGTGGGTCGTCTTGGGGTCCGTGACGCTCAGGATGTAGGACACCTTGACCAGCCGGAACAGGCCCCCCGCGCGGGCCGTGTCGAGTTGCGCGGCCGTGGGCTCGAGCTCGGGAATCAGAATTCGATCTCGGATCACCGCGTAGAGGGCGTTCGCCCTCTGGCGTTCGATTTCGTGCATCACCGCCGAATCCTTGAGGAACCCGGCTCGCTCCGCTTCCAACGCGAGGAGCTCTCGATCGACGCAGAGATCGAGGAGCTTCTTCCGCCATAGGGCGGGTTTTCTGGCCCGCAGCGGATCATCGGCCATCACGAGAGCCGCGCGCTGAATGTCGGCCCCCTCGACCCGACGATCCCCGATGGTCGCGATGGGGCCCTGGAGGGAAGGCGGCTGCGCCCCCCGGGCGTCGTGGAATGCGGGAGCCGCGAGCGCAAGCAGCACGGCCAAGATGGGCCTAAGTTTTCTCATTGGATTCGTCGTATCGGCGGACCTTCCAGCGCCTCACCGCTTCCCCCTGGTACCCCGAACTCCCGCTCGCGGTTCAACTTCCAGCGGCTGGAAGAGGCAGGTTCGTGACGCTATCAGAGCCCACCAGCACCCGCAAGAGGTTTGTCGCAAGCGAGATCGGCTCGGCAGGCGTTCGGACGCGGAAGGACCCCGTTCCGCCTCCCGCGAATTCGATCCGGGCTGGAGTGGAGGCCACCAATCGGAGTATCTGCTCCCGCCTGAGCGCGTCGGCCAAGTCCACTTCGAGCCTATCCCTCCCGACCCGCAACCGGGTTGCGCCCGCTTCTCTGCCGATCAGGCGGAGCCCTTTCAGCTCGAGGAGGTGCTCGGCCTCGGGAGGAAGCGGTCCGAACCGATCGCGGAACTCGGCTCGAATCTCTTCCAGCTCGCCGGGCTCGGTGACCGCGGCCATCCGGCGGTACGCATCGAGCTTCTCGTCCGGATCGGCGATGTATTCCTCGGGGATGAACGCCGGCAGGTCGCTCGTGATGGAAGGTTCGGGTCGCCGCTCGGGGGCTTTGCCTTGGAGCTCCTGCACCACCTCGTCCACCATGCGGCAGTAGAGATCAAACCCCACGCTGACCATGAACCCGTGCTGCTCGGGCCCCAGGAGATTTCCGGCGCCGCGGATCTCGAGATCCCGCATCGCGATGGTGAGCCCCGCGCCCAGCTCCTCGTGCTCCGCGATCACGCGAAGACGCTTTTCGGCCTCTTCGCTCAGCACGGTGCCGGCGGGGACCAACAGGTAGCAAAACGCCTGGTGATGCGAGCGGCCGATCCGGCCGCGGAGCTGATAGATCTGTGCGAGACCGAGGGTGTCCGCCCGGTTCATGAGCATCGTGTTCACGGAGGGGATGTCGAGCCCGGATTCGATGATCAGGGTCGTGACGAGCACGTCGGTGCGCCGCTCGAGAAAGTCGAGCATGACGCGCTCCAGATCCACATCCCGCATCTGGCCGTGCGCGACTCCATAGCGAAGCTGCGGCGCGACGCTCCGGAGATAGTGGGCGACGCGATCGATCGACTCGACGCGGTTATGCACAAAGAACGACTGCCCGCCGCGATCGGCCTCGCGGAGGAGCCCATCCCGGATCACGTCCTTGCTCATCTCCACGATCTCGGTCTTGATCGGATAACGACCCCGGGGCGGCGTGTTCATGACCGACATGTCCCTCGCCCCGAGGAGGCTCATGTGGAGCGTCCGGGGAATCGGCGTCGCCGTCAGCGTGAGCACGTCGACGTTCTCGACGAACGTCCGGATCCGCTCCTTTTGGGCGACCCCGAAGCGCTGCTCCTCGTCAATCACCGCGAGGCCGAGACTCTTGAACTGGACGTCTTTGGAAAGGAGCCGGTGGGTTCCGATCACGATGTCGACTTCTCCGCGGCGGATCTTCTCCACGATTTGCTTTTGTTCGCGGGGAGAGCGGAACCGGCTCAGCATGTCGATCCGGACCGGAAAATCGGCGAATCGCTCGGTGAAGGTCACGAGGTGCTGCTGGGCGAGCACCGTCGTCGGGACGAGCACCGCGACCTGGGTCCCATCCTGGACCGCTTTGAACGCCGCCCGGATCGCGACTTCCGTCTTCCCGTATCCCACGTCGCCGCACACCAGCCGATCCATCGCGCGGGGGGACTCCATGTCCCGCTTCACCTCTTCGACGGTGCGAAGCTGATCGGGCGTCTCTTCATAAGGGAACGAGGATTCGAGCTCACGCTGCCACGGCGTGTCCGGCGAGAAGGCTCTACCGTCCCGCGCCTTTCGCACCGCGTAGTTCCGGAGGAGCTCCTCGGCCATTTCCCGGATCGCGCGGCGAGCTTTCGCCTTCGTCCTCTGCCACGCGGTGCCGCCCAGGCGCGAGATGAGCGGCGTGCGTCCCTCCTCGGCGGAATATCGCTGCACCATGCCGAGCTGGTCGATCGGAACGAACAGGCGATCGTTCTGTGCGTACTCGATATGAATGCATTCGGTGTCCTGCCCGTCGAGCGTGATCCGCTTCAGGCCGCGGTAGATTCCGATTCCATGGTCCAAGTGCACGACGTACTGCCCGGGCTCGAGCGTCATCAAGTCGCGGATCGAAGCCCGCGAAGGACCCGATCGACGGCCGCGACGTCGCCGGTAGCGCGCGAAGATCTCGTGGTCCGTGAAGACGGCGATCCGCGCCGGAGGGAGCACAAACCCCGCCGTGATCGAGCCCACATCAACGCTGACGACGCCGTCTCCCAGGATCTCCTCGAGACGTTCCGCCTGGCCGCGATTGTCGCAGACGATGACCCGCTCGTATCCAAGCTCGGCCAGCCTGCGAAGCTCTCCGCGCAGGAGGTCGAGCTTTCGGCCGAAGGACGGCTGCGGGCGCGCGTCGAACGAGATCACAGGGTCGCGCTCCGCCGGCCCGCCCGTGACGCGGGATTCGATGCGATGGAACCCGGCGAGACGCGCGATAGAGCGTTCCGGCGGGTCGAAGAGTTCCTCGCGCTCGGGCAGGTGTGGGGCGCGCCGGCGCGCGTCCGGCTCGAGGCGTTCCGCTTCGTGCTCCGCCGACTCCAGCTCGCGTCCGGCCGCCTCGGGCTCGTCCATCCAGATCGCCGTGCCGGGCGCCAGGTATTCCAGAAGGGATCCGAGAGGGATTCCGAGATGGGGCGCGAGCCAATCAACCCCTTCGAAGTAGACCCCCTCCGTTACGAGGTCGCGGATGCGGCCGCCCTCGAGGTCCCCCGCAAGCCGCCCGCGCTCGAGCGGCTTGAGCCGTTCCTCGAGATCCTCGGTAAAGAGGATTTCCCGAGCGGAAGCGATGCGCGTGCTCTCGACCGGGGCGACCGAGCGCTGAGTCGAGACATCGAACGTGCGGAGCGAAGCGACCGCGTCGCCGTCGAATTCGATCCGCACCGGGTAGGGCATCCCGGGCGCGAAAACGTCGAGAAGCCCTCCCCGGCGGCTCACCTCGCCCACCTCTCCCACTTCGTTTACCGACCGGTAGCCTCCCAGGACGAGCCCCCGCGCCAAGACCTCCGGCGCGATCTCGACTCCGGCGGCGAGCGTTATCGCCCGCGCGCGGATGGAGGCGGGCGAGGGAGCGAGACGGTAGAGCGAGACGGCCGGAATCACGGCAACGGGCGGATGGGGATCGCCGAGCCGGAGCATTGCCGTGATGCGATCGTCTCGAACCGGGCCGGTCGCGACCTGGGAGCTCCACGGCACGACGTCGTGCGGCGGCAGGTAGACCACCCGATCCGGCCCGAGGAGGAACTCAAGGTCGTCCCGCCATGCCTCCGCGCGATCCAGATCCGGAGCGATGACGGCGAAGGGCCGCGGGAGGGAACGCGTCAGACCGGCAAGGAGGAGCGCCCCGGCGCTGCCCGCGACGCCGCGGACGGGAACCGCCGCCGCGTCACCGGCGACCCGGGAGCGGAGCGCGTCGAATCCAGGGTGACGCTCGGCGGCGCGAAGGAGCTGCTCCGCGAGCGAGCTCGCCGTCTGGATCACGGTGACAGGGTGCGGGCGCTGCCGAGCGCCAGCTCGGCCGCGAGGAACATGGCGGACCCCATGAGCAATAGAAGCCAGAGCTCCCGGCCTTGGCGCGTGTCGCGGAGATGCCTCTTGAGCGAGCCCAAGGTCTGGAGCGCCCGGGGTGTCTCCGCGACCCCCGATTGTAGCGAATCGAGCGATATCGGTCTGAGGTCGCTTTCAACCGGGTCCGGGTTGACCGCCACGGTCGCCGCTTCCCGCGTGCCGGCGTCGAAGATGTAAAAGCCGGGCGCCGGCGCGGGGGCATCGGCCACGGCCCGAAACCCGGAGCCCTCCGACACCACCTCGGCCTGCGAGCGGTAGGACTCGGGGCCACGCACGACGACGGCGCCTGCCGGGGCGTTCTCGAGTCGCGCCGCCGGAGGGCGCCCCACGAGGCCGCGGTCGCGCGCCTCGGGGAAGGAGGCCCGCGCGGCGTAGTCGACGAGGCCGCGCACGAGCGGAACGAACGCACCGGAGTAGGGCAGATCGCCCCAGTCATCTGAGAACGAGCCGAGGAATACCGAGACCTGAGGCGCGGCGACGACGACCGGCAGGCCGCCGGTCGTGGCGACCACGGTCTGGGCCCTGGGGGACGTGACCCGCCCGCGCAGAAGCGCGGTGAGCCTCGACTGCGTGAGAGGCGAGCCCACGCTCAACGAGAGCCCCTCGAGGATGGGGTGCGAGGGCACCCGCGCGCGCACCTCGAAGGCCTGCCCCTCCGCGGCCCGCTCGGTTCCTTCGAGCGCGAGATCGATCACGCCGGGAAAGAGCTTGTGCCCGTAGAAATCGGGGTCCGCGTGGGGGCCAAGGGCCACGACAAGCCCTCCTCCCTCGCGAAGAAATCCCCGCAGCCTCGCCTCCGCGTCACCGGACAGGGAGGCGATGTCCTCGAGGAGCACGACGTCGCACCGGCCGGGGCTGATCCCGAGCAGCGAGGCCGGCGTTCCTGTTTCGACCGCATAGCCCCCCCTCCCGTCTTGGAGGGGATCCAGCGCGAGGGCCGTGAACCGCGACGCGGGCGCCCCCGCGCGCGATTCCACGATGCGCAGCACGCGGAGCCGCCGCGGCGCGCCGAGCACGGCATACCAACGATCGTCTGCGGCGAGCGCATCCACATCCGATTCGACCACGATGGGCGCCTTCGCTCCCGGGTCGCCGCCGATTCCCGTGGCTGCGCCGGCCCCCCACTCGATCGGCAGGGACGCCCATCTTGCCTCCTCGGCCCTGAGCGCCACATCTCCTCCGCCGATCAGGACGTCGCCTCGCCGCGCGCGGATCGCCAGCCGCTCGCTCGGGGCGTCCGCGTGATTTACGACACGCGTCCTGAGCTCGAGCCCCTTCCCTTGGGGGCCCGGGCGGAGCTCCGGATCGAGATCGTCGATCGCATGATTCGGAACGCGCGACGAAACGAGCGGCAGGAGGTACACCCGCGCCCCCGATCGCGAGATCACCGCGAGCTTGTCGCGCGCTCCGCGCGTGAAGTTGCTCGCCTGGAAATCCCCGATGACGTAGATCTCGCGGGAACGGAGCGTCGTTCTTCCAAGAAACCGCCGCGCCCGCTCGAACGCGGCCTCCATCCGTGCCGGATACCAGGTCGCCGCGACCTGCCGCACCATCCGCTCGAGGCGGACGCGGTCCACCGCGCGGTTCGCGAGCGGCGCGTCGGGGCCGGTCGTCGTCGTGATCGCGACCTCATCCCCCGGACGGGCGGCATCCACCAGCGCGAGCCCGCGCTCCCGCGCGCTTTCGATCCTCGGCCGGCCCTGCTCGTCCATCGCCCCCATGCTCTCCGAGTCATCGATCACGATCGCGACGGCGGCCGCGGCGCGTGTCGTGGCGCCCTTCGGCTCGACCGAGGGGCGGGCGAAGGCGCACACGAAGAGAAGCATCGCGAGGGTGCGCAGGATCAGAAGCAAGAGCTCTCGCAGCTTGAGCCGGCGGATCTCACGCGGCTCGAGGGCGCGCAGAAACATCACGGTAGGAAAGCGAACCTCGGGCAGTCTCCGCTTGCTCAGGAAATGAATCAGGATCGGGATCGCCGCAACCGGGAGCGCCCAGAGAAATCCAGGATTGAGGAAGGAGAACGAGGACATCAGCCCGAAGATCTCAGACCAGGCGGGCCCGCTTGGAGAGATATTCGAGAAGCGCGCGGTCGTAGGGCAATTCGGTCGTCACCGAGACGTAGTCGGCCTGCTTCTCGATACAGAACTCCCGGATGCGGTCCATCCATCCGCGCACGCGGCTGCGGTAATCGCCGCGCAGCTCCTGGGGCCGCGTCGTGATCCGATCTCCGCTCTCCAGGTCGATGTAGGTCGCTTCCCGCTCGAACTGAAAGGCGACCTCCTGCGGATCGAGCACGTGGAACACGAGGACTTCGTGCTTCCGGTGCCGAAAATGATGGATCGCTCCCGCGATGCGCTCGGGATCATCCAGAAGATCGGACAGGATGATGATCAGGCCGCGCTGCCTGACCCGCTCCGCGAGCGCATGAAGGGAGGATGCGAAATCGGTCCCCCCGGCCGCTTCCAGCCCCTCCAGCAAGACGAGGAGCTGCCTCAGGTGACTCGGTGTGGAGCGCGGAGGGATCAGCTCGCCGCGGCCGCTCGCGAACGCGAACATCCCGACCGCGTCTTTCTGCCGGAGCATCAGGTAAGCAAGCGACGCCGCCAGCTGCCTGGCGTAATCGAGCTTCGAGAACCCGTGCGAGGAGTAGCTCATGCTCGCGCTCGTGTCGATGAGAAGCGTCGCCCGGAGGTTCGTCTCCTCTTCATACTGCTTGAGGTACTTGCGGTCCGATTTCGCGAGCACCTTCCAGTCGAGGTGGCGCAGGGGGTCGCCCGGCATGTACTGGCGGTGCTCCGCGAACTCCACGCTGAACCCGTGATACGGGCTCTTATGGAGGCCGGTGAGAAATCCTTCGACCACGAGGCGCGCCCGGAGGTCGAGTCGGGCGAGCTTCGACACGAAGTGCGGGTCGAGCAGTCGCTGCGACGTTTGGGCCATGGCCGCGCCCGCTACGAGCGCTTGCCGTCGACGCTGGGAGTGGTCTCGAGGAGCTTTGTGATGATGTCGAGGCTCGAGATGCCGTCGGCTTCCGCGTTGAAGTTGGGGATGATGCGATGCCGCAGCACGGAGGGCGCGACCGCTTTGGCATCCTCCACGCTTGGCGTAGGACGCCCGTGGAGCGCCGCGCGCGCCTTCACCCCGAGGACGATGTACTGGGCGGCGCGCGGCCCCGCGCCCCAGCTCACCCAGTCGCGGACGAACGAGGCGCTGTCCGGCCCCGGCCGCGATGCGCGCGCCAGCCGGACGGCGTAGCGCACGACGTGATCCGCGACGGGAATTCGCCGGACAAGGCGCTGCAGCTCCAGGATTTGATCGACCGCGAGCACGTTTTTGGGCTCGGCCTCGTAGGCGCTCGTCGTCGTCGCGACGATGCGCTCCTCCTCCTGGTCGGTCGGATAGCCCACCGAGATGTGGAACATGAAACGATCCAGCTGGGCTTCGGGGAGCGGGTACGTCCCTTCGAACTCGATCGGGTTCTGCGTCGCGAGCACGAAGAACGGGAGCGCGAGCGGGTAGGTCTCTCCCCCCGCCGTGACCCGGTACTCCTGCATCGCCTGAAGAAGCGCGGCTTGGGTCTTCGGGGGCGTCCGATTGATTTCGTCCGCAAGCACCATGTTCGCGAAGATAGGCCCGTGGATGAACTTGAATGCGCGCCGTCCGGTCACCGGGTCGTCCTCCAGAATCTCGGTGCCGGTGATGTCGGAGGGCATGAGATCCGGAGTGAATTGGATCCGGCTGAACTTGAGGTCGAGGATCTTCGACAACGTCGAAACGAGGAGCGTCTTGGCGAGCCCGGGCACCCCCACGAGGAGGCAATGGCCGTTCGCGAAGAGAACGGTCAGGAGCTGCTCCACGACCGTATCCTGACCCACGATCACCTTGCGCAACTCGGCCAGAATGGCGCTTCGAGCCTCCTTCAGCTCGTCGAGCAGCTTGAGGTCGTCCTTCGGCGCGGCCTGCGTCATGATCTCCTCTCCGAGGGTCCCCCCGAGGGGCGAATCAGGAAATGCGCTACGGTATGCACCGCAATTCCGCAATGTGCATAATTGGTGGCTTTGGCATAGGGAATCAACGAATAACCCTTTCGGGTGTCTGCGCTTATCCTGTTATCCACCGCATGAGGCAAGTTATCCACAAGGATCAACTTGCGCTCGAAATCCGGCGTGCTTATCACCCCAGGGACCGAAGCAGCGTGACGAGACGGTCGAGCTCTTCTTCGGAGTGATAATCGACGAATATCGAGCCCGTCCCCCCTCGGCGGCGGGTAACCCGCACCCGTGTACCCAGGGCTCTCATAAGATCGTCTTCGAGCCCCATGAGTTCCGAAGAAAAGGCGCGCTTGGGGGCCTTTCGCGAGCGCCCGGCCGAAGGAGTGGTTCCGACACGGCGGACCCGTTCCTCCAGTTCACGCACCGACCATCCGTGCGCGGCGGCTGATTTCGCCAGATCGGCTTGGGCCTTATCGCTCGGGAGCGCGAGCAGGGCACGGGCGTGGCCCGACGTGATGCTCCCGGCCTCGAGGAGCCCCTGGATCTCTTCCGGCAAGTTATTGAAGCGAAGTATATTGGAAACAGTCGAGCGATCCTTCCCGACCCGCTCCCCTATCTCATCGTGTGGAAGGCCATATTCCATTGCTAACTTATAGTATGCCCGCGCCTCATCCATCGGGTTCAGATTTTCCCGTTGGACGTTCTCAATCAGCGCGATCAGCAGTGCCTCCCGATCGGTGAACTGGCGGACGATCGCCGGGATTGTTTCCAGCCCGGCCTCTCGTGCCGCCAAGAATCGGCGCTCCCCCGCGACAATCTGAAATGCGCCCCCCGAGGGCCGGACCAGGACGGGCTGGAGCACGCCGCGCTCGCGAATCGAAGCTGCCAGCTCGGCGATGGTACTCGGATCGAACTGGGTTCGCGGTTGTGCGGGATTGCGGACGACCTTGCTGAGCAGGACGTGCTGGATCTCGCCCTGCCGCGACTCCACTGGCCGAAGCTCGGGCGCAACCGAAACCTCCTTCTTCACGGCAGCCGGAATGAGCGATGCAAGCCCCCGACCCAACGCCTTCCTAACCATGATTCATCACCTCGCTCGCAAGGTTCATGTAGCTCACCGACCCGGCACAGCTTGGATCGTAGACAACGACCGGCTTTCCGAAACTGGGCGCCTCGCTGAGGCGGACATTGCGCGGTATGACGGTGCGATAGACACGCTCTGCGAAATACTTCCTGGTCTCATCCAGCACCTGCTGGGAGAGATTCAGGCGGTTGTCGAACATCGTCAGCAGCAC
>Ga0066710_100006449_pt1 | contig 10957 bp, 12 predicted proteins | sample GraSoiAngelo_159_FD_79666 | JGI IMG/M metagenome (GOLD analysis project Ga0066710, IMG submission 79666) | Grasslands soil microbial communities from the Angelo Coastal Reserve, California, USA - 14_1009_16_40cm | ecosystem: Environmental > Terrestrial > Soil > Grasslands | place: USA...
CGATGTATCGGACGCTGGCGTGGCATTGCTTGCAGAAACACATGGATGTTCACGACGCCAAAGGCGTGGCGAATCTTTGCCGTCGCTGGCACACCGAGCTCGTGAATGTGAACGATCATGTCCGGTTGTTGGTGGACGGCTACTTCCCGGAAAAGGAGATTCGCACGGCTGAGGTTAGTGCCGCCGTTCCGCACGTAGCAGCCATTCCGAAAGTCCGCGAATGGATGAAACAGAAGCAGCGCGAGTGCATTCAGTTTGGAAACCTTGTCATGGAGGGGCGCGACATTGGCAGCAACGTTTTTCCAGAAACGAATTTCAAATTTTATCTCGATGCTTGCCTGCACGAGCGCACGAAACGCCGCGAAGCTGAAGGCGTCTCGGAAAATCTCGCGGCGCGCGACGAGCGCGACAGCCAGCGCGCCGCGGCCCCACTGATGGTCGCCCTCGGTGCCACAGTTATTAATAATTCCGACATGACGCCGGAAGAAACCAGCGCCTTGATCATTGCGGAAATCCGCCGCCGACAGCAGCAGCCCGCATGAAGATCGGTCTACGGGCTGTTTGGCTGCTCCTTCATCTTTTCTTCGGCCTTTACCTGCGCTGGAAAGTTTATAATCGCGAACGCGTTCCGCGCACAGGGCCGGTGATCCTCGCGGCTAACCACGCCAGCTTCCTGGATCCGCCACTCGTCGGCACAGCTTTGCCGCGACCGATAAATTATCTTGCACGCCAATCGCTGTTTCGTTTCCCGGTTCTCGGTTCGGTGCTGCGATACTGGGACGCGGTTCCGGTTGATCGCGAGTCCGGCGTGGGCGGCTTGAAGAACATTCTCGATCGCCTTTTCAAGGGCGGCGCCATCATTTTCTTTCCCGAAGGCACGCGCAGTCCGGACGGGAACTTTCTACCCGTGCGCTCCGGGATTGGCCTTGCCGTGATCAAGTCAGACGCGCCGGTGATTCCGGTGCGGATCTTCGGTTCGAACCTTGCCTTTGGCCGCCCGCATCGCTTTCCGCGCCCACGCAAAGTGGTCGTGAAATTCGGCAATGTTATCGACTTCTCGGCGTTGCGCGCCGAAGCGAAGACCGCTCCCAAGCCGCGCCTCAAGGAAATCTACCAGGAAGTCGCCGATCGCATTATGTCTGAGATCGGCCGCCTTAAACCCGAGCCGGACTAAAACGCAAACAGACTTGCCAAGCGGGCGCGACAACGCCATGGTTTCGCGCATGGTTTTGCCTAATCAGCCGGTTACGTTGAGCGTAGAGCAGGTCGTGGAGCTAAATAAAAAGCTCTCCACGATGCGGCATGACATCAATGGAGATTTGGCGCTGATCGTCGCCGCCGCCGAACTGATTAAACTGAACCCGAGCACGGCGGAGCGGATGCTGACGACGCTGCTGGAGCAGCCGACGAAAATCCGGGAGCGAGCGGACAAGCTTTCGCGCGATTTCGAGACGGTGCTCGGGATTAAGCGGGATAGCCGTTAACGCAGAGGCGCAAAGAAGCAAAGGCCCAGAGTTTACAGAAAGGTCCTTTTCAGTTTTGCGCGGTCGCGGGGATGAAGATTTTCTGGCCGATCTGAAGCGTGTTCCAATTGACCTTCGGGTTGGCCTGCTCGATCTGCTTTTGGGTCACTTTTACGCCTTGTTTATTCAACGCGAAAACCAGTTTGGAGAGAGTGTCGCCTTCGCGGATGGCGTACTCGGAGCCCTTTTCAACGGCAGGTGGCGGAGTGGGCGCGACTGATGACCCCGTGTTCGACTTCGGTGGTTTGGTGCTGCTGAGCGTGCCAAGGATTTCCTTACGCAGGCGCGCGAATTCTTTTATCACGTTATCCTGATCAGCGAGGCGCGCGCGATCGACGGCTTTGATCTGCTCGACGATATCGGACTTCGCGCTGGAATCGCGGCTGCCATCGCGGAGCTTGGCGACCTCGTCGCGGAGACGATGAATCTCGGTCTCCATTTTTTGGAATTGTTGATTGTAGGTCTGAATCGTGTTTTCGAGGTCCTACATTCTGGCGCTCATGCGTTTGTAACGCTCGCGCGCCTCCTCCCGTTCAGCGACGGCGATTGGGCTGTCCTGAGTGAATGCCGCAGGGCAAATAAGTAAAACTGCGAAGAAGAGAGCTCGTCTCATGGACCCAATGAATAAGCTTTGGCGGTGATCAGCGCAAGCTTAAGCGCTGTGCGTCTCGCCGCCCGCTCCAGGATTCAATCCTGAAATTTCCTCCGCACAACCCCCGTCTGCACGCCACAACCAAACCAAGAACTCCCAGGGTCATGAGGCAAGCGGTACCAGGTTCGGGAACTTGCTGCATACCGGTCAACGTCACTTGAAAAGTTTCGGCCATTTGCCCCAGGCGGTTGTCGGCGAAAGTCGTGATATCCCGGTTGTCGAACGCACTGAAAGACGGAAACGGACTCCGCGGCAGCGCGACGCTGTTCCAAACCGTTCCGGTGGTGTCGAGCAGGTAAATGATAAATCCGGCGTCCGTATTCGGATGGTTGTCGATGGCGATCGTTCCGTAACCCGCCGGGTACGACCCAGCAGAAAAGGTGATAAAATCGCCGCCACCCGCATCGTTCGACATAAAGACGAACCAATCGTTGGCGACCGGCGTGAACGCATGTGCGGCGACGCTTACATCATAGTGCGTCGATTGGAAGTAAAGCGTTTGGGCCGTACCGGAATTGGCGGCGGGCGTGGCCGGGTCGTACGTGAACAACGCGGAGAACGGTTCGCCTCCGGACAAACCGAAACTGAACGGATTCCCCACCACATGATTGACGTAGCCCTTGAACTGCAACGAAACCAATGAATCAGCCCGCGCCGCCGCCGCCACGCAAAGCGCATGACACAAGCACAGAATAAGCCTGGCACGGACGGGCATCATCGGAATAGCCGCATCTTCCCTCCTACGCCGCCCAAAGCAAGGCTTTTCTCAAAGGAAGTATGTTACATAAACAAACGAAAACAACGCAGAAGCCTCGAGTCACTCCGATGGGGAACGATTCATTTGTAAAGTATTCTATGTCCCAGACCTCGACAGGTCCGAGACATGACAAGCGTCAGGCATGTCGCCGCCCGTCAAATGACCACTCCATCTGGCGCAGTGAACCTCTCGTCTATTATGTTTCCGGTGTTGCGGGTCTGTGCCGGTTCGAACACCATGACCTCCGCTTCCGTCTCAGCCATAGTGCGATGCTCCACGCCACGAGGCACCACACAGAACTCGCCCGGTTGCAGACGCACGTGACCGTCGCGAAACTCGATCGTTATCTCGCCGCGCCAAACGAGGAACATTTCATCCTCCAGCTCGTGATGATGCCATGGAAATACTCCCTGGAATTTCACAAGCTTGACCTCTTGCCCATTTAATTGAGCAACAACCTTCGGGCGCCAATGCTCCTGAATCGCTGCAAACTTCTCGCTTAATGACGCTTTCTTCACAAGGGTGCGCGTAGTCTGCATTTCACTCCCAACTCCGAGACGTGATTGGTATCAAGTACCAACACTATCGGCGGAATCCCCCAAAGTGTCCCGATATTCCCGGCCAAGCCGTTCGGCCTCGCGGGAGATTTCGTCGTCAGCCCATGTTCCCACCGTATTCAGCCAGTCCTTTTGGCGCGGCCTGGCACCCACAGCGGCAGCCAATTCGGCCACCCTTTTTTCAAGTTCGCCGATGCGTTGTTCGAGCGTTTCAGGCACGGCAACAGCATAGTCTATTGCCTGCGCTCGTTCCACCAGGAACTGTCGTGCCACGGACGAGCGAAGCTGGGGCAACTCGCGAAAGTGGCCAAATTGAATCGCGAGAGCCTGTACAAGCTTTTGTTCAAAGACGGAAATCCGAGGCTGTCGAGTCTCACCAGCATCCTGGCGGGATTGGGAATGGAACTGCAATTCGTGCCGAAAGCCGCAGCGGCGTAAATCGGACCGGGGCGCGCACACGCCTATTATTCAGGCGGCGGGCAGTGTGGCGCGGTCAATTCCGGAGGTCGCAAGTGCGGGTGCTCCTTATAAATGACTTCCAATATATCAAAAGCGATTGCTCCCATGACTCGGCCGAAGATGCGTCTGAAACGCTTGAATTCATCCTCATCACAGTTGTCTTTGATGATCCAAAGGATCTCATTAAACCCTTTATATGTTGCAATAACGCGGTCGTTTACGGTCTTGGCGATTTCGTCTTTCATAACGATTTACAAATATGGGACGCGCCCACGTATGGCGATTACCGTGCTTCAATTGCGACCCCCAGCCAGTTCGCCAAGCTATCTTCAAATCCATCGACCCTACTGTTCGTCGGCAGCTTTTCACTATTTCGGAGCGTTCGTTTCAATAGTCGTAAGCGATTGGTTCGTTTGCTCGATACGATAGATCTCTGCATTGTGGTCAAGCGATGATCTCTTTCGCGCACGATCCCAAATGGCGAAATACCAGTTGTTAAACGAGTCGAGCACAAAAACTTTTCGTTCAACGCGAAAGACTGGTTCGTAGAAACTGCGAAATACAGAATGCGGGATTTTCCCGGAAGTGCTCAGACTGAACAACGGACCGAGCATCAAGTCATAAAGGAAGAACACTAGAAAAGCGCCACCTAAAAAATCAGGGCGCCGCGGCGCAAAGCCGCCCGCGATCTGGATTTCACAGTCAAGCTTTCATCGCTGCTGTTCACGCTTCGGCTACGTGCATACGCGCTGTTTGAATCGCTGATCATTGCGTCTCTGCGCCTTCGCGCCCCTGCGTTGAGAAAATCTCGTGCTTGTCGCGCTGGTACCGATCTTTACACTGCGGCTTATGAAAGCCATCCTAAACACCGGAAGACTTCTGCCACGTATCGCAATCATCTTCCTGATGGCAAGCCATCTTTGCATGGCCGGGAGCCATTCGGCGTCGGGCTTGCCGCGGAGTTCGCCGGAGGCGCAGGGCGTGTCGTCGAGCGCGATCAGGGAGTTTGTCGAGGCGGCGGATCGGGACGTGAACGCGATGAATAGTTTTATGCTGGTGCGTCATGGGCAGGTGATCGCCGAAGGGTGGTGGACGCCTTATGCCGCGGAGGTGCCGCATACGTTGTATTCGTTGAGCAAGAGTTTTACTTCTACGGCGGTTGGGCTTGCGGTCGCGGAAGGTAAGTTGAGCATCCACGATGAGGTGCTGAAGTTTTTTCCGGAGGACGCGCCGTCCGAACCGACGAACAATCTCAAAGCGATGCGCCTGCATGACTTGCTGCGCATGTCCACCGGGCACCAAACCGAGCCGCGGTTGTCGGGCACGAATGGCGTGCCATGGACGAAAGTTTTCCTGGCGCATCCGGTGCCGCACAAACCGGGCACACATTTCCTCTACAACACCGCGGGCACTTACATGCAATCTGCCATCGTCCAAAAAGCCACTGGCCAGACGGTGCTGGATTATTTGCGGCCGCGCCTGTTCGACCCGCTCGGGATCGAGAACCCGACCTGGGACACCAGCCCGCAGGGAATTTCGCTCGGCGGTTACGGGCTGAATCTCCGCACGGAAGATATTGCGAAGTTCGGCCAACTCTATTTGCAGAAGGGCCAATGGCACGGAAAACAGTTAGTCCCGGCGGCGTGGGTCGAAGCCGCCACCGCGCGGCAGACTTCCAATGGCAGCAACCCCAAGAGCGATTGGGACCAGGGCTACGGCTACCAGTTCTGGCGCTGCCGCCATGGCGCGTATCGGGGCGATGGCGCGTTCGGGCAGTATTGCCTGGTGATGCCGGACCAGGATGCGGTGGTGGCGATCACCAGCGGAACGCGCGACATGCAACTCGTGCTGAACCTGATTTGGGACAAGCTGCTGCCGGCCTTCCAGCAATCGCCATTGCCAGAAAATCGGGACGAAGAAAAGCGGCTCAAAGACACGCTCGCGAGCCTTACGCTGCGGATGCCCGAAGGCGGAGCCTCATCGCCAATTGCGGCGAAGTTGTCCGGTAAGGAATTCCGTTTCCCGGCGAACAACCAGAAGCTTGAGTCGGTGAAACTCGAAGCAGGCGTGAATGGCCGAGGCACGAGCCTGACATTGCGCATAAATGGAACCGAGCATCGCATCGCATGCGGGCACAAGAACTGGGAAAAGGGACGGCTCGCGTACGGTTCCTTGACCGAACAACCCGTCGCCGCCAGCGGCGCGTGGCCCTCCGACGCCTATACCGCGCGACTCTGCTTTTACGAAAGGCCGACGTTCATCACCGTGAACCTCCGCCCCTCCGGGGACGAGTTGCTTTACGACGCCGAATACAACGTTACCTTCGGGCCGACCAAACAACCCCAACTCACCGGCCGGGCAAACTAGTTCGGAGTTCCTTTACGGCGTTCCTTCCGGAGGGTCGTAGTGCCGCCTTCACGCGGTCCGTCTTCTTTTGATCAGCATTGCTCCCCACACATCTTGCTGCTTCTATGCCGCGAGTGCCTTCGACCATTTATCTCATCGGCGGCTGCAACGGCGCGGGCAAGACGACGTTCGCTCGCGATTTCCTGCCTGCCGAAGTCAAATGCCTGCGCTTCCTGAATGCCGACGAAATAGCGCGCGGGCTCTCGCCGCTGGATCCACCTGCGGGACAAGTCAAGGCAGGCCGGGTCTTGTTAAGCGAAGTGCACGCCGCGATCCGAAATAATGAAACATTTGCACTGGAGAGCACCTTGAGCGGCGTCACGTATATCCGCTTGTTGCGGCAGGCGCGGGAAGGCGGTTACGAGATCGAGTTGCACTACTTGTGGCTTGCGACGCCGGCACAGGCCATTGCACGCGTGCGTCGCCGCGTCCGCGAGGGCGGCCACGATGTTCCCGAGGCGGATATTCGTCGCCGATTTGTGCGAAGTTTGTGCACCTCACACGCGATTACTTGCCCCTAGTCGGTGGCTGGGTGATTTGGGATAGCCGGAGCTTACCTGCAAAGGCATTGGCTTCGTCAGGAACACATGGTATCAATGAGGTAGCAAATCTGTTGGGCATATGAGCCGCAAAAAGCAGAAAAACGGCACACCAGCGAAGCCGCTCATCGTCATTCGCGGAGAACGTTCCTGGCGGCGCATCGCGCGTAAAATCCGCGCCGACTCAAAACGGATGGGGCTCAAGCCGCTAGTCTTCAAATAATCGCGCACTTCTTACGGCGTAAGCGAACTCGCGGAGCTCGTCGTTCCGTGTTGGTTAGTGTGTCAGCAGCTTGCGCAAGCCGCCCTGAACACCGCGGCAGAGGGCCTGGACGCGCGTAACCAGCGGGAAATCCGACGGCGCTTCGAGCGTGTAGCTCTGCGTGGCTTTGTTATGGATCAGATAAAAGGCTTCCGGCCAGTCTTTGCGCGTCTGCAGGTCCGGATTCGCGCAAATAATGCCGTCCTTTGCCGGCCTGCCTTCGATCTCGGGCGAAAGATCAATCGGGCAGATTTCCTTGACGGCGCCGACGATCGCTTCGGCAAGTGATGGTCGCAAATTTGGGTTCAGCTCATAGAGGTAAAACCCGTTCGATTCCCAATCCTCGTGCAGCAGCAGACTGACGTCGAACTTTGGCCGAGCATCGAGCCATGCCGTGTGAGCACGCACGACAGCCGTCGTTCGCGTCCGGTAATCCCGATTCAAATCGACGCCGTCCTCGTTCTCGCGCGTATTCAACTCGTACCCGCGCGGGTTCAAGCACGGCACGAGCCACAGGTTCACGCCCGCCGGCCAGGCGTTCTCTTTGAGCAATTCGAGCGCCGCCAGCGGACCGGCTGGTTCATCGCCGTGGACGCCCGTTCCGATGTACACATTCGCGCGCGCATCCGGGGCCGCGCGTTCGTACCCGGCGAGCGCATCGATCATTGGAATTCGCTTCCATCCCGCCGCAGCGGCGGCTTCGCCGGCATCGCGCAGCACCCTGGCGATGTCGATCGCCTCGCCTTTGTAGCCGCCGATATTGATGAGCAATCGCCGCATGCAAGAACATGGAAAAATGCCAAGCGAAAAAGTTTTCACAAACAAATTTCTTTTGTTTGCAAAATTGCCACGCTCCCGTAACGTTCGCCTTCCCGAGCAAGGACCGCGCTCGAGTCGGTATTGAGTAGAACGCGTCATGAGTCCGGAAACGCTGCTGATGATGGCCGATAGCGAACACGACGCAAACATGCTCTACGCCGTGCGCATGTTTGTGCCGGACCCGTTCATTTATCTTCGCATCCGCGGCCGGTGCCTCATCGTGATTAGCGACCTCGAGATTGATCGCGCGCGCGAGCAAGCACCGCATTGCGAAGCCGTTTCGCTCACGCAATGCCGCAAACAGCTCGAAAAGCACCGCCGCAAACCCACTTACCCGCAGATCATTCGCCTGCTGCTCAGCCGCGAGGGCGTCCGCAGCGTTACGGTGCCCTATAATTTTTCCTACGGACTCGCGAACGATTTGCGGCGGCTCGGCATCCGCGTGGTTGCGCGCAACGGCACATTTTTTCCCCAGCGCGAGCGCAAAAACGCCGAAGAAGTGAAGAAAATCAGCGCCGCGCTCACGATGGCCGAAGTCGGATTGGCCGAAGGCATGCAGGCGTTGCGCGCGGCGAAAATCGGCCGCAAGGGCCGCCTGACATATAAAAATAATCCGCTCACTTCCGAGAAATTGCGCGGGATTATTGAAAGCGCCATTGCTCAGGCCGGCGGCACAGCCACGAACACCATCGTCGCGGGCGGGCGGCAGGGCTGCGATCCCCACGAGCGCGGACATGGGGTTTTGCGCGCCAACGAGCCCATTATCATCGATGTCTTCCCGCGGTCGCAGCGCACCGGCTACTTTGGGGATATCACGCGTACGGTCGTCAAGGGTCGCGCGAGCGAAATCCTGCGCAAGATGTATTGCACCGTCGAACGCGCCCAGGACATCGCATTCGAATGCATCAGCAATAAGGTCTCCGGTCGGAAAGTGCACGAAACCATTTTGAAATTCTTTCAGAAGGAAGGTTTCAAGACCGGGAAAGTGAACGGCCACATGCAGGGATTCTTCCACGGCACGGGTCACGGCCTCGGGCTCGAGATCCACGAGTCGCCGCGCATGTCGCCGACCACCACCGACACGCTGCGCTCCGGCCAGGTCGTGACGGTGGAGCCTGGGCTTTATTACCCGGAAATCGGGGGGGTGCGATTGGAGGACGTGGCGCACATCACCGGCAAAGGGCCGAAGAACCTCACCCGGTTCGAGAAAGTGTTGGAATTGTAACTATTTCAATGGCTCGATCGCCATCGGCGGTTCCCCCGATTGCAGTTTGTGCCAGGCCATGAGCAATTCTTCCTGATGTTGCGTCGCCCACTCGAGCACCATCTGCTTCACCCGTGCCGGCGCTTCTCCCGCGACAATCCGCAGCGGCCACAAATTCACCACCAGCTCTGAATTTTCGTAAATTGCGTGAAAGCGCGCGCCGAACTCGCGCAACCGCATCATGCGAATCACGATCCCGTAGAACTTTGATATTGTTGGCATACCATCAATGACCCTATCCGTCATTGCACGTCCGACGAGAGGCGTTCAGAAGCTATTCAGGAGCGCGGAAGAATTAATTTCGAAATATATCTCAAGTTTAATGAATTTTTTTTGCGGGCCTTTAGTCTGTCGCCAGCTCTTGCCAGAGATAGGCGCCGAGTCGCATGCCCGCGGCGAAACAATCAAGATCGAACTTTTCGTTCGGTGAATGCGGATTGTCGTCTGGGAGCGCCAGCCCGAGCAACAGGGTGTCCGCCCCGAGCTCACGCTGGAAATTGTTAACTATTGGGATCGACCCGCCTTCGCGCATGAGCACCGGCTCGTGGCCAAAACTTTTCTTTAGCGCGCGCAAAGCCGCCTGCGCCTGCAGGCCGGTGGGCGAGAACAGGTATGGATCGCCGCCGTGGCCGGCGGTGATTTGGATGCGAACAGTCGGCGGCGCGAGTTTGCGAAGGTGTTTTTCGACCAGCTTGCGAATCTTTTCCGGCTTTTGATTCGGCACCAGCCGCAAAGTGACCTTCGCACGTGCCCAGGCGGGAATAATCGTCTTGCTGCCCTCGCCCTGATAGCCGCTGGTCAGGCCATTGATTTCCAGCGTCGGCCGCGCGGAACGGCGCTCGACGGACGTGTAGCCTTTCTCGCCGAACAACTCCGGCACGCCCAAAAACTTCCGGTACGCGTCGTCCTTGTGCGGCAAACGGGCAAGCTGTTTGCGTTCATATGTCGAGAGCGTCACGACATCGTCATAAAAACCCGGGATGTTGATGCGGCCGTTCTTGTCCCGCAATTGTGCCAAAAGTTTCACCAGGGCCATGGCCGGGTTTTCCAACGACCCCCCATAAATGCCCGAATGCAAATCGCGGGACGGGCCCTGAATTTCGACTTCCATGGCCAAAATGCCCCGCAACGCGTAAGTCAGCGCCGGATATTTTTTATCGGGAATGCCGTTGTCGGAAATCACGATGCCATCGCAACGCAAATCGCCGCGACGCTGTTTCAGAAACTCGGCCAGACTCTCACTCCCTACCTCTTCTTCTCCTTCAATCAGAAACGTTAGATCGCACGGCAATTCCGTTCCGGTTTTCAGATAAGCTTCGACCGCTTTCAGATGCGCGAAGTGCTGCCCCTTATTGTCGCTGGCGCCACGTCCGAACAGCGATCGGCCCTCAATCCTCGGCTCGAACGGCGGCGTCTTCCAAAGCTCGAACGGCTCCGGCGGCTGCACGTCATAGTGTCCATAGACGATGTACTGTGACCGCTTGGCGCCTTTGCGCGGAGTGCGCGCCAGAATAATCGGATTGCCGCTCGTCGCGCACAGTTCCGTCTCCAGGCCGGCCTCGCGGCATTGGTTCACCATCCAGTCCGCGCACGCGGCGAGGTCTTTCTTGTGTTCCGCCTGGGCCGAGACACTGGGGAAGCGCACGTACTCGCACAATTGCTCGATGAACTTCGCCCGATGTTTATCCAAGTAATTTAGAACCGCTTGCATCGGCTCTA
>Ga0066710_100006450_pt1 | contig 10956 bp, 6 predicted proteins | sample GraSoiAngelo_159_FD_79666 | JGI IMG/M metagenome (GOLD analysis project Ga0066710, IMG submission 79666) | Grasslands soil microbial communities from the Angelo Coastal Reserve, California, USA - 14_1009_16_40cm | ecosystem: Environmental > Terrestrial > Soil > Grasslands | place: USA...
CGCCCAGATCGATCATCGTCAGGAGGTTCGTGTAGCAGACCTCGTACTGGAGGCTGAAGCCGATGAGGTCGAATTCGCGAAGCGGTGTGAAACTCTCCAGTCCGTAAAGTGGCAGGCGATTGCTCCGTAGCTCCGCTTCGAAATCGAGCCACGGCGCGAACGCCCGCTCGCAGGCCCACTGCGGATCGTCGTTCATGATGCTGTAGAGGACCTGCAAGCCGTGGTGACTCATGCCGAGCGGATAAGTATCGGGGAAAGTGAGGCAGAGCTTGCCGCGAACCTGGCGGTGATCCTTGACGACGCTGTTCAGCTCGCCGCCGATGTATTGGGCCGGCATCTGCACGCGGGGAAGAAGGCGAGACACGGCTTCCTTCAGCGCGGTATTCTGCATCGCAGCCTCCTCAGCCGATGGCGAATTTGCAGATCAGTCAGAGTACCTAGTATTATGCCAGACCAAGGCTCGCTCGTCAGCGGCGGATCGCCAACCGTCGCCCTCCCGCTTCGCGAGCCTGCGTAGCGAGTAGCAAGACCCGGACCGGCCCGCTATAATCAGCCCGCCATGAAAATCAGCACGGCCATCGCGGATCGACTACGAGCTGCGATCAACCGGCAGCGGCTCGTGGACACAGCCGTTCGCCTCATCGAAGTGCCGAGTCGCACGGGCGAAGCCGGCGCGGCTCTTGACTGTCTGGCTCGCATGCTGACGGAGGACGGCTTCACCGTCGAGCGGCCGGTCGCCGGACATCCCGCGGCCCCGGCAGTCGCGGTCCGATTCTCGACTGGCCGGCCCGGCAAGACGCTGCAATTCAACGGGCACGTAGACACGGTGCATCTGCCGTTCGTGCCGCCCGCCATCGTTGATGGTCGAATCACGGGCAGCGGCTCATCCGATATGAAAGCGGGCATCGCTGCTGCGGTGGAAGCGCTGCGCGTGTTGCGCGAAACGAAAACACTGCCCGGCGGCGCCATCTTGCTGACCGCTCACGACCTCCACGAATCGCCCTGGGGCGACGGGCACCAGCTCGATCAGATGATCGACCGCGGTTACGTCGGTGACGCCGTGCTGCTGCCGGAATACCTGAACGACCGGCTGCCGGTGATCGGCCGCGGCGGCATCACCTGGAAAGTGACGATTTGCCGGAAAGGACCGCCGGTCCACGAGGTTATCCGGCCGTCCGACGAGCCGAGTGTCATCGCCGCCGGGGCCGAGTTGGTATCGCGGCTGAACCGGCTCAACGACCGGCTCTCTGCCAAGACTGACCCGCTCGCCGGCTGCGAGAGTCTCTTCATCGGACAAATTCATAGCGGCGAGATCTACAATCAGTATCCTCAAGAGTGTTTCCTCGAGGGTACTCGCCGCTGGCTGCCTGGCACCCGACGTGACGAAGTCGAGCGGGAGGTCCGCAAGATCGTCCAAGACGTAGGCACGGAAACCGGCACGACCGTCACGGCCGAGTGCCGGCTGATGCGTGATGCGTTTTTGCTCGATCAGCACGACCCGTTCGTAGCGGCGTTCCAGGACGCGCACACCGCCGCGGCGGGCCGACCGTTGCCCATCGGCGCCAAGCCGTTCGTGGACGACGGCAACTGTTTCTGGGCGAATGCCGGCACTGCGGCGATCACCCACGGCCCGCTCGCCGGCGGGCCGCATACGCTCCACGAATGGGTATCGATTGACGACTTGCTCCGCGTCGCCTTCGTCTATGCATTGACCGCGGTGGCTTACTGCGACGCCAAATGATGAGAAACCAGGTTTCTCTGAGAAACCTGGTTTCCGGCGCGCGAAAGGCGGAACTGATGTCCTCCATCGACTGGTCGAACTTGAGCCCCAACCAGATTCAGCTCATCGGTGGCGGGGTGCTCGGCTTGTTGTCGATCTTGCTTTGTTGCGCCGTAGCATCGCGCCGCCTCCGGCTGTTGGCGGCCGTTCTGGGAATCTGCGCCGGCGTCGCGATCGGCAGCGCACTCGCCATGCTGGCGAATCCGCGTCTGGGCACTTCTCAGGGACAGCAAGAAGCAGCCGATGGCACGAAGAGCGATGAATCGCGGAGAGGCGACCAGCGCCAGCAAGCGATCTCGGCCGCACGCCAGAAAACGTTGGACGAGTTCCGCCATGCGTCTCCCGCCCAGCGCTGGGCGATGGTCGCCGAGTTGCCCGACCGCGAAAAACTGATCGCGCCGGTGCGCCGGGGTGACGTTGTGACGACTGTGAGAGAACGCGGCACGCTGGACGCAGCCCAGTCCGCCGGCATTTTTTGCCGTGTCCGTTCGCGGGAACTCGGTGGCAAGGCGACGACCATCAAATGGCTGGTCGCGGAAGGCAAGGCGGTCAAAAAGGGTGACCCGGTGGTCGAACTGGACGATGTCACTCTCAAGGAACAACTCCAGGCGCAACGATCGATTCTTGAGCAGAAGCGGACGGTTGTGGACGAGGCCGAGAAGGAGAAAGAAATCGCTCTCAGCCAGTACGAGATCGACATCAAGGCGGCCAAACGCAATGTCGCGGTGGTCGAGCGAGAATTGAAGAAATTGGCGGGCGACGAGGGTGACCAGAAAGAAGCGCTGCAACTCAAGCTCGAACAAGCCCAACAAGCCCTGAAGACGCTTGAAGCGCAAGGAGCAAGCAAGAAAACGCGGGCAGAAGCGGCCGTGGCCTCCGCGAAGGCGGCCCTCGATGCGGAGGTCGCCCGCGTCAAGGAGTTGGAAACCGACATCGGCCACTGTCGGATCGCAGCCCCACGCGACGGCATGGTGATGTACCATGTGCCCGAACAGGCCCGATTTGGCCCTGGCCAAGCGGGGGTCGCTCCCGGCGAACCTGTGCGGGAGGAGCAGAAACTGATGCAAATCTGCGACCTGCGGCGCATGGTGGTCCGAACCAAGATCCATGAAGCCCTGATCGCGCGAGTCCGCAAAGGGCAGCGGACCACGGTTCGCGTAGACGCCTTGCCGTCCCGTCTCTTGGAGGGACGCGTCGAGACGGTGGCCACGGTCGCGGCCCAGCAAGATTGGGTCGACCTCGACGTGAGGTGGTACTCTACGCAGATCGCCCTCGATAATGAGACGCCTGGCCTCAAGCCCGGCATGAGTGCCGAAGTCTCGATTGAAGTAGGCCGGTCGGCCAATGTCGTCGTCGTGCCGCTCGCGGCGCTGCTGGGCAGCGCAGCAGATCGCCTTTGTTACGTCAAAACCGGCGCCGAGATCCAAGAACGTAAGTTAGTTCTTGGCCTGAGCAACGACTTTGTCGCGGAGATCAAAGAGGGAGTGAAGGAAGGCGACTTGGTGCTCCAAGACCCAAAAACACTAGCCGACAGTCTACGCGGTCGCCTGAACGGTCGCGACCAAGGCGCGGCGATCCCCGGCCGCCCGGGACTTCCCGCGCCGACGGAAATTGTGGTCCGCAGCGTCCCGCCGTCCGACGATGCCGCCGACCGGCGCGGCTTCGTGCAGAGCTACGGCATCACTGCCAAGGACCACGATCGGCTGGCGAGCATCGAAACGGTAACGCGCGTGGTGCCGGTGCGGTCCTTTCCGCAGGAGATTCGCCGGTTGGAGCGGATGCACGCCGGCCGCGTCGTGGCCACCACGCCGGAATACGCCGAAGCGAATGGTGCCGAAGTCGCCGCCGGCCGCTTCCTGCTCGACGACGATGACCACCACCGGAAACCGATCGCTGTGCTGGGCGCCGCCGTTGCCCGAAGCCTCTTTCCTGGCGAGGACCCGTTGGGGCAGACGGTCCGGCTCGGCCCGCATCTCTTCACGGTGGCCGGCCTGCTGCATGCTCGACCGTCGATCAAAGATGAAAAAGGTAGCGTGACGGTGGACGCCAACGCCGACGTTTACATCCCCTTGCAGACCGCCCGCGCCCGCTTTGGTCAAACCGTTGTGTTCCGCCAGCGCGGCCAATTCCGCGCCGAACGCGTCGATTTGCACGAGCTGCGGCTGTTGGTTTCGCGCCGTGACCAGGTGCAGCCGACCGCCGATCTTGTACATGCGTTGCTGGAGCAGTCACATTCGCAAAAGGATTGGGCCGTGCAGACACACCTGCGAGAATAGGCAACAGAGTTTCCGGTCAGCAGGAGCGAACCAAGATGGTCGAGCTAAAAATGGGACTCCGCACCGTGGACCTGCCCTACACCGTCCGTGTCCACGGAGTTACCGAGGCCGACTTTGATGAATGGGTGGACGAAGACACCAAGGCGGAATTGCTGGACGGAGTAATGATCGTGCATTCTCCCGCGACTCCTCGCCATGATGATCTAGCGGGTTTCTTGCGGGCTTTGATGCGCATTGTCGCGGATGAAAGGCAGCAGGGCAAAGTGTTGGGACCCGATTCGGTGATTCACTTAGCCAGTTGCCGCAAGTTTGCCCCCGATCTTTTCTTCGTCGAGCAAAGACGCCTGCGGCGGCGACTGCCCAAGAAAGAGTTCCAGGGATCACCGAATCTCATCGCCGAATTTCTGTCGCACTTCAACCGAGAGTATGATCTCGAGGAGAAACGCCCCGCCTATCAGGAAGCTGGTGTCGATGAGATCTGGCTTGTCGACGCCGAGAATGAGGAGGTCATTGTGGACCGTCGCCGCGGCCGACGTTATGTCACGGAATGCGTCACGCGTGGCCGGGTTAGTTCGCTCGCTTTGCCGGGCTTCTGGATTGAAGCGACATGGTTATGGTCGGAGCCGCTGCCGAACCTGATGACCTGTTTGCGAGCGATTCTCGGAGAGTAATTGCGGGGCCATCGTGAGGATCGTCTTTTTGCCTCTTGGAGCATCAACGCATGTCAACCACCGCCACCCTGCCCGAGCTGATTTCCGAATCCCAGGTCAGCGAGGAGCGTTTCCTCCGCCACATCTTTGTCCGCGACCAGATGGCGGAGTGGACCAAAAACCCGCTCATCATGGCGAAGGCCGACGGCGTCCATTACTGGGACGTCAACGGTAAGCGCTATCTCGACGCGCTTTCCGGCATCTACGTGGTCTCCGTCGGGCACAATAACCGCCGGGTGATCGAGGCGATCCGCGGCCAGCTCGACACGCTGACATTTTCGCCGGTGATGCACGGCACCAATCCGCTGGCGATCAAGCTCGCCAACCTGCTCAGCGAGCTGGCGCCGGATACGGCCCAAGGGAACGGGCGAGAGGGCGGCTGGACCGTCAAGTTTCAGTGCGGCGGCTCGGAAGTCACCGAGGCCGCGATCAAGCTGGCCCGGCAGTACCACAAACTCACCGGCAACCCCGGCAAGTACAAAGTCATCGGCCGCTACCACGCCTGGCACGGCTCAACGATGGGCTCGCTGTCCGCCGGCGGCCTCAAGTCCCGCAAGACCGTCAACGAGCCGCTCGCTCCCGGCTTTCTTCATGTCTTCCCGCCGACCTGCTACCGCTGTCCGTTCGGCAAGACGTACCGCGACTGCGGCATCACCTGCGCCACGCTCGTGGGCGACGTGATCGAATTGGAAGACCCGGCGACGGTGGCGGCCGTGATCGTCGAGCCAATCGGGCACACCGGCGGCATCATCGACCCGCCCGAGGAATATCTGCCGATCCTGCGGGAGCTTTGCACGAAGCACAATGTGCTCTTGATCTTCGATGAGATCATCACCGGCATTGGCCGTACCGGAAACATGTTCGCGGCCCAGACGTTCGGTGTCACGCCCGATGTAATCTGCGTCGGCAAGGGTCTGAGCGGCGGTTACGTGCCGATCTCCGCGATGCTGTGCCGCAAGCCGATCGCTGATGCCTTTTGGGGCCCCGTCAGCGAGAACCCCGGCTTCGTCGAGGGGCACACCTTCGAAGGCAACCCGATCTCGTGCGCTGCCGGCCTCGCCGTGCTCCGCGAAATTCTGGAGCGCGACCTATGCGGCAACGCGCGCGTGCAGGGCCAGCGGCTCCGTGCCGGCTTCGAGCGCTTGTCGAAGAAGCATGGCATCATCGGCGACCTCCGCGGCAAGGGCCTGCTTCAGGGAATCGAATTCGTCAAGAACCCCGCGACGAAAGAGCGCTTCCCCAATGACCTGGCCATCGGCGTCCGCATCGGCCGGCGAGCACTGCAAAACGGTCTGCTCTTCCGCTTCGATCCGCACTGGATCGCCTTCGGCCCGCCGCTGATCTCGACCGCCGAGCAGATTGAGGAGATGCTGGCGATCCTGGACCGCAGCATGGGAGAAGTGCTGGCCGAGGTAGACGGCAAGCGCTAATCTGATCGAGCGGCACGGCGAATCCCACCTTGCCACCTTGCGAGAAGCGTTGAGAGGGCCTCTGCCAGGGGTATTGCGTACCAGCCGAGACATCGCGCGAGCGCAACTTTAAGCAAAGGCGGCCGCGGTCCGAAACCTAGCTCTCCGTGCCGGACCTCGCACGCCGTGTGGTCCAAATTCCGTCAGTGAGAATAGGATCCGTCACCAAGTCCAGGACGCGCAGTCGAGTCGCTCTCTAGTGGACAGAGCGAGGATGATGCTGCGCCGGATTCGCTTGCATTCGCGTTCGCACTTTCCGAGAATAATCAAGGCTCACCAAAGTTGGTCGCCCGCCTGCCCGACATGGACCCACCCGCCCGCCGCTAGGCCAACCATGAACCGATCCGAGTGGCTTGCACTCTCGCTGGTTTTGTGTTTCGCCAGCTCCGCCGCCGCAGGCAGGCGTGTTGCCGACAGCGACCTCAGCTACGAGGCCCAAGTTCGCCCCATCCTCAAGGCCAACTGCTTCGAGTGCCATGGCGAAGGGGAAAAGCTCAAGGGCGGCCTCGACCTCCGTCTGCGGCGGCTAATGGTGACGGGGGGCAAGTCCGGTCCGGCCATCGAGCCGGGCAAGCGGGACGAAAGCTTGCTCTACGAGCGCATCCGCAAAGGCGAAATGCCACCCGGCACGAAGAAACTCACGGTAGAAGAGGTGGCCCTGATCGGCCGGTGGATCGCTGCCGGGGCGAAAACGGCGGGGCCGGAACCCAAAAAAATCGACCACGGGTTTGTCATCACCGAGGCGGAACGAAACTACTGGGCGTTTCAGCCGATCCGCCGACCGGCCGTTACCAGTCTTGATCCGTCGGCTCGCGTGCGGACGCCTATCGATGCGTTCATTGCTGCCAGGCTTCAAGCGACCGGGCTGACGTTGTTGCCGGAGGCCGACTCGCGAACGCTCATTCGCCGGGCGTATTTCGACCTGGTCGGATTGCCACCGACGCCGAAGGAAGTGGATCAATTCGTCGCTGACCCGCGGCCATGCGCCTACGAGCTGTTGATCGATCGCCTGCTCGCTTCGCCGCGCTACGGCGAGCGCTGGGGCCGGCACTGGCTCGATGTGGCGGGCTACGCCGACTCCGAGGGATACACCAACGATGATCCGATCCGGCCGCACGCCTACAAGTACCGCGACTACGTCATCCGCTCCTTCAATGCCGATCAGCCCTTCGATCAGTTCATCCGGGAGCAGCTGGCTGGCGACGAATTGATACGGCCGCCGTACCAGAACCTCACACCGGGGGACATTGACAAGCTGGTGGCCACCGGGTTCCTCCGCATGGCGCCGGACGGCACCGGCTCGCGGGGCGTCGATCAAGATGTGGCCCGCAACCAGGTGATCGCTGAGACAATCAAGATCGTGTCGTCGTCGCTTCTCGGCTTGACGGTCGGTTGCGCCCAATGCCACAACCATCGGTATGATCCGATTCCACAGACCGATTACTACCGGCTGCGAGCGATTTTCGAACCGGCTTACGACTGGAAGAACTGGCGGGCGCCGCAAGCCCGTCGGATCTCACTGTACAGTGATGGCGACCGCCGCAAATCCCAAGAGATCGAGGCCGAGGCCGCCAAGATCGACCGCGAGCGTCTAAAGAAACAGCAAGAATACATCGAGCGGACGTTTCAGAAGGAGCTGAAAAAGCTGCCCGCAAATCTGTGCGAGCCAATCCGTATCGCCTGGCAGACTCCGCCAGCCCAGCGGACGGCCGAGCAAAGTCGTTTGCTCAAGCAACACCCAAGTGTCAACGTCACCGCCGGCTCGCTTTACCTTTACGACAACCAGGCGGCGGAGGACCTAAAGCGGTTCGCGGCACGAGCCGCCGCAGTTCGCGCCACCAAGCCGGTGGAAGATTTCGTGCGGGCGCTAACCGAGGTCCCCGGCCGGGTGCCGACCACCTACCTCTTCCATCGCGGCGATCTCGCCCAGCCGAAGCAGGCTGTTGCACCCGGTGGACTGGTCGTTCTGGATAGGACCGATCCGTTCCAGCTTCGCAAGGAGCCGTCGCTGCCGACCGCGGGCCGCCGGCTGGCTTTTGCCTGCTGGTTGACTGACGGCAAGCATCCGCTGACCGCCCGCGTGCTGGTCAACCGCATCTGGATGCATCATTTCGGTCGCGGCCTGGTCAGCACGCCGGCCGATTTCGGCAGGCTGGGCGAGCGACCCACGCACCCCGAACTGCTGGACTGGCTGGCGAGCGAGTTCATGGCCGGCGGCTGGCGACTCAAGCCCCTGCACAAGCTGATCATGACTTCCACGGCGTATCGACAGTCTTCGCGGCGCGGCCCCGCCGCTGATCGGATCGACCCGGACAACCGGCTGCTCTGGCGGATGCCGGTTCGCCGGCTGGAGGCGGAGGCGATCCGTGATTCGATCCTCGCGGTGAGCGGCAAGCTGAACAGCAAGATGTTCGGTCCGTCGGTGCCGGTGATGGAGGACGAAGTCGGCCAGTTCGTGCTCGGCATCGAGAACAAGAACGGCGAGAATCGTCCCGGTCCAGTGATTGCACTGCACGGCGAAGAATTCCGCCGCAGTGTCTACGTGCAGGTTCGCCGCAGCAGGCCGTTTGGCGTACTGGACACTTTCGATGAGCCCGCCATGGAGCCCAACTGCGCCGCCCGCAATGCTTCCACTGTGACGCCGCAGGCCCTGATGTTCATGAACAGCGACTTCGTGGTGATGCACGCCGGCTATTTCGCCGAGCGCGTCCGCCGAGAAGCTGGCCACGACTCGAGAGCGCAGATTGCCCTTGCCTGGCGGCTGGCGTTTGCTTGCGAGCCGACGACCGAGCAAGCCCGGGAAGCCGTGGCCTTTCTTGTTCACCAGGCGACCATCTTCGCCACCAAGAAATCCGTAGCCGGCAAGCCCGATCCGCAGCTTCAGGCGCTGGCCAACTTCTGCCAGACGTTGCTGAGCGCGAACCAGTTTCTTTACGTGGATTGAGCCATGAGCAGCGACCGCATGAATCACGCAACTCGCCGGCACTTCCTCGCCACGAACGCACTCGGCATCGGCTCGGTCGCTCTCGCCTGGCTGTTGAACGAGGATGGGCTGCTGGCGGCGCTGGCGCGGCCGGAGCTGGAGTCGCGCAAGTTCGATCTCAAGCCTAAGGCACCGCACCATCCGGCGCGGGCCAGGGCAATGATCTCGCTCTTCATGCAAGGCGGCCCGAGTCATCTCGACTTGCTGGATCCGAAGCCGCTTCTGGCAAAGTACAACGGCAAGCCGTTCCCCGGCGAAATCAAGTACGACAACGCCGCCCAAGCCAGTGCCAAGGTGCTGGCCACACCGTGGAAGTTCAAAAAGCACGGCCGCTCGGGCACCGAGGTGTCCGAGCTGTTGCCACACCTGGCCGAGATCGTGGACGACATCACCGTCATCCGCTCGATGCACACGGGCGTCAACAACCACGGCCAGTCGATCTTCGCTCTGAATACCGGTCGGCCAATGGCGGGCCGGCCGTCACTCGGTAGCTGGATGACCTACGGCCTCGGCTCGGTAAACCAGAATCTGCCGGCCTTCGTCGTCCTAACCGACCCGGAGGGATTGCCGGTTGAAGGTGTGGCCAATTGGACGCACGGCTGGCTGCCGTCGCTGTACCAAGGCACGGTGGTGCGGCCGCGTGAGCCGCGCATCCTCAATCTCGATCCACCGGTTCACTTGAAGGGTATGCCCCAGGAACGGAGCTTGGCCTACCTGGAGCGGCTCAACCGCCAGCATCTCGAAGGCCACCCCGGCGAGCTGGACCTGGAGGCACGCATCGCGAGTTATGAGCTAGCCGCCCGGATGCAGAGCGCTGCCAAAGAAGCCCTGGACCTCAACAAGGAAACCGAGGCTACAAAGCGACTCTACGGGCTCGATGAGCCGGTCACAGCCGAGTACGGCACCCGCTGTCTAATTGCCCGTCGGCTGGTGGAGCGTGGCATTCGCTTCGTGCAGATCTTCACACGCTATCAATTCTGGGACCACCACGGAGCGATCCGCGGTGCCTTGCCGGCGTCATGCCGCAAGACCGATCAGCCGGCTGCCGCACTGGTTAAAGACTTGAAGAGCCGCGGGCTGCTCGACAGCACCATCGTCCACTGGGGTGGCGAGATGGGCCGCCTGCCCGTGATCCAGAACGACGCTGGTGAATCCAATGTAGGCCGCGATCACAATACCTACGGCTTCAGCATGTGGCTGGCCGGCGGTGGCATCAAGGCGGGCCACGTTCACGGCGCCACCGACGATTTCGGTCATAGCGCCGTCCATGACGTCGTCAACCACTATGATTACCATGCCACGCTCTTGCACCTCTTTGGCTTAGACCATCAGAGGGTTGTCTACACGCGCAACGGCCGGGAGCAATCCCTGGTGGACAATCAGCCTTGCCGAGTGGTACGCGGGATGTTGCAAGCGCCGTGAAGTATTGCAAGTTGCAGACGACGCCACGTGCAAAATGGAATATGAAACCTCTTCACAGGGCTTGTCGCCGTGTGGTTTGAACGGCGCCAATTCGGCTTCGAGCGAGTCTGCCAGCCGCTACGAAGAGCACCCGGAGCCAGCGTGATCCGAGTGCTTCGCCCAAGTCAGTTGCGGCCCTCCCGGTTTGGCGAACAACCTGACTGCAAAGGAGGCGAGGCAAACAATGGATCGACTGACTCTGGAGCAACTCACATACGTCATGCAGTTCGTCCACCCGGAGAAGTTCCTAATTGGACTTCCTGGGCTGAACGATACG
>Ga0066710_100006451_pt1 | contig 10956 bp, 9 predicted proteins | sample GraSoiAngelo_159_FD_79666 | JGI IMG/M metagenome (GOLD analysis project Ga0066710, IMG submission 79666) | Grasslands soil microbial communities from the Angelo Coastal Reserve, California, USA - 14_1009_16_40cm | ecosystem: Environmental > Terrestrial > Soil > Grasslands | place: USA...
CTTGGGGATGACGAACAGCGGTCCGATCCAGTTGCTCAGCGAAAACAGAATCAAATAGGCAAAGCAGAAACGGAAGAGTATGCGCATGGCCAGACTGCACTGGACTGTAGGCGTGAGGGAGCGAGGGTCAAGTTTTAAGCGAAATTCCTGCTCGAATTGCCCTGACTTCTTCAGCTTAATTACGTTTTGCATGAACATGAAAGTCTTCGCGAAGCCGGGCCAATTCTCTTGTCTGGGCGAGGAGATCGACCGCGGGGATTCAGGAGGCTGCTCCAGACGGAATGTAGGTGAACCTGGTCCGCTTCAAACGCAAGAATGGGCTCTCCAACCACTTAAAAGAGGCAGCGGCCAGCGAGAACGTGATCGCAAGTGAACACAGCCAAGAAAGCGTCCAGCCGTGTGAATGATGATATCCGGTAAGAAGACGCTGGGAGAGCTGCAGGCCTAGAAAGTGATACGCGTAAAGACCGTATGAAATCTTGCCCAAATAAACGAGCCAGGAATACTTCAGGAAGGGAAGCCCGTCCTGGGCAGCTCCCAACACAGAAAGGAAGATCGCAACGCCTCCGAGCGACATCAGCGGATATCCGATCATGCCTCCAAGCAACGTGGGCACGGCATCGAGCAACCCGCAATACAGGCCGACAATGAGCCACGCAGAAATTCCCACCAGAATCAACGTCAGCCTGGCGGCAAGCCCGACGCGAAGCGTCGGACACCCATGAAGAATCACTGCCAGCAGTATCCCGCAGGCGATGGAGTCAAGTCGGGCAAAGCTGTTATACCAAATAGGTTCTCCTCCTTCGTGTTTGAGCAGCAGAACCAGACGGGCCAAAGCGGCCACGATCAGCAATCCGATCGCGATTTGGTATAGGGTTCTCTTGGACGCCCTCCGCACGACGAGGGGCCAGAATAAGTAGAATTGTTCCTCGAAGGACACACTCCACAAAGGGCCGATGATCTGGGCGTGGGGAAAGCCCCGGAAGACCATGATCCAGTTTCCCGCGAATAGTAGGAACGAGAGCGCATAAGCCCATCCCAGGGGTTGACTCCGGTCGAAGATAGACAGAAAGCCGGCAAGCGCGATCATGAAGAAGTAGAGCGGCCAAATCCGCAGGAGGCGTCGGATGTAAAACGCCTTCAAATCCGGAACGCCCCTGAACTCCTTCTCCCGCAACAGCAGCTCTGTTATCAAAAAAGCGCTCAGGATAAAAAATACGTCCAGGCTGGCCATGCCGGCCTTGATGATGCTGGTAATCAAAGACGCAAAAGTAGCGGGAACGTGATGCTCGGTGTAAGCGCTCTCTTGCCTGGGCAGCGCATGGTAGCCCCAGACTCCCCAGAAGAGGAAAAAACGGATGGAATCCAGCTCAGGGAAATAAAACCGTTCCTTCAGACCACCGCGACGCCCGATGTCTGGAGGGGCTACCGTATCGGCTAACGGCGCTGTTGGGGCGTGGGCTACCAATCTACTCTGATTCCCCGGAATAAATCGTATTCGCTACGGGACGAACCTTGAGCCCGTGGGTACGCAAAAATTTCTGGTCAAAGACGTGCAATATGCCTGGTGCCAACCACGCGATGAACGCCTGAGAACTATAGAGCATCACGAGTAGGGTCAGAGCATAGACGAGGCCGCCAACAAAGAGGGCGAGAAATAGGGTCGACCAAGTGTCGACCACGAGCAAGCTCCGTAGCGCCATAAAGGCGACGGCTACCGGGAGCGCCGCAACGCACGGTTTCAGACATCCTTCCACGAGATAAGTGCGTAGCGGCAGTTCCAGGATCAGGCAGAGATGGCGGGGAACAAGAATCAGGCTGGTGAGTAGAAAAGTAGCGGCAATGACCAGCGCGAAACCGTCAAGCCCCGCGATTCGCAGCACGGCGCTCCCCAGCAACGTGATCGACAGACCCTCCCCCAGGCGATACCAGATAAGCTGCTTGTGTTGCCCGATGCCAAAAAGCATGGACTGCACACAACACTGAGTAGCCGCCGTGCCCATTCCGAGTGTGAGCAGGACAAGAAGGCTGTAGGTAGAGGCATACTCACTACCCACCCAGAGCGTCAGCAAGTCACGGCCGAATACGAAGAGAAAAGCCGCCATCGGCGCGAGTAGCAAAAAGGCGCTCTGGACGCTCAACTGGATGAGCTCGCGGAGCTTGGCAAAGTCGTTCCGGGCTTCCAACTCGCTGGAAACGGGATTGACGATCTCGGTCATCGTCCCAATGCCTTCCGTGGGCAGGGACAGGATTCTCACTGGCAGCGAGAAAAACGTCACTGCCACGGGCGTCAGAAATTTTGCGATCACGACAGGATAAATGGAACTCCTCAGCCTCTCGGCAATGCCGACCGTCAGGCTGATGGAACCGTAGCGAAGCATGTTCTGGAAGGCGCTTTTTCGCACCCACTTCGGGTGGAGACTTAGTCCCTGGTTCGCCCGGATGGCAAGTGGCACCTGGACGCCGTACGCAAGAAGTTGGGAGAGCAGCACTGCCGCACCCACGCCGAACAGACCGCCCCCGGCGCGTACGACGGCAATCACCGCGATCACACGGACTGCTAGGCTCCCCACGCGGATGACATAGACTTGATCATACCGGCCAGCCGCTTCGAGCGAGGCAGAGAAGACCACTAGCGGAAGGGTCAGGCCTTGTACCACACCTGCCAACCAGAACAAGGATTTGAACGCACTGAGCACCTGGTCGTGCACCGCAAAAAAACGCGAAATCAGACCCACCGACAGGTAGGTGACCAAAATCACCAATGCGCAGGCGCCCAGATAGTAATAGAATGCCGTAGCAACCGCCTCATTGGCCCTTTGTTGGTCGCCTAGCGCCCTGTGCCGCGACGCATATCGCAAAACAGAAGAGCGGACGCCTGCGTCGAAAAGACCGTAGTAGCCAACAACGGTCACAACTAGTACCCACAATCCGAAGGCCTCGTCGCCGAGGTGGTGCAAGACGTATGGAGTCAGTAAGAAGCCAACGGCTGCGTTCGCTAGGATAGCGACCCAACTTGTGGCAACAGCCCTCAGAATGAGGGAAAATCGCATGTGAGCTTAGAATCTCCCCGTGCTAAGCCGCTTGTTTCCATCCGTGTCGCCCGTTGCAAACAGTCCGGCGGCGCGTGCTTTAGAAGTGGAACCTGACTCGAGAATCCGACGCCAGTTGTTCCTGTCTCTTGTGGAATATGACTCGACAACTTCTTTCACAATCGGCCTCTGCTCATCGTGTCCGCGCTGGGGGATACATCGGCAATGAACTCTCGGCGGCCGTAGAGTCCCAACTTTGCGGTCAGTCGCTCTTGCATCATCGCGACGCTATCTCATGCGGGGGCCGTGCCGACATCGCCAGTTGCTGCTCGACAATCTCGCGCAAAGTGCCGTAGCCGACCGCGCCGCTCAAGAAGTGACCGTTGATGAAAAAACTGGGCGTCCCGGTTAATCCAAGACGCTGTCCCTGAACGATGTCTTTCTGTACGGCTGCGGCCTGCTCGCCTGCATCCAGGCACTGATCGAACCGCGCGGCATCCAGTTTGAGGGTGCGCGCATACTCTTTCAGTTGCGCCAACTCGAGTTTCTGTTGGTTCTCGAAGAGTATGTCGTGGAAATTCCAAAACTTGCCCTGCTCGTCCGCGCAGCGGGCGGCTTCCGCGGCCTTCTCGGCGTGCGCGTGCATCGGCAGAGGAAAATCCTTAAAAGCCACTGCGACCTTGCCTGCGAACTCCTTCTGGAGTTTTTCGAGATCCGGATGAATCCGCTGGCAATAAGGGCACTCGTAATCTGCGAACTCGAGGATCACAACCGATGCGTCTTGGGGGCCGCGCCGTGGAGCGCTGTCGAGGGCCGGTGCCACCTCGGCCTCTGGCGGGACAAGAGCAATGCGCACGCCTGCCCGGTCACGCAGGGACTGGAGATAGGCGGCGCGCGTTTTCGCCTGGCGAACCTGGCGGACGTTGGCCAGAATCTTCCCGCGTATAGCTGCGAAGGGCTCCGTGGTGTGCGTGCTCTCATAAAAGACCTGGAGCTGAAGCTCGGTAGGATCTTTGACTCTGTCAGTCACTGCGTGCTGGAGCAACTGCTCCACAGTGAGATGTTCGCGACGAGCCTCGATTTCGAGCAGTTGCTCGTCGATGAACCGCTCCAGGGCTTCGCGTTCGGCCAGATAGTATTGATAGCGGGCTTGAAGCAAATTTGCGGCTTGCTTCTTCTCGAGTTCAGCGCGGGTCAGTTTCTGCCCATTGATCTCGGCCACGGTCACAGCCCCATTTTCTTGGGCGCCAGCGGGATTTGTGAACGCGCACACCGAAATCCCAAGGGCCAATCCAATCAGCCTGCACGAAATTGACATTGGAATCCTCCCTCGCAAGCTTGGTGTTTCGTCTTAAGTCGCGCCAGGCATCGGTTTGCGGCACCTGACCCGAGACGAAGAGCGTCGGCGTACGTTTGCGGGTCTTTCATCTAGCCATTCCACGCCTGCCCATGTCACGCGGACTATTGCCGTTTCCACATCGTGATGGCGCCACCCTGGCCGCCACTCAGGGCAATGATCTCAGGGAGGCCATCACGATCCGCATCCGCCAGCGTAATGGAGTGAACCACCGATAACCCTTTGCTCGGGAGCCCGCTCTCCGGCGCCAGGCGCCAGCCGCCTTTCCCATCGCCCCGAAACCAAAAGAGACCATACCCGTCTCGGATGTTGCCGGTAAAGTTTCCCGCGGCGACGATATCGAGGTTTCCGTCTCCATCGAGGTCTCCGAGCGCGACCCCACCCGCGGCGAACTTTAGGACTTTCAGCCCAGCTGACGAGGCTTTCCATCCCCCGTGGCCATCACCCAGGTAGACGTCCGGGCCGTTCGCCTGATCCGGCCCGCCGATGTTCCCGTTGACCACAATATCCGGATGGCCATCCTTGTTAACGTCACCCAGGGCCAATGACTCCGGCGTCTGTTCCGGTGGTCGAAAGGTTGCCGGCCCACCGGTGAAACCTCCGCGGCCATCCCCGTAATAAACGTAGATCCCCCAACGTTGAAACGCCGCAACTAGGTCCAGGTGACCGTCGTGATTGAGATCCCCGACAACCAAGTCTCGCCCGGGCATGGTCTGTCCCGGTCTGGGCTCGGGAAGCGCCCTCTGGAAGATCCAATTCCCGGTCCCGTCACCGAGGTAGATCTCGATGCCGGCCTTTTCATATCCGACCAAGATCAAGTCCAAATGACCGTCCTCGTTGAGATCAGCGAGCTGGGCCGCCACATATCCGTCCTTTCCCCGAAAGATCTTTTCGGTGAATCCCCCCTTTCCGTCGTTGAGGAGCGTCTGCACGTCGCCAAAGTGGCTGGCCGCCACAATGTCGGGGAATCCGTCACCATTAATATCCCCAGTGGCGAGGGCAGCGTAGCCGATATCAGTCCAGGTCGGCGGGGCCGGGGTAAATGATCCTTTTCCATCGCCGAGCCACATATGGAGAGCTGGCTTGACGAGCCGGGCCGTCGCCACGAGATCGGGATGGCCGTCGCGATTGAAATCGACGACCAGGGGATGAAAGCGCCACTCTATCCCCGGCCCCAGCGTCAGGACTTTCGAGTAGGCCGGAAGTAGCTGTGCGGATCTGAGGAGACTCGCGCAGCCAACTACGAGTCCGAGCATCGTAAGAAACTGGAGCGCCCTCTTTCCCGACCAACACATCCCCTTTTCTTTCATGAATCACGGGGCCTGGATATCCAGGCCCCGTATTGGAAGAAGTGCCCGGGCACGCTAGAACGGGACGAAGGTAGTCGGCACCGGGTTGCTGTCATTGAAGAAGGGGTACCCCCACTCCCGGGTGATGCCGATGTTGTTCGTTACGCTCGTCGAGATGTCGCACGTGACGGTGGGAGCGGTTACCACACACCCCACAAAGGGAATGAAGAGTTGACACACGGTGCCAAAGGTGCAGCTTACTGCAGCGCAAGAGGGGCTGACCCCGCTGGAGCTGCTCACGGTGCACGATGATCCTGGGAAGAGCCCGCCGACTGCTGATATGGTCCCGATAACCTCACCCACTACAGGCAGGGTGAACTCCTCTTCCCTCTCGACAACTCCAAGCAGAGTAACAGGCGTGCTGCCCTGTACCGCACCTGTGGACTTAACGAGGCCCTTTGTGCCAAAGAAGTCGGTGTTCAGGTTTTGTCCCCCCGGAAGACTGCCCAAATCGACCTTGCCCCAGCAGGTGAAGTTCGTGGCGGTCGAAATGAGCTGCTCACCTTCGTTGTAGAAGTTGAGACCCACAAAGGTGGGAGAATTCGGCAGGTTCGACTGCACATCCAGCGTGAGGAGGATCAGGGACGTCTCCTTTTCGGTGCTCTGGTACGGGATGGACCCGAAGATCGTCCCTGTGACCTCCTTGTACATACTTCCGTCAAAGAGGAGGGGGCCTCCGGCCACACCGATCTGCGTGCCGGTCGCCGCAACAGCCTGGATGGGGATGGCGTCGTACGCCTGGGCCGACAAACTGGATCCCCGGAAGACCTCATCGCCGAGCAGCGCGTCGCCCGCGACTGGGTTGCCGGAAGCGTCGGTCACCCAGACGATCAGATACCCGCCGCCACTTTCTTCCTCGGCTGGGTCGGAGGGGCAGTTTGGAGGTGCGGGAACGTTGGTGGTCCTAGGACCAATGTTCTCTGTGTTGAAGTTAATGGTCCCGTTGATCGTGGTCTGGAGGTTGAAGTCAACCTCTTGACAGACATTGCTTGCGTTCCCCCCGCAAACCCAGTGTGCCCGAAGGAAGACGGTCCCGACACCCGAGCAGTCGAAGTTCTGGGGGCAAGTCACGCTGATCTCGAAACGGGTTCTTGGGAAAATGCCGTCGGGGGCGGTGACGGTTCCTGTGTGAACCCTCGGGAAGACCAGGACGCTCCCCGGCTCTTCGGAATCATTGAGTTGCCAGGCGAACGCCGGCCTAGCCGTTCCGAGGGCCAGTATCACGAAGAAGAAACCAAGTAATCTTTTCACGTTTTTGCTCCTTTACGTCATGAAAGCTGCGAAACCTTATTTCGCGCTTTCGATCGTTAGATCGCCTCATTGTTGCAACTCAATCAGCCAAGAAGAGCGTCGTCTCGCCCTACAAGCGACCCAACGGAGCTTCACAGCGAATCGGCTGAGCACCGGGCAACCTCCGCGATTAGCATCTTTAAGGAGCAAATGAATCTTGTCTATTCCCTAGGTGGGTTCGTCTGAGCGGGCTAGCCAATCGGATTAATCCTTTGGACTAATCCATTTGGCTAATCCAACCATTTTTATTTCTTCACAAGAGACCAGACAGTGAGAAGGAGTCTTGCTGGTCATATCAGGAATTGCAGCCCGATTTTGCATCGCTGCCCCGCGGACATTTCCTGAGTCCAGCGGACCTGCATCAGTGTGGGGATGCTCACGGCAGAATTGGATACGACGATCTCACCGCGAACGAGAGCAAACAGGGTCAACGGCTTATCACTCACGAAGCAGACACCGCCCTGACCGATGTCCTGAATCCAGCCTTGGGTAGTAGGTTTGCGCTCCTCCGCCGATTGCAGCGAGGAGAGCTCCGTCCCGCGCATTTCCATAATGTACGAAAAGCGCGGATGAACTCTTCTTTCCCGGCTGCTTTCTTGAATCATGCGTGGATGATCTCGCCATCCCGCTTCGGAGCCTTTTATTCAACAGGATCATTCCAACGACCAAGGGTCTGCGGCGGTAAGTGAGTCCGTCCCACAATCAAGGCCTGGCGGCCATCATTTTTCCGACGACTGCGCACCGGGTAGAGACTCCCATCTTGATCATGATTAACCGGAGAAAGGTCTTGACGGTGTTGGGGCTGATTTTCATTCTATTTGCAATCTCCTTGCTCGTAAGGCCTTGGAACAAAAACGCCAACGCCTCCCGCTCTCGGCACGTGAGGTTGAATTGCTCGGAGACTTGCGACACTTGGACTGAACCGGAAGGACCTCTTTCGAGCAAAAGGGCTACGCTTGGATGAGAGGGGCCCTTGGAATGATAATCCAGGAAAAAGGCCCGGCAATGATAGCGCCTTCTTCCCGAACTGAACTCATTCACAAAAGCGAATTCTCCGGAGGCCTCGTGGCTCACCAGGGCGGAGCGAATCCTTCCAGCCAAGAAAACATCGACGCGCCTTCCATCCCTGGGAATGTTTTGATGAGCCGGATAAGAGAGAATCTGGACGGCCTCGGGATTGAATGACATGGGAAACAGAGAGGAATTCATCACCAGCAACCCAACGCCTGGCGTGGGCCGAGGCAAGTTCTTCTCCGCCAGCGACTCGTTCGCCTTACCAAGCGATTCCGCCTTCGGGCTTGCGGGACGGGGAATGGCCCTCAAGTCTGCTTTCTGCAAGATATTGGGACGCGGGTATGCGCTGAAATTTGCGCGTTGGGCAACCGACGCCAACGAATGGTCAACGTGCATCGTCACAACCTCCCAATGAAGGTACGGTTACGCTCCACGGGACTTCAGCAACCATGGTATTGCCGCTGGAGAGAAACACGACCGCATCCCCGCTGGGAGCTGCCCCGCTCAATGTTACTGTGCTGTGCCCGTGACCGAACCCTCGCCGTCACGCTTGACGCGTTCAGGCTCAGCGACGTCAGGGTTGGGGGCGTCACCGTGAGTGAGGCCGCCTGCGTGCTGCCGCTATAGGACCCCGAGATGGTAACCGGGGTCGATGTGGACACTGAACTGGTCGTCACTGTGAAGCTCGCACTGGTGGCTCCGGCGGGCACGGCCACGCTGTCCGGGACGCTGGCCACAGATGGATCGCTGCTAGAAAGGGCGACTTGCGCGCCACCTGCGGGAGCGGGAGCAGTGAGCGTCACCGTGCCGGTGGAAGAATCCCCGCCTGTAACGCTCGACGGGTCCACCCTCAATGCGGAGAGAGATACGCTGCGGGTGAAGAAGATGTCGTTATTGCCGGGACTGTTGTCCGGCCAGATGACGTTGATGTTGCCGCTGGAGTCTGTGGCGATCTGCGGTGCCCCAGAGGCGCCCGCGTCGTTGGAGAGGTTCTCAGGGGCGGAGAAGGTGGCACGTCCGTCGCTCGAGCGGCTGAAGAAGATGTCGTAATTGCCGGGGGTGTTGTCCGTCCAGATGACGTTGATGTTGCCGCTGGAGTCTGTGGCGATCTGCGGTGCCCAGGCACGCAGGTCGTTCGAGAGGTTCTGTGGGGTAGAGAAAGTAGCGCCTCCGTCACTCGAGCGACTGAAGAAGATGTCGCTAAAGGTCCAGACGACGTTGATGTTGCCGCTGGAGTCTATGGCGATCTGCGCATCGCGGGGTCCGACTGGGCCGGTGTTATTTGTAATGGTGGTATAGGTGAAGGTAGCGCCGCCGTCGCTGGAGTGACTGAGGTAAATGTTGCCATATGGCTGGGTATCCCAGACGACGTAGATGTTGCCGTGGGAATCCAGGGCCATGTAGAGTTCAGGGTCAGCCTCCATGACATAGGAGATTACCTGCGGGGTAGTGAACGTAGCGCCCCCATCGCTGGAGCGGCTGAAGGCGACATCAAAGTTGTTGTAGCCATCCCGCCAGGCGACGTTGATATTGCCGGCGGAATCTACGGCGACCTGGGGACCACCGGAAGGCCTGGTTGACAACGCGATTGGAGTAGAGAATGTAGCGCCTCCATCGCTCGACCGGCTGAAGGAAATGATGTTCGGAAGCACTGTTGGAGAACTCACCCACGCGACATTGATGTTGCCGCCGGAATCTACGGCCATGTACGGATTGCCCGCCCCGCGTGGGTCGTTCGAGATGTTCTTTGGAGTAGAGAACGTGGCGCCTCCGTCGCTGGAGCGGGTGAAGAGGATCTGCCAATTGCCGGGGGTGTTGTCCTGCCAGACGACGTTGATGTTGCCGCTCGAATCCACCACAATTTGGGGATTCTCTGAGTCGCCCGGGTCGTTGGAGAGGTTCTCAGGGGTGGAGAAGGTGGCACCTCCGTCGCTCGAGCGGCTGAAGAAGATGTCGTAATTGCCGGGGGTGTTGTCCAGCCAGACGATGTTGATGCTGCCTGTGGAGTCCACGGCGATCTGCGACAGGTAGGAGGTGCCGGGGTTACTGGACACGTTTTGGGGCGGAGAGAAAGCTACCTGCGCCTGGACAGCTAGTGGTGACGCGGCCAGAAGGGGAATTAATATTGCCATGCGTTTAGCAGAATGCCGCAAGACGTAACTGAACAGGGTCATCGAACACACCCCAAAAAGTGCCACTTCAGTGACTGCGGGAGCTGGGAGCCCACGCGAGTGAAATCTAAAGGCATTTGCCGAGCATCACCATCGGGTGTGTCCCTCAATTGCGTCGGGAAAGAAGGGGCAAGGAACGTAGAAGGAAATCCCGATAAGTCAGACTTGCATTTCATGAAAATAGAACTAAGCCCTTTGTTTTGAACATGGGGTTCTCTCGTGACCGCCCTATTTTTGTGCTCCGTGGTGCGCCAAAGGCCCATGTCTCCACTTCGTCAGGTTGTCACAAGAGCACTGTAAGAGTTGCCGTTTGAGTCGTACCGTTGTACGAAGCCGAGATAGTGACCGTAGTCGTATCCATAACTACAGTCGTGCTTACGGTGAATGTCGCGCTGGTGGCTCCGGCGGGAACCGTCACGCTGGCCGGGACGCGGGCCACCGAGGGGTCGCTGCTGGAGAGTGAAACGACAGCCCCGCCACTGGGAGCCGGCCCGCTCAACGTCACCGTGCCAGTCGAGGATCCCAGCGGGCCGCCCACAACACTCGACGGGTCCAGGGTCAGCGAGGTGAGGGTTGGAGGCGTTACGGTGAGCGTGGCCGGGTTGCTGGTCGCGCTGCCCGCCGCGTTGCTCACCACCACCACGAACTGCGCCCCGTTGTCCGACGTGGTTGTAGGTGGGGTCGAGTAGCTGGACGAGTTCGCGCCCGAGATGGGGGTTCCGTTCTTGCTCCACTGATAGCTC
>Ga0066710_100006453_pt1 | contig 10956 bp, 9 predicted proteins | sample GraSoiAngelo_159_FD_79666 | JGI IMG/M metagenome (GOLD analysis project Ga0066710, IMG submission 79666) | Grasslands soil microbial communities from the Angelo Coastal Reserve, California, USA - 14_1009_16_40cm | ecosystem: Environmental > Terrestrial > Soil > Grasslands | place: USA...
CAATGCTCGCTTCCAGTTGAGCGGCGGCCAGGCCGGCTGTGAGGAGGGCTGCGAAGGAGGCCGTACCGGCGTTCTTGGCGTTGTCGGCGCGCCTTGCGGCAAAGGTGGCGGAGGAGCGGGCGCGCCCGGAGGTTCCAGATCGGGGGATAACGGGGGCGGCGCGGATGCCGATGCTTCCGGCACGGATGCTGCGCTCTTCAACTGCTTGCCGCGATTCACCAGATGTTGCTTGATATCCGCAGCGGCCAACTGCACATCGAAATCCCCGGGATACTGTTTCCCGATTTCGTCGAGTCTGAAGAAAATCGGCTTGAGATCCGCCAGGTTGGCAATCGAATCGATCTGCTCGTCCAGGCTCTTCAGTTCGTCGAGTGGATTCGGGTTCTCGGCGCCCACGATGCTATCCTACACTAGCGCCGTGACCATCGCCCTCGACGCCACCCCCCTGACGGTCCCCACCGGCGGAGTGACCCGTTACACGCTCGAACTCGCCGGCGCGCTGGCCGAGCGCTTCCCTGAGGACCAGTACTGGCTGCTTTCCGACCAACCCTTCACTATGCCCGAATCTCGATCCGGCAATCTGCACTGCGGCGAAGGACCCCGCACCTTTGTGGCGCGCAAATGGTGGCTGTGGGGTCTGGAGCAGGAGATGACGCGGCGCGGAGTGGAGCTGTTTCACGGCACCGATTATTCGGTTCCCTATCTGCCGCGCCGGCCAAGCGTGATGACCCTGCACGATCTCTCGCCGTGGCTCGATCCGGCCTGGCAGCCCGAGGCGCAACGGGTGCGGCGCCGCACTCCGCGTTTGCTCCGGCTGGGCCTGGCGACCATCGTGATTACATGCACCGAAGCCGTGCGCCGGGCTGCCATCGAGCGTTTTCGCCTGGCGGCCGATCGCGTGGTCGCGGTGGCTCTGGCTGCTTCGAAGCAATTTCGCCCAGTGGCGGTCCCGCCTCCTCCCGTGCCGTATTTTCTCTTCGTCGGAACGCTGGAGCCGCGCAAGAACATAGCCCGGCTCGTCGAGGCCTGGCGGGAGGTGCGCAAGACTCAACTGGTCGACCTGGTTCTGGCAGGCCGCGCGCGCGCCGATTTCACGCCGCCGGCCCCGGAACCGGGCCTGCAGGTGCTCGGAGCGGTGAGCGAAGAAAAGCTCGCGCCGCTCTACTCGGGCGCGCTTGCGTGTGTCTATCCTTCGCTATACGAAGGCTTCGGCCTGCCCGTGCTCGAAGCGATGCAGTGCGGCGCCCTCGTGATCACATCGCGCGATCCGGCAATAATGGAGGTAACCGGAGGCGCTGCGGTGCACGTAGAGGCCACCGATACATGTGCCTTGGTCGAGGCGCTCCGCTCCGCCGCGAGCTTCAGGGCATTGCGGGAGAAGGCGATCGAGCGCGCCAGGGACTTTTCCTGGCGGCATACGGCCGAGCGTACGCGGGAGGTCTATGACCAGGCCCGGCGTGTGTTCCAAAAATAGCGTCCTGTTTCTCACGCCCGAAGCCCCGGCGCTCGACGCAGGAGGAGGTGCGTTGCGTTCGGCTTCGCTGCTGGCCTATCTGCGGGCGCGGTATGCGGTCGAGGTCGTAAGCTTCAATCTGCCTGCGCACTCCGGCGCCGCGCCCGCGCGCATCTGGCGGAACGCGATGCGCCTGGTGCGCGGCGTGCCTCCGCTGCTCGATCGTTACTCAGGATGCGAGGCCCAGCTCGACCCGTTCGTCGACAGCCGGAACTACGCCCTCGCGGTGATCGAGCACTTCTGGTGCGCGCCGTACGCGGCTCGCTTGCGGCCGCACACCACGCGCCTTCTGCTCGACCTCCACAACATCGAAAGCGAGCTCGCGGCGTCGAAGGCCCGTGCCGCGTCCTGGCCTCTCTCGGCGGCGTTCCAGCGTTTCGCCGGGTGCTATAGGCGGCTGGAGCGCCGGTGGCTGCCCAGTTTCGATCTCGTGCTCGTCGCCTCCGAAGACGACCGGCGCCGCGTGGATCATCCGAACGTACACGTTTATCCCAACGCTCTCCCGGAAATCCCCCGGCCGGAATCCGCCGAGGCCGATTGCATCATCTTCAGTGGCAACCTGAAATACGACCCGAACGTCGACGCGGTGCGGTGGTTTCGCTCCAAAGTTTGGCCCGCCGTGCGCGAGCGTTTTCCCGGCGTCGAATGGAGATTGGTCGGCCGGAATCAGGAGGCCGTCGAGCCGTTCGTTTCGGGCGACCCGCGAATTCGCGTCATCGGCCCTATCGAGAACGCCGTCGCCGCGCTCTCCGAGGCGAAGGTGTGCGTCGTGCCGCTGATTTCCGGCAGCGGAACCCGCTTCAAGATTCTGGAGGCGTGGGCGGCCTCGCGCGCGGTGGTTTCGACTTCGATCGGCGCCGAAGGGCTCGGAGCGCGTCCAGGCGAGCATCTGCTCATCGCCGATGAGCCGGCAGTGTTTGCGGATGCGATCGCGCGTGTGCTGGAGAATCCGGATCTGCGTCAATCGCTGGGTGAGGCGGGCAGGCGGCTGTATCTGGATCGCTACACGTGGCCGGCGGCATGGCGCCGCCTCGAGGAAGCTGGGGTGTAACTTCCTTAAACCCGCCGCGCCAGCAGGATGGTCATATCGTCCTGCAGTTCCTCCGAAGCCGTCCACTGGTGGACGCTCGAGAGCACGATGTCGATGATCTGCTGTTCGCTTCGATGGGAGTTTCGAGCCAGCAGATCGATCAGCCGGTCCTCCCCGAACATCTCGCCATACTCGTTTTCCGGTTCGGTCACTCCGTCGGTGTAGCATACGAGCAAGTCGGAGCTTTTCAGGTCCACGCGGCTCTCGCCGTAATTGGAGGATGGGAACGCGCCCACCACTGTGCCGTTGACGTCGAGATGCGTGGTTTCGCCATCGCGCACCAGCAGCGGCGGCAGGTGGCCGGCGTTGGTGTAGGTGAACACGCCGCTTGGCTCATCGTAAATGCCGAGACAAAACGTCGCGTATTTTTCCGGGGATGTGTAGGCGTGGAGCTGGTTGTTCAGGCGCGCGACCAGACGCGAGGTGGAAATCGGGGGCGCCGCCACCCGGCCATTCTCCACGGTCGCGGCCACTTCGAGCGAACCTTGCAACTGCGTGCGCAGCGAGCTTTGCAGCGTCGCCATCAACAGGGCGGCTGAGATCCCCTTGCCCGCCACGTCGCCGATGGCCAGCGCGATTTGCGTGTCGCGGATGAGCTCGTAATCGTAGTAATCGCCCGAAACCATGCGCGCCGGCTGGCACACGGCGGTGAGCCGCAGCGTCCTGGTCTGCGGCACTACGCGCGGATAGAGCTGGCTCTGCACCTCCCGCGCGATCTCGATCTCCGACTGCAACCGCTCCTTTTCCTTCGCCACCACCACCAACCGCTCCAGGTTTTCCGTCATGCGGTTAAAGGAGTGGCCCACCTCGGCCAGTTGATCCTTGCCCGTCACTTCAATGCGGTGCGAAAAATCGCCCTCCATCACTTTTTGCGTGCCTTCGTAGAGGCGGTGCACCGCGCCGGTGATGGTGCGCGTCATTGTGACTCCGATAAACAGCGAAATGATTTCAACGATCAGAAACACAATCGTGCCGATGATCAGCAGAAGTTGCAGCACTCCCTGGGCGACATCCGCTTTTCGGTTGAAGACTGTCGCCAGCACCGCCGACACGCGCGAGCGCACCACGATGACGAATCCCTCGGAACTGCGGTTCGGGTGGACCCAATCCGCGGTCGGAACGGTGGCGAACCAGAGCACCTCGCTGTCGAAGCGGCTCAACGGAGCGGGCAAAGCGCTGCTGGGCGCGGCGTTGGTCCCCCTCCGCGTCGTACGCGGCCCCGAGGCCGTGCGCGCTTCTCCAACGTCCACGAAACCCAGGTTCGGCACCAGCCCCGCCAGGAATTCGCGCGTCAACGGCGCTGTGATGGTGATGTCGCCGGTTGGGGTTTTGGCGTAGCACCACACGTAGAAGCGGCCGTCGCGCAGCAGCACGCCGTAAGTCGGTTGCCAGCCGTCGAGCGGAACCGGCGCCGTGCTGTTTTCCGGGTACCGGATAACGCGTCCGGATTCACGCAGCACAAACTCGATTCCCGGATAACGGTCGGAATAGAAGAGGTCCGCCATGCGCGCCATGAGCGCGGGCCGGGTGGCCGAGTCCGTTCGCACGACACTGTCAGCCGCCGACTGGAGTGCGTCGATGCGCCGGTCGAGCTCGCTCGTCACCAGGTACACGGCAAGCTGGCTTACCAGAAAGAAACCGCCGCCGATCGCCAGCGTGGCGATCAACAGGATCGGCACCACCGCGATGAAGAGGTATGTGACCAGCAGGCGATTGCGCAGCCGCCAGATCGCCTGGCGCGCCGCTATTCGCAGCAGCCGTAGGGCCAGCCATACGCCGGCGATCAACAGCCCGATTCCTGCCGCAATATGGTAGCCGCTGTTCGGCGCCAGCCAGCCGAGCGCCGCGTATCCCGCCAGCAGCACAGCGAAAGCGATCCCCACACGGCCCGACAACTTCAGGACGGTTTGCACGATCCTCTGAAGACGGGCGCGCACGGGTCGCTTACACCCTCGATTTGGCTATCGCCGGCAATTCCTTGTCCGGCTCTAGATAGTATTTCGTTAAACCAGTTTCTAGTAGCCGGAAAGCAGTTTCCACATCATCGGCATAATCGAACAGTTCCACGTCCTCTTCCGCAATCATGCCGTGACGCACCAGGGCGTCGAAATTCAACACCTCTTTCCAAAAAGTGGTCCCGTAGAGCACGACTACAATTTTCTTTACCAGCTTTTGCGTCTGGACCAGCGTGAGGATTTCGCTCAGCTCGTCAAGCGTGCCATAGCCGCCCGGGAACACCACCAGCGCCTTAGCCAGGTAGGCGAACCAGAACTTGCGCATGAAGAAGTAGTGGAACTCGAAACACAGTTCCGGCGTGATGAACGGATTGGGACGCTGCTCGAACGGGAGCCCGATGTTGAGGCCGATCGTTTTGCCGCCGGCGTCGCGCGCGCCGCGGTTGGCGGCCTCCATGATGCCCGGCCCGCCCCCGCTGCAGACCACGAAACGGCGGCTTGTATCATGCAAGCTGTCCGACCATTCCGTAATCCGCTGCGCCAGAGCCCGCGCGTCTTTGTAATAGCGGCCGTTGGGCCCCATTTCGAGCGTTCGCGCGGAACCGAAGAAGACGATCGTGTCATGGACCCTTTCCTTGCGGAAATGAGAGAGCGGGTAAAGATACTCGCTGAGAATGCGCAGGGAGCGCGCGTCCGAGGTGTCCAGGAACTCCTGGTTGCGGTACGCCAGGGACGGGTGTCCGTCGCGGTCGATATTTTCATTCATGGGATTTGTTTGCCCTCCGATGACCGGCCCCTTCGAGCTGGGCAAGCCGTTTTTCCAATTGTCGCATTGTCTTGACAAGCTCCGGCAACTTCTGAAACGCCGTTATCGCGCGCAGCCACTCGCGCGCTGCGAACGCGGGCGAGCCGCTCACCACCGCGCCCGCCTCGACATCGCCTCCGATACCGCTCTGCGCATAGACCACGGCGTTGTCGTGAATCGTCAGATGGCCGGAGACGCCCACCTGTCCGGCGAGCAATACACTCTTGCCCAGCACACTCGATCCGGCCAGGCCCGTCTGGGCGCAAATGATGTTGTCCTCGCCGACCACCGAAGCGTGACCCACCTGCACCAGGCTGTCTATTTTGGCGCCGCGGCGCACGCGCGTCTCGCCCACCGTGGCCCGGTCGACCGACGTGAGCGTCTGGATTTCCACGTCGTCCTCAATCACGGTGACGCCGCTCTGAACAATCTTGCAATGCGTGCCATCCGCGCGCTTGGCGAAGCCGAATCCGTCGCCGCCGATGACCACGCCGTTCTGCAACGTCACACGATGCCCGATGCGGCAGTACTCGCGCACCACCGCATGCGAGTGAGCGTAGAAATGATCGCCGATTTGCGCTCCCTCATAAACCACGACATGTGGATGCAGCACCGCATTCGCGCCGATGGTCACGTTCTCGCCGACCACGGCGAACGGTCCGATGGAGGCGTTGCCGCCGATTCGCGCGGACTTGGAGATCGAGGCGAGCGGGTGAACGCCCGGCATCGGGCGCGGCGGCTGGTAGAACAGCGCCAAAGCGCGCGCGAAGTCCAGATAGGGGTTCGCCGAAACGAGCTGCGCGGCGGCGACCCCGTCGATCACCTCGGAGACCAGCACCGCGCCCGCGCGGGTGTTCTTGACTTTGTGCGCGTACTTGGGATTGGCGAGAAAAGTGAGCTCGCTCGAAGATGCCTGATCCATGCCGGCGACACCCGTGATCTCCTGGCCGCCGTCGCCGCGCAGCTCGCAACCGAGCGCCGCCGCGAGATCGAAGAGTTTCATTTCTCTAGTTTAGTGGCGCGGGTTATTTGAATTTGTCGCGGCACTCGGGGGAACAGAAATAATATGTCTGCCCGCCCACCTTCTTCTGAATGGACGTTGCGGCCGCGATGAAAGTGCCGCACACGGGATCTTTCTTAAGCTCGCCGCCGGACGGCTGGGAGGACGGACGCGCCGCCGCGCTCGGCGAGGGATGAAGCAGTTCCGCGAATCCCCTGAGAATGATCCCGATCACCGACCGCAGCACGCTGATGAGCAGCACAGCCGCGATCAGATACAGGATCGCGCGGATCATTGTTTCTTCTTAGGAACTTGTTTTTTCGCCCCAGGTTTCGAGAATTCCGTCTCCACCGCGGAACCCATCTGTCCGAGCATCGCCTTGGCGGCTTCGGCGAACTGCCCGTTGGGTTGCAGCTCCAGGTATTTTTGGAATTCCTCCTCGGTGCCCGGCGGCGCCGTGATCTTACCGTCAGCGGCCGTGGTCGCTTTTCCGAATAAACAGATGCCATATTGGAAATGAGCGTCGGCATAATTGGGATCGGCCGCAATCGCCTTCTTGAAAGCCTCCGCTGCGGGATCCGTCTGGCCCGTATTCACAAGCACCGCGCCGAGGTTGTAATAGAACTTCCCGGCTTGTGGCGGATCGAGCTGCGCGGCTTTGGTCAACTCGGCCTGCGCCTGGTCGAATTTTTTCGCTTTGGCCAGCGCTAACGCGTAATTGTTGTGATAGGCCGAATCGTCGGGCTTGAGCTCGATAGCTTTCTGGTAGGCTGCGACGCCCTTATCAAGCGCGGCCTGCTGATCCGCACCTGTTTTGGTCGACGACAAACTCACATAGGCGTCAGCCAGATTGCCCCAAACCACATTCTGAGCAGGATCAAGCTGGGAGGCCTTTTCGAAGCTCTGGACCGCGGCATCCCAGTTCTTGGCGTTTGCGGCTTCCTTGCCGGCGTTGAAGGCGTCATTGAGCTCCTTGTTCTTGGCCATGGCCGCCTGCTGCTCTTTCAGCTTTTTCTCGTACGCCGCCTTCTGCTCCGCCGTCATGCTCCGCTCTTGCTCCTTCGTGAGCTGACCGCCTTCGGCAGCCTGCGCCCCGGCCTGCTGCCGCGCCGCTATGGCCTGAAGATCGAATGGGATCGCGGTGGGATCACCCAGTCGCGTGCGAACGTTGTCCACTGCGTCCATTTCCTTGCCGTCGACTTCTATTGAGACCCTGTAGGTACCGATCGGAAGGCCACCGTAAAAATAATGGCCCTTCTTGTCGGTCTTAACTTTGTAATTCCCCTTAATGTCTTTACGATCGATCTTTACAAGAGCGCCTTGAAGTGGCTTGCCATCGGGGCCTTTGACGTCGCCTTCCAAGGCGGTCGTCTGACCCCAGCAAGCGACAGAAAACAAGACAATAATGGGAACAACAATCATCAGCTTGCGCAACGTGGCGTGCATGGGCGTGCAAACCTCCAGCAGGTAATGGTACGGATCTCATCCTCAGGATACTACAGGCGTACTGGCGCGTGAAAGACGTTACGGGATCAAAAGCCGAAGACCTTAGGCCCCGCGTAAGGTATTCGCTGCAGCATATTCCCAGGTAAGCGACTTTCCCCGTCTGAGGCATATGCCTAAGGTCATAGTCCGCGAGACCGCTCCGCATCACCCAAATTGCTGCTTAATTGAACAAAATACTTGACTTGGCAGGACCCGGATGGTAGTATCTGAAGTTATCGGAGGACAGCCAAAGTACTAAGCCGTATAGCCGGCTTGTACCCACTTGCTAAATTTGTACATGAAGAACCTTGTAAAGGCAGGATTGATTCTTGCCGCCTGGGTGACAGGAACCCCTGCATGGGCCAGTTTCAGCAACTGCCCGACGGTTACACCCGTCACTCTCGCGGTGATTAACAGCAATGTGCCCGCAGGCTGCCAGCAGATCGATGTCCAGTTCACGAATTTCGCGGTCGGCACTCTCGCTCCAGGAACCGTCATCGACGGACTCACGCTTCCTGCTTCCACAGTCACAGTTCCCACAGCCAGTGACATTACGCTACTTGCGCAGGGGACCGCCGGTCCTCCGCCGAGCAACGTCGGAGTGAGTTTGAATGATCCGGCCGGCTCGACGAATCCATGGTTCATCAGCGGCAAGAACCAGGTGCTTGTCTCCACGACGACCTATACGGCACAGGTTGATCCCTCAAGCGCGTACCTTTTGAACCAAATCAGCTTGAGCGGCACAGTCACAAGTCATGCGAACCAGACAACGTCGGTCGTGTTCGAAGAGGTTTGTCTCGGAGTCGCCACCTTCAACTGCACCTCCTCCGACCCGAACTATCTCGTCCTGCGGATCGGAGTTATCCAAGGCAACAACATCAGCCTGACCCAAACTGTCAACGCGAGCTTCTTAGCCACTAATCTGTTGGCAATCCGGGACACCGTGTTCCTCCAGACCATGAACGGGCAAGGCAGCGACGCCACCGCCTCTCAGGTGACCGGCTTTGCGCCCACCCAGGTCATACCCGAACCGTCGACCTCTATACTGCTCGGCACGGCGCTCGCCGGCCTCGGTTTCCTGCGATATCGCCGGAAGAAGTGAGCGGCAATTTGCCGGTCGCATGTTCTTTTGATAAGCTGCGACGTCCGCTAACCGCAGAATCTCGTATCCCTAGAGGCATTTGCCACATCCAAAGTGGTGTAGAATATTATTCACCGGCAAAGTCGGGGGTATTCGGAGTATGCGGGGTACGTGTATCGGTTTATTAGTGACTGCTGTGGCCGTTCTGGCGGCAAGCCCACCGGAGTGGGACCGTGCGCACCAACTGTACCAGCGCACCGAATACCACCAGTCCCTTTCCCTGCTGCTCCCGCTGGCCCAAAAAGATCCTGAGACGCTGAAACTCATCGGGCAGAACTACTTCATGCTCGGCGAGTACAAGCGGGCGACCGAAAGCTTCGAAAAGGCGCTCGCACTCGAGCCCAACCGCGCCGAGCTGCTCCATTGGCTGGGACGCTCTTACGGCCGCCGCGCGGAAACAGCGAGCGTGTTCACCGCTCCGGGCTATGCCTCGAAGGCTCGGCAGCTGTTTGAGAAGGCAGTCGCCCTCGATCCCCATAACGGCGAGGCCGTAAACGACCTGTTTGACTTCTATCTGCAGGCGCCCGGGATCCTCGGCGGAGGCTTGCACAAGGCCGAGACCCTGGCGCAGCATATTGCCAGAATCGATCCGGCCGAGGGCCACTACGCGCAGGCTCAGCTCAACGACAAGCGCAAGGAATATGACGCCGCGGAGCAGCAGTTGCGGCGCGCGGCCGAGCTGGCCCCAAGGCAGGTTGGCCGGGTGCTCGACCTTGCGAAGTATCTGGCCAAGCGCGGCCGCATAAAGGAAAGCGAAGCAATGTTCGACCAGGCGGCGCGGATCGCGCCGAACAGCCCCAAGGTCCTGTTCGAGCGAGCCAACACGTATATCAAGGATCAGCGCAATCTGGACGACGCCCGGCGTCTGCTCGAGCGCTACATCCAATCGCCTCTGACTCCCGATGATCCGCCTCGGGAGCAGGCCGAGGCCTTGCTCAAGAAAATCGGGGTCTGATGTTCCACACCGAGGCGCTGCGGTCCAGCCTCGACGCTCTCCGCGCTAACAAGTTCCGCGCCTTCCTGACATCCCTGGGCCTGGTCATCGGAAACGCGTCGGTGATCCTGGTGGTGACAATCTCGCTCACCAGCCGCGAGTATATTCTCGACCAGATCCAGCGGATCGGCTCGAACCTCATCTACGCGCAATATGAGTCGGGCAACAATCCGGCCATGGCTACTTCGGACGCGGACTACGTCAAGATGACCGACGTCGAGGCCGTGCGCGAGCAACTCGGATCGCGCATTCTGGCCGCCACGGGCGTCATCAACAACTTCGATCGCATGCGGGTCGGCGGGCGGGAGGAAGACGTCGCGATCATCGGCACGGACCACTACTATCCGATGGTTCGCAACCTGGACTTGCTGGCAGGGCGATTTCTGGATGCTGATGATGTGGCCAAGCGGCATCGCGTCGCGCTGCTCATGGAAAGGCTTGCGCGGCGGCTGTTCGGAGGGCAAGCGCAGGCGGTCGGCCGGACCATAAAGCTGCACGGACTTCAGTTCAGCGTAATCGGCACGTTCAAGGAGAAGACGGAAAGCTTCGGCCTGTCCGAGCTCTCCGGCGAAAACGTGCTCATCCCGATTACGGTCCTCAAGTATTTCGCGCCGATTGAGCGCATCGATCCGCTCTACGTGCAGGCGCGCAACGCCAGGGATGTCGAGCCTCTCACCGATTCCGTGCGCTTGATCCTCGAGAGCCGTCATCGCAGCGGCGCCCGTTACCGCGTGGATAATCTTGCGGCGATTCTGGCCGCCGCCCGGCGCATCGCGGCCGTGTTGACAGCCGTGCTGGTGGTGGTGTCGGCGATCGCGCTCATCATTTCCGGAATCGGGATCATGAACATCATGCTGGTGACCGTAACCGAGCGCACGCGCGAGATCGGCCTTCGCATGGCAGTGGGTGCGGCGAGGCGCGATGTGCTCGAGCAATTCCTGGCCGAAGCCGTGATCATCAGCCTGGGAGGCGG
>Ga0066710_100006454_pt1 | contig 10956 bp, 7 predicted proteins | sample GraSoiAngelo_159_FD_79666 | JGI IMG/M metagenome (GOLD analysis project Ga0066710, IMG submission 79666) | Grasslands soil microbial communities from the Angelo Coastal Reserve, California, USA - 14_1009_16_40cm | ecosystem: Environmental > Terrestrial > Soil > Grasslands | place: USA...
CCACGAGCGCGCCTTCCGTTGCCTCGGCGGCGCTCCGCGCCTCACGGTGCTCGACAATCTCAAGGAAGGCGTCCTCGAGCCCGACGTCTACGACCCGGCGACGAATCCGCTCTACCGCGACGTACTCGCGCACTACGGCGTCACGGCGCTTCCCTGTCGCGTCCGTCATCCGGATCGCAAAGGGAAGGTCGAGTCGGCCGTCGGCCACGCGCAGCACAAGCTCCAGGGCCTTCGCTTCGAGCGTCTCGAGGAGGGCCAGGCCTACCTCGATCGCTGGGAGGAACGCTGGGCCGACACCCGCATCCACGGCACCACCAAGCGCCAGGTGGCAGCGATGTTTGCGGAAGAGAAGCCGCATCTCTTGCCGCTGCCGGTCGAGCCCTTCCGCTACTACGCGCACGGCGAGCGCACGGTGCACCTCGACGGTGCGGTGGAGGTCGAGGGAGCCTACTACCACCTGCCGCCTGGCCATCTCGGTCGCCGCGTGCACGTGCAGTGGGACTCCCTCCACGTGCGCGTCCTCGATCCGCGCACCGGAGAGCTCCTGCGCGAGCCCGTGCGCCAGGAGCGGGGCCGGCGCCGGATGCGGGACGAAGACTGTCCGAAGCGCACCCCGCCGACGACGCTGCAGCTGTTGGCCCGTGCCGCTCGAGCCGGGGAGCACGTGGGCGCCGTCTGTCAGGCCATCCATCGCCAGGATGGTGAGGTCGGCGTGCGTCGCATCCTCGGCGTGCTCTCGTGCGTCAAGAAGCACGGCCCCGCGGCTGCGGACGAGGCCTGCGCCGCGGCCCTCGATCTCCAGATCCCGACCTATCGCTTCGTGCACCGCTTCCTCGAACGCAAGACCGCCCATCCGCTCTCGCTCAAGCAGGTCGACCCGCTGATCCGCGAGCTCACTCACTACCGCGATCTGATCGATCGCCGCACCGAAGGAGACCCGACGACATGAAGCTCACCGAGCTCGACCCGGCCCTGCGCAAGCTGCGCCTCTCGGGCATGGCCGATCACTTGGAGATGCGGATCCTCGAGGCCCAGAAGAGCCACTGGGCGCCGATCGATCTCGTCTCGGTCCTCGTCCAGGACGAGCTGACTCGCCGAGGGGACCGGCTCCTCGAGCGTCGCATCAAGCAGGCGCGCTTCCGCGACAGCGGCAAGACACTCGACGGCTTCGACTTCGCCTTCAACGCGAAGATCGACCGCGCGCTCGTCTTCGAGCTCGCCTCCGGGCGCTTCCTCACGCAGGCGGATGACGCTCTGTTTCTCGGGCCGCCCGGAACGGGCAAGAGCCACCTGGTCCAGGCCATCGGCCTCGCCGTGATCCACCAGGGCCATCGCGTCGCCTACCGCGAGGTGCACACGCTGCTCGAGGAACTCGCCGACGCGACGCTCGACGGCACGCGCAAGGAATACCTCGCCGAGATGGCGAGCGTGCCGCTGCTCCTCCTCGACGACCTCGGCATGCGCAAACTTCCGACGACCGCGGCCGAGGATCTCCTCGAGCTGATCATGCGACGCTACGAGCGCGCGAGCACGCTGATCACGTCGAACCGGCCCGTCGAGGACTGGGGTCGGCTCCTCGGCGACACCGCCGCCGTCACCGCCATGCTCGATCGGCTCCTCCACCACGGCCACGTCGTCCAGTGCGGGCCGAAGAGCTGGCGCACGCGGCAGCCTGGCTTGTCAAAGGCTAAGGCAGCGCGCTAAGCAGGAGCCGTCCGGGCACTCCATTGGCCGGCTTTGAGACGTCGACGTTTGGCCGGTTTTGAGACGTCGACCGAGGTCGACGTCCACCAAGGCGCTCGCGAAAGGTCGTATTGTGCCAAAACTCGGCCGAGCTCTACGCGGCTCGGCGGTAGTATCGAAGCAGCACACCGAGCCTCTCGCAGCATTCGATCGCTCCAGCTGTTCGAGATTCTTCGACAGACGAGTCGATGAGACGGTTCCCGTAATGTGCCAAAACTCGGCCGATCCCTACGCGGCTCGTTGATAAAACCGAAGCAACCCACCGAGCCTCTGGCGACATTCGATTCGACCGCCTTTCCTGGAGTCGTCGGCAGACGATTCGATTAGCCGGTTGCCAAGTCCCTGGTGATTGCGCTCGCCGTGGTAGTGCTCGACATATTCACAGACCGCGCGTCGCAGGTGCGCTTCCCCGATCGGGATAACCTGCGCCAAACACTCCGACTTGATCGATCGAACGAACCGCTCGGCGTAGGCGTACAAGTTCGGACTGCGGCTCGGAAGCCTCACGGAGCGCAACCCGGAAGACTCGAGCGTTTCTCGGAACGCTTTCGTGAACAGCGGATCGCGATCGTGAATGAGATAGCGGCTCCGAAGCAGGAACCCGTCTTCGCTGTCCGTCCAGTTCCGGGCGATCTGATGCATCCAGGCTCCATCGGGAGAGCTGACGATGCCGGCGATCTCGATTCGACGGGTCTTGAGGTCGATCACGAAGAGCACGAAGTACCGCACGAGACCCTTCCAGGTGATCCCTTCGATCGTGAAGAAGTCCGTTGAGGCGATCGCTCCCCAATGCGCCCTGAGGAAGGTCTTCCAACTCGTCGATCGCTGGCCAACAGGATCGATTCCATTCTCCGCGAGGACTCGCTTGATTGTGTTTCGGCCGACGATGAATCCGAGATTTAAAAGAGCGCCCCGAATTCGCGTGTAGCCCCAGCGCGGGTTGTCGATCGCCATTTCGAGAATCCATCTCTGGATCTCGCTGTCGATTCGGGGGCGACCCGGGCCACGTCGCGCGCTCCCATCGTACTTCTGGGCGACGAGCTCCCGGTACCAGCGCAGCAACGTGTCCGGGGTGACGATCGGCGAGAGCTCGCGAAGTCGCGCTCTTCCGAGAGGCTTCGCCTTGCGCGCGAGACGGCGACGCTGGTGTCCGAGACGGCAGGTGGCCAGGAAGCTCCGGCGCGGCGGGTGAAGCGATACTGAATCGACTAATAGCGGTGCTGGCCGCACTCAGGTTCGTCAAGGTTCACCGAACTCGATCTGCGACAGCATTACATTCGACGCATAACATGCTAATCACGTTCTTGGGCGATTAAATGTGGAGCTCTTTCGCCGCTTGGACTGTGGCGATATAGGGAGAGATTGTCGCCTTTTCGATTGGATGGCTCTCGGTCACGTCGTCGGTTCGTAGGAACGTCGTATGCAGGTAGGCGATCTTCCAGCCGTCGTCCGTCAGTCGATACCGTTCGTGATAGTGGCCATAGTTCTGCGTCGTCGGTTGAGAGCGGTCCGGGAAGTAGAGGTAGGCCAACACCGGCCAGCTGGCGGTGGCCGTCGTCGCGGAAGTCAGCTCGAGGATCGGTTCGTGGAACTGGTGGATCGTCGTGGCGGCCTGGGCGGCTTCGGCCGCGAGTTCTACGTAGCGGTCTCCTCCACTGATCTCGGGGCCTTCGCCGAACTTGCCGACCATGTCATCGGTGAACAGCCGGCGAAACCCTTCCCAGTTCTTCGTATCGAGGAAGAACGCGTACTGTGCCTTGAGTCGACGTATATCGTGCAGGGCGGTCAATTCTGCCAGAGACAGTGTGGTCATTGTCTTCTCTCTTCTAGTTTGTGGTGAGGCCAGTGCCGTTGAACGATCCGGAACGTCGCTTCCACCCCGGCCGCACACAATCGGGCAGACGTGCGATCGCGCTCTCGGGCAAGAGGGCGGCGCGCGGAATGCGATGTGCAGCGGAGACCGATCTCCGACTTTCGGACGATGCACTGCCTGGGAGTGATGCGGCGCTACGCGCGGACCGGCGCGGTCGAGCGGGCGCACGAATCGCCTGTGGGGCGTTGCGCGACGGATTCCTTCGACCGTTAGGGCTACCTCGATTGCACCGAAGCGACTCGTGACGCTGAAGCTGAGTTCGAGGATCCGAGCGCGGAGTCGACCCAAAGCTGTCCTATTTCCAGTGGAGAAGGAGGGTCACGAGTTGAGCGCAATTGATGGCTCTTCGCGTTGTTCGTTCCACTGAATGGTTTGCAGCTCGTCGGTGCTTCTGCGGCCGATGAGGCCGACCTCCGTGCGGCACGATATGCGGCTTGCTAGGCAAGGGCGCACCGGCTCGGGGGCTTCAGACCATTTCGGGAGTTCTGCCAGCGTGACCGCGAAGTCGTGGACGTGATGCGATCGGTCCTGGGAAGGGGCCGGCCTCTGATCGGTGCCGCGCTTGGAGCCTCGGTCTTCGGGCGCGTCTTGGCCGAAAGTCGCAGAGCGCTATCCGCCGAACCTCGCGGTCAGCGCTCGCGCTCTCGCCCGAGACCGCGATCGCACGTCTGCCCGATTGTGGGCGAGCAGGATCGCGCGACGCTCCGATGACAACGAGTACGGTAGATACGGAGTGACAATGAAATGTCGCAGGACGCTAGGACAACGATGGCGACGTGGTTTGCGGGGATGGCAATGATCGCGAGCGCGCTCGCCGGGATCGGCTGCAAGCCGAGCGCACCGCCCGCACCACCGCCGCCGGCGGTAGTCGTGACGGAGGTCGTTCAGAGGGACGTTCCGATCTACTCCGAGTGGGTGGGAACGACCGTCGGCTTCGTGAACGCGCAGGTCATGCCGCGCGTGCAGGGATATCTGCTCGAGCAGAGATACAAGGACGGCGATTGCGTGAAGGCGAATGAGCCCCTGTTCGTCATCGACGAGCGGCGGTACAAGACCGCGCTCGACCAGGCGCTCGGCAACCTCGCGGAGCAGCGGGCCAACCTTCGGAAGAACCAGCTCGACGTAGGGCGATTCACGCCGCTCGCCGCGCGCGGCGCGGTGAGCAATCAGGAGCTCGACGACGCCGTCCAGGCCACCCGCGCGAGCGAAGCGCAGGTCAAGGCGGCGGAGGCGGCCGTCGAGAACGCCCGACTCGATCTGGGATGGACGCGCATCCATTCGCCGATCGACGGCATCGCCGGGATCGCACCCGTGCAGGTCGGCGATCTCGTGACGCCGTCCACTGTGCTCACCACCGTCTCGCGGATCGATCCGATGAAGGTGGCCTTCCCGATCACCGAGCGCGAGTACCTCCGGGTCGTCGACAGGATCAATGAGCACCGGGACGACGGTCACGCGCAGGACGCACCGGAGCTCCAGCTGATCCTGGTCGACGGTCGCACGTACCCGCTTCCCGGCCGGTTCTCGGTCACCGACCGCGAGGTCGACCGCAAGACCGGGACGATCCTCGTGCAGGCGCTCTTCCCGAACCCCGACGCGCTCCTGCGCCCGGGCCTCTATGCGAAGGTGCGCGCACCGACGGTGACCGCGCGTGGGGCCCTCGTGGTGCCGCAGAGCGCAGTGCAGGAGATCCAGGGCGTCTACCAGGTCGCCGTCGTCGGACCCGATGACAAGGTCGCACTCCGCACCGTCGCGGTCGGCAAGCAAGTGGAGGGTCTCTGGATCATCGACGAGGGCCTCCAGCCCGGCGAGCGCGTCGTCAGCGAAGGCCTTCAGAAGATCAAGGACGGAATCGCAGTGAAACCGATGCCGGACTCTTCCGACCGGAACCCGCTCGCGAAGGAATAGCGCCGTGTCCAGGTTCTTCATTCATAGACCGATCGTCGCGATCGTGATCGCGATGCTGTTCATGATCGGCGGCGCTGTCATGGTCTTCCGGCTTCCGGTCGCGCAGTTCCCCGAGATCGCTCCGCCGACGGTCCAGACGACCGCGACGTACACCGGCGCGGATGCGCTCGCGATCGAGCAGTCGGTGGCCACTCCGATCGACGCCCAGGTGAACGGCGCAAAGCGGATGATCTACATGCAGGCGATCTCCGCGAACGACGGCACGTTGACCCTGCAAGTGTCGTTCGACGTCGACACGGACATCGACATCGATCAGGTACAGGTCCAGAACCGCCTCGCCCAGGCGCAGGCCAACCTGCCGTCGGCCGTGAACGCCTTCGGACTTACGACGATCCAGACGACGGGGTTTCCGCTGCTCGTGTTCACGGTCAGCTCGCCGAACCGGACCTGGGATCAGACCTTCCTCTCGAACTACCTCGCGATCAACGTACAGGACGAGCTCGCCCGTGTGCCCGGCATCGGCCAGGTCCGCATCTTCGGGGCGTCGAACTACGCCATGCGCGTGTGGATCGCCCCGGACACGCTCGCGAACCTGGGACTTACGGTGACCGACATCGTGAACGCGATCTCGGCGCACAACGCCGTGAATCCGGCGGGAACGATCGGAGGCGAACCCGCGCCGCTGGGACGCCAGCTCACCTACACGGTACGGGCGCGGGGGCGCCTCCTCTCCGCCGAAGAGTTCGGCGACGTCGTCGTGCGCGCAAACGCAGACGGGTCGCTCGTGCGACTCCGCGACGTCGCCCGCATCGAGCTCGGCGGTGAGAGCTACAACATGCAGGCGTACACGAATGGCGCGCCGGCGACGCTCGTCGCCCTCTATCAGATTCCCCGCTCGAATGCGCTCGACGCGGCCAACCGCGCGAAGGCGGCAATGGCCCGCCTCGACGAACGGTTCCCTTCTGACATGCGCGCGGACCTGACCCTCGACACGACGGTCCCGGTGACCGAGGGCGCGAAGGAAATCGTCATCACGCTGCTCGAGGCGATCGCCCTCGTCATCGTCGTCGTGTTCGTCTTCCTGCAGAGCTGGCGCGCCACGCTGATCCCGATCCTCACCATTCCGGTGTCGCTGGTCGGAACCTTCCTGTTCTTCCCGATGGCAGGGTTCACCATCAACACGCTGTCGCTGTTGGGTCTCGTCCTCGCCGTGGGACTCGTCGTAGACGACGCGATCGTCGTCGTCGAAGCGATCGAGGCGAAGATCGAGCAGGGGAGATCGCCTCGCGAGGCGGCGCTCGCGGCGATGGACGAGGTGAGCGGCGCGCTGATCGGCATCGCCCTCGTGCTAGCGGGCGTTTTCATCCCCGCCGCGTTCATCGCGGGCATCGCGGGCGCGCTCTACCGCCAGTTCGCGCTCACCATTGCGTTCTCGGTGCTGATCTCCGCGTTGAACGCGCTCACGCTGAGCCCCGCGCTCGGCGCGCTGCTGCTTCGCCCTCGACGGGAAGGGAAACAACGCGGACTCCTGGGGCGGTTCTTCACCGGCTTCGATCGCGCCTTCGCGGCGGCGCAGTCGAACTACATACGCGGTTCCCATCACCTGATCCGCAAGTTCGGCGTCGCCCTGGCCGTGCTCCTAGGCTTCGCGCTCCTTGCGGGCGGGCTCGGAAGGATCCTGCCGCAGTCGTTCATGCCGCAGGAAGACCAGGGCTTCTTCTTCGTCAACGTTCAGCTTCCCGCGGCCGCCTCGCTCCAGCGGACCGACGCCGTGATGCGGAAGGTGGGCGAGATCGTGAAGGACGAGGCCGGCGTCCGCAACGTGAACGCGGTGTCCGGCTTCAGTGTCCTGTCACAGACGAGCAGCCCCAGCAGTGGGCTCTTCTTCGTGCAGCTCGCGCCTTACGACGAGCGCGCGACGCGATAGCTCCAGGCGAATGCGATTGTGGCGTCTTTGAACCGCAAGCTTGCGGCGCTGCCCGAAGCGCAGGTGATGGTCTTCGTGCCGCCGGCGATCCCCGGTGTGGGCCAGGCGGGCGGCGTCGATGTCTTCATCCAGGATCGCGGCGGCCACAGCGTCGACTATCTCTGGCAAAACACGCAGCGGTTCATGGCCGAGGCGCGCAAGCGACCCGAGATCGCGTTCCTCGCCACGACGTTCGCGCCCGAGGTGCCACAGCTGTTCGCGCGCGTCGACGAAGACCGGGTGTCCAAGCTCGGCGTCCCGATCCGGGACGTGTACGGAACGCTCCAGGCATTGCTCGGCGGAAGCTATGTGAACCAGTTCAACCGTTTCGGTCGCGTCTGGCGGGTGTTCGTACAGGCTGAACCCGCCTATCGCACGGATCCCGGAGACGTGGGCCTGTTCCACGTGCGCAACGAGAGCGGAGACATGGTTCCGCTCTCGACGTTAGTCGACTTCGAGAAGACGTTCGGGCCGGAAGCCATCACGCGCTTCAACGAGTATCGCGCGGTGGAGGTGTTCGCGGCCCCGGCGTCCGGCTACAGCTCGGGGCAGGCGATGGCTGCGGTCGCGGCGGTGGCGGACGAGTTCCTCCCGCGCGACATGGGATACGCGTGGAACGGCATGAGCTATCAGGAGTCGATCGCAGGCAAAGGCTCGACGGTGTTCGCGCTCTCGCTGCTCGTCGTCTTCCTGATCCTTGCGGCGCTGTACGAGAGCTGGTCGTTGCCGTGGAGCGTGCTCCTCAGCACGCCGGTCGCGGTCGCGGGCGCGTTCACGGGACTCTGGGCGCGCGGGCTCGAGAACAATGTCTACGCGCAGGTCGGCCTCATCATGCTGATCGGGCTCTCGGCGAAGAACGCGATCCTGATCGTCGAATTCGCGAAGGCGGAGCGCGAGCAGGGCGCGTCGATGGTCGACGCCGCGCTGAACGGCGCGCGCAAGCGGCTGCGGCCGATCCTCATGACGTCCTTCGCGTTCATGTTCGGCCTGCTGCCGCTGTGGAACGCGCTCGGCGCGGGTGGCGTCGCGCGCCAGGTGATCGGCACGGTGACGATCGTCGGCACGGGGTTCTCGACGTGCATCGCGATCTTCATCGTCCCCGTCTTGTTCGTGCTCGTCGAACGTGTGTCCCACCGCGCCGGGCGACGACCGGTGCAGTCCGAGACGCCGGAGCCGCGTCCGCCGTCGCCGCAGCCATTGCCCGCGAAGGTGTAGGCGATGACTCGAAGCGGACACTGGGGCATTGCGGCCGTGGTCGCGCTCGCGGGTTGTGCGCCGATCGCCGAGCCGCGCGGTGTGATCGGCCAGCTCTGGCGCCTCGAGGTCGGGCCGCACTACGAGCGGCCTTCCGTCGACTCACCGGAGGACTTTCGCGGCCGAATCGGCCCGGAGGACGCCGCGTCGTTCGCGGACTTGCCGTGGTGGGAGGTGTTCGGTGACCCGGTGCTGCGCCATATCGTGACGCAGTCTCTCACCGGGAATTACGATCTGCTGGCCGCGGTGGCCCGGATCGAGCAGGCTCGCGCGCAGGTCGGAATCGCCGCCTCCGACCTGTATCCCCAAATCGGTTACGAAGGCGCGGCGCAGCGCCAGAGAGGGGCCACGATTCCGGGAGGCCCCCACCGTACCTTCAACACGTTCCTCGGCGCCTTCAACGTGGCCTGGGAGATCGACGTCTGGGGGCGCATTCGCCGCTCCACCGAGTCGGCACGCGCGCAATACCTGACCACCGAGGAGGCCCGCCGCGGCGTCGTCGTGACGCTCGTGAGCGACGTGGCGACGAACTACTTCCAGTTGATCGAGCTCGACCGCGAGCTCGCGATCGCGCGCGAGAGCGCCGAGACCTACCAGCACACGCTCGACGTGTTCACGGAGCGGTACCGAGGCGGCACCGACACCAGGATCTCCACGGCGCGTGCGGAGGCGAACCTCCGGGCGAGCCTTGCGGCGATCGCCGCTCTGACGCGTCAGATCGCGCAGCAGGAGAATGCGATCAGCGCGCTGCTGGGGCACAACCCGGCGCCGATCGATCGCGGGATGCCACTCCTCGCGCAATCCGCACCGCCGACCCCTCCGGGCCTGACCACCGCGCTCGTCCAGCGCCGGCCCGACATCCGCCAGGCGGAGCAGAACATGATCAGCGCGAATGCTGAGGTCGGAGTCGCGGTCGCGAATTTCTTCCCAGTGATCGGGCTCTCGGCGCTATACGGCGGCCAGGACCCGAAGATCGGCGATGTCGTCACGAGCAGCGCGAACGTCTGGAACATCGCCGCGAATGTGAGCGGACCCATCTTTCAGGGCGGAAGACCGATCCAGGCCTATCACGCGCAGCAGGCATTCTGGGACGAGACGATCGCCGACTACCGTGCCACGATCGTCGGGGCCTTCCGGGAGGTCGCCGACGCGCTTGCCGCCCAGACCCAATTGGCCGAGCAACGCAAGGCGCAGGAAGGCGAGGTGGCTGCGCTCCGGCAAGCGTTGGAGCTGTCGCTGCTTCGGTATCGCGCGGGCCGCGCGAACTACATCGAAGTGCTAGACGCGGCGCAGCTTCTCTATCCGGCTGAAAATGCGCTCGCCCAGACGCAGCGAGATCAGCTGTTCGCGGTCGTGAACCTTTACAAGGCGCTCGGCGGCGGCTGGCAGATGCCGGCGGAGCAGTTGACGGCGGGGCGTTCATGATCGGGAACGGCTCGGGCGCATCGAACTTCCGGCGGTGCGCGGCGTCGCTCAGGTTTGTGTCAGGTGCGGGAATGTCGATATTGAGGTAGTCGAGCGAACCGGGATCCGCGTTGGCTCATAAATCGCGTTCACGGCGGAGCCCACGCTCCCGGGTGACCTTGACCATCCCGGCCACCGCGATCGAGGAGATCGCCGTAAAGGTGAGCGCACCGGCGGTTGTCCCCGCCGGAAAGTGAAAGATGATCAACGGGCCGCGACAGCGAACAAAGCAACGAGGCCCCGCGGCTGCCCCGCCCCCGCCGATCCGCGGGGTTTGCGCGAGCACCTGGTTCGATACGGCACCGGAGAGAGGCCGTGGTTGTCAGTCAATAGCCATGGAGTAATGGCCCGATTCGCTGCCCTCGGAGATCCGCGATTCAACTAAGGGCGTGGCCTATCACCTTCGAGCTGATCCACCACGCTGATCGCGCGCAGTCGCAGTTCCACCAGGTCCACCTCGTTTCGCGTCTCACGAATGACAATCCCGCGTTCCTGGCGAGATTCGCCGCCATGACGCACCGCCTGGCGGACGCGGGGCCGGGCACCTGGGAGGCGCAGCGGCAGGGCTACACGCGCTTCTACGAGATGATGCGGGCCCAGGCCCAAGCGCTCGCGTACATCGACACCTTCTGGCTGCTGGCGATCGGCGCAGCCGTGATGTTCGCGCTCTCGTTCGTGCTCAAACGAAACGACCCCGGGGCAGGCGGCAGTGTGAGCGTGCATTGATGACGCGATGTCTAATGACTCC
>Ga0066710_100006455_pt1 | contig 10956 bp, 10 predicted proteins | sample GraSoiAngelo_159_FD_79666 | JGI IMG/M metagenome (GOLD analysis project Ga0066710, IMG submission 79666) | Grasslands soil microbial communities from the Angelo Coastal Reserve, California, USA - 14_1009_16_40cm | ecosystem: Environmental > Terrestrial > Soil > Grasslands | place: USA...
CATCTTCTGCACGCAGTGCGAGCCGGAAGGCTTTCGCCGAATCACGTATTTCCCTGACCGCCCCGATGTGCTTGCCCGCTACACGGTGACCATTACAGCCGACAAGTCAGCCTATCCGGTGCTTCTTTCGAATGGCAATCTTGTCGCGCACGGCGAGTTGGCAAGTGACGCTGGCCGGCGCAAACATTACGCGAAGTGGCGCGATCCGTTTCCGAAGCCCTCCTATCTGTTTGCTCTAGTGGCTGGCGACCTGGTGTCGCTTGACGATGAGTTTCGCACCATGTCGGGTCGCCACGTCGAGCTCAAGATTTTCTCGATCCCCGCCAATCTGGACAAATGCCGGCATGCAATGGCCTCGCTCAAGCGTGCCATGCGCTGGGACGAGGAACGCTTTGGCCGCGAGCACGACCTGGACCGCTTCATGATTTTCTGCGCCGACGATTTCAACATGGGGGCCATGGAGAACAAGGGGCTCAATATTTTTAACAGCAAGCGGCTGCTGGCGCGGGCGGATACAGCGACCGACGCCGAATACCAAGACATCGAAGCGGTAGTCGCGCACGAATATTTCCATAATTGGACAGGCAATCGCATCACCTGCCGCGACTGGTTTCAGTTGTCGCTAAAGGAGGGGCTTACCGTGTTCCGCGACCAGGAATTTTCCTGCGACATGGGCTCGCGCGCGGTGCAGCGCATCCGCGCCGTCAACTTTCTGCGGGCACAGCAATTCCCCGAAGACGGGGGCCCGATGGCGCATCCCGTGCGCCCCGACAGCTACGTTGAAATCAATAATTTCTATACCACGACGGTTTACGAAAAAGGCGCCGAGTTAATCCGCATGCAGCATACGCTGCTCGGACCCGAGGCGTTCCGCCGCGCTATGGACCTGTACTTCGAGCGCCATGATGGCCAGGCGGTCACCTGTGATGATTTTGTGCAGGCGATGCAAGACGCCTCAGGTATCGATCTCAGCCAATTCAAGCGTTGGTACAGCCAGGCTGGCACGCCGGCAGTCAAAGTGCGCGGGCATTATGACGCAGCTACGCGTAGCTACACGCTGGAGGTGGAGCAGTCCTGCTCGCCGACGCCGGGGCAGCCGACAAAAGAGCCGTTCTATATTCCGCTCGCCATAGGCTTGCTATCGCGCAATGGCCACGAGCTGCCGTTAAGACTCGATGGCGAGAGCGCACGGCACGGCGATAATGGAATGACCACGCGGGTGCTGCACGTGCACCGCCCCCAACAGTCATTTCGTTTCGTCGATGTTAGCGAACCCCCGGTCCCGTCGTTGTTGCGCGGCTTTTCCGCGCCGGTCAAGCTCGACTTCGAGTATGCCGACCACGAGCTGGCATTTTTGGCTACCCACGATTCGGACGCGGTATGCCGGTGGGACGCAGCACAGCGCATCTTCGCGCGGGCGATCCTCGAACTCGCGGCGCGCCGTCGCAACGATCGCCCGCCAGCCGTCGACGAGACGCTCATCGAAATGGTGCGCGCACTGCTTGCCGACACTTCGAGCGATCCGGCATTGATTACCCTGGCGTTGACGCCGCCCGCCTTTTCTGTCCTTGCCGAGCAGACTTCGCCCATCGATGTCGACAACTTGCATGCGGCGCGCCAGTTCACTATCAGCGCCGTCGCGCGAGCGCTACGCCGTGACTTCGAGCGGGTCTACGACAAGACTGGAAGCCACGCAACCTATGCCCCCGATCGAATTCAGATCGCACGCCGCTCGCTGAAGAATGCTTGCCTGCTCTTCCTCAATGCGGTCAATGATCCGGCAGCGCGCGCGCTTGCTGTGCGCCAGCTCGACCACGCAGACAACATGACCGATACGATGGGCGCGCTCGTCGCGTTGAACGACACGACAGGGCCAGAGCGGGATGCGGCATTAGCGCGGTTTGAGACACGCTGGCGCGATGAGCCACTGGTGCTCGATAAGTGGTTTGCGCTGCAGGCGGTCTCTGCCCTCGCCGGCACGCTGGAACGGGTCCGCCGGCTCGCGCTGCATCCGGCCTACAATCCAAGAAATCCCAATCGGGTCCGAGCGCTAATCGGCGCATTTGCGCATGCCAACTGGCCGCGTTTCCACGATGCTTCCGGTGCGGGCTACGCGTTCGTCGCCGAACAACTTCTCGCCATTGACCGAAGCAATCCACAAATCGCAGCAAGGCTCGTCGCCGCGTTCAATCTGTGGCGGCGTTTCGATGCGCGCCGCGCCGAGCTACAGCGCTTTCAACTCGCGCGCATCGCCGACACAGCCGGCATCTCACCTGACGTTGCAGAAATCGTAAGTCGCGGCCTGATGTGACAGACTGGGACGGCAACCAGCTACCAGTACGTTTCGAGCGTGAAGTGTCCGGGTTCGCGACGGCGGTGCCGGCGCATGCCTCGGCCCTCGAGGACGGCCTGGGTATCACGCACCATGTCGGGATTACCGCACAACATGCCATGCGCGTTTTCCGCGGTTAGCGGAACACCACTCCAGGCTTCGAGCCGGCCGTCGCGAATGGCATCGGGAATACGCCCCGACAGCGCGCCGGGATGCAACTGCCGGCTGACGATAGGCACGAAGGTGAATCTTCCTGTGTGCACCGTGGTGATCGCGGCGATCACGTCGCTGTACGAGAGATCACTCGCATAGCGAACTGCGTGAACGAGAACGATACGATCGAATCGCTCCCAAGGCTCGCTGGTGCGCAAAAGCGATAGGAATGGTCCAATTCCCGTGCCGGTCGACAAGCACCATAGCGATGCCGCATCGGGCAGCTCCGAAACGCAGAAGAAGCCATTGGCGCGATCGAGCAACCACACCGGCTCATCGAGCTCGAGCGCCGCAAGTCGCGGCGACAGCGGTCCCTCGGGAAGCACGTTGAAGTAGAACTCGTGTGGCATGGCGTACGGCGGATTGACAAACGAATATGGCCGTCCAAGCATCGGCTCCTTCGATCCGGGCGGGGCAGGTAGCGCGAGCCGCGCGAACTGGCCGGCAACAAACGTGAGCTCCGACGCCGCAATTTGCAGCGAAACCAAGCGCTCGGTCCAACGTCGCTTGCCGACTACTTTGCCTTCGACCCATTTGCTCATCGCCAGCTACGCTACAGGACACTAGAACCCGCATTATGCCAGCGCCCAAGACCGCGATCGTCGTTGGAAAGCGCGTCTACCTTCGTCGACCTCGGCCCAGCGACGCACGGGCTTTTTGCAGCGCCGTGCGCAGCAGTTACACGGTTCACGCGCCATGGACGCGGGCACCCACCACACCGAAGGCTTACGCGGCGATGCTTGCCCGCTGTCGCCGAGCGCAATTCAGAACGCTACTGGCATGCCGCTGCGAAGACGATGCGATGTTGGGCGTGTTCGATCTGTCGCAGATCTTCCACGGCAACCTGCAAAGCGCCTACCTTGGCTACTACGCGCTTGCTCCACACGCGGGACAAGGATACATGCGGGACGGGATGCAGCTCATCTTGGAATACGCGTTCAAGACGCTCAAGCTGCATCGCGTCGAGTCGAATATTCAGCCGGCAAATGCGCGCTCCATCGCCTTAGTGCGCGGCGCTGGCTTTTCGCGCGAAGGCTATTCGCGCCGCTACCTCAAGATCGGCGGCCGCTGGCGCGATCACGAGCGCTGGGCGATGCTCGCGGAAGACTGGCGCGATGCGCGCCGGAGCAAGCGATGATCGCGCTGCGCACCCTGATCATGCTATTGGCCCTCACGGCGCTTGGCTGCGCTGCCGCTACCTATCGACTCGATGCGCCGAAGACCATCAGCGGTGTCGAGCTAGCTCCCTACGCGATCCATGAAGAATGCGTCGAGCTCACGGCGGGCGAACGCATCGATTATTTTTTTACAGCGAAGGCGCCGGTTGACTTCAACATCCACTTTCACGACGCCAACGCGGTAGTGATGCCGATTAGCAGCGAGCAAACCATGAGGGAATCCGGCGACTTCACTGCTGATCGACAGCACATTTACTGCCTCATGTGGGAAGCCGGAGCCCAAGGCAGCGTGCTCGACTACCGCCTGCGCCCGCTGCCGCGGCCATGAGTATGGCAAGCGCCCCAGCGACCTGCTAAAGACGCTATAGTTCCTGATAAGAATAGGTGCGCCCTTGCTCCACCTGGCCGAGCACCAGTCTTTCCACGATTTTTCGAGCGACCACGTCGGGCGCTACCAATTGTCCGCTCTTGTGAAAGCCCTCGAACAGTTCCACGCTGGGCAGCAGTGCACGCGGCTGTGAGCGCATGAACGCCTGCATTGCCGTGTCGATGACACCGGGTCGAACGGTGACGGCGCGAAAAGATGGCCCAGGTTGTTCGGCAGCCAGTTGCTTGGTCAGCATTTCGAGTCCGGCCTTGGCGATGCTATAGACCCCGCCACCAGGTAGCGGCATTTGCGCTGCGCCCGACGAAACATTGATGATCCGCGGCGACATCGTGTCGTCGCCAAAGACCTCGCAGAACAAGCTCGCAAGCGCTACCGGTGCAGCCAGGTTGACCGCCAATGACGCCGCGATAGCGCTATCATCGAGCCGCCCCAGCACGCCGACGGGCGCCGCGGCGGCCGCATTGTTGATGAGGCACACCGATACGGGCCGGGCATCCGCGAGCGCGCGAAACGCCGGTCTCAGAACCCCGGCAATGCGCTCGCAGTGCGCGAGATCGAGTTGGATGAATCGATACGCTTCGCCGCTCGGCCTTGCGCTGCTGGCACGGCCTACGCCAAGCACCGTAAAGTTGCGCTCGAGCAACGCCGCCGCCAGCGACTCACCGAGCCCACGCGAAACGCCCGTGACGATGACCGCACGCATTGGCCTACTCCCGCGTTAGAGATAAGGATTTTTGCGTAGGTCGGACACCGCTTTTGTGCCCGACATAAGTATCTTTGCGTAGGTCGGGCACCGCTTTTGTGCCCGACGTCAAACACGTGTCAGCGTAGCACGCCTGCCCGGAACACCGAAGTATCATCGAACAGCCTGGCCCCCATGTCTTCGCAGTCCCAGCCAGGAAGCGCGGCCACGGGTAGCGGCAACAATGCCGATGGCGCCAAGGATTCTCCGGCCGCGATGAGCGCTCCTGCCGCGGCCGCGTCCAGCATCGGGGTGCTGGTCCCTGTCTCTGTCTCTGTCACCGTCGTCGTGCCGATGACTAACGCCTTCGCGGTGATCGCCCGAAACGGACTGAGCAATTTCACCAGCAAGCCATGACCGATGACACTCGCGTGGAGCGTTTGCTGGAGTGTGGCGCGACGATCCCAAAATGCACTGCGCCACTCGTGCGCGCGCCATAGCGCAAGCAACTCCATGTCGGCGCAGGCGACGAGGATTCCCGATTCGTCGAGCAAGGTAAGAGCGTCGCGTTGCGGGCCGCGACGACCATGACCATCAGCCGCCGCGCAATGTCCGGCGTTGAGAGCCGCTTTGGTGCGCGGGAAGACCAGCCACGATAGCGCGTTGAAGACGTCGTGCCAATCATGGGAACGGGTCGCCACTTCACCGCGCTCAAAGACCCTGCGCTCGTAGTCAAGCGCGCGCTGGCGACCGGACGCGGCGACAAACCGGATCGGCGCGCCGCCTGCCGAAATCGGGCGAGGCGCGAGTGTCGCCGCGAGCCGATTCAGCGCCGCAAGATCGGGAAAGCCATGCTCATCAAGGCGCGCGAAAAGCGATGCCAGTCCAGCAAACGCTGGATGTCGCGGGATGCGTGCGAGATCGCGTAGCCGTTGCGTGCGCAACGGCGCAGGAGCGTCAGCGATGGCTGCCAAGGACGAGCGCTAGCGCAATGACGATAAGGATCGCGATCACCAACAACGTCACCTTGATCCAGCTCTTGGGGTACTCCCCTTTGATCGCGCCGGTGCACCCATTCATCACCGCCTGAAAGCTCTTTGCTCCGTAGCTGTAGCTAACGAGCCACACCGGGGTGAGGATGTGTTTGAAGGTTTGCCCCGAATAGTTGGCGCGCACGTCGAGATTGCGATAGGTATCGCCAGGAATCTGCGCCGCGCACAGCGCGCGCAGCTTCGCGTCCACGGCGTCCCGGGCGGCTTTGGCGGCAGAGATCAAATCGATCTGATAACGCTCGACGATCCAGCCAGCGACGTATCCCGGATCGTAGGCTTTGAGTTCCTTGGTTGGAAAGGGCTCGATGCCGCGCAACAGGTCCGCGTGTACGCCGACCGAGGCGCAGACCAGATCGTCGTCGAAGAAATGCGAGAGATTGCCTGCGACAGGCTCCCAGCGCACCTGCTGCACCTGACGTGTTTGCGTGCGCCCGCTGCCGTCGGTGTAGGTCTCGGCGGTGTAGTGATAATGGCCCGCCTCGGCACGCCACGCCGCATCGACGTGCGCGTCGAAAGTCCAGTACGGTAGATACACGCCCTTGACCGTGTCGGTCAGCGCGCGGCGCTTTAGCGCATTCGGCGCAAGCCAGAGTCGGCCGTACCAAGCGCGAATGCCATCGCGTGCCTGCTCCTCGCTTAACTTGAAGGGAAGTAGGCTTTCCGGGCGAAACGATGCGCGGCTCTGCGCATAAGGCAACAATTGCGCCGATCCGCAGAATGCGCAGCGCTGCGCTTGCCGCTCGGGATCGAGCACGGAGATGGCTTCGCAGCTTTGGCACTTGACGTAGCGCTTCTCTGCCTGCCAACCGCGCCTGTCGTCGGTAACGCTGCGCAACTCGGCAACCAGATCATGCTCCACAATTTGGCCGGTGCCGGCATCGAACTTCGCCGGCGACACCGTGCCGCAGAATGGACACACCAGTCCCTGTTTGGCGGGATTCCACAGCGCTTCTGCGCCACACGATGGACAGGAAAATTTCTGCTGTGCGAGCGCTGCGTCCATTGGCCGCCGGCTCAGCTGATGACGTAACCGATGACCCGCCACGCGCCGTCTGGCTCACGCTCCAGTGTTACGACTTCGCGCGCTTCGGTCTTATTGGCGAAGCTGGTGCGAAAAACGACCAGCGAGTAGTTGCCCTCAGGCATGCCACGCAAGTTTTTCGCGAAACGCGTGGAAATCATGCTGCGACTGATTACGACGCCGAGCGGTTGGCGCACTCTATTGAACGCAGCCGCCCAGCGGGCGGCTGGGAGCGCTGCCTGGAAGCGCTTGCCGGCAGCGTTCCAGCTTGCCTTGGCATCACCGCGATCGGTCACAGCGAGCCAGTCGCGCGCCACTTTTTGCGCCGCGGTCGCGTTTGGGTCCTGCGCCAAGGCGTCGCTGCCGACGAGCAGCGCGAGCCATAGTATCGCGAACGCGAGTAGAAGCCGCGCGAGGACCACGCGCCTCATTTCGCGCGACCACTCAAGAGTGCAGGAACTGATCGACCGCGACCCGGGTGACGCGCCACTGAGTCCCGATTTTCTTACCCTTAAGATCGCCGGACTCGAGACTGGCGAGCACATCCGCTTCGCCGACGCCGAGCATTTGCGCGATCTGCGCGGGCGTGAATAGCTCGGGACCGACCGCAGGCGGCGCGTCCGCGCCGGTGGGGGCTGGCGCCGCAATCGCAGGAGTTGCTTGCGGACCCATGATGCCGCCTGCCTGCCTCATCATTTGCTGCGCCATTGCCATGCCAACCGCCATCTCCGCCGCCATTCCTCCTGGACCACCGTTGCCTTTTTCGAGTCCATGCGCCATTTGAAACTTGACGTAATCGTTCAGGTTGCCGACCGCAGCCATGCTGGATCGCTGGTCGATCGCCTGCTCCACTTCCTGCGGCACCGAGACATTTTCGACGATAAAACTGGTGATCTCCAGACCATACTTCGACGTAGTCTGAGGGTTGATGAGTGGCAGCAATGCCTGCCCAAGCTCGCCATAGCGGGCAGCAACGTCCAGCGCTGGAATCTTCGACGCGGCGAGCGCTGCGGAGAACACACTAACGATGCGCGAACGCATGGTATCGTTGAATTCGTCGAGACGAAAGTGATCGTCGGTCCCGGCGACTTCCTTGAGAAAGAGCTTCGGCTCGATAATTCTGAAGTCATAGATGCCGTAGGCGCGCAGCCGAACCACGCCGAAGTCCTGATCGCGCATCATTACCGGGTTCGCGGTGCCCCACTTGTTGCCGGTGAACAGGCGCGTGACGACGTAGTAAACATCGGCTTTAAACGGACTCTCGAGACCGTATTTCCATCCCTTCAAATCGCTCAGAACTGGGATGTTATCGGTGGTGAGCGCATATTTTCCGGGTCCGAAGGTATCGCCGAACTGGCCGAGATAGATGAATTGCGCGAGCTGCGACTCGCGTACGATCAATTGCGCACCGCGCTTGATCTCCTTGTCCTCGTCGGGAAACCGATAGCTCAAGGTGTCCCGCGAATCATCGGTCCACTCGATGATATCGATGAATTGCTTCTTGATGAAGTCGAGCATCGCCACGTCGCTTCCCCCTTTGCGGTATAGCGGGCTACTTCTTGGCCTCGGCCACTTTTTTCGCGTCGGCCTCAGCCTGCTTCAGCAGAGTTTCGAGCTGCGCGCGCGGTAGCGCCCCCGGGACCACCGAGCCATCGGCGAAGACCAGCGTGGGCGTTGCATTAATATGCAGCTTCTGGCCAAGCTCGGCGGTTTGCTCGATCGGCGTGGGACAGTCGCCTTTGTTGTCGGGAAGCTTGCCCGAGGCAAAAAATTCCTCCCACACCTTGGCCGTGTCCCCCGAGCACCAGATGACCGCCGATTTGCGCGCCGCATCCGGGTGCAGCTGATCGATAGGGAACAAGAACGTGTAAATCGTCACATCGTCGAGCGTCTTGATTTCGTTCTCTAACCGCTTGCAGAAGGGACAATCGGCATCGGAAAAAATCGCGAGCTTGCGCGACCCATTGCCGCGGACACGCTTGAACGAAAGCTCCAGCGGCAGCGTGTCCCAGGCGACAGCGTTGAGCTTGCGCATACGGACGTCGGTTAGATTCTGTTTGGTATTCGCGTCGTAGATCGAGCCCACCAGCACGTAGCTTACTTTGGCGTCGGTGTACACCAGGCGGTCGTCGAACTGTGCTTCATAGAGTCCGAAATACGGGGACTTGGACACGTTAGTAATCACCGCGCCGGGAAACTTGGTCTCGAGCAGCCTTTTGACGGCCACGGCTTCTTTGCTCGCTGCGTCGACTTTGGTTGTCTCGGGTTTTGCGGGGTCCGCCGCCAGGAGCGGCAGCGCCAACATCAGGCAGAAGCCGGCCAGTGGCAGGCGGGATAAGATTGATTTCATTGGAAGCTCCGATTATCGATCGTTGGCGGACAGTTTAGCGTAGCGCCGGGCGGGCCAGAACCTTCTTAAGGATGCCAAGCGCGTCCACTGTACGCATGCCGCGATTGCGCAGGCCCTTGATCCAAGGTGGCGAGACTCCAAAAAGGCGGGCAAGCCCGTCGGTGAGGGTCTGCATCGCGAGCACCGGTTCGGCACGCCGGCGCGCGTATCGTTCCAACAGAATGGGGGCGCCGGCGTCGGCCACTGGGCCGCGTGCGGCCAACACTGCCGCCAGCACCGCCGCGTCTCCGAAACCAAGATTCACGCCCTGACCCGCCAGCGGATGAACGCCGTGCGCAGCGTCGCCAACCAGCGCGAGACGATGCGTGATAACGGTCGGCAGCTTAAGCGCGAACAGCGGAAACGCTGTGGGCGGCGTGATCAATGTCAATGCGCCTAGCGCGTTACCACCCGCGGCAGCCATGCGGGAGGCGAGCACGATGGCATCGAGTGCACACAGCTCGCGAGCTAGCGGCACGGGCGCCGACCAGACGATCGAGATGCGGCGTCCCGGCAGCGGCAGCCACGCAAGCACGCCGCCGTCGGCGAGAAACCACTGAAAGGCGCGTCCACGATGCGGCAGCTCGGTGGCGAAGTTCGCGACCACCGCCGTTTGGCTGTACGGCTGCGGCTCCTGGGCAAGGCCGGCTTGTTGCCGCGTCCACGAGCGCACACCATCCGCACCGATGATGAGGCGGGCCGAGATCATGCGAGCGTCCGCCAATGCAAGCTGCGCGACATCAGAGCGCCACGAGAGCGTCGTTGGTTGGCACGGCGCTAAGACGTCGATACCGCTGGTCATGCGCAGGGTCGCGACAAGCGCAGCGTTAAGCTCCCGGTTTTCGACGATCCAGGCTAGCGCCCGCTCGCCAAGCTCATACGCGGAAAACGAAAGCGCTCCACCGGCATCTCCGCGGATATCCATGGCTTCGATAGCCGCGAGGCGTTCGCAAGGCAGGTGTTGCCACGCACCCAGCGAGTGCAAAAACTCCGCGCTGCCGGGACTGACCGCGTAGACGCGAGCGTCCCAGTCGTTATCCGTAGTCGCGTTGCGCACGGCGACCGGTGAACGATCGACGAGAGCGACAGCGAGACCGGTTCGCGCAAGCGCCGCCGCCAGCGCCAGACCCACCAGGCCGGCACCGATGATCAACACATCATAGTCGCTGCGCCCGGCATCCATCTATCCGCCAAGCACTTCGATGACATGGTGCTGATTCGTGTAAATGCAGATATCGCCGGCGATCGTCAACGCCTGCTTGACGATGTCGGCGGCGGGCAACTCGCTATGCTCGAGCAATGCCCGCGCGGCCGCTTGCGCGTAAGCACCGCCGGAACCAATGGCGACGATGCCATGCTCGGGCTCGAGCACGTCACCGGTGCCGGTGATCACCAGCGATGATGTTGCGTCGGCGACCGCTAGCATCGCTTCGAGCCGTCTTAGCACGCGGTCGGAGCGCCAATCCTTGGCCAACTCCACCGCCGCACGCTGCAACTGCCCCTGATGTTTATCGAGCTTTGCCTCGAAGCGCTCGAACAGCGTGAACGCGTCGGCGGTGGCGCCGGCAAACCCAGCCAAGACACGATCGTTGTAAAGACGGCGCACCTTGCGCGCCGTCGCCTTGATCACCACATTGCCAAGGGTGACTTGTCCGTCGCCGCCAAGGGCGACATTGGCGCCGCGACGAACGGAAAGAATCG
>Ga0066710_100006456_pt1 | contig 10955 bp, 8 predicted proteins | sample GraSoiAngelo_159_FD_79666 | JGI IMG/M metagenome (GOLD analysis project Ga0066710, IMG submission 79666) | Grasslands soil microbial communities from the Angelo Coastal Reserve, California, USA - 14_1009_16_40cm | ecosystem: Environmental > Terrestrial > Soil > Grasslands | place: USA...
CGAGGCGCTCAAACGGGAGCCCGGTCGAGACATCATGATCTTCGGCAGCGGCTCCATCGCTTCGCAGCTCACGGAGCACGGTCTGATCGACGAATATCAGTTCATCGCCGGCCCGCTCCTCCTCGGATGCGGCCGCTCGTTGCTGAGCGGCGTCCCGAAAACCGTCAAGCTGAATCTGCTGGAGGCCAAGCCCTATCCGTCGGGCAACGTCATGCTCCGTTACGCGCGCGCAAAATAGGGGGCTGACCTCCGCAAGCAGACGTCATTGTATCGTGCGGCGAAGGGCGCTCTTCGCCTCGAGCGACTGAATCCTCGCGGTCAGCTCGGCGATGGCCTTCTGCTGCGCGGCGACCGTCCGCTGCTGCTCCTGGACGACGCGCGTCAGCACGGCGACGATGTCCATCGGGCTCAGCGATGTGCGATCCCTGGTGGCGACGAGGTCCGGCACGTCCTGCGCGATGAACCCCACGTGCTGCTCCGTGGGATCGACCTTGAAGGCATACCGTACCGGCGCGAGTTGATTGAGGGCGGCTTCCGCTTCCGTGACGGTCAGCTCGCGGATGTCCTGTTTCAGCTCGCGGCTCGAGGCGTTCGTCCACACGCCGCCGGCGGTCACATGGGCGCCGCTCGCCATCTCCAGCGGGTTCGCCGGCGCGGCTGTCCCGATGCCGACGTTGCCCGCCTGCGTGATGCGCATCCGTTCGTTGGTCGTGTCGCTCGCCGCACGGAACACCAGCGCATTCTCCTGGACCGTTTCGACGCCGACAAAGTACCCCGAGCCTCCAATCTGATCGAGGAACCTGATCCCCTCGGCCTGCGCGCCGCCAGCGTTTCGCTCGATCCGCAATACCGGCGCATCGCCTTTGATGTGGACTCTCGACGCCGGCGAGGCCGTGCCGATGCCGATGTTGCCGCCTTGCGAGATGTCGAGGCTGCTCGTCGGGGCGCCGGGACGAATCCGGAACGGCAGACGCGAGCCGCCCGTGACGTCCCGGACGAAGAAATTCGCCTCGTTGCCGGCGATGTCCCACGTCTGCGGGTTGAAGCCGCCGGCGTTGTTCTGCTCGAGCCGCGCCGCCGGCGTGTCGGTCGTGGCGATGTGCAGGTCGAGGACAGGGGTCGCGGTGCGAAAGCCGATGCGCCCGCCGCTGTCGACGAACAACGCGTTGGTCGGCGCGCCTGCCCTCAGCGTGAAGGGGACCCTGGCGCCCGTGATGTCCTCGATCGAAAACTTGCTGGCCCCGCCGCTCGCGGAATCGTTCGCGGTAATCTGCCAGTCGTTGGCGGGGAAGCCCGACGCCGTGCTCGTGTCGTCGAACTTGATCCGGGTGTTGTTCTCTTTCATCCGGATCGTGTCGAAGCCGAAGCTCTCGTTGTTCACGCAATCCAGGCCGACGCAGAGGCTCCCCTGGACGATCAGGTCGTCTGGAATCACTTGATCCAGACTCCGGATCGATCGGCCGCCGGCGGACCAATCCGCCGGTCTGTACGACGCTGGAGCCACATCTCGCGCGCCTCCCTTCGGTGCGGCGCGCGGTTCCGTGAGGTTCGACGGGACGATCGCTCCGTTCACGATCTGAAACGTCCCTGACTGGACCAGCGTCGCGCGCGTGGAAGCGGCACGATGCGCCGCCTCGATGTTGGGGTCGCCGTCCCCGCGGGCCGCCCGCGCCGCCGCGCGCAGCTTCGGATCCAACGTCGATGGACGGCCGAGCACGACTTCCCAGGTGTACGTCCCATCCAGGGCCTTCTTGTTCCGCTGGCCGAACGGATTGAACGCGATGCGCCCGCCGGTCTCGAACTCCTGGCGGACCACGAGACCGTCCGGCGTGCTGACCGTCAGGACTCCGCGCTCGAACGGCACCAGAGCATCGAGGGTCAGACCGGCGGGACCGGTCTTGACCGCGACGATGTCGGCCGCGCCGGCCGGAAGCCCGATGCCGATCGCGATGCACAGGAACCGCGCTGCTCTCAGGGCTCCCCCCTTATGACTCATAACGGAGCCTCCTCTGTAAGGTTGCCTTCCCCGCCTCTTGTGACTCGGTCGGCGCGCGGGTCACGGTCGCGCCGCGATTGAAAACGCGATGTCGAGCGTGTCCTTCACCGCGACGACGCCGCCGACCGAAATCGGCTTGATGCCGAAGGCGGTCTGTTTGATCGCGAAGCGGCCGCTGGCGATCAACTGGCCGTTGGCGACTTCCACGTGGACAGGCGCCGTGACCGGCTGTGTGACGTCTCGAATCGTGAGGCGACCGGCCACGACCAGGTCGAGGGCGGCGCCGGTGCGGCGCTTCGTGGTGATGCCGGTGCTCTCGAACGTGATGCGGCGATGCCGCGCGACGTCGAGAACCTTATCGCTCTGCATCGCCTGCTGCACCTTCGGTCGATCGTCAGGGGGCTCGTCGGCGCCCGAAATCTCGAGCGCTGATGCGGCGATGACCAGCCGGACATGCGACCGGGACGGATCGTCGGGATCGAGGTCGACGGTGCCGCTCTCGATGGGACCGCTCACTTCGTGCGTGTGGCCGGCGATGAAACTGAGGGCCCCGGCCTTTCCGACCGCAATCGTCACCCGGCTCTTCGCCGGGTCAACGTGATAGGCCACGGGCATCGCGTTCACCCGCGACAGCGCCACGAGCGCGATGAACGCGAGCGCCGCGCCCGAGATCAGGCCCGCCGAGTAGCTCTGCGATTGCATCATTGGTTCGTTCTCTCTATCGGTTCGCGGCAAAGATTCATCCTCCGATTCCCGGTATTGCTTTACGCCGCCGTTCCGGTGCCTTTCGCGATGCGTAATGCTGTTTTCGAGGCGCGAAATCCATTCACGGTCCGCCGCGAACGCGACACGGTCAAGCTCGACCATCCGGTACTTCAGATCGCGTGGAAATGGCGCGAACGTCCGGCTTCGCCCGTGATCGCCGCCCTCGCGTCGTCAGCCGGCCGGGAGCGATCGCGCGGACTTCAGCTTGCAGGCGCACCGGACGCTCGTCGCTCGCGAAATCTGGGGTCATCGCTGCCGCAGTCGCGCGGCGACAGCACTCGCGATCACATGCGCAGCATACGCGTTCGGGTGTCGGTCCCACGCGAGGCGCCAGCTTGCGTCAACCGTCACCAGAAGAAACGGCAAGCCATCGTCAACGATCCTTCGCCGAAGTGTTTGCTCCCCATCATCCTCAGGCCCGAACTGCGGCACGAGGACGAGCGGGATGGCCCCGCGGGCGCGCGCGAGCGTGACGGTCGCGCGGAGCACGTCCCGCGTCACGTTGATTCCCTCCTCGACGGTCTTGTCCGTGCGGTATGGCACGAGGAGACCTGCAAGCGACGCGAGACGCGAGGATGGCTGGGCGGGCAGCCACACCAGTCCCGGACCGAGATGCGGCCGGTCGTCATCGAGATTGCGGCCGAAGAGTGCCGTCATGAACAACGACACGACCGCGACCGGCCGGCGGAAACGGGGCAGCTCCTTCTCGAGCCTCAGGTACGCCTGATCGTTGCTGTAGCCATGGACGGCCAGGTTCGCGCTTTGAATCCCCAGCAGTGCGCCGACCTGCGCCGGCACCGTTTCGTCCCAGCGAAGCCCTTCCCCGAACATGACCGATTCGCCGATGAACACGACCGCGGGCCGCTCGGGATCCACGGCGTCCTCGACACGACGGACGCGGTACCCGGCTGGATCGATTGCGTAGTCGATGGCGCGTCCGCCGACAAGTCTGTGGCCGGTGCGCGCCGGCTCCAACACCCAGCCGAGTCGCGGGTCGGGTCGACGCCGCGGTTCTTCGTCAGCCGACAGCCACTCGGTCGGCCGAAGGTGGACGCGCCGGAGTACGAATTCGCTCGTGGCGAGCGCCAGAACGGCAGCGAGCGGAACGGACAGCGCGGTTCGCGGCGCGCGCGCGACAACGCGTGCGAGACGCCGTCGCACGGCGACCGCAAGCGACAGGCCGGCGACCGCGAAGACCACGCGCACGACGGTTTCGATCGGCACGTACCAGCGGCGTGGCAGAAAGAACGAGGGCAGGAAATGTCTATCGAGCCAGTGCTGGTTGGCGGCGAGGGCCGCGGCGACGAGCGCGACGCCAACGGTCGCGATCGCTACCTCGGCCATGAGGCGCGTCGTCGAGTACTCGGGGCGCGGCGCGTTGTTCGCACTGAGCACGGCGGGGTTCACAATATCGACGCTATCCTAGTCGGCCGGGGGTCGTCATGCCTTCAGTGACGAAGGGCGCGCCGCTGGACCGCATCATGCGGCCGGTGCATCGGTGGGTATGGGGCGACGTCGATCGTCGTCTCCGCAAGCTGCTCACGTTCGCCGACGTGGAAACCGACGGCGGACGCGACATCCTGCGCGCCGCCGAAGTGACGCCCGACCCCTTGTTGCGGCGGCTCTATCTGGAACACGCGATCGACGAGCTGCGCCACGGCGAACTGTTCCGGGAGCGCGGCGCCGCTCTCGTTCGTGCGCGGCGGACCTGGCGTAAGGTCCTCTTCGCCGGCAACCCTCTGCCGGGGGGGCACGGCCTCGACGACCTCAGCATCGAGGGACAGCCCGACTATCGCCTCCTCGCGTTCCTGCACGTCGCCGAAAAAGCCGCCGCCGGCCGGTTCACGATCTATCGCGAACTGGTCGACGACGATCCCGAGACGCGCGCGATCTTCGAGCAGATCCTGCGCGACGAAGTGTTTCACATGAATTACACGTACACGCAGCTCACTCGCGTGTCGCCGCAGGGATATCGGCGGCACGTCTGGCACGCCCGCGCGAAGCGGTTGTGGAATCGATACCTCCGCATCGCCGCGGCGATGGCCGGCCTGTTTGGCGGCGTCGCGCTGACCGCGATGTATTTCGTGTTGCTCCCGCCGTTCGTGTGGTTTGCCAGACGCGCCGAGCGGCGGGAGCCGACTGGATGGACCTCCATCTCGCGCAACGGCAACCAGTCGCCCCGGAGCCAGTACTGACATGAAGATCCTCGGCATCTCGGCGCATTATCACGATTCGGCCGCCGCGCTCGTCGTCGACGGCGTGCCGGTCGCCGCGGTTCAGGAAGAGCGGCTCTCGCGCCGGAAGAACGACGCGACGTTTCCGATCAGCGCGATCGAGTGGTGCCTCGATCGAGCCGGCGTCGATCCCTCGGATCTGGACGCGGTCGTCTTCTACGAGCGCAGCATGCTGAAGTTCGATCGGATCCTCACGTGCGCGCTGCGGGCCTTCCCTCACTCGTGGCGCTCGTTTCCGAACGCCATCAAGAATTCGCTCGGTGAGAAGGTGTGGGTCCGCGGCATCATCACATCCCACCTGGGCGCGCCGCGGCGCAAGATCTTCTTTACCGATCATCACGCGTCGCATGCCGCAGCCGCGTTGTTCAGCGCGCCGACCCGCCGCGCGGCGATCCTGACGGCTGACGGCGTGGGGGAATGGGCGACGCTCACGGTCGGTCGCGGCGAGCGTCGTCCGGACGGGGCCGCGGAGATGACGCTGCAGCGCGAGATCCGATTCCCGCACTCGCTTGGCATGCTGTATTCGACGTTTACGGCCTATCTCGGATTCGCGATCAACGAGGACGAGTACAAGGTCATGGGGCTCGCCGCCTACGGGCGCCCCACCATGATCGAGCAGGTTCGCACATTGATCCGGTCGACGCCGGACGGCGCGTTCGTCCTCGCGCCCGAATACTTCGAATTCCAGACGACCGCGAGTCGATCATATTCGTCGAAGTTCGTCGACCTGTTCGGTCCGCCGCGCAACCCGTACGACGACATCGATCTGGACTCGCCGGAAGGCCGGCGGTTCGCGGATTGTGCCGCCAGCGTGCAGCGCGTGCTCGAGGACGTGCTCGTCGACATCGCGCGACAGCTCCGTCGAGAGACGAGTCTGCCGGACCTCTGTTTTGGAGGCGGCGTGGCGCTCAACGGCCTCGCCAACGCGCGAATCCTCGCCGAGTCGGGATTCGAGCGCGTGTTCGTTCCGCCGGCACCCGGCGATGCCGGCTGCGCGCTCGGTGCTGCCCTCTACGCCGACCGGATCTACTTCGGCAATCCCGATCGTGACGTGCCGGATCATCCGTTCTGGGGTCCGTCCGTCGATGCGCAAGAGCTCGCGCGGGCGAGCCGCGAGGACAGCCACCCTGTCGAGGAGCTCGACGATGTTCCGCTGATGGAGGCGGTCGCCGACGAGCTCGCCGCCGGCCGGATCGTGGGCTGGATGGAGGGCGCGTGCGAGTTCGGTCCGCGCGCGCTGGGTCACCGCAGCATCCTCGCGGCGCCGCATTCGCGCGAGATACGCGACCGGATCAATCGCGACATCAAGCGCCGCGAAGAATTCCGGCCGTTCGCCCCGGTCGTGCCCGCCGAGGCGGCGGATCGCTTCTTCGATCTGCCGCCAGGCGGTCATCGCCTCGGTCGCTTCATGTCCGGCGTCTTTCCGGTGCGGCCCGAGTGGCGCGGGCGGCTCGCCGGAGTCACCCACGTGGACGGCTCGGCACGCGTTCAGGTCCTCGAACGCGACATGGCGCCGCGGCTCCACGCGCTGCTCGAAGCGTACGGCCGTCGCACCGGAATCCCCGTGCTGTTGAACACGTCGTTCAACGTGGCGGGAGAGCCCATCGTCACGCGGGCGCTGGAGGGCTACTCGACGTTCCGGCGGTGCGGGATCGATCTGCTGGTGGCAGGCCCCACGGTGGTGATGAAGCGGGGCGCATCGCCGGACAGATCGTTGAAGGAGGGGGTCGCATGGTCGTCAGAAGGCGTGGCGCGTTCCGGCGCCGTTTGATCATGCTCGGGTCCGCAGGTGGATCGATTGCGGATCTCGCGCGCGGGTTGTGGCGGCGCGACTCGGGCAAGCGGTGGCTCGTCCCGCTGGCGGTGTTTCTCTGCGTGTTCGGGCTGGTGCTGATTCTGGCTGCGTCCGTCGAAGCGCTGGCACCGTTCATCTACGCGATCTTTTGAGACGTGGACGGTTTCCGGGAGCTGCTCGCCTGTCCGGCGTGCGCCGGCGCCCTCTCGGGGGAGTGGTGGTGCGGCGCCTGCGGCGCGCGGTTCGATGCGCCGGACGGCATTCCCAACCTGCGACTGGCCGGCGACGCACGAACGGAGGCCGTGCGGCGCTTCTACGAGCGCGCGCCCTTCCCCGGCTATCCGCCGCACGACAGCCTGCACGCGCTCAGGACACGCGCTGAACGCAGCGTGTTCGCGCGGTTGCTCGATCGCGCCATTGCCGGCGACGCGCGAATCGTCGAGATCGGCTGCGGGACGGGCCAGATGTGCCTGTATCTGGCGGGCGCGGATCGCGTCGTCATCGGCGCCGATCTCGCACGCGCCTCGCTCCGGCTCGGCGCCGCGGCGGCGCGCCGCTACCGCGTCGAGAGCGTGCGCTTCGTCGAGACGGATCTCCAGCGGCCAGGCCTGAGGGCGGCATCGTTCGACGTGGTCTACTCGTCCGGCGTGCTGCACCACACACCGCACCCGCGCGAGTCGTTCGCGCGCCTGGCGCGGCTCGCCAGGCCCGGCGGCGTCATCGTCGTGGGGGTGTACAACGCGTTCGCGCGAATCCCGTCGCGACTTCGGCGCGCCGCCGCGCGGCTGTCGCGATTCCGAATCGTGCCGTTCGATCCGGTGCTGCGCGATCGGCAGCACGAACCGGAACGACGCGAGGCCTGGGTCCGCGATCAGTATCAACATCCGGAGGAACACCGGCACACCATTGCCGAGGTGCAGCGGTGGTTCGCGCAGAATCGCGTGGAGTACATGAGGACTTTTCCGAGCGCCGTCCTCGGCGAAGAGGAGCCCGAACAGTTCTTCACCGCGGCCGACGATTGGCGGATCGAGAACTGGTTCGCACAACTGGGTTGGATGTGGACACTCGGCCGCGAAGGAGGTCTGTTCTTCACCATCGGTCGCCGCCGGTGAACACGACCTCGATCGCTAGGCAGTGGGCGCGTTGTCTGTAATTCGCTCGGACCGGGGATCGTAATACAGGCGCTTCCCCTGCCAGTACGACTGCGCGGCCATGATGCACGCGACCGAGTGAAGAAATCCGTTGTCCACGGTCGCGTTGGTCCGCGTGTTCCGGTTGCGCAGGCACTCGAACCAGTTCGACATGTGGGACAGATCTTCGTCTCCAATATTGATCGGGCCCGGCTTGTCGTCGCCCGGGAGCGTCACCCAGCGTTCCGCGCGCTGGATAGTCGGATTGTCCTCGTGGTTCCCTTTTTCTTCCACGACTCTCCAGCGCGGGCTGCCCTCTCCGCCGATGTTGATCAGCGTCGCCTTCTTTCCCATGATCCGCGAGAAGCTGTCCGAGTCGTTGCCGAAGCTCGTGGAGTAGCTCGCCAGGAAGGAGGGATACTCGACGAGCGCCTGGAACGTGTCGGGATTCTGGCGGCCGTCGTGCCACGCGAACACTCCGCCGTGCGCCACGATCGACCGCGGCGGCTGGTCGTTCGTGAAGAAGTGCACGAGATCGATGCCGTGGCTCATCCACTGGTCGGGAATGCCGCTCGAGAACTCCCGATAGAGACGGAACTCGAAGTACAGCTGCGGATCGAACGGACGGTCCGGCTTCGTCAGCAGCCACTTCTTCCAGTCCGTGTCCTGTTCGCGGATGCGCTTCACTTCCGGCCTCCCGCGCCAGCGCGGGCCGTTGAAGTTCCACACGATTTCGTACTTGCTCACGTCGCCGAGCGCGCCGCTCCGCAGGACCTCACGCGCGGCGAGCTGGTACGGTTCGCTCCGGTGCTGCGTTCCGACCTGGACGACGAGGTTCCGCTGCTTGACGGCGTCGCGCGCCGCTCTGACTTCCTCGAGGACGTTCCCCATCGGCTTCTCGCAGTAGGCGTGCTTCCCCGCTTCCACCGTCGCCTTCAGCAGCGGCGAGTGCGAGTGCTCCGGCGTCGCGATCAGCACGGCGTCGACGTCCTTGAAGGCCAGCAGCTCGTCGGCGTATTGAAACGCGCGCGGCGCGCGGCCGTAGTAGCGCTCGGCGTTGGCCGCGGCGCGTTCGCGATTGTTCTTCCAGAGATCGCAGACCGCGACCGTCTCCACGTTGTACCTGGCCTTCAGCTGGGAGGCCATCATGTGCAGCTGGTTGCCGCGGTTGCCGATGCCGATGTGGCCGAGCGCGATCCGATCGTTCGCGCCCAGAATGCGGTCGTAGGAGAGCGCGCTCGAGGCCAACGCCGACCCCGCCACAACTCCTGCTGCCTGCAGAAACGATCGCCGGTCGACTTTCTTTTCATCGGAATTCTGCATGGTCGTCTTCCTTCTTCTTCTTCGATCCGCGCGGATCATACACCTCGCTCGCTGCAGCAGAGCTGGGATAACGGTCGAGCTCGGCTCGTATGTTGGAGTCAAAATCCTTGACTTTGAAAACAGCTGTAGGTAATACGCAGAACCAGAGTTGCGTCGGCATCGAACGTCGTTCCCGCAAGACAATCCTCGGGAGGCGATCCATGAACAAGTCGCGGGTGGGGGCAGCGCTGTTGTTGTCGATGCTGGCGGGGGCCGTCTCGCTCGGGGCGCAGACGCACTTCGCCAGCTTTACCGGCATCATCAGCGGCAACGGGAATCCGATTGCGAATGTCGAGGTGGTCGCCACAAATGTCGCGACCCAGGTGACCTATACCGCTCGCAGCAACGATCAGGGCCTTTACACCATCTCGGCGCTGCCCAACGGCACGTATAAGGTTCGCGCGCAGGCGCAAGGCTTTCAAATCAACGAAACGAATCCGATCACGCTCGAAGTGGGCCAGACCGCGCGCGTCGATATCACGATGCAGCCCGGCTTCGAACAGACCGTCGAAGTTTCCGGCGTCTCACCGATCCTGCAGACTCAGAACGCGGTCGTCGGAGAAGTGGTTTCGGAAACGACCATCAGAGGCCTGCCTCTCAACGGTCGCAACTTCTCGCAGCTCTCCCTGTTGATGCCCGGCGTGTCGACGCCGGACCCGAACAGCTTCACCGAACCGAAGAATTTCGGCTCGGGACGGCCGTACGTGAACGGGCAACGCGAACAGGAGAACAACTACATGCTCGACGGTGTTGATATGAACGAGCCGATCGACAACCTGTTGCCGTATCAGCCGAGTCCTGACGCGCTCGCGGAGGTCCGCATCGAGACGAACAACTACTCCGCCGAGTTCGGCAACGTCGCCGGCGCGCTCATCGGCAGCGTCATCAAGTCGGGCACGAACGATTACCACGGAAGCGGCTTCGAGTACTGGCGCGACAGCAGCATGGCGGCGAACACATGGGAGAACAGTCGCGTGACGCCGGCTGCCCAGAAAGCGAAACTGTCACAGCACATCTTCGGCGGCACGGTCGGCGGGCCGATCGTGAGAAATAAGATCTTCTTCTTTGGCGATTACCAGGGCTTCATCCGGAACCGTCCGGGCGAGCTGGTCAGGAGCGTCGCGCCCGAGTCGTGGCGGCGTGGGGACTTTTCGGGCGTTCCCGTAACGATCCGCGACCCGCAGACGGGGCAGCCGTTCGCCGGCAACCTCATCCCCCTCGGCCGGTTCAGTCCGATCGCACGGGCCATCCTCGCGAACCAGACGCTGTACCCGCTGCCCAACCGGTCCGGCGACAACAACAACCTGGTCGCGCCTTCGTCGGACAAGCAGAGGGTCCACCAAGGCGATTTCAAAGTCGACGCAAACACGTCGGACCACGATCGGTTCTTCGGGCGCGTGTCGTACCAGCATTACAAGTCGGAACCCGAGCGCGCGCCGCTTCAGAGCAACCTGATTGCGACGAACGATTCGCCGTTTCTCGGCCTCGCCTTCAACTGGAACCGTACGCTCTCGGCGACAGGCATCAACGAGCTGCTCGTGGGCTTCACGCACGTGAAGTTCCAGACGCTTCCCACGGACTGGGCCGGCATCGGCAAGGCCAACGCGACCGTCGGCATCCCCGGCGACCAGACGATCGCGGGCTTGAGCGCGTTCAATATCGGCGACTTCGGC
>Ga0066710_100006457_pt1 | contig 10954 bp, 10 predicted proteins | sample GraSoiAngelo_159_FD_79666 | JGI IMG/M metagenome (GOLD analysis project Ga0066710, IMG submission 79666) | Grasslands soil microbial communities from the Angelo Coastal Reserve, California, USA - 14_1009_16_40cm | ecosystem: Environmental > Terrestrial > Soil > Grasslands | place: USA...
GTAGAGATCCTCGCCTCGTTCGCCTCATAGGAATGCGTGCCCTCGTCGTCGGCCTCGGAGTGCAGGGCGCCAAACGCCGGCGAGTGGCGGGCGTCGACGTGGTCGCCACGGTCGATCCGGCCCGCGCCGAGGCCGACTACCGCGCGGTCGAAGACGTGCCGGACGGCAGCTACGACGCTGCGTTGGTGTGTGTGCCCGACTCCGCAAAGCTGGCGATCCTCGCGCATTTCGCAGCGCGCGGAAAACACGCGCTGGTCGAGAAGCCGCTGCTCGCGAAGGACGAGAAGGACCTGCTGCGGCTCGAGGAGCTGGCCCGCGAGCACGATGCCGTCGTCTACACCGCCTACAACCACCGGTTCGAGCCGCACTTCGTCCGGATGCGCGAGACGATCGCCGCGGGCCGGCTCGGCGCGCTCTATCTGGCGCGCTTCTTCTACGGCAACGGGACGGCGCGCGAGGTGCGCGGATCGCCGTGGCGCGATCGCGAAGGCGGCGTGCTGACCGACCTGGGCTCGCACCTGATCGACACCGCGCTCGATTGGTTCGGCGCGCCCGCGCAGCCGTTTCGCATCGAGACCGCGCATCGGTTCGAGAATCGCGCGTTCGACTACGTGCGGTTCGCTGCGGCTGGACGACCGGCCCTCGAAATGGAGGCTACGCTCGTCTCCTGGCGCAACCATCTCTCGATCGACGTCTACGGCGAGCTCGGCAGTGCCCACGTCGAATCGCTGTGCAAATGGGGTCCCGCGACGTTCCGGGTGCGCACGCGCGTGCTGCCGAGCGGGCGCCCGCCCGAAGAGGCGCTGACGCTCGTGCAGGAAGATCCGACCTGGGAGCTCGAATACGCGCATTTCCAGCGGTTGTGCCGCGAACGAGCCGTGACCGATCTCGCGAAGGACGTCTGGATCCATCGCAGCCTCGGACGGCTGTGCGCCGAAGCGCTGGAGCGGTTCCCGGAATGAGCGGGAAGATCGGCTATGCCGGGATGACACATCTCGGGATCGTCTCGGCGCTCGCGGCCACCGAGCGCGGCTTCGCGGTGCTGGGCTACGACCCGGACGCGGCGCGGATCGCGGCGCTCTCCGCCGGAGCGCTGCCGGTGGTGGAGCCCGATCTTCCCGAGCTGTTCGCACGCCGGCGCGACCGGATCCAGTTCAGCGCCGATCCGGACTCGCTCGCGGGATGCGACGTCGTGATCGTCGCGGCCGATGTGCCCACCGACGACGGCGGCGGCAGCGACCTCTCGAACATCGAGCAGCTGCTCGCGACCTGCGCCGCGCGCGCGCACCCCGAGGCGACGTTGGTCGTGCTGAGTCAGGTCCCGCCGGGCTTCACGCGCGCGCACGGGAGCAAATCGCGCCCACTCCATTACCAGGTCGAGACGCTGATCTTCGGCCGGGCGGTGGAGCGGGCGCTGCAACCGGAGCGCATCATCGTCGGATGCGAAGACCCGGCGCAGCCGCTGCCGTCGGCCTACGCGGAGCTGCTCGCGAGCTTCGGCTGCCCGGTGCTGCCGATGCGCTACGAGAGCGCGGAGCTCGCGAAGATCTCGATCAACCTGATGCTGGTCGCTTCGATCACCGCCGCCAATACCCTCGCCGAGCTGTGCGAGGCGATCGGCGCGGATTGGTCGGAGATCGCGGGCGCGCTGCGGCTCGATCGACGGATCGGCGCACACGCCTATCTCGCGCCCGGCCTCGGACTTTCGGGCGGCAACCTGGAGCGGGACCTCGCGACGATCCGGCGGCTCGCAGCCGAGACCGGCTGTGACGCGCGATGGGTCGATGCGCAGGCGCAGAACAGCCAGCGCCGCCGCGACTGGGCGCTGCGCGTGCTCCATGACGAGGTGCTCGGGCGCACGGCCGATCCGCGCGTGGCGGTGCTAGGCCTCGCCTACAAGGCCGACACCGCGTCCACCAAGAACTCGCCGGCGCTCGCGCTGATCGAGAACCTCGCGACCGCGTCGGTTCGCGTCTTCGATCCGGTGGTGCCCGCGAGCGCGGCCGCGCATGATTGGGTCGTGCCGTGTGAGTCGGCGCTCGCGTGCTGCGAGGGGGCCGACGCAATCGTCGTGATGACGCCGTGGCGCGCGTTCTCGGCGCTCTCACCGGCGGAGCTCGCCGCGCGCGTGCGTCGGCGCACGGCGATCGATCCGCTCGGAGCCCTGCCGGCGGGGCCGTTCGCGGACGCCGGCTTCGACTACTTCACGCTCGGTGCGCCGCCGCGTCGCGCCCGGCCGCGCTGAGGAGGCCCCGCTTGCTCCACCATCACCGCGCGCATCCCACGCTGCCTTCGCGTACCGTGCTGCTGGGCGCCAACGGATTCGTCGCAGCGGCGATCCGCCGGCGGCTCGCGCAGCGAGGCGCCGAGGTGCTCGTGCGTTCCGCCCGAGAGCACGATCTGCTCCGCCCCGGCGCCGCCGAGGATCTCGCCACTGCGCTGCGAGCCGACGACGCGCTGGTCGTCGTCGCGGCGGAGGCACCTTGCCGCAGTCCGGAGCAGCTCGTCCGCAACGTGCGGCTGGTCGAAGCGGTGTGCGCGGCGCTCGTGAAGCAGCCGGTCGATCACGTCGTGTACATCAGCTCGGACGCGGTCTACGCAGACGGAGCGGGCCCGATCACGGAGGCGACCTGCCCAACCGCTCCCGACTTGCATGGCGCGATGCACCGCGCGCGCGAGGTGATGCTCGGCGCGCGCGCGGGCGCGGCGCTCGCGATCCTGCGCCTGAGCCTGCTCTACGGCGCCGCCGACCCGCACAACGGATACGGCCCGAACCGCTTCCGGCGCACCGCGGCCGAGAGCGGCCGGATCCAGCTGTTCGGGGAGGGCGAGGAGAAGCGCGATCACGTGTGGATCGACGACCTCGCCGAGATTGCGGTGCGCGTGCTCGAGCGCCGGAGCGCGGGGATCCTGAACGTGGCGACCGGCACCTCGTCTTCGTTCCGCGAGGTCGCCGAGCGGGTCGCAGCGCTGTTCGACTCTGTCGTCGAGATCACCGGCCAGCCGCGCAAGACCCCGATCACGCACCGGCACTTCGACGCGATCGCGGTGCGCAAGGCGTTTCCCGACTTCCGCTTCACGCCGCTGGCCGATGGGCTCGAGCGCGTCCACCGGGAGATCACGCACGGCTGATGGCCCTGCTCGACCTGATGCGCCGCTTGCCGCGCACGGAACGCAATCTCGCAGCGCGGCACGGCGCTCAGACGCCGGAGAACGTCGCGCTGGCCCGTCGCTTCGGCCGCGAGTACTTCGATGGCTCGCGCGATACCGGGTATGGCGGCTACACGTACGACGGCCGCTGGATCCCCGTCGCCGACGACATCGTGCGCCACTTCGCGCTCGGACCCGGCGCGCGAATCCTCGACGTCGGCTGCGCAAAGGGCTTCCTGGTCAAGGATCTTCGCACGCGCCAGCCGGGTCTCCTGGCCTACGGGCTCGACCTCTCGGATTATGCGATTCGGCATGCCGAACCGGAGGCCGCGGCCTATCTCGTGCGCGGGACCTGCGAAGCGCTGCCGTTCCGCGACGGCAGCTTCGCCGCGGTGATCGCGAAGGACGTGATCCACAACCAGTCGCGCGCCGGCTGCGTGCGCGCGCTGCGCGAGATCGAGCGGGTCGCGCCGGGTCGCGGCTTCGTGCAAGTCGACGCGTATCGAGACGAGGCCGAGCGCGAGATCGTCCTGCGCTGGGTGTTGACGGCGCGCACGATCTGCGATCCCGACGGCTGGCGCGAGATCTTCGCCGAGGCGGGCTATCGCGGCGCCTACGACTGGACGATCATCGCGTGACCCGGCGGGTCGCTAGGCGCGCAGCGTATAGCCGGTGTCCCAGTCCTTCAGCACGTCGAGGTACTTGCGCCCCCACTCCACCATCTCCCGCAGGCCCGTGTCGAGGTCGATGCGCGGCTCCCAGCCGACGTCCTTCTGGATCGCGCTGCTGTCGAGCCAGTACTGGGCGTCCTGACCGAGGCGGTCGTCGGTGATCTCGCACAGCTCCTCGAGCGTGAGATCCATCGCGGCCGCCGCCCGCGCGACGAGATCGCGGATCGCGATCGGTGCCGGCGGGCCCGCGTTGTAGACGCGGCCGAGCGGGGCACGCGTTGCGACGCGGTGGATCGCTTCGCCGAGGTCGCGCGCGTGGATGTACGACTTGCGCGCGCGTCCCCCGCCGTGCAGGGGGAGCTTGCGTCCGGTCAGCCCGCAGACCACCGCCTTCGGGATCACCCGATGCAGCAGCTGACCCGGGGCGTACGCGTTCGACGGCCGGATGATGTTCATCGGAAAACCGAGGACCTTCGAGATCGAGAGCAGATGCATGTCGCCAGCCGCCTTCGAGGCGGCGTAGGGGCTCGTCGGCTGGATCGGCGTGTCCTCGGTCGCGGCGAAGTCGACCGAGCCGTACAGCTCCGAGGTGCCGATCTGGATCCAGCGCTCGAGATAGTCGCGCTCCGCGACCTCCTCGGTCATCTTCGCGAGCGCCACCGCGTTGGTCTCGAAGAAGCGCCAGCTCTTCTTCCAGGAAACAGCGCCCTCTCCCTGAGCGGCGAAGTTCACGATCACTTGCGGGCGCTCGGCATCGAATAGCTCGAGCAGCCGATCGAGCTCGTAGGTGACGTGGATCGCGTGATAGCTGTAGCGGGGATCCCCCTCGCCCACGTTCAGAGAGAAGGCCTCGGGCCGCTCGGGATTGCGCCCGACGGAGACGACCCGCTCCGGCTCGGCGTTCTCGAGCAGATAGGCGGCCGTCTGGATCCCGAATACTCCGCCGCCGCCGAGAATCGCGTATCGCATGCGGCCCCCCTCCTCTATGCGTGCTGTGCGTCTCTTGTGTGCGTTCGCGGCGCCGTGTGGACACCGCCGGCGGAATGTAGAAGAGTAACGCGCGAGCTGCGCCCGTGATCGCACTTCATCCCGATCTCCGACGAAATCTGTTCCGCGAGCTGTTGCGGATCCGCAGCGTCGAGGAGCGGATCCAGGCGCTCTACCCCGAGCAGGAGATGCGCTGCCCGACCCACTTCAGCATCGGGCAGGAGGCGATCGCGGTCGGCGTGTGCGCTCATCTCGAACACGGCGACTACGCTACCAGTGCCCATCGATCGCACGCACACTACCTCGCCAAGGGCGGCAATCTGCGCGCGATGCTGGCGGAGCTCTATGGCAAGCAAACCGGCTGCGCACGCGGCAAGGGTGGCTCGATGCACCTCGTGGACGAGAGCGTCGGGTTCCTGGGCTGCGTGCCGATCGTCGGCAGCGCGATTCCGATCGGCGTGGGGGCCGCGTTCGGGGCGCGGCTCCAGGGGCGCGAGCCGATCACGGCGATCTTCTTCGGAGACGCCGCCGTCGAGTCGGGCGTCTGCCTCGAGGCGCTGAACTTCGCCGCGGTGCAGAAGCTGCCGATCGCATTCGTGTGCGAGAACAACCTCTACTCGGTAATGACTCCGCTCGCCGACCGCCAGCCCAGCGGCCGCGCGATCGCCGACCTTGCGCGGGGTATCGGGCTCACAGCGGCGCAAGCGGATGGCCAGGAGGTCGAGGTCGTGTACGAGGTTGCGGGCGAGCTGCTCGCGCGCGCCCGCGCGGGTGACGGCCCGGTCTTCCTCGAGTTCGCGACCTACCGCTCGCTCGAGCACTGCGGCCCGCTGCTCGATACGCAGCACCCGTTCCGCCCGGAAGGTGAGTACGAGCGCTGGGCCGAGCGCTGCCCGGTGCGGCTCGCGCGCGAGCGGCTCGCGCGCGAGGGAGTGCTCGACGGCGCCGGGATCGCGTCGCTCGCGGCGGAAATCGAGGCAGAGATCGACGCTGCGGTCGCGTTCGCGAAGCGGAGTCCGTTCCCGCCGCGCGAGGCTCTGCTCGCCGGCGTGTACGCGAATTGACGATGGGAGAGCGCCATCTCGAGTTTCGGCACGCGCTGAACGAGGCGGTCCGGCTGTGCATGGAGGCGGACCCTCGCGTCTACCTGATCGGTCTGGGCGCTCCCGACCCGACCGGGATCTTTGGATCGACGGCGGGTCTTCGCGAGCGCTTCGGCCCTCAGCGCGTGTTCGACATGCCCGTGTCGGAGAATGCGATGACCGGCGTGGTGCTCGGCTCTTCGCTGGTCGGAATGCGACCGGTGATGACCCACATGCGGCAGGAATTCGCGCTCCCCGCGATCGATCCGATCGTGAACCATGCCGCCAAGTGGCACTACACGTTCGGCTCGAAGAGCGCGCCGCTGGTCCTGCGGATCATCATCGGTCGCGGCTGGGGGCAGGGCCCGCAGCATTCGCAGAGCCTGCACGCATGGTTTTCGCACATCCCCGGTCTCAAGGTGGTGATGCCCTCGACGCCCCACGACGCGAAGGGCCTCTTGATCTCGAGCATCGAGGACGACAACCCGGTGATCTTCCTCGAGCACCGCTGGCTCTACAACTTGCACGGACCGGTGCCCGAGGGCTACTACCGGGTCCCGCTCGGGCAGCCCAAGCGGATGCGCCAAGGCGAGGACGTGACGGTCGTCGCCCTCTCGTACATGACGCTCGAGGCGGCCCGAGCGAGCGAAGCGCTCGCCCGCGAGGGCATCGAGGTGGATCTGATCGACCTGCGCACGCTCAGCCCGCTCGACGACACGCTGATCCTCGAAAGTGTCGCTCGCACCGGACGTCTCGTGGTGTGCGACCATGCCACGATCAGCGCAGGATTCGCGGGGGAGATCGTCGCTCGGGTATGCGAACAGGTGTTCGATCGTCTGGTCGCGCCCCCGATCCGCGTCGCGTTCCCCGATTGCCCCACTCCCACTACCCGGGCGCTCTCGAACTACTACTATCCGCGCGCACCGCACATCGCCGCCGCGGTAAAGCGCGTCCTCGGCCGGCCCGCCGAGGATCCCGATGCGGGCGTCGAGCCCGGAGATCGGCTCGACGTCCCGGATCCGTCGTTTCGCGGGCCGTTCTGACGGGAGGCGCGGAGAATGGAGGCCTACACCGAGCAGTATCTGAAGGAGGTCGTCCAGGTCGCGAACGCGATCGATCGCGAGCAGGTGAACCGGATCGTCGAGGTCCTGGTCGAGCTGCGCGACTCACCCGGCCGGCTCTTCCTGCTCGGCGTCGGCGGCGGCGCCGGCAACGCCACGCACGCGGTGAACGACTTCCGCAAGATCGCCGGCATCGAGGCCTACGCGCCCACCGACAACGTCTCGGAGCTGACCGCGCGCGTGAACGACGAGGGCTGGGACAGCTCGTTCGCGAGGTGGCTCGAGACGAGCCGGCTCGGCCCGCGCGACGTCGTCTTCGTGCTTTCGGTCGGCGGCGGCCACGTCGAGAAGCGGATCAGCATGAATATCGTCCACGCGCTCGATCTCGCGCAGCGGATCGGAGCGCGCGTCGTCGGGATCGTCGGCCGCGACGGCGGCCACACCAAACGCGTCGCCTGTGCGTGCGTCGTGATCCCGACCGTGAACGCCGACACCGTGACCCCGCATACCGAGGCGTTCCAGGCGGTCGTCTGGCACCTGATCGTGTCGCATCCGGCGCTCAAGCGGCACGAGATGAAATGGGAATCGACGGACGCGTCTCCGTAGAGACCTATCGGATCCGGTAGCCGGCCCTCTCCGCGTCGCCGTGGAACATCCGCACCGTCTCGAGCGAGTACTCGGTGAGGTCCTTGCCCACGAGAGGCAGCTTCGCCAGCAGGTCTGAAGTCGCGGTCAAGATGTGGCAGCCGCACTGCTCGGCCTGAAGCAGATTGAGCAGCTCGCGCGGGCTCGCCCACAAGAGCTCCGCCTCGGCGAGATCCGCCAGCTCGCGCACCGCCTGGGTCATGATCGGCACCGGGTCGATGCCCGTGTCGGCGATCCGGCCGGCGAACACCGAGACGATGCTCGGCACGTCCGGATTCAAATTGCGCGCCGCCGTGCGCACCTGCTCCAGCGTGGTGATCGCCGTGACGTTGAGCGAGAGGCCCTCCGCGGAGAGCTTCGCGAGCACCGGCGCGCAGGACACGCCGCGCGTGTTCGTGATCGGCACCTTGACGTAGGTGCGGCCGCCCCAGCTCGCGATCGCGCGCGCTTCGTCGGCCATCCGATCGAGGTCGTCCGCGAACACCTCGAACGAGAGCGGCAGGTCGGGGATCGCCGCGATTGCCTGTCGCGCGAAACGCTCGTAATCGGCGACGCCCGCCTTGCGCATCAGCGTCGGGTTGGTGGTGAAGCCCTGGACCTCGCCGGCCGCATAGGCGCGGCGCATCGCTTCGAGATCCGCGCCGTCCATGAATAGCTTGATTCGGAGACCGCGGAGCGCCCCGCGCGATGCGAGAGTCATGTATCGTCCCTCCTCGGATCCTGCTGAATCGGAGGTGCCCCGGGCGGTGGCGGGCGGGGCGCAGTATAGGAAAGGGTTCTGAATAGCCGCAATGAAGGCGGACGGCGCGCAGGACATGCGGGATAGGCGGGACCGAAGGCGACGCGTGCGCCGCGCGTTCCATTCCTCGCTCCCGATCCGGGGGATCTATTTCCTGGCGTCACTGCTGCTGCGGGCGCTCGGCGTGCGCTTCATCGTCAATTCGACTCCGGATCGCATCGGACACGAGATCGCCGAGATCGATTGGTTCCTCAAGGCGACCCGGCTCGGCGATCGGAAGGCACCGCGGGTCGCGGTCTGGATCATTCGCCGCGATCGGGTCGCCAACGCCTGCCTGCTCGACTACTGGCAGGAGTACGTGCTTATCGTGTCTTCGCGACGGGTCTGCAAGTGGCTCGCGCCGTTCAACGAGCTGCCAGACATTCGCATCCTGCTCGCGGAATCCGTGATCGCGATCAACGAAACGGCCAAGTATCCCGCCGTGCTGGCGCGCTGGGGCGCGCGCCCGCCGCTGCTCCGGCTGCGCGAGGATCACCGCCGCCGCGGCGAAGCCGCGTTGCGCGAGCTCGGTGTTCCGGACGGCGCGTGGTTCGTCTGCGTTCACTCGCGAGACGGCGGCTACTCGCCGCGCGACGAGTACATGCAGAGCTATCGCAACTGCGAGATCGAGAGCTACGTGCCGGCGATGCAGGCGATCGTGGACCGCGGCGGTTGGTGCGTTCGCGTCGGCGATCCGAGCACGAAACCGCTCGCTTCGCTGCGCGGAGTAATCGACTACGCGATGTCCTCGTACAAGAGCGACTGGATGGATATCTACCTGGGTGCAGCGTGTCGCTTCTTCCTCGGCAACACGTCGGGCCTATGCCTCGTCTCGACCGCCTTCGGCGTCCCGTCGGCACTCGCTCATCTTACCCCGCTGTCGGGCGCCTACCCGTCCGGCGTGGACGATCTCGGCATCCCGAAGCTGGTCCGGAAGGCCTCCGGCGAGCTCGTGCGCTTCGCGGAAATTCTCGCCTGCCCTGCGGCCAACTATCGCTTCCCCGAGCTCTACGAGGCGGACGGATTGCAGCTCGTCGACAACACGCCGGAGGAGATTCGCGAGCTGGCGATAGAGATGCTCGATCGGCTCGAGGGACGAACCGAATCGACCGCCGACGACGATCGGCGCCAGGCCGCATTTCGGAGCCTGTTCCGGAAGGGCCACTACGCGTTCGGCGCGGCGTCGCGGATCGGGCGGGATTTTCTGCGCCGCCACGCAGCCCTGCTCGACGGATGACTCCGTCGCGCGTCAGGGAACGATTCGCTCGCAGCAGAGCGCGATGTTGTAGTGGGACATCGCCTGGAACCCGGTGTGGATCACCTCGTCGTTCATCGAGAACAGGAAGACGTGGTGGAAGTAGGCGGCGAGCAACGCCCGCAGTCCCGGCTGGTCCTTGCAGTTGACGTGCCCTTGCACGCTGAGCGGTGAGGCGTGCACCTGCGACTGCGCCGACGGCATCCCGACCACACAGACCCCGTGCGCGTCGAGTGGCGCCAGCATGTGGTCGAGGAAGATCCGCTCCAGATCGGCCGGAATGTGCTCGAGCACGTCGAGGCTGTAGATCGCGTCGAAGCGGCCGGAGACGGGTTCCGCCAGCACGTCGTGCACGCGGAACTCGACCGGCCACTTCTCGTTCATCGTTTCGCGCGCAGTCTCGATGAACTGCGGGTCGGTATCGATGGCCGTGAGCCCACCGACCGCCTGTCGCACCACCCGCGACCCGAAGCCGTCGCCGCAACCCACCTCGAGCACGTGGGAGCGGCCGTCGAGCATCTTGGCCACGAACTTATAGCGGGACAGCGTGAACGCGAGACGCTTCGGGTCGTCGGTCCACGCCCAGCTCGTCATCAGGCCGAGGCGTTCCAGACCGCGCTGGCGCACCGCTTCGATCATCCCCTGATAGGTCGGCGGGCCCGAGTTCCGGCGACTCATTCGCTGCTCCCCAGCCCTAGAACGGCGTCGACCACGTCGCGCGGCTCGATCGGCGCAAGCCCGAATCCGGCCAGGAACTCGTCGCAGGCGAGCGTGGTGCAGGCAGGCGCCTCGCCCGGCCCGATCCCGTGTTCGGCGGCGCCGGTCGGACGCACCCGATCCGCGGCGACACCGATCCGGTTCGCGATACGCCGCGCGATCTCGAAGTAGGTGACGTCGCGGCGCGCCGAGAGGTGGAGGATTCCCGACGGTCCGTGGCGTGCGATCGCGCAGAGCGCAGTCACGACCTGATCCAATCCGATCGGCGCGGCCACCATGTCCGCGAATGCGGCGACCTCGCCTCCGGCGCGAAGCTGCGCGAGCCAGTCGGCCAGGAGCGGCTCTCCGGGGCGGAACACGCGCGTCAGGCGGAGCACCGCCGTGGCGGAATCGAGTGCCAAGAGCAGCGATTCGGCATCCGCCTTCGAACGGCCGTAGGCCGTCGCGCCGTCGGGCTTCTCGTCCGCGCCGCGGAGTGGCGTGGCGCCGTCGAACACGGCGTTGGTCGACAGGAAGACCAGCCGAGATCCCCGGGCGCGGAGCACGCGGCCGATCACTGCGGACGCGTCGACGTTCACCGTTCGCGCAGTGGTCTCGTCGTTTCGGCA
>Ga0066710_100006458_pt1 | contig 10954 bp, 7 predicted proteins | sample GraSoiAngelo_159_FD_79666 | JGI IMG/M metagenome (GOLD analysis project Ga0066710, IMG submission 79666) | Grasslands soil microbial communities from the Angelo Coastal Reserve, California, USA - 14_1009_16_40cm | ecosystem: Environmental > Terrestrial > Soil > Grasslands | place: USA...
GCCTACATCAAGGCGTCGAACACCGAGATGGGTGATCACTTCGGCAACGGCGGCACACTCGAAGGGCACGGCGTCGCGCTAAGCGGTGATGGCAACACGCTGGCGGTCGGTGCTCCTTATGAGAGCAGCGGCGCGAAGGGTATTAACGGAAACCAAAACGATAATTCGCTCTATAGCGCTGGTGCTGTGTACGTCTTTGTGCGCAGAAACGGCACATGGACTCAGCAAGCGTACATCAAAGCTTCGAATCCGGGGCAGAGCGATAAATTCGGATTCGTTGTGTCGCTCAGCCAGGACGGCAACACGCTGGCCGTCTCGGCACCGGGCGAGGCGAGCGCGGCCAAAGGTGTGAACGGCGACCAAAACGACAACTCCATCCCAGAGGCCGGGGCGGTATACGTCTTCACGCGAACAGGAACGACGTGGTCGCAGCAGGCGTACATCAAAGCTTCGAATACCGGCGAACCAGGCGTGGGCGATCAATTCGCGGATGGAGACCGATTTGGGTTCTCTATTGGTTTGAGCGCCGACGGTAATACTCTTGCCGCCGGCGCCATCGCCGAGGACAGCGGCGCGAAGGGCATCAATGGTGACCAGAATGATAACTCCCAGCTGAACTCGGGCGCGGTTTACGTCTTCTCGCGCAACGGGACAAATTGGTCGCAGCAGGCTTACATCAAAACTTCCAATACCGACGCGGCCGATCTGTTCGGATATTCCGTCGGCTTGAGCGCGGATGGCAATACGTTGGCCGCAAGCGCGTACGACGAGGACAGTTCAGCTCGGGAGATCAATGGCGTTCAGGATAGAGGCCGCCGCGGCACTGGAGCGATCTACGTTTTCACGCGCAGTGGCACCACATGGACGCAGCAGGCCTATCTCAAAGCATCAAATGCGGAGACTGGCGATTCACTGGGATATTCAATTGCCATCAGTCAGGACGGCAACACCATCGCTGGAGGCGCAGCGGATGAAGATTGCCTAATGCCTGGTATTTTTCCTGGTGCAACTCACGTCTGCCAAGAGGATCAACCGCAGGATAACTCCAGCGGAGCCGTGTACATTTTCGTTCGTAACGGAACGACATGGACACAGCAGGCGTTCATCAAGTCTTCGAATCCCGGTAAAGAAGACTGGTTCGGCTCACGCCTCACGCTGAGCGGCGACGGCAATACTCTGGCTGTCGGTGCGCAACTGGAGAATGGCGGCTCGAAGGGCATCAATGGCGACCAGAAGAATCAGTCGGCCGAGGATGCCGGCGCCGTCTACTTCTTTACACGAACGGGCACGGAGTGGAAACAGGCTGCGTACGTGAAGGCGTCGAACGCCGAATCCTACGATGAATTCGGAAGCGCCATGGCGCTGAGCAGGGATGGCAAAGTGATGGCTGTGGGCGCCCGCGGTGAATCCAGTTCCGCGAAGGGTGTGAACGGCAATCAGAATGATAATTCTGCGCAGGGCGCGGGAGCGGTTTACGTCTTTGCGTATCAGTGAATGTGCCGCCGCTACGGCTGCCGATCGGGCTACCTCGGTCGGGCGAATTTCGCGGCGTCGATTGGCACGTTCGCCCGCACTTCGGTTAATTCAAAATTCTCCTTGCCGTCGAGCCAGGTCACTGTAAACCGGAACGGCATCTTCACGCCGGCGACATCCCGATAGTCGGAGTAGTCGATCTGCGTGGGAGTACGCCCTACCACAGAATCCGAATAGCGCACTACCCGTACAAGGAGACCCGATTCACTGTCGAAATACAGCGTTGCCAGGGACCCGCCCGGCCCGCTTCCCTGAAGGACTTGCACTTCGCGATCGTTGATAGTTGCGGGAAACCCAACGCGCCACTTGCCGAGGGCGGTTTTGATGTGGGCCGGGAAAGACAAGTCCGCGTCGAGCTTCACGCCCTCGAGAGCGCCTCCGGACAATTCCAATACTGGGACCGGCCGAAGAGGCGCTGCGATCCAACCGGCGCGGCCATCGTAGGCCGTTGTGCTGTCTCCGTTCTGCGTGTGAATGACGATTGTGCGCTGATTCGGAGCCTTCGCATAGATTTCGACGGGCCGCGGCGTTCCCTCCGGTCCGTAACCAACACTGGTTCCTTTGGCGGTAAAACTGGTAAGGCCAGCCTGGCGCTGCGCGCCGCCGATCGCCTGAATGTATTTGTCGAGAATCTGATCGGCGGATGGCGCACCCGGAGCAGGCGGGATGAGGTCATCTGCTTCGTCAGGCCTGTTGTAGAGCGTTGCGAGATCCGGAGTGATCTTGGGATGATCGGTACCGCGATGGCATGTCCAGCATGTGACCATTTGGTGTCCGCCGAAATTGTCTTTATTGATCGCGGTCACCATTTGAACCATGCGGCGAGCCATGCGCTTCTTCGGACTGGTGTCGAGCGCGTAGTTTTCCCATTTGCTGTCGTTTGAGGCGTGGCAATCCTCGCACGACATACCAAGAGCAGCGGAGAATACTCCCATCGTGCTCATGAATTCGTCGACAGGAATGCCCTTGAGCACTTGCACGTTTTTGAATACGTCTTCCGCCATCTGAGGCCGCTGGGCCGGCGCAGTTTGCGCGATTGAAAAACCGGCCACCAGCAGAGCCACGAACACGAATATGATTGCAAACTTCATCGTCACTTCCAGGCGGAGTATACCGGCTTACTCACGAGAAATGCCGGGTTCGCCCCTTGTCGCGGCCGGAATTTTTGTACGCGTCCGCTATCCACTTCCGCGACGTAGAAGTTTCCTTCCTGATCGACGCTGAAGCCGTGTACGCCCCAGAAGCCGCCGGCGAAATCGCCCCAGACGCCCCACGAATACAGGAAATGACCATCAAGATCGTAATGGAGCATCTTGGAAGTTCCACGATCGAAGGCCCAGAGCGTGCGGTCCGCGCCAATATAAAGCAGGTGAATATCCGACGGTTCTTCACCAGGACTCCATTCGTTGAGATATTTGCCGTTTTCATCGAACACCTGGATTCGATGATTTCCACGATCGTTCACAAACACGCGGCGCGTCTGCGGATCGACGGCTATGCCATGGACATTGTTGAAATACCCAGGACGTTTTTCGTTTGGCGGGTTGCCTTTCTGGCCCCAGTCGAGAAGGAACTTGCCGTTTTTGTCGAACTTCGCAACGCGCGTTCCATTGTATCCATCAGCGACGAATAACGTGCTGTCGGGAAGCCAGGCCAAGAACGTCGGACGATTGAAATGCGTTCCGTCGGCTCCGTGCACCTTAGGCGTGCCGATGCTCTGCAGGAGCTTTTCTCCGTCATGCGAGAACTTGTAGATCGCATGCATATGGTCATCAACGATCCACACGTGCTTCTCCGGATCGTAAGGATTGATTGCAACGAAATGGGGGCGCTGCAAAATCTTGTCCCATTGCGTCCAGCGTTCCACGATATTTCCGTTGGCGTCTGCTACAACGATGCAGTTTTCCCACTTCGCGTCAACTCCGAGTGTGCCTGACCATCCATCGGTGGGAGCGCCAGGAATCGCACCCGCACCTCCGCCGCCAGGCAGCGACGCAACCGTCGCATCGCGCCACGGCAGCCGCCCGATCGGAAATTGAATGCTGGGGCCGAAGTCCGGAAGCAGCTTCGTTGCTGGCCGGCGGATGTTGGGCAGTTCTCCCCGATAAAGCATGAACACGCGGTTCGGACTCTCCGCATAAACGCTTTGACCAGCGCCATATGTCCACTTTTCATTTCCAGGCAGTGTGCTGATGTCTTTCGGCCAGCCCTTTACGACGTCATAGGCGCCGAACATGTCTTGCCCACCCTTCGTCGCTGGTATCGCGGCGACCGGCACGCCCCTTCCCTGCGTCTGGGCCTGTGAGGCGCGGTATGTATTGCCGAGAGTAAGAACGACCGTGGTGGCCAAGACCACGAACAGCAGCACCGAAAGTTTTCGCATAACTCCCCCTACAAACAGTTCATCCAATTTGTTCACACAATCCGAAGAAGCTTCATCAGATTTCCGCCGAGAATGGCTTCCTTTTCCGTGTCTTTCAAAAATGACGCGCCCACAATGAGGTCCACTGCCGCCGGCCAGTTATACGGCGTGTCGGTGCCGTACACAATCTGGCTGGCGCCCAACTCGGTTACCAGATGACGCAACCCTTCTTCGCTGAAAATCATCGAATCCACAAGGATCTGTTGCTTGAAGTATTCGCGCGGATGTTTTTTATTTGCGCAGTTCGCGTTATCCCGGACATCGCACGCCACATCCGTCCGCCCGAGATAGGAAGGCAAATATCCGCCCGCGTGAGCACCGCAGATTTTGATACCGGGAAAGCGATCCAATGTTCCATCGAAAATCAATCGCGATAGGAAAAACGTCGTCTCGAGCGGATTTCCAATAATGTTGCCGAGATCACCGCGCCCGCGGAGCGCGCCGTCTTTAATGATGTTGTCCGCGCCGCCGGGATGCACGAACACCAACACACCAAGCTCCTGCACTTTTGTCCAGAATGGATCGTACTTCGGCGACGAGGGCACCTCGCCTCCAGCATGACCCGCAATCCCGACGCCGCGTAATCGGAGTTTCTTGACAGCTTCATCTAACTGCTCGGCAGCCATCTCCGGATACTGCAACGAAACTGATGCCAATCCGACGAAGCGATCCGAGTGGGCATTGCACCAGGCCGCCAGCCGCTCGTTTTGGACTTTGATGATTTGACGAGCGAGCTCACGGTCAGCTTCGTACCACCAACCGCCTTGATGGCTGAGTACCTGAATATCAATTCCTAGCTGGTCGATAACCTGCAGTCGCGCCGGCCCCAACACGAGCGGGCCATTATTACTGACGTTCCGAGCAAGATTCGTATTCTTGATGACGTCGAGTTCTTCCGGCGCTACAAAATGACCGTGAATATCAACGACCTTCACGCGGCGCTTTCCAACAAATACTTCACGGCGTTTAGCGGGCACAGCCTGAAGTGATAGTGTCGCGCCAGCGACAGTTTTCAAAAAATCCCTTCGAGTTGGCATCGTGTTCTCCTGTTATGGTGATCATATTTAGGGGACGAGGGGACTGCTTCCTCGTCCCCTACCTCGTCCCTTACCGGCCTTCTGCCGAGAACGCCAGCAAGACGTTCCCTGGCATCGCATTTCCGGAGTAGCCGGACGTGATGTACAGCATTCCGCCGGCAATGACGGGCGCCATACTGTTGATGGAGCCGCCGCGGGCCTTCACGCCATTGACAGTTTGGAAATCTTGAACGGTATCGAAGTCCCAAATGATCTTGCCGGCCTTCGTCTCATAAGCCCGGACGTGGCCGTCCCACGATCCCAGGAACGCAACACCAGGGATGACCGTCACCGGCGCAGGCTGGGCGGCGCTGCATCCCGGAGTTCCGATGCAGCCTGGTTTCGGTGCGGGCGTCGTCCATAGCTTCTCGCCAGTTGCCATACGCAACGCCACCAGTCCGCCTCCAACTTCAGGTTTGCCGCCGGTAAAATCGGAGATGCCGATGTACGCAACACCCTGGTCATCCGTCGCGCCGCCCCACATCGTTCCGCCGTTCACACCGCCAGCGGCAACTCTGCGGTTCCAGAGAATCTTCCCCTCATGGTCGGGGTCGAGGCCATACACCATTCCCGACTTGTCGCTTGCCACGAGTACCCGGTTGCCCCCGTTGAGGGATCGAAGCATCCCGGAATTCCCGAAGTCCGCATCGATGAAGGGATCTCGAGGGCAATTCGTTTTGTCCTGTCCAACACACGCGAAGTTGTAGCTGTCGCCCTCTGTGAACTGCCGTGCCCACAACAGGCGTCCGGAATCCAGATCGAATGCGACGATGGCATCGCTGGTGTCCGTCGGCGGATTCGAGTAGTTCACTCCGGTTCCGGCGTAGATGACTCTCTTTTGCAGATCGAGCGTTGGCGCCGACCACACGGCGACGCCGGATGGTCCCCATGTTCGAGTACCGGCTTTGTTCTGTCCCACCGGCTTCGGTACATCACGGACGGTATACGTTTGCCAGATACGCATGCCGGTTCCGGCGTCGAGCGCCACGATGCTTCCACGAAACGTGCAGCATTCGTACGCCGGATTGGTTGCAGCAATGGATTCGTCTCTCCCTGAAACGGGAACGTACAGCCGGCCCGATTCGAGTTTCGGAGAGCCCGTAATCACGGCTAATGGATGATCATCGGCGCGCGTTTTCCAAACCAACGCGCCGGTATCGGCACGAACGGCGTAAACATTCCCTCGAAGATCGCCAAAGTATACGGATCCGTTTCCAATTACCGGCGATACGCGAACACCCGCCACGGCGCCGTAGGTCCAGTAAACGCACCCCGTGGCTGCATCGAGTGAATAAACTGTCCCATCAGCCGCGCCGACAAAAATCCTGCCGAGCGCGACGGCCGGCGTTCCGAATGCGGTGGCAACACCTGGAAAGCCGAAGGCCCATTTGAGCTTCAGCTTCGGCGTCGTCTGACTGGTGAGGCCAGCTTGCGGTGCAGGCTGAAACCGGGTATTGGCTGCGTCGGACCAGCCGTTCCACTCGGCGTTCGTCCGCTGTTGTTGCGGCGCGCCGGAACATTTGGAGGATGGGGGCAGCGAGGAAGAGGCCGCTGTTCCCAGGTACTTCGCAATCGATTCGCGCTCCGTTGAGGTCAGACCGTCGCCGATGCCTTTCATTTTCCCGACTTCCAGCGCGGTGAGGATCGCCTGCCAGGACATCTGGCGGAGAGTGTCAGGCAGCGGGGCACTCACAGTGTTATTTGCGGCATGGCATTGCGCGCACCGCGCCTGAAACAGAGCATCGGGAGTCTGGGCCGGCGCTCCGATACAAACAAAAAACACGGCGAACAGCGCGGCGAGAATAACACTGAAAGACCCTGCCATCTCTATTTGCCTACCATGACCAACCCCACAATATTCAAGGCGCTTTCCGCGATCACGATGTTTCCGTCTCGCGTCGTCATCATATTCCGCACAACACCGCCACCCGCAGGAATCGCCCAGCTTTGGAACTTTTCAGTCTTTGGATCAAACCGGACGAGCGTGTTCGGCTTCACCGCTGATTCGTTGTACCAGATCGCGCCATTGAGGAACGTGATCCCATAGGGCTGCGACCTCGGCCCGCTCGGCGATGGCCACTCTTTCATCTCACCAGTCTTTGGATTGAGCCGCCCCAGGTATCCGCGTGCGTAGTCGGCGTAATAAATGGTGTCGTCATCAGTGATCGCGATGCGCCGCGGACGCGCTTCGGGGTCTTTCAGAGTCCATTCTTTGATTGCCATTGTGTTCGGATCGATCGCTGCAATTTTGGGCGCGCCGAACTCGCAATAGTATGGCGTTCCGTTCGAGTCGACGACCATGCCATATGGAAGCGACCGCGGAGTCGGTGAATCGACCAACTTGATATCGCCCGTCTTCGGATCGAGCCGGCCGACTTTATTTGCGCCCTGCACTGTGAACCACAGAATCCCTTTCTGATCAAACAGCGGCGTATGGGGATCGGCCGCACCGGCCGGCAGAGTGTATTCGGTAAATTTCCCGGTTTTCGGATCGAGCTTGCCGATGTATCCCTTCGAATTCGCGGTGAACCAGATGTTGCCGTCTTTATCTTCCACCAGACCATGAGGCCCGGATCGGGCTATCGTCGGACGAAATTCTTTGATCTGGTCCGTCTTGGTATCGACGCGTCCGAGCACGTTTGCGTACTGCCCGCTATACCAGAGATAGCCGTCATGCGTTGCGAGCGGATCATGCGGCCGCGAACCAACCGTCGGCGCCTTCCACTCTTTGAACGTCACTTTTACAGCTCCGGGAACGAGGACAGCCTTCGGCACATTCCTTTCCGGAAAATTCTTTGAGAGATAGTCCGTGACCATCGCCATCTGATTCTGCGGAACATCGGCGCCTGCCGAGACCATGCGTTCGACGAGGAGCTTCCAGTCCTCGGGAGTATGGCCGGTATTTGTAATCATGGTTGCCGCGTGGCACGTCGTGCACGCGGTCTCAACGATTGCCTTCGCATCTCCTGCGGGGAGGCTCTGTGCTGCCTGGCCGGCGGGACCCTGAGCCGAAACGGCAAAGCAGAAAGTCGTGAGGATCAAAAGCCCAAGTAGAAAATTCTTGTTCATATGCGCCCTCCTTAATGGGACTGGAATGCGACCGTATTCTAGCCTTAGCCGCGTTGTAGTGGTACAGACTAACGCGCCGCGAACCTTCTGGCGTCAATTTTGTCATTCTGGATGCAGACCACCGTGCAAGCTGACAAGCACGCTCGCCGCTCGTCTCAATAAAGTTGTTATTCATACGGCTGTGGCGATCTGGCCACGGACCTAATCCAGACCTTTCGCGCGGTACCGTTGCTTGGACCTGCAGGGCCCGAATTCAAGGAAATTATGGCGTTATGAGCTTGTGCCCTGATGGGTTTACGGCTCAGTGTAATGCAGGCGTTCGCGGTCTTCATGTGAACTTCGGTCATCGGCACGGTAATTGCAGAAGGCTCTAGTTACATACTGGGAGGAGCAATGAAAAAACTGATACAAATCACAACGTTGGTCGCGGTGTTGGCGCTTTTTGCCGCGCCCGCGTTCTCCGACACGTTGGTCCTGAAGAGCGGCGAACGAATCTCCGGCTTCTTCGAGGGTGGGTCAGCGCGAGTTATCAAATTTCGTACGAGCGACGGAGTGGTGAAAGATTATGACCTCTTGTCCGTCCAGCAGATTCACTTTGGTGAGGAGAAGAATGCCATATCTTCATCGTCAACATTGTCTTCGACGTCTGCCGCGGCATCGCCGTCGCGGCCAAACAATTCTACTGATCCGCGGCTGCTACCCAGCACGGAGCGCGTGACGCGGCCGACTTCTTCAAACGCGGCGAACACCGCGTGGACAATTCCAACGGGATCCAAAGTCGTCATTCGCCTGATCGACAGGATTAACAGCGAGAAAAACAAAGTCGGGGAACAGTTCACCGCCGTCCTCGATGAACCGGTGGTGCAAGGCGGCGTGGAAGTGATTCCGCGTGGTGCTGACATCAAAGGCCGCATTGCCAATGTCAACGAAGCCGGAAGAATCGCGGGTTCTGCTCAATTGGGTCTCGAGCTAACGCAAGTTATCGTGAACGGCATTCCTTACTCCATGACCACATCCGAATATGAGGAGGTCGGAGAAGGGCGTGGATCTCAGACGGCGAAACGCGCTGCGGCAGGAGCCGGTATCGGTGCGGTGATTGGCGCAATTGCGGGAGGAGGCAAGGGCGCAGCGATTGGTGCCGGAGTCGGCGGCGGTGGCGCAACTGCAGTGCAGGTGCTGACCAAAGGCGAAAAGCTGAATATTCCATCGGAAACAAAACTGGAATTCACGCTTCGCGCCCCGCTGGTGATCGCGGGTCGATAAAAACAATGCACGCCGGAGGCGTGCAAGTAAATTAGCCGGGAGTACGCGCACGTCTTTTGTGCGCGTACTCCCGGAACAATGAGGTCGCTGTTTTTGGTTTCACACACCGGGGGTTGCGCTCGCTTAACCCCCGGCTAATTTCCTGACACGCCTCCGGCGTGCGCATACCTAGAACCCCTGAACTTTTCCTGCCTTTTTGTAGACCTGGAAAATGATATGCCAGCCGATAACGATAATGATCAGCCAAAAAACCCAATACAAATCGCTGGGGATGCCTAAATTCCCGCCCGCAAAGTACGTCGTGTGCTGGCCGATCATCGCCCACAATAGAGGCAGTGACATATAGGTATTGTGCCTGGATCTTAATCCCGCAAGCTTAACGATGTTGGCATCAGCAGCAGCGCCGTCTTTCACGGCCCGAATGATCTTCTTCTGCGATGGCCAGATTCGGAACCACACGTTGAAAGCCATGATCGTCCCGAACAGCGCGCCGGTATGAATCAATGTGCCGCGATAGCTGAAGTGCCCGAAGTAAACGAACAGAGCCACAACAATGGAAAGAAGGAGAAAAGAAACAATCACGGCAGCCCGCACGTTATTTGCAAGACCGCTTTTCCATAGAGCGTCATAGAGGAAAGCTGCAAGGAACGTCACGGCGATCATCACGATTGCGCCGGCGGACCAGTCTGCGCCTGTAGCAAGCACCTGCTGTCCGTGGTAATAGACCAGCTGCAACAAAAGCACCCCGGTGAACCACGTGTAAGCTGCTCCCCAGCGGAACCAGTACAACGCACGTGGCATGAGTTCGGGTACGACTGCTTTTCTCGTGGGCGCGTCCAGCTTCGCCTGGAATGGACCATTGACCCAGTTGAAGAAGTAGAGGTGTCCGATCCAGATGATCCCAACGAAGACGTGTATCCACCTGAAGATTGCCTCTAGTGCTTCCATCAGTCCTCCTCATCTTTTTGTGAAAGACGGGACGTTACCACAGCAGCACGTTAGGATGCTAGAGCCGTATGGCGGATGCGCGTTTGAATAAGTCGTTTGCTGCTGTCCAGTTGAAGTTTTTCCAGAATGCCTTTAGATAAGCTTGCCGATCCGCGCCATAGTCCATGAAGTAGGCGTGCTCGTACACGTCTAGGACAACGATTGGAAGAGCGCCCCAGACTCCGCCATGGTTATGCGCGTCACAGTTGTAGATCCATAGACGACTCTCTTTCGTATCCCATGCCAGAATCGCCCATCCGCGAGCAGCCATGGCACATTCGGAGAAATATTTGATGAAGGATTCGATCGAGCCGTAAGTCTCGGTGATCGCCGCAACCAGCTCATGCGCGTTTTCAAATTTCCCGTCCCCTCCGAGGATTTCGAAATACCACTCGTGAAGGTAGACACCATTTGCAGCGTACGTCTCATTCTCCTTGAGCGCGCGCAGTTCGCTGTATGTGGTGTTGCCGGCCTTTCCATCACCGAGTACGATCGTACGGCCTAGCTCCTCGAGACGGTTTTCGATTTCATTTTTCTTGTCGACATACCCGACGTATAGCTTGTCATGATGATTCTTCAGCGTACGGTCGGATATGCCGTTCAA
>Ga0066710_100006459_pt1 | contig 10954 bp, 8 predicted proteins | sample GraSoiAngelo_159_FD_79666 | JGI IMG/M metagenome (GOLD analysis project Ga0066710, IMG submission 79666) | Grasslands soil microbial communities from the Angelo Coastal Reserve, California, USA - 14_1009_16_40cm | ecosystem: Environmental > Terrestrial > Soil > Grasslands | place: USA...
GCGAACAGGGTCGCTCCGGCCCGGGTCGACACCCCGATCTTGGCGTAGGCGTTCTGGATGTGCCGGTCGACGGTCTTGACCGAGATGCCGAGCGCGCGGGCGACCTGCTTGGTCTGATTGCCGCGGGCCAGAAGCTTCACGACTTCGGCCTCGCGTTCGGTAAGGCCCGCCGGCCGTTCGATCTTCGGCGCCCGCTGCCCCGACGCCTCGATCACGGCAGCGGCAGCGTCGGCGTCAAGCCTTCGGGCGCGCGCTTCCTCGCCGAGGAGCTGGGCGGCCTCGCCGGGCGAGCGGGCAGGCCGGTGCGGTCGCGGCTCGGTCATGGCGTGATAGGCATCGGCGGCGGCGATCAGGCGGGCCGGCCGACCGATCTCCGCGGCTGCCGCTCCCCGGTGGTAGCCAGAGCCGTCCAGTCGCTCGTGGTGGAATGCGGCGGCAGGTGCGAGTCCTGCAAGGAACGCCGACCGGGTGATGACGCGCTCGGAGTGGTATGCGTGCAGCCTGACTCGCTCCCAGTCATCCGGCGTCAGCGGACCGGCCTTGTTCCAGATGCGGACCGGAACGGCGACCCGACCCAGGTCATGGACGAGGGCCCCGCGAACCGTCGTCGCCAAGCCGCTTGCGTCCAGACCGCAGAGTCGGGCCGCGGCCCCCGCCAGCTCGGCGACTCCTCTCGAGTGACCGACCAGGTACGGGGAGGCGAGATCGGCGAAGTCACCCATCGCCGCCAAGGCCCTCTCGATGGCCTCGCCCTCCAGTGTGAGCTGGGGGGACGGCTCGCTGGCGAGTACGTCGGCCCACGCGGACGCCTCATCGTCCAGCGTGAGGACTCCTCTCGCGTCTTCCACAACCCGATCCGCGATGGCCGGATCGAAGGCGCCCCCCGCCCGCTCGCGGATCACCCGAGCCGCGAACTCGGGGCCTCCCAGCATCCGCTGGAAGGCGGCGTCCCGGGCCACATGAACGATGCGCACCGCGAGCGGAACTTGCTCGCGCTTGGCCCGACCGGGAATTCCCTTGCCGTCCCAGCGCTCACCGCCGTAGGCGAACAGCCGGGACATCCGCCCCGGGAGCCCGAGTCGGTGGCTCAGCATCTCCCCGACCTCGCAGATGGCAGCCACAACTCCCTTGAACCCCCGGGCCAGCTTCGGAAGCCCGCGTGCCACCTGCAACGCGCGCGTCAACGGCGGGCCACCCGGGGGTGCGAGGGCACGGAGCATCCCCGCCGCCATCTCTGATCGAGACCCGTATCTGGTCGGCGTCGCGTACGTCGTCAGCGCGTCATCCGCGCCGAAGATCTCGGTGCCGACGTCTGCGGGGGCCGTGCACCCGACGTAGAACAGCAGGCACCCGTAGTAGGCCTGGGCCGCGGTCTCAGCATCGACGCCCAAGCGCTCACACAGCCGCATGCCGACCAGCGTGCTGTGCAGACCGTGCTCGAGGGGTACACCGATGCCCAGATCCGTGGCCAGCGACATCGCCGCGATGACCTCCGCGGCTCGGACCCGCCCCTCTCGTGCCAGTGAGGCTCCTGGCAGGTCGCGGCCGTTGTCTACTGACCCTTCGGTCGCCGTTCGTGTACCTCCTCAGGCTCGACCGACCATGGCGCCGCCCCTGACTAGATCCGGAACCCAAGCGCCCGGTTTCGGTCATGCTAGCCCGCTGGGCGGAGCTCGGCCGCCCGATGCCGGCCTCGTCCCCTTTTCCATTCGGGCTTCATTCACAGGACACGACTCCAGGAACGCGAAGCAACCCAGATCCCGGTTCCCGCCTTGCTTGGGTTCGTACGCCAATCCGTCCGCGTTGGGGTCTATCAGCGTTGTTCTCATGGGTTCGATTCCAGTCCGCCTCCGCTACCAGGGTTTGACGTCAGCACCCTACCCAACCACGATTCGTGGCTCCGTCGATCCCCGCCTCGACCTAGGAGAGAAAGCTCTCGGCGTCATCCCTGAAATCTTCCAGGCACCCCTGCGAGCAGAAGTAGTACGTCGTCCCCTTGTAGTCGTAGGAACCGGCCGCATTCTCTGGATCCACTTCCATCCCACAGACGGGATCCATCTCCACGGCAATCTCCTCTCTTCCGATGACGCGTTATCCGAGCTTCGCCAGTTTCAGCAGCAGCGGGTCGATGACGACCAGCACGCTTGAGCTGGACATCGACAGGGCGGCGATCTCCTGTCGGAGCGTGAGGGCCGAGCGAGGCGAACACCCCGCCGGCGATGGGCCCAGCGAGTTGTACCCGACGGCCCACCCGAGCTGCCGCATCGTCCGAACGGTGGCCCTGGACAGCGTCAGGCTCGGAACCTGCGAAGCCTGAGCGAATTCGAGACGACCGACACTGACGAGAAAGCCATGGCCGCCCCGGCCAAGATCGGGTTCAGGAGCCCGGCCGCCGCCAAGGGGATCAACACAACGTTGTAGCCGAAGGCCCAGCCCAGGTTCTGGACGATGGTCCGGAAGGTCCGACGGGAGAGCCTGATGGCGGTGACCACACCCCTCAGGTCGCCGCTCATCAGGGTGAGGTCCGAGGCCTCGATAGCCACATCGGCACCGGTCCCGATGGCAATTCCCAGGTCGGCCTGGGCCAGGGCCGGCCCGTCGTTGATGCCGTCGCCGACCATAGCCACGACCTCGCCCTCGGCCTGCAACCGCCGGACCTCCTCGACCTTCTCGGCCGGGAGGACCTCCGCCAGCACCCGGTTAATCCCCGCCTCCCGGCCGATGGCCTCCGCGGTGGTGCGGTTGTCACCGGTGATCATGACCACCTCGATGCCAAGCCCGTGCAGGGCCCGGATGGTATCCGCAGCGTTCGGCTTGAGTGTGTCGGCCACAGCCAGGGCTCCCCGGGCCTTGCCTCCCCAACCCACCCAGACCACGGTCCTGCCCTCGGCCTGCATCCGACCGGCCTCCTCGGCCAGCCATTCCGGGACCTCGGACCCGCCCGCCTCCATGAATTGACGCCGGCCCACCAGGACCTCCTCGCCCTCGACCCGCGCCCGGACCCCCAGGCCGGCCGCGGACCGGAAGTCAAACGCGTCGGGGATGGCCACGTTCCTGTCGGTGGCGCCGTCGACGACGGCCCTGGCGATGGGGTGCTCGCTGGACGTCTCGGCCGCGGCGCCCCAGGCCAGCGCGGCCTGATCGCCAGCGACCCCGACCAGCCGCATCCGACCTTCGGTGAGCGTGCCAGTCTTGTCGAAGACCACGGTGCCGATGCGCCGGGATCGCTCAAGGACCTCGCCGCCCCGGATCAGGACGCCGAGCTGGGCGCCCTTCCCCGTCCCGACCATAATGGCGGCGGGCGTGGCCAGACCCATGGCGCACGGGCAGGCGATGATCAGCACCGCCACGGCAGGAACGATGGCGTCTCGCGCAGTCCCGGTGGCGGCGAGCCAGCCGATCGCGGTGACGGCGGCGATCCCAATGACGATGGGGACGAACACACCGGAGATCCGGTCCGCCAATCGCTGGATGTGCGCCTTGTTGCTCTGCGCCTCCGACACGAGCTTCACGATCTGGGCGAGCGCGGTGTCGCTCCCCACTCGAGTCGTTCTGATCAAGAGCGAGCCGTCGACATTCAGGGTCGCGCCGGTGACATCGTCGCCCTCGCCCTTCTCCACCGGCACCGACTCACCAGTGAGCATGGACTCGTCCACGGTCGAGGCGCCCTGCTCGACCACCCCGTCTGTGGGAATCTTCTCGCCGGGGCGGATACGGACCAGGTCCCCCACCTTGACCTCGTCGACCAGCATCAGGAATTCGCGCCCGCCTCGGACCACGTGCGCATCCTTCGCGCCCAACTCCAGCAGCCGCCTGATGGCCTGGGACGCCCGGCCCCGAGCGCGGGACTCGAGGTACTTGCCGAGCAGGAGGAACGCGATGATCAGCGCGGCCGTGTCGAAGTAGGTGTCCTGGCCGGCGAACAGGGCCCACACCGAGTACAGGTAGGCCGTGAGGGTGCCCAGGGCGATGAGTGTGTCCATGTTCGCGCCGAAGCTCCTGGCCCTGTGAGCCGCGCCCTCCAGGAACGGCCAGCCAGCCCAGAACTGCACCGGCGTGGCCAGGACCAGGGCGGCGACCCTGGCCCAGTCGGTGTGCATGCCGAATATCGAGAGCATCATGACCGCAACACCGAGCGGCCAGGCCACCCACACTCTTCGTAGCCAGGCTCGTTCCTCCTCGCGGGCGGGGTCGGGCCGATCCCGGTGGACCTCGATGTCGTAGCCGCGAGCCTGGACGGCCGACCGCAGCGTCTCGAAGGTCGCCGCGTCCTCCGCCAGGCGCACCGCCGCCTCTGCGGTGGCCAGGTTCACCCGGCACTCCAGCACCCCTGGCTGCTTGAGCAGCGTCTTCTCCACCCGCTGCACGCACGACCCGCAGGTCATGCCGGAGACGTCGAGCAGCAGCTCCCTCTCTCTTGTAGCACCCGCCATCCGCTCTACCTGCCCACGAACCGCGCCACGGCGGAGACGAGTTCTTCGACCTTCTCGTCGCCCTCGCCCTTCTCCAGGCTCTGGCGGACGCAGTGGCGCACATGGTCGTCCAAAAGGCCCATCCCTACGGCCTTCAGGGCGGCGCTCACCGAGTTGATCTGGGTGAGGATGTCGATGCAGTACTTGTCCTCATCGACCATCCGCTGGAGGCCGCGAACCTGCCCCTCGATGCGCCGGAGCCGATCCTGCAGTTCCTTCTTCTTCATCGTGTATCCGTACATCGGTCCCTCCAGTGAGTCCGCTCCTGATATGGTCTGCAGGCCCCCCCTCAGTATGCCATAGGGGGGTATCCTTGGAAGCCTCACCGCGGCGACCGAGGCGAGTGAAGACCCCGCGAGGGCGTAGGGCGCGGAACGCCGGTCCCCTGGGAAGACTCGGTGCCCGTCGGCGGTTAGCAAGCTGGCTTCCGGGCTGGTCGTGACGTCCATGCGGCCATACAAGGCGAGACGATGCGGCTCGCCCACGGCGAACCCCTCCTCATGAGTCGCTCTGGGAGTACTCGGAGGAGCGTTTGTGGCGCTCCTCGATTGGAATGGTCGGTACTCACTCGCACCGCGCCATCGCGTCCTGAGGCCCGGCCTAGACATGGACAATGCAGGAAAACCGCAGGTCAGAGCTCGATCTAACGGATCGCACGGCCGCGGGCGAGGCTGGAAGACGCTGGACGTTCAAGAGATAGAGTACGGGAGGCACGGCGTCATGCTGAGTCGAGGCGATAGACGAGGCCGAGCGCTGGAAGGAGTAATCGATGTCGTCTGCTGGAACGTCCGGCGGTCTTGGACCCGGGCCCGGCGAGGGCGAGGCCTTGTGGTTCAATGGGGCGCTCGGTGTCCTCCGGGCGACCGCGGACCAAACCGAAGGGCGATACACGGTGATGGAGTTGCTGGCACCCAAGGGCTTCGGGTCTCCGCTGCACATCCATCGAAACGAAGACGAGTTCTTCGTGGTTCTCTCCGGCGAGGTCCGCGTCCAGCATGGTGAGGACGTGGTTGAAGCGGTGGCCGGGTCGGTCGTGTACGGGCCTCGCGACGTCGCGCACGCGTTCCACGTCGATTCGGCGGAAGCCCGGTTGCTCCTGCTCTTCGGACCCGCGGGAGTCGAAGGGTTCTTCCGCGAGGGCGGCAAGCCGGCTCGGTCCCTGGGTCTGCCGCCTCCAGACGAGCAGTTCCCCGATCGGCAAGCGCTCATGGAGGTCGCCGGCCGCTACCACCAGGAATTCGTTGGTCCACCCCTCCCCCCGAGAGGCTGATCTGCCAGCTACCAACCGGTGCAGGTCGGCGGAGGCGAGAGTCGCCTCGAGGCAGCAACTGACCAGACCTGTGACCTGTCGAGGAAAGGAGGATTCCCATGGCCCATCCGAATGAAGCCCTGGTTCGCCGGGGGTACGAGGCGTTCGCCACTGGCGACATGGCGACCCTGAACGAGCTGTTCGCCGACGACATCGTGTGGCACGTCCCCGGCCGTAGCCAGCTGGCGGGGGACTTCCGCGGCAAAGAGGAGGTCTTCGGCAACTTCCAGAAGGTGGCCGAGCTGACCGGCGGGACCTTCAAGCTCGACATCCACGCAATACTGGCCGACGACGAGCACGCCGTGGTGCTCACCCGGGCGATGGGTGAACGGGAGGGGAAGACGCTGGACGACAACACGATCCAGGTCTTCCACATCAAGGATGGCAAGGTCACCGAGCAGTGGTTGCATCCAGGCGACGCCTACGCGTCCGATGACTTCTGGGGGTAGGCACCGGCTCGTGTAGGTCTGGATCGGTGGACGGCTGGCTTCCGATGCTTTGCCGGATCGACCAGGTCCTGTTGGCCGCCGCTGGCAAAGGCCCTCCCTCGACGTGCCTGGCGTTCGTTCATGATCGCCGCGTCCAACGCTCTTGCGCTGGCACCACCTGACTGGGAGGGTACGCTTGGGGGGTTGGGCGTGCGAAGGGGTTGCTCGTGTCAGCGATAACCACCTTTGCCGGGGGGCGGCTGGGCCAATGGCTGGTGCTGGGCAATCAGGTCGTCGTGGGCGAGCCTCTGGCCGAGGTCGAACGCCTCGAGGTCGTGGCGGGGAGTACGTCGGAACCCCAGGGAGTTGCCTGGCGGCTCCGCGGCGTCACCAGCTACGAGCGCTACGTCAACCGGCCCGAACGCGATGACCTGACGGCGTCGTCCCCGCCTCTTGGCCGACCCGAGGCTAACCACGCCGCGCTCATCCCCATCACCAAGTCCCCCGGGTGGTGGGAACTCCCGCAGGACGAGCGGCGGGACATCTTCGAGGAGCAGTCGCACCATATCGCCACCGGGCTCAAGTACCTGCCAACCATTGCCCGCCGGCTCTACCACGGGCGGGACCTCGGCGAAGCGTTCGACTTCCTGACGTGGTTCGAGTTCGCGCCAGAGGATTCTGCGGCATTCGAGGAGCTCGTGGCCATGCTGCGGGAGACTCGAGAGTGGACTTATGTCGTTCGGGAGGTGGACGTGCGGCTGGTTCGAGACCGGCGATAGATATCAGGCGGGCCGCCGACTGCAGGCACGGTATCCCGGATTGTCTACCCGCGGTGGACACAGCCCCCACCACTCCAAGGATCACCTTTCATTGACGCGCTGTTGCTGCCTGCACGATGCTGCCCTGACCTGAACCGCTGAAGGACTGAGAGGGTGGAGCCGGTGCAAGCAGGCGATCGTGCCGTACCCGCGGACGCATGCGTGGGGCGCGACTTCGAGGTCGAGACCCCTCGAAGCGCGGGCAGAGGATGCTCGGCGCGGGCACGGGTCGGTGCTCCTGGTCGGCGGCGAGCCCGCGATCGGCAAGACCAGGCTCATCGAAGAGGTCTCGGATCGAGCCACCGGGTCGGGAATGCCGGTCCTCTGGGGATCGTGCTGGCCTGAGGAGGGGGGGCCAGGGTCCCAGGATGTTCGCCTCTGTATCAGTCCAAGCATCACCGGCGATGGCGTGGATGACACGCAGGTTTCCAAGGAGAACCAGGCAGGCCGCCACACCGAGAATCGCAGACGCCACCCAAACGTCGGCATGTCGTCGAGCCTTGGGCGCCGCCCACACGATGAGGGCGATCAGGAAGGCGATCGCGAATGGAGCGGTGGCGGACCGGAGATGATCCTCCGCGTGCTGTCCATTCGCATCGATGTTGCTCGTGAACACCGTTTGCGTCGCGTGGGCGATCGCAACGAAGGCGAGGACGGCCACCAGTTTCTGATGGCCCACTGAACTCTCATGCGGCGATGATAGGCGGATCAGCGGGCGCCCCGGGTCGGGAAGGCCGACCGTCCGAGGCGCCCGCTGTCGGTTCTTAGCTACGGGGCGGCGTTCGAGCGAGTGAACCCCGCCAGGTACTCCGGCCTCTTCGTCACCGTCACGCCTGGTGTCTCCCACTTCGACAGGGTCTCGGCCAGCGATTGGGACATCGGGCCGTAGTACTGCTCGCTGAGGATCGTGTCGATGTAGTCGAACGCGCCGCTCAGGTGCTTCGAGATGACCTCCATGTGGAACTCCATCGAGGCCGAATCCGGGTGGACCTGCACGACGCTGGCGGTCTTGCCTTCCTCGTCGAAGAAGACGTGGAACGCGATCATGCGCGGCTCGTTCGGCTCGACCAGGTCCCAACAATGCTCGGCCAGCGCCTTCCGAGCCTCGTCCAGCTTGCCCTCCTTGATGGTCCACGTGCCAACGTAGACGAACGGCTGACCCATTTCGGCTCCTCCTCTCGTATGTGCCTTTCGCTTCGTCCCGGGACCTTTCGACGATCGTGACGATGATCGCTAACGAATCGCTAACGGCCCGTCCCTGAAGGGCACCGTGCTACGGTCGAGGCCTGTCGGCCGGGAGGCGAGGGGTGGAGTTCCGGATCCTGGGGTCGATGGAGGTCCTCGACAGGGACGGGCGGATCCAGTTGCCGGCCGGCCGCGGCCGCGCGCTGCTGGCACTCCTCGTCCTGCATGCCGGAGAGGTCATCTCGGCCGAGCGGCTGATCGACGAGCTCTGGGGTGAGAGCCCGCCGCCAACCGCGAGCACGGTCATCCAGGGGCTCGTTTCCAAGCTCCGGAAGCTCCTCGACCCAGGCCGCCGCGGGCACGCGCGAGCGGCGATCATCGAAACCGTCGGGCCCGGCTACCGGCTCGCGGTCGACCCGGACACCGTCGACGCCAACCGCTTCAAACGGCTGCTCGACCAGGCCCGCCACGCGAACGGCGAAGCCCGACCCCCCATCCTGGCCGGGGCTCTCGGTCTGTGGCGGGGTCCGGCGCTCTCGGACTTCACCTATGAGCCCTTCGCACAGCGTGCGATCGCTGCTCTCGAGGAGCTGCGGCTCTCCGCGATCGAGGCCCGGATCGACGCCGACCTCTCGCTCGGGCGCCACGCCGAGGTCGTTGCCGACCTCGAGGAGCTGGTCGCCACGCACCCGTTCCGAGAGCGCCTGCGCGGCCAGCTGATGCTGGCGCTCTATCGCGCTGGACGGCAGGCCGACGCCCTCGCCGCGTTCCAAGCCGCGCGCGCGACCCTGGACGAGGAGCTCGGCATCGAACCGAGCCCCGCCTTGCGCAACCTCGAGGTAGCGATCCTGAAGCAGGACCCCTCACTCGACGCACCGCTTCCGCCCCCGAAGGCTGAGCCTGGGCTGCTCGAGCCGGCCCCAACCGAACACTGGCTTCCACGTGAGCGCAGGACGGTGACCGTGCTGTTCGCCGATCTGGCCCCGCCGCTCGAGATGGATCCCGAAGCGCAGCGGGCCGTCATCGCCCGTTCGCTCGACGTCGCGGGCAGCGTGCTTCGGCGGCACGGCGGACGTGTCGAGGAGGTCGTCGGCGACGTTCTGGTGGGGTTCTTCGGCCTCCCCGTGGCGCACGAGGATGACGCGTTGCGCGCGGTGCGCGCCGCGGTCGAGCTCCAGGCGGCGACGTCGGCGGCGTGCCGTATCGGCATCGAGACCGGCGAGCTAGTGGTCGGAACGGGCCGCTCCCTTGCAACTCGAGCCGCCGGCGCGGCGCTGAGCGCTGCCTCGCGACTGCAGCAGTCCGCCGGCGCCGGCGACGTCCTGGTCGGGCCGGCGACGGGACGGCTCGTGCGCGGAACCGCTGTGCTCAAGTCCGCCCGGTCCGGCGATGCCTGGAAGGTGCTGGAGGTGGTGGCGGGCGCGCCGCCCATCGACCGCCGGCTCGACGCCCCGATCGTCGGCAGGGTGGCCGAGCTGACCCGGTTGCGAAGCGCATTCGCCTCGGCCACCCGCACGAATACGGCGCGCCTTTTCACCGTGCTCGGTGACGCTGGGATCGGAAAATCTCGATTGGGGCGCGCTTTCGCCGAGTCCATCGGTACCCGCGCCCGCGTCGTCACGGGGCGCTGCCCACCGTACGGCGATGGCATCACGTTCCTGCCGGTGCGCGAGGCCGTGCTCGACGCTGCCGGCCCGGAGGGCTGGCCCGCGCTCGCCGGGCGGCTCGTCGCCCAGGACGGCGGCGCGAAGACTGCCGATCAGATCGCGGCGGGGATCGGGCTGACCGCACAGCCCGGGAGGCCGGATGAGCTCTTCCCGGCGGTTCGGCGCCTCTTCGAGTTCTTCGCTGTCGAGCGCCCGCTCGTCGCCGTCTTCGAGGACGTCCACTGGGCGGAGTCGACCTTCCTCGATCTGATCGAGTACATCCGCGACCGCGCCGCTGGTCCGATCTTCATGCTCTGCCTGGCACGCCCCGAGCTCATCGAATCGCGCCCGCCCTGGGGCGAAGGCGCGCTGCTGCTCGAGCCGCTCGAGGCGGGTGAGGTCGAGCAGCTGATCGCCGACCGAGCGGACACCATGCCGCCGACCGAGACGCTCGACCGAATCGTGACGGCGGCGCAAGGGAACCCGTTGTTCGCCGAGCAGCTCCTCGCGGCGTTCGAAGAACGCGACGTGCAGACGATCCCGGCGACGCTCCACAGCCTGTTGGCGATGCGCCTCGACCGCCTCGGCCCGGGCGAGCGCGACCTGCTCCGAAGCGCCGCAGTGGTCGGTCCGGACTTCGATACCGAGGCACTGACGGCGCTTGTTCCCGAGCCGGCAAGGACCTTCGTCGAGCGGCATCTCCAGGCCTTGGAGGCCAAGCGGCTCATCGCTCGCAGCGATCGCGGCTTTCAGTTCCGCCATGCGCTGATCCGGCAGGCCGCGTACATGAGCATGACCCGCCGGGATCGGGCCCGTCTGCACGAGCGGTTCGCGGACTGGCTGGAGAACGAGGCGCCCGAGCCACCCCCAGAGCTCGACGAGATCGCCGGGTATCACCTGGAGCAAGCCGTCGAACAGCTCCGCGCCATGGGCCTGGACAACGCCACCCTTGCTGTTCGGGCCGCCGATCACCTGGCCACCGCTGGGCAGCGGGCGATGAGCCGGATGGATGTCCCCGCCGCCGAGCGCCTGCTGTCGAGCGCCCGATCACTGCTTCCTTCGGATCACCCGCTACTACCGGTCGTCACGCAGCACA
>Ga0066710_100006462_pt1 | contig 10953 bp, 16 predicted proteins | sample GraSoiAngelo_159_FD_79666 | JGI IMG/M metagenome (GOLD analysis project Ga0066710, IMG submission 79666) | Grasslands soil microbial communities from the Angelo Coastal Reserve, California, USA - 14_1009_16_40cm | ecosystem: Environmental > Terrestrial > Soil > Grasslands | place: USA...
CCGCAACCACGCAGGGACAAGGGGTTAGCGGTCGCCGCCGCTGACCCCTTCGTCGTTTCTGCTACCATTCTGCAACCGCTGCAGCGCGTCAGCGGCCACGCGAACCGTGCCGGCGTGGTTGCTCTCACCGAACACCAGCCGATCGAGCTTCCGCGCCTCCGCTGCATGGACATCAGGCATGAGATGTCCGTAACGGTCGAGCGTTGTCTGGATCGATGCGTGGCCGAGCTGGGTCTGGATGTACTTCGGGTGCGCCCTGTGCTTCGCCAAAACATTGTCCGAGTCGCTTGGCGACCTCGGCTCGCTGAGAACAGGCTCGAACCGGACACGGGGTGAGCAAGAGCGATCGGGTCGTGAGGGCCGCGCTGGGCGTCATAAGGCGCGTTCGGCAAGGCAGCCAGCCGTGGCCGCGAGGCAGACGAGGGGATGCCTGGCGGTGGTCCTGTGGGACCTTCCCGGAGTGTTCGCCTACGCGGCCTGCCTTTGGTAGCGATGGTGCAGGCCGCCGACTTCTGGAAGCTGCACGATCCTCCCAGCCGAGGCGAGTTCGACGGGCCTGGCTTCTGGTGCGTCCTTGGCGAGTGAGAGGTGTGTGCGAGCCCGATGGTAGTACGCGAAGTAACGGACCAGGACGCGGCGTAGGTGCCGTTCACCAGGGACCAGAACATGATTCAGGCACTCGCGTCGGATCGAGCCAATGAGCCGCTCCGCGAAGGGATTCTGCCAGGGGCTGTGCCTTGCGATGACGACCTCCTCAATATTCATGCCCTTCACGCGGCGCCGAAAGTGCTCTCCGTAGATCTGGTCGCGGTCGCGCAGGAGATAGCACGGTGCGGAGTCGTCCTGAAAGGCGTCGATGATCTGCTGAGCGGTCCAGTGGGCGGTGGGGTGCTCGGTCACGTTGAAGTGGACGACGCGTCGGCGATGGTGAGCGAGCACGACAAGAACGAAGAGCACGCGCAGGCCTGCAGTGGGGACGGTGAAGAAGTCGAGAGCGACGAGGTCCCGCACATGGTTGTCAAGGAACGTGCGCCACGCCTGCGACGGCGGTGAGCGCCGCCTCGGCATGAGCCGAGAGACGGTGCGCTCAGCGACGTTGAAGCCGAGCTTCATGAGCTCCCCATGGATTCGTGGGGCGCCCCAGAGGGGGTTGGCACTGGCCATTCGGGTGATCAAGGCCTTGAGCTCGGTATCGACGGTCGGGCGACCTCCGGTGGGCCGAGCCGAGAGCTTGGTCCAGTACTCGCGGAAGCGACGACGCTGCCAACGCAAGACGGTGTCGGGCGACACGATGATGAGGGCTTGTCTCCAACCGGCCCAGACTCTGGCCAGGCCGACCCACAACAGGCGATCAGTCGTGCACAGCTTCGGCCGGGGCACCGTTCGCTTGTACGCGGCAAGCTGCTGACGGAGGGCGAGGTTCTCGAGGGCGAGCTGACGATGGCCGCCGAAGAGGAAAGGGAGGATCCGAAGCAGGTCGAGCAGGAGGGTAATCATCGAGCTGGAAGTGTGGCCGGATCACGACCGGAGGATCAACCGCTTACTCGGCGGATGGGTTTTGGCGAAGGACAGGCGCGCCGGCCACGCCGTCGCCCCCGACATCGTAAGACACCGCGGCCGCCTACGGCGCCAGGGCGAGAAAGCGCCCCGCCTCCTCCGCCTCCTGCCACGTCGCGAATCCCTTCGGCCCCTCGACGCGCGTGAACTCGCCGGTCTCTGGATCCCAGGTGACGAACTGCGGAACGAAGAGGCCGGACGCGAGGTCGAGGTAGGGCGAGCGCCAGGTCATCGCGGTGCCCCCTTCACTCCGCGCGGGTCCACGGTATCGCCGGACCGCGCTCAACCACCAGTCGCGCGAGGGCCGGACCCGAGGGCGAGGACGACGGAATGGTCCAGCTCGCGCATATCGAACGGCTTGTGCAGATAACCGACCGCTCCCGCGAGCAGCGCCTCGCCCTGCTTCTGGATGTCCCAGCCGCCACTCATCACGAGGACTGGCGCCTTCACTCCAAGGGTGCGGATACGCTTCAGTAGGTCGAGGCCACCTACTCGCGGCATGATCATGTCCAGCAGAATGAGATCGAACAGCTCCCGGCGTAGGATGTCTACCGCTTCGGCAACAGACTCCGCCGATGTGATCTCGTAAGCGTGCCCGTGCTGGAAGCGGGCAAAGAACTCCCGTAGCACCTCGATCACGCGCGGCTCGTCGTCAACGATAAGGACCCGCTTCGTCATGTTCGTTCTACAACGATGCGCTCGCGGATTCCATGTAGAAGGCGTCGAGGGCCGCAGCGACGGTATTCACTTCGACTTCCGTGCGCGCCGTAGAAGCCAGAAAATCCAGACAGTGAGAACTGCGAGGATGGCGCCCGAAAGCACGACGTGCAGGTCAATTCCCACGAGGTCGATAATGAACGTGCCGAGTATCAGCCCGACACCGCCCAGCAGCAGATAAGCCCACCAATCTGTGAGGCGCCGGTTAAGCGACTCGCGATCGCGAGTCGCCTCTCGCTTGCCGAGTGTCCGCAATGCGGCACCTCGTTTCCGGAAGCCCACAGGATCTAAAGTGCCGTCCTATGTAGCACGTGGCGGCGCGCTGTCAATCCGTGAAAAGATTTGCAGTTCCTGGAATTCGACTATCGCCCGCATAGCGGCCGGTCGCGCATCATTGCCGGTGCCCACGGTCGAGCCTAGTGGCTACTGCTTCGGTGTCACGGTGAATGTCGCGAGCAGCTCGCGAAACTTTCCGACCGCTGCCGCGCGGTAGAAGGCCCGGAGCGGGGGGACGGATAGGCCTGACGCCACGGGGGCACGACGCCAGATTGCGTCACCCCGGGTGCTCCAGTGGTCGTCGAGCGGGAGGAGAGCACTACCCTATCTTGCCGTGAAAGCCCCAGGGCTCTTGAAGGCAATATCCTGATGGACAACCGACGTTTTAACGACGAGACCATGGGTAGACCATCGCCCAAACTCCACATACGTTTGGTCGTTGGTCAGGGTCGGCGTCCCGCTCCAACGGGGCGCCGGCCCGCCTTGGTCTTCCCAGGCGTCGAGAGCCCGGTGAGTTTGGCGTGTGTTCGCGGCCGTTGCTACCCGCGAGGTCACTATGGACCAGGAAACTCTCCGTCTTCTCATCCGGCAGAAGATCCAGAACGGCCGCCTTCCACATGACAGCATCACAAGGGTCTGGAGCAGTCCCAGCGACGGCGAAACGTGCGACGCGTGTGACACGATCCTTTCGAAGGAGCAGTTGCTGATGGAGGGGACCACTCTGGCGCCCGGCCGGAGGCCCTTTCAGTTCCACGTTCGCTGTTTCCAGATTTGGGATCACGAAAGACGAGCAGCCTAGTCATCGCGGCTCCCGTTTTAACGCGCCCCACGCCGCTCCCTGGACCGCGTGCTACGGCGTGCGGTCCCAGCCGGTGCCTGTGGCGCTCGTCGGCTGGTCTAGAAGGTGGCTCGCCAGCCCTTTTCGTCGTACCGCGTGAGCTGGAGGTCGTAGCCCTGCCTCGCCATGGCGACCGCAACGCGCCCGATCCCTGCCCATGAGTCCAGCCACGCGCGGAGGACGTGCAGGGCGCGGTCGTTGGAGGGCATGGGGAGGACGGCGAATCCAAGTGCTGCCCGGAGAAGCTGGCCCCGTTGGTCGAGCACGCGCTACTCGATCACCCGATCCGCCCGCCCCAGCGCCGATGGCGGAATCGTCAGCCCGAGCGTCTTGGTTGTCTTGAGGTTGATGATCAGCTCGAACTTCGTCGGCTGCTCGACGGGTAGGTCAGCGGGCTTGGCGCCCCTCAGAATCTTGTCCACATAGGTGGCGGCGCGCCGATACAAATCAGCGACGTTCGGTCCATACGCCATAAGGCCCCCGACATCCGCACCCTCCTTCCATGGGTACACTGCCGGCAGCCGGTTCTTTGCTGCCATGTCCACGAGGCGTTTGCGCTCAGTAAAGAGCATGGCGCTCGTCAACACACTCAGAGCGTCCGCTTGCGCCCTGGTCATTTCCGAGAAGGCCCTGTCGAAATCGTCGGGACCGCGGGCCTCAACGAATTGAACCCGCCCCTAGCGCCCGCGCCGCGACTTCTGCTTCCTTCAGCATGTCCTTTGCGGTGCGTTCGGGGACGTCACCTGGCTGCCAGAGGACAGCGACTCGGCGGACCCCAGGAACGGCCTGCTTGAGCTGTTCCAGTCGCTTACCGACTAGCTCCGGGGCGAGGAAAGACACGCCCGTGACATTGCCGCCCGGCCGGGCAAGGCCGGTGACGAGCCCGCTCGTAACCGGATCGGCAAGAGCAGTGAAGACAATGGGGATAGTCTTGGTCGCTTGCTTGACGGCCAGGGTATGGGGTGTGCCTGTGGCCACGATGACATCAACCTTGAGCGCAACCAGTTCGGCCGCAAGGGCGGGGAGCCGCTCGAACTTCCCCTCGGGAGATCGGTATTCAATGACGAGGTTGCGACCCTCGACGTAACCGAGGTCACGCAGTCCCTGAAGGAAGGCTTCGTGCAACTGGGGATTGAGCGGGTTGCCCCCCAGGTAGCCTATTCGAGCGATCTTCTCCGCCTGCTGCCCCTCGGCGGCCAAGGGCGTAAGAAACAGGCTGAGAGCGAGAATGAGCCCGATCAGTCGCATGGGCACCCCGGTGGAGGATGGCTGCGGGGGAGTTTAGTCGAACGCCGGGACGCGCACCAGCACGGCGCCGCACCTCAACAAGCGCCGGGCGATCACGATGTGGCTTCCTGAACTAGTTACGTTCGGGCAGGAACGCCATCAATCGCGCTGCCGCCGTCGCGGGATCTAGGAAGAGATCGTGTTGCTCGCCCTTGATGAACTCTGCCACCGCCCAGATGTCAACGAGCTTGACCTCTAGCCGGACCGGTACGAGGTCGAGGATCTGATCCCCGAAGGGCTTCTGGATGATCCCATTGGCAAGGACGATGCTCGCGTCAAGTAGGTGAGGCTCGAAAAATGCCGTGCACGTGAAGCTCTCGTCGGTGAGATCGATGTCTGGGGGCGTATGTTGGTTCAGGCTCAGACCGGTGGCCGAGTGCGGAACACCCTCAATGTAGTACCCAACAAGGCCGACGTGGTATTCGCGTGGCTCGGCGCGCATCAGGCTAGAGACCATAGCCTTGATCACCGCCGTGCGCTCGGCCGCGACCTCATCACGATTGGCAGGCAGAGCCATTCCTCACCGCCCCTCTCGCCTATCGCCTCAGGTCGTCGCGCAGCCGCATTGCCGCATTCGACCTCGGATTGACTTTCAGTGCAGAGTCTACTCGGTCGAGCGCGCGATCACGCTGCCCCAACGCCTTGTAGGCCCGGGCGAGCGTCAAATTCACTTTGGGATCCGTTGTGGGGCGCTTGGCGACTTGCTTGACGCTCTCCTCGAGCTGGGCCTTCGCTTTCGCGTCACCTGGATTTGCTTCAGCGGTCGCCAGAGCCTTTTCGACCGACACGATCTCATTCCCAAAACTGATCTTTTGGAATGCCGGGAAGCCGATCATCACCACCGGAAGCATGAAGAATGGTAGCAGCGTGGTCAGCTTGCGCTCGCGGTACACATACAAGAACATCACCGCCGCCAGCATGACGAACATCACAATTCCCAACACCATCAGAACTATTTCGTATGAATGAAGCCCGTCGAACATCTGAGCCCCCCTTCACGCTGCGTTTGAACCAACTCCGAGACGATTTTAGCCTTCAGCTAGCCATCCGTCGCGAGCGACTTCCAGGCGATCTGGGTGGGCGACGTGCGCCACGCCATGTCGCCGGTCCCCATCCACTTGGGTACCCCGAACGGGAGATCCGGCGGGGGGATGTCCGCGAGGTCGTTCTTCTTGAACTTGCTCCCGTAGGGTGTGGTGTCGGGTGTTACCCCGGGGTCGGGTGTCACGTGGGTGCGGATCCCCGGAAGTGCAGCGTTCCAGTTGGTCAGGAGTGGGCCGTCTTCCCGGAACGACGGGTGCAGGATCTTGGCGACGAACAAGCCGCTCGCCCCCGGCCAGAGATCGACGACCTGCTGGGCCCCAGCACCGAACGCGATGACCGCCTCGGTCTGGCCGGTCGTGAGCAGATCCAAGAGCTGATTCCGCCAGTTCTTGATGCTCGCCGAAGCGGAGATTGTCTTGGCCTCCGCATCAATCTGTCCCTTGAGGCCATAGAGGAACGTGTTCACCATGACGTAGGACTTGGTCAGTCCCAGCTTCCGCAGAAAGCCCTGGACTCGCTGGCCGGCCGAGCCGACAAGGATTCGCCGAGCTACGTTCTCATCGGCTGCAGGGTCCTGGCCGATGATAATGACTCGGGCCGTCCCATCGAGCCGTCCGCGGTAGTAGATCGGACCCCAATTCATCCGGAACCGTGCCTTGACTGAGTTGTAGTTGGGTCGGTTGTCCCAATGCGTTGCGAAGGCTCCGGTAGGTCCTGGGTCAAACTCAGGCATCACATGCCTCCTCTCGAAGTCAGCAAGGGTCTCAAGGTGTCAACGGAGCAAGCAGGGGATAGTTCGTCTGCAAGATAGTCCGAATCTGGTCAAGCGTTTGTGTCGCCTTCAGGACCTGGAGCTTGGTGTTCTTGACGCATACCTTCTTCTGGGACCCGTAGACGAGCATGGCCTCACATTCGCCGGGCTTGATCTTGTCCAGGATCGCCTTGTTGGCGTAGAGCAGGTCCCCGCCGACCCAGACCATCTGGACATCCTGTAGGTGGGTCTTCATCACGCTCTTGGTCGGGTTGTCATCCCGGGACCGCAGCACCGTGATGTCAGCCTTGAGGCCCGGAGCGAGTCGACCGACGAAAGCATCCAGGGCGAGCGCCTTCGCCGGGTTCAGGGTAATCATCTTGATCCAGTCAGCGTCGGGAATGGCCCCGCTGAAGTCGTCTTCATTGACCTGGGCCGCTGTCCGTAGCTCATCAAAGATGTGGTCACTGCCGCTTGGGTTCCAGTCCACGCCGAGTGAGACCTCTAAGCCCTTTTGCAGGGCGACGGGAATATTCGTGGTCTGCGCATAGAGGACGAGGTTGCTCCGGGGGGACCAAATAAGCTTGGCACCTGCGGCCCCCATCTGTTGGAACTCCGTATCGCCAAACGCCGCCCCGTGAATGACGGCCGTACCGCTCGCAAGCAGCCCCTTCGTCTTCAGCGTGGTGAACTCAGTGAGCGATTTGGGGTCGCCCCGCACGCCCTCTGCCAGGTGGACGACGAAACTCTTGGTCGCGGTCCAGTTAATGCCGCCCTGGAAGCTCCCGATGTCCAGAATGAACGTCCGGATGTGGTTGGCGGATGTTGGCAGGTTCGCCTGATTCTCGGCGTTTCGGATGAGCGTCCGGACGCACTGCGAGCCCGGGGAGGTCCCCTGGATCGTCGTCACCCCACTCAGCAGGGCCTTGACCTCCCCGTACTTGATCATCTCGCATTCGAGGTCCTTGCCCTTGAGGTCGTCATACGGCTTCTTGAAGACCTTGTACGCGTCGCTGCCCTGCCATTGACCCCGGTTCTTGTAGAGCTTTGGCGGAGTCCATCGCGGCAGCACGTTATAGGCCACGTGGTTATGCGCGTCGATGAAGCCGGGGAAGATGTAGGCGTTGGTCACGGTGACGCGGGTGGCGCCGGTCGGAGCGGTGCAGCTCGCCGCCACGCACGTGATCGTGTCGCCCTCGATGACCAGCTCGCCGTCCAGCACCTGATCCGGTATGACGAGCGTGCCCTTGATCACCACCTTGGTGGGATCGGTGCCGACCGTTACCGTGGTTGCCGCCCACGCGGGTCCAGTGGGCAGCAGGATCACCAACGCGATTACCCATCGGGTCGCTACGTTCATCTCGGGTCGCCCTCCCTGTTCATAGGCCAGGCGGAGCATCCACCACCCGTCGAGCCTATCGCCTTGAGCCGCGTAGGCCCAAGAAAGGGCGAAGTGGCTCAGCGAGCACTCAAAGGGCCGGGAGGGGGCCTAGTTCAGCGATGCAGAGCGGCGCAGGTCCAGTTGGCACCCAGGGGCATGACCCACCGCTCAAACGCCACTCCACACGGACACGCCACGGTGAGCAGGTAGCCGTTCCAGGCGGGCTGTATAGCGTCGCCGGTCAGCCGGCCGTGCCGGCGGTGGTCAGCGACGAACTCCTCGGGGTTCAGCGAGAAGAGTCATGGTTCGAGGGTAGTGGGCGGGGAGTGGCGTATGAGACGCGGCTTGTTCGGCCTTACCGTTTAGGGGCAGATCGCGTGTACGGGGCAACATACGTACCGTCGCCTCGAGTGTAACCCCTGACATTCACGTCGGAGCCCGGTGGAGCCGCGGTTGAAGTACGCGACGAACTAGGGAGTGGTCCAAGGGGTATCGCCGTCGCAGGGACCGAACCTGAAGTGCTTTCCGTAGCCCGTTCCGGGTTTGCAGCAGGTGTCGAGGGCTGCGGGTACTCCGCATAGTCTGGTGGCCGCGGACGATGGTAGGCGATTGCGTCCGGATCGGCCCACAAGCCGCGCTTCGTCTCGCGCGCTTGACGCTGAAGGCCCACGAAATAGTCGGCGTACCGGACGTTCGGTGGGAACGTCGCGGCTTCCACGTAACCCTGCCACACCAGCTCGGCGTTGACGAACCGTTCGCCGACGTAGACGTAGGCGAGGAGTCGGCCGAACCGATCTCGCGGCTGCACATCGAGTACGAGATTGACCCAGCGCCTATCCACCAGACGAGCGTTCGCGTCCCGTGCGACATCCCCGTATGGTTCTCTGCCCTTCGTGGGGTGATGAATCTCGGGCGTGTTGATTCCGATGTACCGCACCTTCTCGATCTGGTTGCCGATCGCGACGTAGATCGTGTCGCCGTCCACGACGCGCGTCACGTAGCCTTGAAAGGTCGTTGGCTGAGCGGACTGCGCCGTCACGCCATGGCAAAGCGCCACGATCGTAAGGAGCACCAGAAGCGGGGACCAGCGAATTGCGATCACTGCCCGACTCCTTCGCTCTCGCCGCGCACGGCGTGAGATGACAATAGGTGCTCGGTACTGACCGAAGGTAGGCGCGGGCTGATTCCCCGTCATCGTGCTCCGCCCTTCGGCCCGCGCGGGTCCACGGTGTCGGGGAGGGAGACGACACGGACTGCGCGGGTGGTTCGTTACCTGGCGGTTCGCCGACACGCCAAAACCAAAACGCCGAGCCCCAACAGGAACAGGGTCCCCGGCTCGGGGACTACGCCTTGGCCGTGAAATGACGCGCCGAATCCCAGGAACCCCAAGTCACCATCCGAGAATGTCAGCCGCAAAGGCTCACCGATGCTGCCAAAGAAGGACACGACACCGTCGTTGAGGAAGCTGTCTCCGTGTGAGCAACGCCCGCCCTGAAAACAGTTCTCGATCGCACCAAACTGGAACTCCGGCGTCATGACACCCAGGAACAACTTAGGAATATTGAATGGTGGGGTGGGCAGGTTGGTGGCAATGAGGCCCACGGTGCCCGAAGCCTTCCAGTCATCCTCGAATACCGTGAAAGCGGCCGCGTGCGTCGTGCCATGACCAGTCGCGGGGGCCCTGCTCGCCATAGACGCCATGCCCGACCGTGCTGCTGAGAATCAACGAGAAGTCCTCAATGAGGATGATCGAGTTCTCGTCGGCGAAGCGCGTCAGCCGACCCTCGGCGGTGAACGTAAAGTCGGTCAGGATGAATGGCGTGGAGAAGTCGGCCGCAGCTAGTCCGGGCAGGAACAGTAGCACAACCAGGAGGATGATCCGACCCATCGGTCAAGGCGCACGTCAGGTCTTCAAGGTCTATGTGACCGCGTTTCCCGATCTGCACATCGACATCCAGCAGATGCTGGCAGCCGGTGACAGCCATGTGGTGGTTCGCTGGCGCTCGAGCGGAACCCATCTCGGTAAGCTGGGCGACATTCCGGCCACCGGACGTAAGGCGAGCAACCATGGTTGCACGGTCATGGAAGTGAAGAACGCGAAGGCGCGGGTCACGCCTGGGTCTATTTCGACAACGCGCACCTACTGCGGCAGATTGGTGTTCTGCCAGCGCCTCGAAGGACCAGGAAGAGGTAGGTGGATCATGCGACTCGCGCGCAGGGCTCCATTACTGCTCGCCCTCTCCCTGCTCGCCTCCGCTGCGACGGCCCCGCTCAGGACGCGTGGGTGCTCATTCCCGCTGACAATCCCGAGGCCCACGACGCGTGGATATGGCGGGCCCAGCCAGGGACCAAGACGCAAAAGCAGTGCGAATCAGAAGTGAAGGAATATCGAGCGCTCGATCCTGACAAACAGCTGCTTGACCCCGCCGGACGTCGGTATCGGATCGAGTACCACTGTGTTCCCGAGACCGTGGACCCGCGCGGCGGGAGGGCGAATTGAGCGCGACCTAGTCCCAATACGCGGGCCAGAAGAAGATCACCCACGCAGCCAGCAGAGCCATGACGACGACGATTGCGCCGACCCCGATCATTCGCTGTGATTCCGTCAGCCGCTTGGCTTGCAGCACCCGACAACGCCCTACACGGCGATTCCAGCGAAGGGACTGGGCGGTGGCCACGATCCTGCGGGCATCGCCCTGATGGCAGGAGAGGCCAGTGTCCTGCTTGATGCGTGGGCGTCCAGCCCGTGAGGATCTTACCGAACAGATTGGACTTGGAGCTAGAGGACACGAATCGGTGACGGGTTCGCGGTTCCGTGAAGCATGTGAGGAGCCGACCGACGTGAAGGGAGGCTGGACGGCCACGGCTTCAGTGGACTGCGGCTCAGGACGACCCGCGAACGGGACGCCACGCGAAGCCCTACCGCAATGCGCGGCAACTGCTCCACCGAAGACGAGCCGGGGTACCGCCAGCTACTGCATAGCCCGTCCAGCCCGAGGAGAGTCTACTTCTCTTTTCGATCCTTCCGCCAGTGCTTCTACCTGGAGCACCGCCGCTGCGGCGAGCTGGACGACTTCCTTGCTGATCCCGTCATCGGGGATC
>Ga0066710_100006463_pt1 | contig 10953 bp, 8 predicted proteins | sample GraSoiAngelo_159_FD_79666 | JGI IMG/M metagenome (GOLD analysis project Ga0066710, IMG submission 79666) | Grasslands soil microbial communities from the Angelo Coastal Reserve, California, USA - 14_1009_16_40cm | ecosystem: Environmental > Terrestrial > Soil > Grasslands | place: USA...
GGCGTCTGGGGCACGCGTGAGGCGACGAGCATGAAGGCTGTGCCCCGCCGCCTGCTTGTGCTCGGTGGCGGCTCAGCAGGCGTGGAGCTTGCCCAGGTCGTGCGATGGCTCGGCGGCGAGACCGTGCTCGTCGAGGGCTCCGACCGAGTCCTTCCCCGCGAGCCGGCGCGGTTGGGCGAGGCGCTCAGCGAGGCCCTGCGCCGCGACGGAATAGAGCTGATGCTCGGGATGCACGCCAGCGCCGCGCGGCGCGAGGGCGACGAGTACGTCCTGCGGTTCGACGGCGATACGGAGCTGCGCGGCGACCGGCTGCTGGTCGCAACCGGCCGGCGCCCGCGCGTCGAGGGGATCGGCCTCGAGACGGTCGGCGTCGAGGCCGACGCCCATGGGATCCGGGTTGACGAGCACCTGCGCGCGGGCGAGCGCCTTTGGGCGATCGGCGACGTCAACGGCATCTGGCCGCTAACCCACGTCGGCGAGTACGAGGCCGACGTGGTGGCGGCGAACATCGCAGGCGATACGCATCCGGCGAACTACGAAGCCGTTCCGCGAGTCACCTACACCGATCCGCAGGCCGCGGCGGTGGGCGCGCTCGAAGCGCCCTACAGCGCCACCGCGCCCGTGTCGGAGGTGCCGAAGACCGCCACCTACACGCACGCCTACGCCGAATCCAACGGGTTCCTGACGCTCCTCAGCGACGGCGAGCGACTAACCGGCGCCTACGCGCTCGGGCCCGAAGCCGGAGAGTGGATGCAGCAAGCGACGCTCGCCATCCGCGCGCACGTCCCGCTCGAGGTGCTGAGCGACACGATCCAGCCCTTCCCAAGCTTCTCGGGGATCTACGACGCGGCAGTGATGGCGCTCCGTATGGAGATCGCCGACAAGCCGCGGCCGGCGACGCCGATGTACTCGCAGATGGCGACCCTCGAGGGGTGAGGAGGGCAGCGGGCGGCAACCCGGTGATCGGCGCCAAACACCACCCATTGGAGGAGCCATGACCACCGCAACCACCAGTGCTTCCACCGGGAACCGCAGCTGCTCGGACAGACCGTCGTTCTGCTCGGCGGTAGCGCCTTCATCGGGCTGCAGACGGCGAGGCGCGCACGGGCCGAGGGAGCCGATGTGATCCTGGCCGGCCGCAATCCCGACCGGCTGCTGAAGGCGGCAACCGAGCTCGGCGCGTTGAGCACGGCGACGTTCGATGCAGACGACTCGGCTGCCCTGGAGGCCTTCTTCGGACACCTCGAGGGACCGATCGACCACGTGATGGTGACAGCAGGTGGCCCCTACTACGCGCCGCTGGCCGAGATGGACTTCGACGAGGCGGGCGCGACCTACGACATCGACGGCGCCCAGCAGCTTCTGGTCGCTCGCACAACCGAGTGAAAGGCGGTCCAACCATGCGCTCCGACATTGTCCCCGGCGGCACGTTTCCGGACTACGAGCTGCCTGATCACGAGAAAGCCCCCCGTAAGCTCAGCGAGCTGCAGGGCGACGATCCCCTGGTCCTCACGCTCGCGCGCGGCCACTACTGCCCGAAGGAGCACCAGCAGCACCACGAACTCGCCGCGTTCTACCCGAAGGTCGCGGTGGCCTACACACAGATCGCCACGATCTCGACAGACGCCGATCACGAGCTCAAAGAGTTCCGCGCGTCACTCGGCGCGCAGTGGACCTTCCTCTCCGACCCGGGGCGCATCGTCCAGAAGGACCTCGACATCCAGGAGTACACCGATCCGGAGAACGATCCGATGATCCCGCACACGCTCGTTCTGAAGCCCGGCCTGGTCATCCACAGCATCTACAACGGCTACTGGTTCTGGGGGCGCCCATCGGTCGTTGACCTCTGGCGCGACCTGCGCGCCGTTACCCGTGAGATTCGCCCCGACTGGGACCTCAGCACCCCGGGCCTGCGCGAGGCCTGGGACGCGGGGGATCGTTCGCGCTTCCATGGCTGGGACAAGCCCGGCACAGGGAGCCCAACCACCGCTGCGACGAGAAGCTAAGTGGCCACGCCGAGCGGGGGTCCGTGTCGTCGTAGATGCGGGCCGCAGTGAGCCTGCCCCTCTCACCCCGCGCGTAGGCGGCGACGCCGGCCTCCGGCGGCAGCTCCGTCTTGCCCCACCGCCCGCTGACCGCGCCTGCGGTGCGGGCGAGCCGGAAACGGACGTGGCTCTGCGGCGACCGGGGTATCTTTCCCTTGTCGTGTCGCGCTCGATCGAGCTTCGGACGTTGTCGTCTGGACGGTCTGCAGCGGTCTGCCCCCGGCCTTGGTGAGAGAGCGCGGCCGGAGGTGTCTGACCCATCGCCCGTTTCGGCCCCGCTAGCCCGGGTTGAAGCCCGCCAGGCGCAGCGGCGCGAGGCTGCGGCCAGGCGCAGGCGGCGACGCCGGCGCAGATTGATCGCGGCGCCCTTCCTCGCGCTGCTGTTGTGGGCGATTGTTTTGCGCGTCGAGCGAAGTGAGGGCGTCGCTAGTGACGCGGCTGACGGGCCTGACGGAATGCTGATCCTCCTAACGCGTTGGCTGACCCTGCCAGCGTCTCAGCCGGCAACAGCGGCTCCCATGGGGTCCGGGCCCCATTTCGCTTCAGGGACCCCTCCACTGCGTCGCCCAACTCGGTCGCAAGACCGGTCGCGCCGGCCGTGATTTACCCTGCAAAATCGGGGCGCCCGGATTCGAACCGGGGACCTCACCGACCCGAACGGTGCGCGCTACCAGGCTGCGCCACGCCCCGACGCAGTGGGAGTATTCCACACGCCGACTGGGCCTCCCAGCGCTAGCGATGCCCGCCCCTATCACCGAAATCCTCGAGGAGCTCGATCGTCTGCTGGGCTGCGAGCGCTTCCAGGACTACGGCCCCAACGGTCTGCAGGTCGCCGGGCCGAGCGCGATCAGCGCGGTCGCGAGCGGCGTATCGGCGCACGCGGAGCTGTTCGAGCTGGCGGCCGCCGAGCGCGTGCAGCTGCTGTTGGTTCACCACGGCCTCTTCTGGGGCAGCGGGTTCCAGGCGATCGACCCCCCGCTGAAGCGCCGTCTCAAACTGCTGTTCGACGCCGACATCGCCCTCGCCGCGTATCACCTGCCGCTGGACGCGCATCCCGAGCTGGGCAACAACGCCCTGATCGCACGCGCGCTGGGGGCGCAGGAGCTCGGCCGGTTTGCACGCCACCACGGCGAGCCAATCGGCGTGCTCGCCCGCTTCCCCGATGATGGTCTGCCGGCCGCCGAGCTGTTCGACCGCGTGCAGCAGGCCACAGCGCACGACACGCTCGTGTTCGACTCGGGTCCCGAGCGCGTACGGCTGCTGGCGATCGTGTCCGGCGCGGGCAGCGACTTCCTGCCCGAGGCCGCAGCCGCCTGCGCAGATGCGTTCCTCACTGGTGAGCCCGCCGAGCGCGCAATGGCGCTCGCGCGCGAGTCGCACCTGCATTTCATCGCCGCCGGCCACTACGCCACCGAGACCTTCGGCATCAAGCAGCTGGGCGAGCACCTGGCCCAGCGCTTTGGCGTGCGCCACGTGTTTCTCGACGTGCCGAACCCGGTGTGAGGCGTGCGACGCCCGTCGGCGCCGTCGTGCCAGACCGGGCGTCGGCCCTGTGCCGCACGCGCGACCCCGTCACGGCGGGTGCTGGCGTCTAAGATCTGATCAACCTTAGCTTCGCCGATCCACGAGGAGGAGAGCTGCACATGGAGGCCACTGCCACCAAGGCGTCCACCACCGGGTCGCGCACGATCGCCGACCTGATCCCGCGTGCGGCCGCCGCGCACCCCGATCACACGGCGGTGCGCTACAAGCGCGACGGCGCCTGGCACGATGTCAACTACTCCCAGCTCGCCGAGATCGTCCAGGAGGTAGGGCTGGGGCTGATCGACCTCGGTATCCAGACGGGCGAGCGCGTGTGCATCCTCGCCAACACGCGACCCGAGTGGTCCTACGCCGACATGGGCGCGACCGCCACGGGCGCGGTCGTCGTGCCGATCTACCAGACCAATTCTCCCGAGGAGTGCCTCTGGGTGATCTCCGACTCCGACGCCTGCGCGCTCATCTGCGAGGATAGCCATCAGCTCGCGAAGATCGCCGCGATCGCAGACCGGGTCCCCAAGCTACGCACCGTGATCGTGATGGATCCCCCGGCGGACGGGGCCGACGGCGACGGCGCCGCCCCAGCGACCGCGAAGCTGCAGCCGATCCCGCTCGAGCAGGTGCGCGCGCGAGGGCGTGGGCGCTCCGCCGATGAGCTGGAAGCGCGTCGCGCGGCCGTGCGGCCGGACGATCCGTTCACGTTCATCTACACCTCCGGCACGACCGGTCCGCCCAAGGGCTGCGTGCTCAGCCACGGCAACTACCGCGCGATCGTCGACATGGTCAGCGAGATCGGCGAGATCCAGGGCGACGAGGTGACCTACCTGTATCTCCCGCTGGCCCACTCCTTCGCGCTGTTGATCCAGCTCGCAGCCTTCGACCTGGGCAGCACGCTGGCCTACTTCGGCGGCGACACCAAGCAGATCGTGGCCGAGCTGATGGAGGTCCAGCCCACCTACCTGCCGTCGGTCCCGCGCGTGTTCGAGAAGATCTACACGCTCGCGCACGGCGCGATCGAGGCGCAGTCGCCGGAGGAGCAGCAGCGGGCCCAGGCCGCGATCGAGCTCGGCGTGAAGCTGCGCGACATGCTCGCGCGCGGCGAGAAGGTGCCCGAGCAGCTGCAGAAGCAGTTCGACGAGGCCGACGAGCGGCTGTTCAAAAACGTGCGCGCGATCTTCGGCGGGCGCGTGCGTCACGCGACCAGCGGCGCCGCGCCGATCGCGCGCGAGATCCTCGAGTTCTTCTACGCGTGCGGGATCCCCGTGTTCGAGGGCTACGGAATGACCGAGACGGCAACCGCCGCCACGATCTCCACGCTCGAGCACCACCGCTTCGGCACCGTCGGGCGCGCGCTTCCCGGCGTGGAGCTGAAGATCGCCGATGACGGCGAGATCCTGATCAAAGGCCCGAACATCTTCCAGGGCTATCACAAGCGCGCCGACGCCAGCTTCGGCGCGATCGTCGACGGCTGGCTGCACACGGGCGACCTCGGCTCGATCGACGCGGACGGATACCTGTCGATCACGGGGCGCAAGAAGGACATCATCATCACCGCCGGAGGCAAGAACCTGACTCCCGCCAACATCGAGAACGATCTCAAGCAATCCCGCTGGATCTCCCAGGCGGTTATGTACGGCGACCAGCGTCCCTATCCGGTCGTGCTGATCACGCTCGACGAGGAAGAGATCCCCGCCTACGCACGCGAGCACGGCCTTGCCGAGGACATCGCCACGCTCTCCAGCGACCCGCAGATCCGGGCGCTCATAGGCGAGGAGGTCGACCGCGCCAACGCCAAGTACGCCCAGGTCGAGCAGGTGAAGAAGTTCGCCATCCTCGACCACGACCTCTCCCAGGCCACCGGCGAGCTGACGCCCACGCTGAAGGTCAAGCGCAACGTGGTCAACGAGAAGTACGCCGCCATCTTCGACTCGCTGTACGCCGCTTAGAGCTCTCGATCGCAGGCTCCTGGGCGCACGCGATCAATGCTCCTCGCGGGTGCGCCGCTGACGGGTAGCGTCGCCGCGCGCGGCGCACCGGCGTCGCACGCCAGCCCGGGCTGCCGCTCGCCCACAGCTGCGAGAATGATGTGGTGCGCACCGATCCGACGGATACCGGGGGCCTGTTCGTGGGGCGCCGCCCCGGCACGGCGCCGGTGCGCTTCAAGGCGATCCCGCAGCGCGGCACGCACTTGCGCCAGCGTATCGACGGCTCTCTCGCCGGCGTGCTGCTGGCGGTGATGATCGCGCTCAGCCTGCTGTGCTGGGGGCCGATCCCGCTCGCCTGCCTGTGGGTAGGTTCCGAGGTCGACTATCTCACGGGGAGCGTGTTCGTCGGCATCATCGTCGCCTTCGCCGCCCTCTTCCCGATGCTGTTCGGCACCCTGGCGATCCTGCGCCAGATCGATCAGGCCTGGATCCTCGTGCGCCGCGCGGCCGGACACGACCAGCGCACGGGCGTGATGGGCCGGATCTTCGGCATGACCGCGTTCGTGTGCGCGCTCGCGTTCGCGTTCTGGTTCTTGGTCATTCACGGTCCTGGCTCACAGGTCATCCCCGGCCGCGCGAAGTCGTGAGGATCGCGCGCGCGCACGCGACGGCCGCGGGCCCGCTCGCGTCGGTAGCGCTGCGTCGCTGCTAGAACGAGCAAGCCATGAGCCTGCTCGACTACTACCGGCAGTTCGAAGGGCTGTCTGAGAAGGAGGTCAACGCGCGTCTGCGCGAGGAGGCCGCGGAGCGCAGACGCAAAGCACTCACGCGCGTGGAGACGCTCGATCTCTCGCAGACCACGTGGCCGGAGCTTCCGCATCCGCGCATCGTCAGCGCGATTACGTTTGTCGCCCGGCGGGGGCTGAATCGCTATCCCCAGCTGCGCGGCCCCGACCTGCGCGATGAGCTGGCCAGGCGGCACGAGATCGAGCGCGACCGCGTGATCCTCGGCAACGGCGCCGCGGAGCTGCTGATGGCCGCGGCGCGCACGCTGATCGAGTCCGGCCAGCGACTGCTCACGGCGTGGCCGTCCTACCCGCTGTACCCGATCATGGCCCGCCGGGCGCACGGGCAGGCCGTGCCGGTGTCGGGCGGGGTCGAGGCCATGATCGAGGCGGCGCACGAGCCGGATGTCCGCGTGGTCGTGCTCGCCAGCCCCAACGATCCCACCGGCGAGCTGGTGCCGGCCGCCGGGCTCCGGCGCCTGCTCGAGGAGCTGCCCGACGACGTCGCGGTGCTGCTGGATGAGTCGCTCGTGGAGTTCGCCGACGCGCAGCCGACGGACTCGTCGCTGGCGCTGCTGCAGAGCCATTCTCGCCTGTTCGTGTTTCGCACCTTCTCCAAGGCCTGGGGGCTGGCGGGACTGCGGATCGGATACGCGCTCGGCGGACCCGACTCGGAAGCGCTGCTAGCCGAGCTCGAACCAGACCTGGGCGTGTCCGAGATCTCCCAGGCGGGCGCGCTCGAGGCGTTGCGGGGCTGCTCAGAGCTGATCATGCGGCGCACACAGATCATCTGCGCCGAGCGCCCCCGGCTCACCCAGGCGCTGCGCGAACGCGACTTCGAGGTCACCGACAGCCAGGCCAACTTTCTGTGGGCGGCCCACGCGTCGCTCGAAGGCGGCGAGCTTGCCGCCCGGCTGGAGCGCGCTGGCGTGCTGGTGGCGGCCGGCGCCGCGCTCGGCGAGCCGCAGCACGTGCGCATCGCGATCCGCGACCCGACGGCCTCGAGCCGCCTGCTCTCGGCCGTGGACAAGGCGCTGTAGGCGTCTCAGCTGGCCGAGCCGGCCTGGCGTAGCAACGCGCCGGTGGTGCCTTCGAGGATCTTGCGCCAGGCGCTCACCTGTTCTGGCTCGGCGTCGAAGTGCGACACCACCTTGCGCACGCGCTTGGCCGAGATCTCGATCCCGTGCCGGGCGGTGATCTCCTCGTAGCGCTCGTATTCGCCCGCCAGATGCTGGGTGACTGACTCGAAGCCGTGCCGCGCGATCTCCACGCGCGAGGTGAAGTTCATCATCGAGGTCTGGAACATCAGTTCGTCGGTTGGCTCGGGCTCGATCAGCACTATGTCCACGCCGGGATAGCGCTGCTCCCAGCCCTTCGCCAGCTCATGCAGGCGCTGGTGCGCCACCAGCTTGAACGCCTGGTAGCCGATCTGCGGGAAGCCCATGTCCGACACCCTGCGACGACGCGTGCCGCGCAGCGTTCTAACGGTGGTCTCGAAGTCGTTCACGAACGGCACGATCGGGTTGATCACCACGACAAACCGCGCGCCCGCCTCGACGGCGATGTCGAGATTGGTGGTGGACACGATGCCGCCGTCGATCAGCTCCCGGTCCTTGATGCGCACGGGCGCGTACACCATCGGCAACGCCCCCGACGCGCGCACAGCCTTGGAGATGGGCACGTCATCGGAGCCCTCCACGCCGAACACCACACGCTCGCACGTGTCCAGGTCGGTGGCGGTGATGTACAGCTCGCAGGCCAGCTCACGGAAGTCATCGCTGCGGCCGGGCTCCGCCAGCACCTTGTGCAGATAGGCCTCGATCCCGGCCCCGGTGTACGCCCCCGAGGGCAACCCCTCGGCTAGCCCGAGCAGCACATCCATCAGCGATATCGCGCCCCACTGCCGCAGCACCTGACGCCCCAGGCCCAGGGCGCGAAACGGCATCACCGCTCCCTTGCGGGCGAACTCGAGCAGGTTGGGGCGCAGCAGGTCGTTGATGTCGATGTCCTTGAACGCCGCCTCGCCCTGGCGCGTGACGACCCGCATCATCTCCTCGGGCGTGACGCCGTTGGCACACAGCGCCGAGATGAAGGCGCCCGCGGATGTGCCCACGTACACGTCGAACTGGTTGATCGTGCTGTTTATCGCCAGCAGGTCCAGCGCGCGCAGCGCTCCGATCTCATACACGCCGCCCGTGAAGCCGCCGCCCCCCAGCACGAGCGCCGTCTTGTCCCGTCGCGGCCGGCTGCGGCGGTCGACCGATCCCGGCTGGCCCACCCCCCGAGCGGCCAATGCGCGCGCCCTGCGCTTGGCCGCGGCGTGGCCAGAGGCGGTCGGTTCCAGCTTGACAACCTTCCCCATGGCGGCTTCATTGTACGGGCAACTTGCACGGAAACCGCATTCCCGCGCCCATCAGGGCGGTACGCCCACGTTCACGGCCGGTATGCGGGCGAGGACGCACGGCCTTGGCGGTGCTGCTGGCAGCGGTCAGCGGTGCGATCGCCTTCGCAGCCGCGGGCGGCGCGGCGGCGGCCGCGAGCGGCCTGCCCGCGCTGCAGCGCGTCCTCGGCCGCCAGCTCGCGCGCGCTGGCTCTGGTTCCAGCGCGTACGTGTACGACCTCAGCGCCCGCCAGACGCTGTTCTCCGCCCGCGCCTCGGTGGCGCGGCCGCCGGCCTCTCTGGAGAAGCTCTACACCGCCACGACCGCGCTCGAGCGGCTGGGCCCGAGCGCGCGCCTTGCCACCTCCGTGCTGGGGACGGGCACGCTGTCGCCGGAAGGGGTGTGGGAAGGCAGCCTGTACCTGCGCGGCGGGGGCGATCCCACGTTCGGAAGCTCGGCCTTCATCCGCAGCCACTACGGCGGCATCGGGGCAAGCGTCTCGGCGCTGGCCGACCAGCTCGCGCGCGCGGGCGGGATCCGCGAGATCACGGGCTCGATCGAGGGCGATGAGAGCTACCTGGACGCGCTGCGCGGCGAGCCCTCCAGCGGCTACGCCGCCGATCCGTTCCTGGAAGGCAGCCTCGGCGCGCTGGCCTTCAACCGCGGCGAACGCGGTTCGGCCGGCGGTGTCCACGCGCCGGCGGCGTACGCCGCGCGCCAGCTGTGGGCCGCGCTGAGGGGCACCGGCGTGCGCATCGACGGTTCGACCGGTAGCGCCGTCACGCCGGCCGCCGCGCGCCCGCTGGCGAGCGTCCGCTCCCCCACGATCGCGCAGCTGCTCGGACTGATGCTGCCGTCGTCGGACAACTTCTTCGCCGAGACGCTGATCAAGGACCTCGGCGCGCGCTTCGGCGGCGCCGGCACGACCGCCGCCGGCGCAGCCGTGGTCCGCGCGACGATGGCCGCGTCTTTCGGGTTGCGCCCGCAGGTGGTCGACGGTTCCGGGCTCTCACGCTCCGACCGGACCTCGACACTGCAGCTTGCCCGCCTGCTGATCGCGCTCGCGTCACGCCCCCTGGGAGCGGTGCTGCGCGGCGATCTGGCTGTGGCGGGGCGCACCGGCACGCTGGCCCACCGCATGCGCGGCACCGCCGCCGCTGGGCGCTGCCAGGCCAAGACCGGGACGCTGATCGGCGCCTCGAACCTCGCCGGCTATTGCCAGTCGACGCGAGGGCACTTGCTCGTGTTCGCCTTCTTCGACGACGGCATCGCGGTCGAACTGGCCCACGCCGTGCAGGATCGGATGGCGATCGCGCTGGCCGCCTACTGACCACGCGGCAAGCCCGTGTCGCCGCCCGCTCACTCCATGCCTGGCTTGCGCGCCTTCCGCTCCAGGATCGCACGCAACGCGGCCTCGTCGAGCACCGCCACCCCCAACCGCTCCGCCTTCTGCAGCTTCGATCCCGGGCTCTCGCCGGCGATGAGGAAGTCGGTGTTCTTGGACACCGAGCCCGTGACCCGCCCGCCGGCAGCCATGATGCGCTCGGTGGCCTGCTCGCGCGACCACTCGGGCAGCGTGCCGGTGAGCACCAGCGTCTTGCCCGCCAGCGGGCCTTCCCCCGGGGAAGGCCCCTCGGCGCGGAAGCTCAGGCCGAGCCCGCGCAGGTCCTCGATCAGCGCGCGCATCCGCGCGTCGTCCAGTTGCCCGCGGATCCAGTGGGCCATCTTCTCGCCGATGCCGGGTGTCTCGGCGATCTGCTCGGCCGAGGCGCCCAGCAGCGAGTCGGCGTCGCGAAAGCGCTGCGCGAGGTTGCGTCCGGTCACCTCACCGACCTCCTCGATGCCCAGCGCGAACAGCACGCGCGCGAACGGCCGCTGCTTTGAAGCCTCGATCGCCTCCAGCAGCTTGCGCGCGGACACCGTGCCGAAGCCCTCGAGCGCGACCAGCTGCTCCTCGCTGAGCCGGTAGAAGTCGCCCGCGGTCCGCACCAGCCCGCGCTGCTGCAGCAGTGCGACCTGCTTCTCGCCCAGGCCGTCGATGTCCATCGCGCCGCGCGAGACGAAATGCTTGAGCAGCTGCCAGGCCCGCGCCGGGCAATCGCGGTTGGGGCAGAGCGTGAACACGCCGTCGGGCGGCTTGATCGTGGGGGTGGCGCAGAACGGGCACCTCGCCGGCGGCTGCGGTGGCGGCGGGCGATGCTCGCGCTCGGCCACGTGCGGCGCCGGCGAGAGCACCTGCCGGATCACATCGCCGGCGCGCAGCACGATCACAACCCCC
>Ga0066710_100006464_pt1 | contig 10953 bp, 6 predicted proteins | sample GraSoiAngelo_159_FD_79666 | JGI IMG/M metagenome (GOLD analysis project Ga0066710, IMG submission 79666) | Grasslands soil microbial communities from the Angelo Coastal Reserve, California, USA - 14_1009_16_40cm | ecosystem: Environmental > Terrestrial > Soil > Grasslands | place: USA...
CGCGACCCTTACTCGAACTCGAAAGGTTGCGCCGAACTCGTCACTACTGCCTTTCGCGAATCATTCTTTCCTCCGGAATCGTTTGAACGCCATAGCATTGCGTTGGCGAGCGCTCGCGCCGGTAATGCCATCGGAGGCGGCGATTGGACCAGTGACCAGCTGATTCCCGATCTCATGCGAGCATTTCTTGCGGGTAAGCCGTGCCTGATCCGCAACCCGTCAGCTTATCGGCCATGGCAGTTCCTTCTCGATCCACTTCGCGGTTACCTCATGTTGGCGGAACGGTTGATCGAGGATCCGTCGCACTTCGCGACCGGTTGGAACTTCGGCCCTGCCGACGTGGACGCAAAACCTGTATTCTGGATTGCAGATGAATTGGTTCGGGCCTGGGGCGACGGCGCTACCTGGACTCAAGATACGGCAAGCCACCCGCGGGAAGCCCACGCTCTCAAGCTGGACGCGTCAAAAGCCAGGTCCTGCTTGAATTGGCATCCGGTCCTGCCCTTGAATCAGGCGCTTGGTTGGATTGTAGGGTGGTACCGAGCATTCCAGGGAGGAAGTAATCTCCGTCGCCTCACCGAGGCGCAAATCGAGCGCTATGAGGTGCTCTCACAGAATTGACTTCAAGATCTCTCCCGCATGACAAACGTAATCGAGAACCCCTGAATACTCGCTGACACGCTATCACAAAACATAGATCATAAAAGGTAGGAGAAGCTTTTCATGTCATCGCCAAACATCGTCGTACTGGGGAGCGGAATGGCCGGTTTCGGTGCGGCTTACCGGCTGCACGCAGAAGGCATCAAGCCCGTGATGTTCGACAAGAACGCTTATTACGGCGGCCATACCGCCTCGTTCCGCTACGAAACTGGGTTCCTGTTCGACGTTGGTCCGCACATTTCATTTACCAAAGATCCCCGCATCCAGGAGATCTTTGCCGACAGCGTTGAGCAACGGTATGAGACCATTCAGATCAATCTGAATAATTACTGGCGCGGCTTCTGGCCCCTGCATCCGGTGCAATTGCATCTGCACGGCCTGCCCCAGGACCTCATCGTCAAAGTTATTAGCGACTTTGTGGAGGCACGCCAGTTGCCCGAGGAGTCGCCAAAAAACTATGCGGATTGGCTGTTGGCAAGCTTCGGCCGCACCTTTGCGGAATCCTTTCCCATGCTGTACACGCGCAAGTATCACACTACCATTGCTGAGAACATGAGCACCGATTGGCTTGGGCCACGCATTTATCGCCCTACCCTGGAGGAGGTGCTCCGGGGCGCAATATCGGCATCGGCGCCACATGTTCATTACATTACGCACTTCCGCTATCCGAGTGACGGCGGCTTCCAGCGCTACCTGAATAAGTTTGTGCCGATGGGAAATCTGAAACTCAATCACGAGCTGGTATCCGTCAATCCCCGTGCCCGGGAGCTCAGATTCTCCAACGGCGTCGTGGTTCAGTACGACTCGTTAGTATCCTCGGTGGCATTACCAGATCTGATCGGCATGATCCAGGGCGCCCCGCCCGACGTTGTCGAAGCCGCTCGGCGGTTGGCCTGTTCAACCTGCGTCTTGGTGAACATTGGAGTGAACCGGGCGGATCTTTCCAACGCCCACATGACTTACTTCTACGACGAAGACATCTGCTTTACCCGGCTAGGTTTTCCCCATATGCTCTCGGCCAAGAACGCGCCTGAGGGAGCGGGCAGTATTCAGGTCGAAGTGTACTTTTCAGCGAAATACAAGCCGTTCACCGGTTCGCCAGAGGACTGGATCGAACCCGTGATCCGCGACCTTCGCCGCTGCGGCCTAGTACGTGAGGAAGATCGTATCCTCTCGCGAAAAGCGATGCTGCTGCGGTATGCCAACGTCATATTCGACCTGGATCGCACGGCAGCCCTCAAGACTGTTCATGGTTATCTCGACGAGATTGGTATCGCATATTGTGGGCGATACGGTGATTGGGGTTACATGTGGACGGATGAGAGCTTCAAGAGCGGGGAAGCAGCCGCAGATAAAGCGCTGTCCACCTTGGGGCGTCTTGAGGCATTGCCGGCTTCCGGGCGGTAAGCTCATTACTGATCGAAGAAAGTTCGCCTGCATATGATCCAGCTGCACTTAAACGCTGGGACCGGAGACGCCTTAGATGTTCTATGTCTCGGCTGCCATTCTGACGATATCGAAATCGGCTGTGGCGGCACGATTCTTAAACTGGCGGAGCAACATCCGGCGTGCGTCTTTCACTGGGTGGTATTCAGCGCGACCGGAGTCCGGGAATCTGAGGCTCAGCGCGGTTCCGAAAAGTTCGCGGGATCGGCACGATTAAGAGGTCCGCTGCTAAAGAAATTTTCCGACAGCTTCATGCCGTTTGAGGGAGCTGAAGTCAAAGCGGTTTTCGAAGAGTTAAAGCGCTCAGTCTCTCCGGACCTGATCTTCACCCACAATCGCAAAGATGCTCACCAGGATCATCGTCTGATCGCAGAACTAACCTGGAATACGTTTCGAGACCACCTGATTCTGGAGTACGAGGTTCCTAAATATGACGGTGACCTCGGACAGCCGAGCGTGTTCGTGCCGCTTACGAACGAAATTTGCCAGCAGAAAGTTCGTAACATCATGGATGTGTTCCAGTCTCAGCATGCCAAGCATTGGTTTCAGGAGAGTACGTTCCTCTCATTAATGCGGTTGCGAGGCATGGAATGTAACGCCAGCAGTGGTTACGCTGAGGCTTTTTACTGCCGCAAGATGGTGCTGCAACCGATCTAAGCGAGCATTCCCGCCGGACAGCCCAAGGCATTGTTGACAACATAATGAAAGATTTGAAGCAGAAGGCGATTCGCGGAGGCTTGGCCAAAATCTGCGCTCAAGCCGCCAACTTTCTTGTTCGCTTGGTCTCGCTCATGATTTTGGCCCGTCTGCTGGATCCGAAAGACTTCGGGCTGGTCGGGATGGTTACCGCCGTCATCGGAATTTTTAATGTGTTCAAGGATTTCGGCCTTTCCGCGGCTGCGGTGCAACGGAAGGCGGTCACCGAGGAACAGATCTCAACCTTGTTTTGGATCAACCTGGTGTTTGGCGCTAGCCTCGGGTTCGTTGGTCTAGCCATTGCGCCCCTGGTCGTCCGCTTTTATCACGAGCCGCGGCTATTCGCAGTGACCGCGGCTTTGACGAGCGGATTTCTCTTTAACGCCGCAGGAGTGCAGCACTCGGCACTCCTGGAACGCCAGATGCGTTTCACTACGTTGTCCATCATTGACATCAGCTCTCTGTTAGCGAGCACAGGCGTCGGAGTCTGGATGGCAATGGACGGCTATGGATACTGGGCGCTTGTCGCCACCGCGATCATTACGCCCCTTTCCTACACCATCTGTGTCTGGGTGACGGCAGCGTGGATTCCAGGAAAACCACAACGCAAGACCGGCGTTCTGTCCATGCTGCGTTTCGGCGGAACGGTTACGCTGAATGGCACTGTGATGTACATAGCCAGCAACCTCGAGAAGGTGCTGCTGGGCCGTGTTTGGGGCGTTGATGCAATCGGCACTTACGGCAGGGCGTACCAGCTCGCAAACATACCCATCGACAATCTGAATTCATCCGCAGGTGGCGTGGCCTTCGCCGCGCTATCGCGGCTCCAGGACGATGGGCCGCGCTTCAGGAGTTATTTCCTGAAGGGTTACTCGTTGATCATATCGCTGACGGTGCCGATTACGTTTGCGTCGGCCCTTTTCGCCGATGACATGATTTCGGTCTTTCTGGGGCCAAAATGGAAGACTGCCGCCAGCATCTTCCGCCTGCTCGCTCCAACTACCTTGGCTTTTGCCATTCTGAATCCCTTAGGATGGCTGCTCTCTTCGCTCGGACTCGTCGGACGCGGCTTAAAGATAGCGCTGGTATTGGGACCGCTTATGATCGCCAGTTACGCGATCGGACTACCCTATGGTCCCAAGGGCGTAGCGCTGGGCTATTCGGGAATCATGACGGCGTGTGTTATTCCACTGATGGCCTGGGCTGTCTACGGCACCGTGGTGTCTTTCCGCGATATTCTACTGACCATCAGCCGTCCGTTGCTTTCCGGCGTTGTGGCAGCAACCATTGCACTCAACTTTCAGTTTCTATATGTGGCGAGGTTGAGTCCACTCCCGAGTCTGGCGATAGGAACCTCGCTGCTGTTCAGCGCCTACCTTGGGATGTTGCTCTACATCATGGGGCAAAAGCGGTTCTACATAGACCTCTTCCGAACTTTTAGGGGCCGTTCCCCGGTAGAGGAAGAAGTGTTAGTTTCGGCTTCATGACTCATTTGTCCGCACTTAGCTGAAAACACATCAACGACTCTCCCCGCGCTCGCGTCCTACATGTACAGTCTCCTATGAGAGACCCCCTTTCGTTGGGGAGCGGGATATTTGACATTCACTCGAACTACCTCGCGGATGCGTCAACGTCCACGTGCGGAATTCTTGTCGCGCGGGCTGGCAGGGAAAGCGTTGCAGTTCCCGCTGTGGAATCTGGCCGTCGCTATTTTGAGCGTCCTGTTGGTTGGTTGTTCTAACACGCCGAGACAGGAGATCCAGGGGCCTGCACTACCCGGCACCCCGGGAGCCTACATCACTCAATTCACCCTTACCCAAAATCCAATCTCCGAGAATGGGAAGTGGGTGAACGGCAAGGTAGTCGGCCTTGACTGGGCTAATGTCGCGACGATTCCCGGGCTTGCTTATGGCACCCAGTCGGGCGGGGATGGTTTCAATGATTCGACGGCGCTGTTGAGCAGAGCATGGGGACCGGATCAGAAGGCTCAAGCGACCGTCTACAGCGTGAACCAGACGGACAACGTTTTTGAAGAAGTGGAGTTGCGTCTGCGGAGTTCCCTGTCCGCACACCAGTCTACGGGATACGAAATCAATTTCCGACGTTCGAAGACTCCCAACGCATATACCCAGATCGTCCGCTGGAATGGGGCGCTGGGGGACTTTACCCTACTGAGTTCCCATGGTGGGGCACAATACGGGGTTGCGAATGGCGATGTCGTCAAGGCAACCGTCATGGGAAACGTTATTACCGTGTACCTAAACGGTGCGCAGGTGAATCAGGCGACGGACGACACTTACACCAGCGGTAGCCCCGGTATGGGTTTCTAACTTAAGAGGCACCAGCGGTATGACCGTGGATTACGGATTCACCAGCTTCCAGGCGTCTGACCAACCTTAAGATGTAGCGTACGGCTGCAGTGTCTATGATCCACAAGGGCTGTCGCCGCGGCCGTGGAACAACAATAATCGCGAGTGAAGATGCACTACTCAGTCAAGCAAATCCAACCAATAAAGATGACCGCTGATTCTCGGCAATATGCCACGGTCGATTACCCGAAATTGCGAAGCGTTCTTCTGGTTCTTCTTTCCCTGTTCATCTGGCGACTGCCTTTGCAGGCGACATTTTCTTTGGCCGTACAGAACGACGAATATACCCACATTCTGTTGATCCTGCCGGTCAGCATTGCTCTGATCGTTTTCCGACCCACCAGTTTTCCAGCTATGCTAAGCCATTTTCGCTCGCGGGTGCGTGCCTCATTGCGATTGCATTGACAACATGCTCGGTTCTGAAAGTGTCGTCGATATCGATGTCGCAGGATGCGAGGCTCTTCGTCAATATGGCGGCTCTAATCATGTGGTGGGTCGGAACACTCATCATATGTTTCGGTATTACGGCTTTCCGGCAGCTTGTCTTTCCACTTCTGTTCTTGCTCTGGCTGATCCCTCTCCCCCTGTTTGTGGTGGACAGAGTTGTAACTGTACTGCAGGCGTGCTCGGCATGGATGACTCGCATAATGTTTGTATTGGCACGCGTTCCCGTCAATCAGGATGGCTTTGTGCTCTCGATTCCAGGACTCAGCATTGAGGTCGCCATGGAGTGCAGCAGTATTCGTTCAAGCTTGATGCTCTTGGTGACGAGCATGGTATTGGCACATTTGTTTCTGCGCTCAGTCTGGAGCAAGATCGGCGCAGTGCTGGTCGCCGTGCCACTATCTATAGCGAAGAATGCCATTCGGATATTTGTCCTTTCGATGCTCGCAACACGGGTCGATCCTGTCCTTTTGACTGGAAGGTTGCACCATCAGGGCGGCATCGTATTTTTTCTGTTGGGACTGACGGGAGTTTGCGCATTTATTTGGCTGCTGCAAAGAATCGAAACAAAGAATTTGGTTACCTGAGTGACGGTGACCCTATTGGACACTGTAGCGATCACATTCGCCAGACACTGCAAAGTTTTTCAACCACCAAAGGACACGTAGGTACGCGAACGCAAGCCACGAAGCCGCTGTGGCGTTCGGGCGTGAGTAATGGAATCCCGAGCTGCGTTCTGATGCCCCATCCTCCGCTTGTACTCTGGCCTAAGAGATGTTCTAATAGTTCGTCCCCGGGTATATCCCTCCCCTTTTCTTTAACGAAGTAACCACAGACTAGCTGCGTCCGAAGTCGCTTGCCGCGAGGAGATTCCGCAATGAACCGCATCCTCTCTTGTTGCTTGAGTCGCACACTGCTCTCGCTGCTCATCTTGTCAGGCGTTGTTCCTCTTGCAACCGCCCAGCCCAACCTGACCGGACAGTGGAGCACGCTGACGCCTGCGATGCCGATCAATCCGATCCATGTGGCGCTGCTCAAGAATGGCAAGGTTCTCATTGTGGCGGGCTCGGGAAATTGTCCTGCAGCTCAGACCGGCTGCCCCGCTGGTCCGCCATACGGTCCTTCGAATAATTCCGGTGCAGCACTCTGGGATCCTATAGCTGGTACCTTCACGCAATTCAGTCTGAACTGGGACCCGTTTTGCAACGCCATGGTAGCCCTTCCCGACGGACGGGTGTTTATCAATGGCGGCACGCTGCAGTACGACCCTTTCCACGGTGAACTGAAATCGGCCATCTTCGATCCCGCGAATAACACTTTCACTAACGTGCAAAACATGGCGCACGGGCGCTGGTACCCAACCGCGATTGTGTTGGGAGATGGCCGCGTGATGACCTACTCCGGTCTTAGCGAGACAGGCAGCACAAACCAAGCCATTGAGTTCTATACGGTAGGGTCGGGTTGGAGCCAGCAATACCTCTTTACGGGGACGCCACCACTGTACCCACGCCTGCATCTTCTGCCCAATGGCAAGGTTTTGTACTCCGGCGAAGGTACCAGTTCCGCGCTCTTTGACCCCGCGACCACAACTTGGACTGATAATGTGGCCACGACTAACTACTCTAATCGGCGAACCTATGGCTCTTCTGTACTGCTTCCGCTGAGACCTGCCAACAATTACGACCCGAAGGTGATGATTTTCGGTGGAGGAAATCCTGCAACCGCAACTACCGAGATCATTGACATGGGCGCTGCCAGTCCACACTGGGTGACTGGTCCGGCCATGTCCCAACCGCGCATCGAGATGAATGCTATCATCCTGCCCAACGGCAAGGTACTGGCCATCGGCGGCTCAAAAAACGACGAGGACACTAGCACTTTAAGTTTGAATGCGGATTTGTTCGATCTAAGCGCTGTCGATCTCAGTGCTACTCCGCCAGTCGTGGGAACTCGGTCCTCCGCCGGGGCGAACGCAACCCAACGGCTATATCACTCGGTGGCGTTGTTGTTGCCAGACGCGACCGTATGGGTAGCCGGCGGCAATCCGGGGCGCGGAAATTACAACGACACCATGGAGATCTACAAGCCGCCGTACCTGTTCAACTCAAGCGGCGGCTTGGCCACGCGACCAACGATCACGAGCGCACCAGCTTCCATCACGTATGCCAATCAGTTCACGGTACAAACGCCGGATGCTGCAAGTATTTCCTCGGCGGTGTTAGTGCGGGACGGTGCCTCAACTCATGCCTTCAACATGGATCAACGATTAGTGGGCGTGTCATTTACGGGGGGAAGCGGAACTCTTACGGTCACAGCGCCGCCCAACAGCAACATCGCTCCCCCCGGATACTACATGTTGTTTCTCCTTAACAGCAGCGGAGTGCCGTCAGTAGCAAGCTTCATACAACTGGCGGGCTCTTCTCCGCCGCCTCCGCCGACGGGAATCTCGTTCGTGCAGAGCAACACGGGGCCTCCTTCGCTCCAGGCATCGAACTCAACCGTAGCGGTCGCCTACACCGGGGCTCAGACCGCCGGTAACTTGAATGTGGTGGCAGTGGGATGGGGCGACACGACGTCGACGATCACTTCGGTGACCGACACCCGAAACAATGTTTACACTTTGGCGGTCGGACCGACCACCAACAGTGCTGGGCTGCGACAGTCAATCTACTACGCCAAGAACATCGCAGCCGGAAGCAACACGGTCACAGTGAGGTTCAACCAGGCGGCGGTCTATCCGGATGTGCGGATATTGGAGTACACGGGAGCGGACACGACCAATCCGCTGGATGCGAAAGTCGGAGCAACCGGGACGGGAACCGCGGCTAACAGTGGACCGGTCACGACCGCTGTGGCCAATGAGTTGATTTTTGGATCGGGGACTTCGGGAACGCACTTTACCGCCGCCGGCACCGGATTTGTAAGTCGGATGATCAATGCTTTCGGCAATATTGCCGAGGACAAGACAGGCGCGACGGCCGGCAGCTACAGCGCGACGGCTACGACTACGTCGGCACCATGGGTAATGCAGGTGGCCACGTTCAGGCCTAGTGGTCAAGCCCCACCACCTCCACCCACCGTAAGCACGGTCTCACCGACGAGCGGTACGACTGCCGGGGGCACGTCGGTCATGATCACAGGCACTGGGTTCGTGTCGGGAGCGGGTGTGACATTTGGCGGCACAGCAGCTACCGGCGTTGTGGTAGGCGGTGGCGGAACACAGATCACGGCTACGACACCAGCGCATGCGGCGGGTGCTGTGACCGTGACCGTGACCAACACCGACACCCAGAGCGGTAGCTTGACGAACGGTTATACCTACACTACTTCGAATCCGGCGCCGACGGTGTCGTCCGTGTCGCCTAATTCCGGTTCCAGCAACGGCGGAACTTCAGTGACTATTACGGGCACAGGATTCCTGGCCGGAGCGGGTGTGACGTTTGGCGGCGCAGCAGCAACCGGCGTAGTGGTAGGCACTGGCGGAACACAGATCACAGCTACGACACCGGCGCAGGCGGCCGGTGCGGTGACGGTGACAGTGACCAACACCGACACTCAGAGCGGCAGCTTGAACAATGGTTATACCTATGTCACTTCGAATCCGCCGCCAACGGTGTCGACGGTGTCGCCTAATTCCGGTCCCACCAGCGGCGGAACTTCGGTGACAATCACCGGCACAGGGTTCCTCGCGGGAGCGGGGGTAACGTTTGGAAGTGCAGCAGCAACCAACGTGGTGGTAGCCACCGGCGGAGCACAGATCACAGCTACGACACCGGCGAACCCCGCGGGTGCTGTGACAGTGACGGTCACCAACCCCGACACTCAGAGCAGCAGTCTGCCCAATGGCTTCACCTACACTTCGACGACGGCGCCCACTGTGAGCAGTGTGACTCCCAACTCGGGCCCGGCGGCCGGCAATACCTCGGTTTCCATCGCTGGAAATAACTTCCTCGCTGGTTCACAAGTGACATTTGGCGGGTCGGCCGCTACCAACGCGGTGGTAGGCAGCGGGACACAAATCACGGCTACTACACCCGCGCATGCGGCGGGTCCAGTGGATGTCACAGTCACGAACCCAGGCGGTTCCGGGCCGACCCCGGTCTTCGTGACCGAGACGCATTCTGCCACCGACGGCGCAGGGGCGCAGTTCAACAGTGCAACGCTGTCCATAAATGTGACCGGCAACAACCGCATACTGATTGCTGCCTGGCATGCGGAGTTCGATGGCGGCGCTCCGGACCTCTGGAGCGTCCAGGACAATGGTGTAGATGGAACCGAAATCGTGGACACCAATGGCTACACCGGTGGCGACGGCAATCGTCGTTTCCGGATTTACTATTGGCTGAATCCACCACTGGGCACGAATACCGTCACTGTCTCGCTTCCTTACACTGGACCAAACGAGCTGGCAGTCTCCGTAATTCTGTTCAACAATGTTTCGCAAACCACCCCGCTCGGCACGCCGGTTCTGGATGTCTCAACTGCCTCGCGGACCGGAGAGTCTGAAACTGTCCCCACAACAACAAGTGACCTGGTCGTCCACGTCATTGCCGAAGCACTGGTAACCACAGGAACGTTGGGAAGCGGGGAAACGTCGGTATCGCTCGCCAATGATGGCCATCACGCACCCGCTGGCGATGCCAGCCTGTGGCTTTCAACCAAGCCGGGCAGTGCAGGGAGTACGACGGTGTCATCCAGCGGCTGGGCCAGTAACATCATCAATGGAGTCGGAATCGCGGTCCATGCCGCAGCCCAGAGCGGCACCTTGAACAATGGGTTTACGTACGTGCCACCGCCGACGGTTAGCAGTGTGAGCCCGAACAGCGGGTCCTTGGCGGGCGGTACGGCTGTGACAATAGCGGGCGCGAACTTCGTCTCCGGAGCCACGGTTACGTTCGGCGGCACAGCAGCGACGGGCGTGGTGGTAGGCACCGGCGGAACACAGATCACAGCTACGACACCCGCCCACGCGGCGGGAGCAGTGACAGTGACGGTGACCAATCCGGACACCCAGAGCGGCAGTCTGAGCAGTGGCTTTACTTATGCGTCAGCGACAGCACCCACTGTGAGCAGTGTGACTCCAAATTCGGGTCCGGCGGCAGGTAACACCGCTGTAACCATCGCAGGAACTAACTTCGTGGCCGGAGCACAGGTGACGTTTGGCGGAACGGCTGCAACCAACGTGGTGGTGGTCAGTGGGACACAGATCACAGCTAACACACCAGCGCACGCGAGCGGAGCGGTCAACCTGGTCGTCACTAACACTGACGCCCAGAGTGGCACCCTCGCAAACGGCTACACATATACAGCTACGATCATGTTTGTGCAGGCGAACACG
>Ga0066710_100006466_pt1 | contig 10952 bp, 12 predicted proteins | sample GraSoiAngelo_159_FD_79666 | JGI IMG/M metagenome (GOLD analysis project Ga0066710, IMG submission 79666) | Grasslands soil microbial communities from the Angelo Coastal Reserve, California, USA - 14_1009_16_40cm | ecosystem: Environmental > Terrestrial > Soil > Grasslands | place: USA...
CGAGGCCGAGAAGTCGCTCGTGATCATCATCTTCGAGACGGAGGACGACTACAAACGCGGCGACGAGATCCTGGATGCGATGCCCGCCGGTGACACTCCTGGGCGGCGCACGTCGGTGGCGAAGTACAACGTCGCGGCTCGCATGAAGTCCTGACGGGGCTTCAAGCCCTAGGCGATTTCGACGCCGAGCTTGCCTTGCTTGTGGACGTTGGAGAGCGCCTGTAGCGCTTCGGCTGCGTGCGCGAGCAGGTAGTTCCTCTGGAGGTGGACGCGCAGGGTCCGGTCGTCGAGTAGCTCGCCGAGGCGTTGCAGGTTCTCCGGCGTCGGCTGGGCAACGAGGTTGAAGCGAAGCGGGCCGTCCCCTGCGGCACCGAGCGGCGACGCGAGACGACCGCCTTCATTCAGCAGGTCGCCCCGCGGGGCGTAGGAGACGACGTCGAGGATGGCATCGACCGTGATATCCAGATCCGCATCGCGATCGAGAATCTCGCTGGTCCCGAGATCCCGAAGGTAGCCCTCGTCCTCGGGAAGCGCGGGGGCGACCACGTGCGCGCCTGCGGCTGAGGCGAGTTGAACGAAGAAGCTGCCGACGCCACCCGTGGCACCGATCACGAGGATCGTCTTGTCGCTCGTCGGCTCGAGTACGTCGCGCGCGGCCAGAGCGGTGATTCCCGCGAGAGGCGCGGCCCCGGCCTCGGCCAGGTCGAGGTTTCGTGGTTTGGGCGCAACGAAGTTGAACTCGGGAACCGTGATCAGCTCGGCCCAGCTGCCCTCGTGAACAGTCGGGTTGACGGCGGGGAGGAAGCCGTAGACCTCGTCGCCGATCTGGTAGCGACTGACGTCGCGGCCGACTCGCTCGACGACCCCCGCAAGGTCGCGGCCGAGTGTCACCGGGAAGTCGTGCTCCGCCATCTCCTTCAAGACGCCGCCGGCGATCGCAGCGTCGACGGGATTGACCGAGGAGGCATGCACGCGGATGAGCAGCTCGCCCTCGGCAGCAGTCGGCTCGGGCAGATCGTCGCGCAAGCGCGGCGGCGATTCGAAGCTGTCGAGTGTGAAGGCTCGCACTAGCTGTTCCTCTGTTCGGATCGTGCCAGGAGCCGCTACTTCTCTGCGTGCTCCTCGAGCCACGCCCTCGCCACGCGCTTCTGCGCCCTTGTGAGCCACGCTTCGACGACGAGGTCCTCCAGCTCGTCTCGGTCAAGGCCGGCCAGGTCAGGGATTCGCATCAACACGGCGGGGTAGCCGTCGAAATGCGGCGTGGTGAAGAACATGCCGCGGTCGTCGGCGAGCAGGAGCTCCTTCACGCCGAGGTCGGCGACACGGAACATCAAGACGTCGTCGAGCCGTTCGCCTGTCTGCGGATCGACGGCGTCCGGCCGCCGGCCACGCTGACAGCAGAACAGTTTCCCGTGCGCGCGATACGACGGGCGACCGTCGCCGGACACCTCCCTCGTCACCTGCGGCAGACCCAGGGCTAGCTCGTCGACATCGGTCATCGTCGTCATTGGCGCCACTCTGCCATCTACTATCGAGACGTGCCTTACGACGAAGAGCTCGCGAACCGTATACGCGAACTTGTCGCCGGTGAGCTCGGTCTCACCGAGAAGAGGATGTTCGGCGGGCTCGCCTTCTTGATCGGCGGCAACATGGCCGTCGCGGCAAGCAGCCAAGGCGGAGTGCTCGTCCGCGCGGACCCTGAAGAGTCGGACACGCTCGTGGCGAAGACCGATGCTCGTCTCTTCGAAATGCGCGGCCGAGCGATGAGGGGATGGCTGCGAGTCGACGCGGAACACCTCGGCACCAAACGTCAGCTCGCCAAGTGGGTGGTGCTCGGCACCGCGTACGCGCGCTCGTTACCCACGAAGCGATAGAGAAGGAGGCGATGCGATGACGGAGCACAGGGTCGGAACGCGCGAGGAATGGCTTGACGCACGCAACTCGCTGTTGGAACGCGAGAAAGAACTGACGCGGCGGGGCGACGAACTTTCCCGCGAGCGGCGCGAGTTGCCGTGGGTGCGGGTGGAGAAGGAGTACACCTTCGAGACCGAGGACGGTCAGAAGACCCTGGCGGAGCTCTTCGACGGTCGTTCGCAGCTACTGGTCTACAACTTCATGTTCGGCCCGGACTACACGGCAGGCTGCCCGGTCTGCTCATCGGGCGCGGACACCTACAGTGGCGCCGTAGAGCACTTGCGGGCGCGCGACGTGACCTTCCTCTGCATCTCGAGGGCACCGCTGGAGAAGCTGCAGGCCTACAAGCACCGTATGGGCTGGCGTTTCCCCTGGGTTTCCTCGCACGAAAGCGACTTCAACTTCGATTTCGGTGCCTCATACACCAGGGAAGAGCTGGCGCCGAGACTCGAAGGCAACCTTGGACCCGTCCCGGGTCTCGCGGCCGAGTGCGGCACCGACCCCGCCGGGTACCTGTCCGAGGGACCGGTCTTCAGCGCGTTCGCGCTCGAGGACGGGGTCGTCTATCACACGTACTCGACCTCCGCGCGGGGCCTCGAATTCATGCTGGGGTATTACACGTTCCTAGATCGGGCGCCGAAGGGACGCGACGAGGGCGACCCGCCGGAAATGTGGATCCACCGCCACGACGAGTACGAGGACGCGAAGATCGCGAGTCGGTGACCAGAGGAGCTCGAGGACCCCGGATACCCAGCCGACGAGGTCGAGCTGATGAGCGAGGTTCATCTTCGTGGAACACTCGGCCTCGACGACGGCGACCCGATCAGCGTGTCCGTGGGCTCGCCGTACTCCTAGCCTCACCCCGCACAGCTACCGTCGGCTGATGAGCTCGAATCGCGACGGCATGACCAAGGAGTACGCGGCCGACGAGATCGTGGTCGAGTGGGAGCCACGCCTCTGCTTCCACTCCCAGAACTGCGTTCGCGCCCTTCCGCAGGTGTTCGACGACAGCCGGCGACCGTGGGTTCAAGTGGACGCGGCGACGGCAGACGACGTCGAGGCGGCGGTCGCGCGCTGTCCGTCCGGTGCACTGCGGACGCGCCGGATCGGTGCCCAGGCGCCGAAGCGCCAGCAGTGGTCAGAGCTTCGCGCGTCAGAAAATGGACCACTGCTCATCACCGGCGGCGTACGCATCCTCGATGCCGAGGGCAACACTCTTTACGAGGGCGAACGCGCAGCGCTGTGCCGGTGCGGCGGCTCGAGCAACAAGCCGTTCTGCGACGGGACGCACAAGAAGAACGGCTTCCGTGGCTGAGGCCGTGGTGACGCTCTACCAGGCGGAGTGGTGTCCCTTCTCGTCGGCGGTGCGGGAAGTGCTGACGGAGCTGGGGATCGACTTCACGGCGCGCCAGGTCGAGCCGTGGCCGGACGAGCGCGATGAGCTGCGCAGCGGCGCGGGCACAGACCAGATTCCCGTCCTGAAGACCGAAGACGGGGTTCTGTACCGTGGCACTCGCGAGATCTTCGCGCACCTGCACGAGCGCGACCCGTGGCAATTCGCGGCAGCGCACCGCCGCCGCTTCGCCGATCACCGGGACGCGCGCGAGTCAGATGCGCCCGGCCAGCTGGTCGAGTACTTCCGTGGGACGGACGAACTCGAGGCTGCCGGCGGGACCGCTACGGACGCCGAGATCGTCGACGTGCCGGAGGCGAGTCGGTATGAGCTCCGGCTCGAGGGGCGGCTGGTCGGTCTCGCCGCCTACCGGCGGCGCGACGGCCGGATTGCCTTCACTCACACCGAGGTGGACGAATCCCGCGAGGGCCATGGCTTGGGCAGCCGGCTTGCTGCCGCGGCCCTGGAAGATGCCGGTCGGAAGGGCCTCGAGGTCGTGCCGCTCTGTCCGTTCATCGCGCATTACATCGAGGGCCACCCCGCATACCAGATGCTCGTCGCGCCCGGTTATCGCGACCGCTGAGCGAGGGACCTCGGCACTCGGCGAAAGGTGACCTCGTTCGAGAACGTACCCTGATGCTCGATGGGCATGTTCTTTCACTCTTCTGAGGCGCCGCCGGACCGGCCGGCGGATCCCGCGACCCGACGCGCGAATCTCCGCCGGATCGGGCGGCTCTTCGTGCCGTACAAGCTGCGCCTCGGCGGCGTCCTTGCGCTGATCGTCTTTGCGGCGGGACTGGGAGTGATCCCGGCCTTCCTGCTCAAGCACGTCCTCGAGGCGATCGGGCGTAACGACACGACGTCGCTCTCGTTCAACGCCGGCGGGATGATCGCGATCGCGATCGTGACCGGCGTGCTGGGCGTGATCCAGACGCTGCTGTCCAATCAGGTCGGCCAGCGCGTGATGCACGACCTGCGCGCCGCGGTGTTCCGGCACTTACAGCGCCTTTCGCTCGCCTTCTTCACACGCACGCGCACGGGCGAGGTGCAGTCTCGGATCTCGAACGACATCGGCGGTGTGCAGAACGTCGTCACGAACACGGCAACGTCGATCGCGTCAAACGTGACCACCGTGGGCGCGACCATGGTGGGGATGCTGTTCCTCAACTGGAAGCTCGCCCTGTTCGCGTTCGCGCTGATCCCGATCTTTGCTGTGCTGACGCGCCGCGTCGGCAACGAGCGGCGGCGGATCGCGAAGACGACGCAGGAGACGCTCGCCGACATCTCGAGCCTCGTGCAGGAGTCGCTCTCGGTCTCCGGGATCCTGCTCGGAAAGACGATGGGCCGCGGGAACGAGCTGGCGGACCGCTTCGAGGCCGACTCCCTGCGCCTCGCCAGCCTCGAGGTGCGCCAGCGGATGGCGGGTCGCTGGGTGATGGCGTCGATCCAGACGAGCTTCGCGATCATGCCCGCCGCCGTTTACTGGTTCGGCGGCCTCGCGCTCGCTCACGGATCGCAGGCGGTCTCGATCCCGACGCTCGTAGCGTTCACGACACTGCAGACACGACTGTTTTTCCCGGTCGGCTCTCTGCTCGGCGTGGGCCTCGACGTGCAGACGTCGCTCGCCCTGTTCGACCGGATCTTCGAATACCTCGATCAGCCGATCGACATCGAGGAGAAGCCGAACGCGCTCCCGGTCGGCCGGGCCGGTGACGTCGTGTTCGATCAGGTCTGGTTCCGCTACGGCGAAGACTGGACGCTCCAGGACGTCTCGTTCACGGTCAAGGCGGGCACGACGACTGCATTGGTCGGCGAGACAGGCTCCGGCAAGACCACGCTCGGCTACCTGGCCGCGCGGCTCTACGACGTCAGTCGGGGCAGCATCACGATCGGCGGTGTCGACATCCGCGATCTGAGCTTCCAGGCGTTATCCGACCTCGTCGGCGTGGTCTCCCAGGAGACGTACCTCTTCCACGAGTCGGTACGCGAGAACCTGCGCTTCGCGAAGCCCGACGCAACGGATGAGGAGATCGAGGCGGCAGCCGAGGCGGCCCGGATCCATGACCTCATCGCGGCGCTGCCCGAGGGGTACGACACAGTTGTCGGCGAACGCGGTTATCGGTTCTCGGGCGGCGAGAAGCAGCGGATCGCGATCGCTCGCACGATCCTGCGCAACCCGCCGATCCTCGTGCTCGACGAGGCGACGAGCTCGCTCGACACCGAGACCGAACGGCTCGTGCAGGAGGCGCTCGACCGGCTTTCCTCGGGGCGGACGACCATCGCGATCGCGCACCGGCTCTCGACCGTGCGCGACGCCGACCAGATCATCGTGCTCGACCATGGCCGCATGGTCGAGACCGGTCGGCACGAGGACCTGATCCTCGCCGGCGGCCGCTACACGACCCTCTCCGCACGCGACGCTGAGCTTGTCGACACGGCTCGTGCTCCCGGCGACGTCGCTGCGCTCGCGCCGGCGAGCTGAGCCCCGAAATGATCGAGGAGGCGCGCCTGGAGCAACGCGACGCTGGGCTCACGCCTGTATCCGACGGGTGGTTTGTCGTCAGCATTCCGGATGCCGCCTGGGTGACGAACGAAGTGCTCGGCGACGCCTGCATCTTCGAGGGCGACGACGCGCCGTTTTCGGACGTCGGGTTCACCATCGCCGTGCTGCAGCCGGGGCAGGCAGGTGGCAGGTACCACCGCGAGGCGAACCAGGAGAATTTCCTCGTCCTCGCGGGCGAGTGCCTGCTTCTGATCGAGGGCCAGGAGCGACACCTGAGACGCTGGGACTTCGTCCACTGTCCGCCGAACACCGAGCACGGTTTCGTCGGGGCGGGCGACGGCCCGTGCGTGATCTTCATGACGGGCGCGCGGAGGGGCTGGCCGGAGAAGGGCATCGTCTATCCCCGTTCCGAACCAGCGCTTCGCCACGACGTGGGCGTCGCGGAAGAGACGACGGTGCCTGCCGAGGCGTATGCACCCTTCCCGCAGTGGCAGCCCGGGCGCCCGAGCAGCTGGGCCGGGCTTCCCTGGGCATAGGCCGTGTACTCACCGTCTCACTTTGTGGCTCTGAGCCACAAGGCTCATGGGATCGCCCTTGCGCCGCTCGCGAAACGTGCTCGCTCCGCGCAAGTGGCTCTGAGCCACAAAGTCTGAGTGCAGCCGGTCAGACGTGGGCGAGCACGCGGTCCAGCGGCCGAGGCACCTCGGTGAGATCCAGCGCATCGACGAGCAACCGCGCGTAGCGGATCTTCCGCCTGCCGCCGCTCCCCATGAAGCGTCGAAGCTGCTCCTCGGTGGTCCGTCCTTGCCACGCCGGCTGCTTCTGGAGGGTGCGGAAGGATCCGAGGTCATCCTGGGAAGCGACGACCTTCTCCACCGACGCCGCACCGAGGGCGCGGATCAGCTCGTCCTCCAGGTCCGCGTCGCAGACGTAGAAACCCAGTCGCTCCATATCGACACGACCGAGGTTGGCGCCGAGACCGGCTCGCTCGAGACCGCGCCGGAAGTCGCCCTCCTCTGCGGCGTCGCAGAGACCCGCCAGCCTGACGTCGAGACCCTGAGGACCGAACCGATCCAGGAACCTGCCGATTGCCTGAGCACCGCCGATCGGCAGGATGGAGATGCCCTCAGCCTCGAGATCTCGCCCTCGACGCCGGGCGAGCGCTTCGAGCGCGAACCGGTCGCTGATCCCTTCGACGAGCACGACCGCTTGCGCGAAGAAGGCCTCGGCCGTCTGTGGGCTGTCCTCGGCAAGCTTCATGTGCGAGCACAAGTCTGCCTGGCCTTCGCTCCACGCAGTCGCACGACGGTCTTCTGCTTTACTCCCGGTGACAGCGCCGAACGACCAAGGAGCGGAGATGCGCGCAGCGTTCATGTCCATCGAGAAGGCCTTTGTGACCTATTCGGAGGGTATGACGCTTGCTTCGAACAACGCTCAACTTGGGAATCTTGGCGCATGTAGACGCCGGTAAGACAACACTCACCGAGCGGCTGCTGTACGCAGCCGGCGTCATCGACGAGATCGGCAGCGTCGATGAAGGCACTACCCAGACCGATTCGCTGGAGCTCGAGCAGCGCCGCGGCATCACGATCAAGTCCGCCGTCGTGTCGTTCGCCATCGATGACGTCACCGTCAATCTGATCGACACGCCCGGCCACCCGGACTTCATCGCCGAGGTGGAACGTGTCTTGAACGTGCTCGACGGCGCCGTGCTGGTGATCTCCGCCGTCGAAGGTGTGCAACCGCAAACCCGCGTGTTGATGCGGGCGCTACAGCGGCTGAGCGTTCCCACGCTGATCTTCGTGAACAAGATCGACCGTCGCGGCGCCCGGTACGAGCGCGTCCTGGAGAGCATCTCCGAACGAATGTCGCCTGCGATCGTCGCGATGGGTTCGGTGCGGGATCTCGGCACGCGCACCGCCGACTTCACGCGCTTCGGCGCGGCCGAAGCCACCTTCGCGGCCAGGCTCGCCGATCTGCTTGCTGAGCGCGACGATGCGATCCTCGCTGCGTACGTCGACGACGAGACGAGCGTTCCTTGGTCCCGACTCCGCGAGGAGCTTGCGGCGCAGACCAGGCGGGCGCTGGTGCACCCCGTGTTCTTCGGCTCGGCACTCACCGGAGCCGGCGTCGATTCGCTGATGACAGGCATTGCGGAGCTCCTGCCTGTGGCCGAACGTGACGTGGATGGCCCAGTTTCGGGGACCGTCTTCAAGATCGAGCGCGGCTCGGCCGGCGAGAAGATCGCCTACGTCCGCATGTTCTCGGGGACGGTGCGAACGCGGGATCGGCTGCGATTCAGCGCGGAGGGAGAGCGGAAGGTGACCGCAATCAGCGTCTTCGACCGCGGCTCGACCGAGCAACGTGGTTCGGTCAGCGCAGCAGAGATCGGGAAACTCTGGGGTCTCGGCGAGATCCAGATCGGCGACGCGATCGGCGACTCCCGAACGATCGGCGACCAGCACCACTTTGCCCCGCCGACACTCGAGACGGTTGTCGTTCCGCGCAGTCCCGAGGACAAGGGCGCTCTCCACGTCGCGCTCACTCAACTAGCCGAGCAAGACCCGCTGATCAACGTGCGCCAGGACGACACCCGGCAGGAGATCTCCGTCTCGCTCTACGGCGAGGTGCAGAAAGAGGTCATTCAGGCCACGCTCGCAGCCGACTACGACATCGACGTCGGTTTCCGCGAGACCACGACGATCTGCATCGAACGACCGATCGGCAGCGGTGCGGCCGTCGAGAGACTCAGAGAGTCCCCTAATCCATTCCTCGCCACGGTCGGATTCCGGATCGAGCCGGCCACGGTCGAGTCCGGCGTCGAGTTTCGGCTCGAAGTGGAGCTGGGTGCAATGCCGCTCGCGTTCTTCCGCGCAGTCGAGGACACCGTTCGCGAGACGCTTCAGCAAGGCATCTACGGCTGGCACGTGACCGACTGCACGGTCACGATGACGCACTCCGGCTACCTGCCGCGGCAGAGCCATGCGCACCAGCGGTTCAACAAGAGCATGTCGAGCACCGGCGCGGACTTCCGCGGCCTGACACCGCTCGTCTTGATGAGCGCGCTGAAGCAGGCCGGCACGATGGTGCACGAGCCGATCCACCGTTTTCGGCTCGAGGTCCCTCCGGACGCGCTCGGACCGCTGCTACCGGTGCTGGCACGGCTGCGGGCCGTCCCACAAACGCCGACGATTCGGGGTTCCTCGTGCACGCTGAAGGGCGACATTCCCGCTGCTGGGGTACACGAGCTGCGGCGAGAGCTGCCCGCCCTGACGCGTGGCGAAGGCGTCCTGGAATGTGCGTTCGACCGCTACGAACGAGTCAGCGGGACGATCCCGACCCGGCGACGCTCGGACAACAACCCTCTGAACCGCGAGGAATACCTGCTGCGCGTGAAGCAGGGTGGACCGTTTGGCTGATCGCAAGATGCACGTGGACGAGGTGGACACCGGCGTCGATCTGGTTCGAAGGCTGCTCGCCGCACAGTTCCCGGAATGGTCGGCGCTCCCCATTCAGCCTGTCCCCTCCGCGGGGACAGACCACGCGCTGTATCGGATCGGTGACGGCATGGTCGTGCGCCTCCCGCGAATTCAGCGGGCCGTCGGTGAGGTGGACAAGGACTTGAGGTGGCTGCCCTTGCTTGCGCCACTGCTTCCGGTCGAGCTGCCGCTCCCGCTCGCAAAGGGTCTACCGGCGGAGGGTTATCCGTGGGAGTGGGGCGTCTACACGTGGCTCGAGGGCGAGAACCCGATAGTGGAGAGCATCGCCGACCCCGACTCCCTCGCGGCGGACTTGGCGCAGTTCGTCACCGCGTTGCACGGGATCGAGCTCACGGGCGGGCCCTCCGCTTCGCGCGGTGTGCCGCTCGCGCTGCGAGACGATCCGACTCGAATCGCGATTGCCGAGCTCGAGGAAACGATCGACCCAGAAGCGACCGCTGCAGCCTGGGAAGCAGCCCTTCAGACGCCCGCCTGGTCCGGCCCACCGGTGTGGGTGCACGGAGACCTGTCACCGGGGAACCTGCTGCTCCGAGGCGGGCGGCTCACGGCGGTCATTGATTGCGCCGGTCTGGGCGTGGGCGATCCGGCCTGCGACCTCATCGTCGGGTGGAACCTCCTCCCGGCCGACGCAAGAAAGGTCTTTCACCACGAGCTTGGCATCGATGACGCGACGTGGGCCCGAGGTCGCGGCTGGGCCTTCTCCGTCGCCCTCATCCAACTCCCGTACTATCGGGACACGAACGCGGCGCTGGCAGACAATGCCCGCCACGTCATCCGCGAAGTCCTGGCCGAGTGCACGGGTTGAGGCCACCGGGACGCGATGTCCCGATGGCCCCTGGACGGCGACGCGTCTCAGCGAAGTGAGATCGAGACCTGCTCGAGGAGGTCCAATGCGTCCTGCAGGCCGGCCTCCATCCCCGAGTCGATGATGGCGTCCCGGGATACCTTGCTCGTTGCCTGGACGAGGAGCGTGACGGTCGTGCGTCCGTCTGCCTCGGTGAATGTCGCAGTGTTGACGGTTGCCCCCTCCTCTTCGGACACCCCTTCGGGCAGACCCTCGTAGATTTCGGTCGAGACGATCCGTTCGTCGGGGACGATCTCACGGTACTCACCGTGGAAACCGACCTCGAATCCGTCGTCGGCGACCATTACGTACCGCCACTTGCCGCCGACGCGCAGGTCGATCTCGACGACAGTCATCTCGCCGCGGTTGGCGTGCCACCAGCGCTTGACCAGCTCGGGCGTGGTCCACGCTTCGTAGACCAGGTGCTTGGGCGCGTTGAACTCCCGCGTGATGAGGATCTGCTCATCCGTGGGGAGCGTCAGCAGCGCCGTCCCACTACTCGTCATTGCCATCTCCTTCCTCCTCCTTTTGCCTGAGGTCCACCAGCACGACGTCCAGCTGGTCGAACCGATCCGACCACGAGCGCTCGTAGTTCTTCACCCAGTCGTGGATCGGCTTGAGCGCGTGGCCGTTCAGCCGGTACACGCGCATCCGTCCTTCCTCGCGCACGTTCACCACTCCCACTTCCCTGAGCACTCGGAGGTGTTTGGACACCTGTGGCTGGGCCAGCCCGAGTTGGCGCACCAGGTCGTTCACCGGGCGCTCCCCGCCCGCGAGGACGTCCAGGATTTGCCGCCG
>Ga0066710_100006468_pt1 | contig 10948 bp, 7 predicted proteins | sample GraSoiAngelo_159_FD_79666 | JGI IMG/M metagenome (GOLD analysis project Ga0066710, IMG submission 79666) | Grasslands soil microbial communities from the Angelo Coastal Reserve, California, USA - 14_1009_16_40cm | ecosystem: Environmental > Terrestrial > Soil > Grasslands | place: USA...
AGGCCTTTCCACGCGCGGGTGATCACGGGGGTGTAAGCGGACGAATCCAGTATGCGGTGATTCACTTCCCAGGCCAGGGCGTAGGTGAGGAAGGCCGATCCGGATACTTCGGGAAGAGGATACGCACTCGCGTTCAGCAACCCGGGACGCCACAGCCCATCGTCTCCTTGCAAACTCGCGACGGCCGCTGCCATCTCCTTGTACTGGGTAACAAATCTTGGGCGGTCGGGATAATCCTCGGGCATGTACTCGAGCACACGGACCAGTCCGGCCAGGACCCAGCCGTTGCCACGCGACCAGAACAGCTTTCTACCGTTCGGCTCAGTCTTGGTCAGGTAACTCGCATCGCGGGAGTACAGATGTTCGCGGGAATCGTAGAGCCGCGCGGAAGTCGTCCACCATGCGCGATTCATGTAGTCAAGATAGGCGCGATTTCCCGTCCCTTTGTACAATCGCGCCCACGCCGGGGGAGCCATGAAGAGCGCATCGCACCACCACCACAGAATGTCCTTGTCATTCGGCGGAATTTTGAGGGCGCGATCAAACTGGTCACGAACCGCTGCGATCATGGCCGGGGCGTGATGGCTCATGTAGAGCTCAAGATAGGTTTGTGCAACGACGTTGTCGTCGGCGTTGTTGAAGCGCGGGCCAAGTTGCCAGTGCAGAGTCTTTCCCATCGCCTTCATGGCGTTGCGGTACTTTGATTTTCCAGTCGCAGCGGAAGCGGCCATGAATCCGGTGTAGAGAGCGCCCATGGTCCAGTCGGTGTTGTAGTGGCCCTGCACGCGCGCCAGTTGCCAATCGGCAACTTTCCGCATAGCTTTCTGGACGGCGCGTGGTCGCAGTTCAGGCGATAGATTGGTGGCTAGCGGAGGCACGATTTCGGGCTGGTCTCCGACCATGGGCAATCGATCCAGGCCGGGATTTCCCGGCGCACGAACCTGGGCGGTAGCTGACGGCGTGGAGGCCAGCAATAATGCACAGAACAGCCGAACGGTTGGCCGGAGGAAGATGTGCATTCTGGAAATCGTAATCGTTTTGTGCTTGTTCTTGCAGGGTCGACCCTGAGGCGCTGCTGCCGGGCTGCGCCCGGATGGACAGCCGAGGGCGGCTGTCCCCACATAAATCGTATAGGTCACATGGATCAGGGTGTGATCACGGCGGCGCCGTCGATCAAGTCGTTCTTGACCGCTATCAAGGCTTCATTCACCTGATCGAGAGAAAATACAGTCCCCTTGGGCTTGAGACCGATCTGCGCGGCGAGCTGGAGGAAATCGCGAGCGTCGGCGCGGGTCATGTTGGTTACGCTGCGGAGCTGGCGCTCGCCCCAGAGGAGCCGGTCATAATCGAATTCAGGGACGCGGTCAAGATGAATCGCGTTGATCGCTACCACGCCTCCCTTGCGCAGGCTGGCGAGCGCGGCGACGACGACATCTCCGCTGGGCGCGAAGGTGATGGCGCGGTCAAGTTGCACCGGCAGCTTCTCCTTCTCGGTACCTACCCAGGTCGCTCCAAGAGACGTCGCCAGCTGACGATGGGACTCCCCGCGTGTGGAGACATACACCTCGCATTTCCAGGCACGCAGAACCGCGATCGCGAGGTGAGCCGACGCTCCGAATCCGAACAGGCCGATCCGCTCGCCGGGCTCTACTCCGGCCACACGCAGGCTGCGGAAGCCGATGATCCCGGCGCACAGCAGCGGAGCGGCTTGTAGGTCGTCGAGTTGGGCGGGAAGCGGAAAGACAAAATCAGCGCGTGCGACCGAGTATTCCGCATATCCGCCAGCGACCGTGTAACCGGTAAACGTCGGCGAATCGCACAGATTCTCCATCCCTCGGCGACAGTAGCAGCAGCTTCCGTCGGTGCCGCCGAGCCAGGAGACACCGACGCGCGTGCCCAGCGGAAGGTCTGCGGTAGCTCCGTCAACGATCTCGCCGACGATTTGATGACCGGGCGTGATGTGATTCTGCACGGGTGGCAACTCTCCTTCCACGATGTGAAGGTCGGTGCGGCAAACTCCGCAGGTCCGCACGCGCAGTAGAACTTGTCCCGGGCGAGGCTGCGGAGCGGGCACGTCAGCGATTCGTAGCGGCCGATGTTGAACATTCTGCGGAGATGTAAGAAGCGCGGCCTTCATGATTTCAGCTCTGACTACTCTGATTATGAGCGTAGAGCGGCCAGTTTGCGCTGGCACATTCAAGGAAAAAAGCTGACGATCGCGAAAGGGGCGCGGTCTTCTCGTGCGTACCCTAAATTAGCGACTATCGACGCCCCTACATCGGAGCTACAATCCGCCTCGCCATACGAGCGTTCGAGTTCCAGGATCCAAACGTTTATCTCGCAAGGTGAGGCTATGTCGGTCCACTCCAAGGAAGAAGTCTTCTCGAATCTCGACGACGAGGTATTCGGGACCAGTTTCCTTCCACGTCCGCTGCCCAAGTACAGGTTTCCCGGGCAAGAGTCGGATCCTACCGCGGCATATCAACTGGTGCACGATGAGCTGCTGCTCGACGGAAACTCGCGGCAGAACCTTGCCACATTCTGTCAGACCTGGGTCGAGCCCGAAGTGCGGAAGTTGATGGATGAATGCATCGACAAGAACATGATCGACAAGGACGAGTATCCGCAGACGGCGGAAATCGAGTCGCGCTGCGTTCACATGCTTGCCGATTTGTGGAACTCTCCCGACGCTGCAAATACGCAGGGTTGCTCCACCACTGGTTCGAGCGAGGCGGCGATGCTGGGCGGACTGGCGATGAAGGCAAGATGGCGCACGAAGCGCCAGGATGCGGGTAAGCCGTCGAGCAAGCCCAACCTGATTTGCGGCCCAGTACAAATCTGCTGGCACAAGTTTGCCCGGTATTTTGATGTGGAACTCCGCCAGATTCCTTGCCAGGGGCAGCGCCTGCATATGTCGCCGGAAGAAGTTCTCAAACGCTGCGATGAGAACACCATCGGAGTCGTGGCCACGCTCGGGGTTACGCATACACTTCAGTACGAGCCCGTGCAGGCGGTCTGCCTCGCGCTCGATGATTTTGAAGAAGAGCGTGGGCTTAATATTCCAGTTCATGTCGACGCCGCGAGCGGCGGATTCATCGCACCTTTCATTCATCGTTCTGTGGTCTGGGACTTTCGCTTGCCGCGAGTCAAGTCGATCAATGCTTCCGGGCATAAGTTTGGTCTTGCCCCGCTGGGATGTGGTTGGGCTATCTGGCGTGAAACTGGAGATCTGCCGGAAGAATTGATCTTCCGCGTAAAGTATCTGGGCGGAAACATGCCGACATTCGCGCTGAACTTTTCGCGTCCGGGAGGACAGGTCGTAGCCCAGTACTACAATTTCGTCCGGCTTGGTCGCGAGGGCTACACCAAGATCACTCAGGGCTGCGCCGATGTCGGGGCGTGGTTCGCGGACGAGGTCAAGAAGTTGGGGATGTTCGAACTGATCTACGATGGACGTGGCGGGATTCCGGGATGCACGTGGACTCTGAAGAAGAGCCAGGACCACTTTTTTACCCTTTACGACTTGGCGGATCGCTTGCGGGTGAAGGGATGGCAGGTGCCCGCGTATCCGATGCCGGCCAAGAGAAGCGATCTGATCGTGCAGCGCGTGCTGGCGCGGCTGGGGTTCAGTCGGGACCTGGCTGGGCTACTGATGGAAGACCTGCAGCGTGCCATCAAACATTTCCAGACAAATCCCTCTCCGAAGTCTCTCTCTCGCCAGAGTGCGGGTGGATACCACCACTGATTTTCCTGGCGAACTGCAGTCGCAGCTTACTGTTGAAGGTGCGTGCGGAAATAGTGCCGTCCCTCCGGGACTCAATCTGCGGTCCCGCCTATCCCAGGGCTTACGCCTTGGGCTAATGAATCCCGCCCCTTCGGGGCTAGGTTTTGCCAACTTCAATCCATCCCGTCTGTCCCGAATTCAGATTCACGCGTTACTGCCGTCAATTCAGTTTCACGCAAACCGCCGTCGCATGTTTCAGCGACCCACTTCCGGTGACCTCAAAGCTGCTCGCCACAAGATGTGACTAGACTCGTCGCGTGCTCCAGTCTAAGTTGCTCACGTCGTCATCAACCGTGAGGAGGTCAGACCATGGCGGACATGCATGAGGGCGAACTGGAAATGGAACTGGAAGACGAGTTCCACGAGGGCGAAAGCGAAGACGAATCAAGTCTGGAAGGCGAGGGCTGGCTCGGCGCCATCGGCAACGTGGTCGGCAGCCTGCTGGGTGAGGGCGAAGAGGAGGACGAAAGCTCCTTTGAAGCCGAAGACGAGAGTGCCTTCGAAGCCGAAGACGAACTTGAGGATGAATCGAGCCTCGAGGGTGAGGGCTGGCTGGGCACTATAGGCAACGTCGTGGGTAGCCTGCTCGGCGAAGGTGAAGACGAGTTCGAGGACGAGAGTGCCTTCGAAGGCGAGGATGAAGGCGAGGAGTTCTTCGGCAAGATTGGAAAATTCCTCAAGAAGGCCGCTCCCATGCTAAAGAGAGTCGCCAAGATTGCCGCTCCCATCGTGGGTACGGCGGTCGGCGGCCCGTTCGGAGCTGCGCTCGGCGGCCTGGCCAGCAAGGCCTTAGGCGAGGGCGAGTATGAGGATGAGCTCGAAGGTGAAACCGAGGCAGAGGGCGAAGCAGAAATGACGCACGAGATTGCCGCCCACGAACTGACTCACAATGAGGCTGTAGCCGAGATGATGGCGGAGGCTGCCTCTCTGGAAGCACATGAGGGCGAAGCCGAAGCCATGGCTGGGGCTGCCGCCGCTACCGTCATTTCGCCGCGCGACCGCAGAGCCTTGCGGCGAATCCTCCCCCACATGGTTCGGGGCACGGCAATTCTTACGCGAATCTTGCGCCGTCGGCGTCTTACCCGGCCTGCGGTGCGCGTCGTCCCCACGATTGTTCGCCGCGCCGTGAAAGATCTGAAACGGCAAGCGGCCAAGGGGATTCCTATCACTCGCAAAACCGCGGCCCGCGCTGCAGCCAAACAGGTGCGTAAGGTGCTGAGCAGTCCAAGGGCCTGCGCCGCCGCCATCACTCGCAACGTGAAGGTGAGCCGTTCCTATAAGCGGCCGCGCCGGCGCATGCGTGGGCGTCTGCAACGTCGCCGTCGCTCCGCACTCCGCTAACCGGACCTGAGTTTGAGTCACAGGCCCGCAACGTCCGACCACTATTGCAGGAGGAAGCGTCATGGCATATGAGTCCGAGAGTGAACTGATCCAGGCCGAACTCGAGGATGAATACTCGGGGGAAGGTGAAGACGAGATGGAAGACGAGTACGAGGACGAATCCAGCCTGGAGGGCGAAGGCTGGCTCGGCGCCATCGGCAATGTGGTCGGAAGTCTTCTTGGCGAAGGAGAAGACGAGTACGAGGACGAGAGCGCGTTCGAGTCCGAGGACGAAGCCGAGGATGAGATCAGCCCCATCCGCAAGATCTATCCTGACGCCATGATGGAGCATCTGGGTGAACTGGCGTTTGAGGCGGAGAGCGAAGATGAGGCCGCCGAGCATTTTCTGCCGCTCATCGGCATGGCCGCCAGCAAACTGCTGCCGGTTGTGGCCAAGGCAATCGCGCCCATGGCGAAGAAGGCGCTGCCCAAGATCGCGCGGGCAGTGACGAGAGCTACTCCACGGCTGACCAAAGGCATTGGACAGGTCGCGAGGACGCTCCATCGTAATCCGCAGACTCGTCATCTGCTGAAGACGGTGCCGGCGATTGCCCGACGCACGGTGGGGAGCATCGCCCGCCAGGCTGCGCATGGCCGGAACATCAATCCACGCACCGCCGTGCGGACGCTGGCCAAACAGGCACGGCGAGTGCTTGCTCATCCGCAGCAGCGCCGGCACGCGCTGCGCCATCACAATCAGCTCGAGCGTAAATTCCACGGACGTTACGCACGTGGGATGGCACGGCCGCACTGGCGTTATGGCCGCTATCCTTACCGGTCCGGTCGTGGTCGGGTTCGCGGCGGCGCGGCTCCGGGATACGCTGCATCGCGTCCGGGCACGCCTGGCTACGCAGTTTCCGGCACGCCCGGATACGCAGCTGCGGGCGCGGTACCGAGGATCGGCGTGCCTGGCGCGGGTGGACGCCCGGGCCGGTACGGACAGGTTGTCGGGGGACAATGCACGTGTGCGGCCTGTCCGGCCAGTGGCGGAAGCCCGGCCCAATCAACTTCAACTCCAACGCCAACTCCTGCCTACTGCCGTTGCTGCGGGCAAGTGTTGAGATAAGAAACGACTCGTTGAGGCAAGACTATGGCAACGCTGATCGAAACCATGCCGACGACAACCACCGGGGAAACGCCGGTTTCCCGGCAGCGCCCGAAAGCTGCTGGCGGTCCGGCTCCGGTGATGTTGCCATGGCTGCGGGCGCAATCGATCAACGTGACCCGGCACGCGGCGGCGCTCCGTCCCTTCAAGGCCGACGAGTTCGGAACTGGCGCGGAGGCTCCCACCGCTGGACACATTCAGGCGGTCAACAAGCTGATCACAGGCCTGAGAAGTAGCCTTCTGAAAATGTCCGGTAGGGTAAGCAAGTCCGTCTCGGTGGCCGCCGAGGAGCCGAGCACTTCTCGTCTGCAGGATGTGATGAGGAAGAAGGAGCACGCCCACAAGTGGGTCCGCGGAATCGAGAAGATTTGGGACTTCTACTTTGAGCTCTTCGGACAACGGCAGACTCGCTACGCGAAGTGGTTGCTGAGTTGCGACCGCATTGGCCTGGATTGTTACCGGGCCTATTATCTGGGGATCGGAGTAGCTCCGCCGATTCCCTCTCCGCCACCGTTTTCCTATATGGCAACGGGAGTCGCGTCGGCGACGTTTCGCCGAGGGATCACGCTCACGAAAATGAGAGAGCAACTGAATCCTTTCCCGCTTGTGCAGTTGCCCTACCACCGGCTGGTTAATCCCTGGACGCTGGGGGCGGTGATGCACGAGATCAGTCACAACCTGCAGAACGATCTGGGACTCAACAAAGACATTCCGCGAAAAGTTGGCGTGAGTCTGCTCAAAGCCGGCGCGAGCCGTCAGGTCGCACGGACTTGGGTGCGATGGAACCGCGAGATGTTTGCCGACATGAGCGGCCTGATGCTCGGCGGTCCCGGCTTCGCCGGCTCGCTGATGGATATTTTGGCACGAGGGCCGGAGACGGTGGTGTATTACAGCTCGCGAGGGCCGCACCCCACGCCGTATTTGAGGATGCTGATCAACACCGAACTGCTGCGGCGCATGGGATTCGAGTCGGAGAGCAGACAGTATCGCAAGGCCTGGATGCGTATTTATCCCAACCCTTCCTCTGGAAGCATACCGCCGGCGGTGTTGAAATCGTTCAGTGAAGCTTGTCCGATTGCGGTGGATGCGATGTGTTACCAACCCTATCGCACGCTTGGCAATCGCAGCCTGGCCAAGGTGTTGAACCTTGGCAACAAGGAACAGCAGATGATCGAAGAAGCATCGCGGCGTTTGGCCGCGGGCGTGGATCCCGGAATTGTCCCCGAGCGTTTCCTGATTGGGGCCGTGCGCTTGGCTTTGGACCGCCGCCATGCACGGCCGGAAATACTAACCAAGAACTTCTATCGCGCTTTGGCGAGCGGATAAACAGATGGCACTGGAAGCAACATTTCGACAGCTGTCGGTAAGTCTTCACAAGCTGCATGACGCGCTCAATGCGCTTCACGTGACGATTGGAGACAAGCCCACGCACGATGAGGCAGCACTGGCGGATGGATTGGAGAATGCTCTTTTGGACATCATGGGAACGCTGCACGAGGCACGCCGATCTGCATTGCAGGCGCGCCAGGCAGTCGGGCATCCGCCAGATCACGATCGTGCTCGGCGTGCGCTCACCCTTTGCCAGGAGCGTTTTCACCGCATCGAGCAGCAGTTCGCGTCGGATCTGGTTTCCTACGAAAAGATCAAGGAACTCGCCCGACTGGGCAATGAGCGGCGGGCGTGGCTGCCCTGGGCCGGCACCGTAAAGCTTGGGATCGAGCAATGCCGTCTGCCCCTGGAACAAACCAGCACGGTCTTGGCATCGTGCTGGCAGGAACTGGCGGAGCGAGCAGGAACCACCTCGATTTCGGTGCGCAACGCGATTGTGGGACAAAAGATCGTCGCGCGGGATGTGCGCGCCAGGGATGATATCGCTGAACGAGTCACTTGACTGGCAGCAGAAGTGGGTCTGTCGATACCGTATCCGGAGGTCTTTATGGCGGAAGTCAAAGTATGCGTCAATTTCTTCGATGACTCGAATCAAAGCCCTATCTACGTGGCACAGGACACCGAACTGCAAGTCCGTCATTCGGGAGGCGGCAAGTGGATCACGGTGAAACTCGGAGCCAAGAGCGAGAAGGGATTCCAACATTTTGAGGTACCCAAAGAAATAGTGGAAGCAAGAAAGGGGACGGAGCCGCTCTTTGCGGAACTCAGGCTGTCCGCCGGCCCCGAGGTTGGGTGCACACGCTACGCGACCTCTACCGTGACGTTCCTGGTGAAAGAGGAATCGGATGCAGATTGCTGCTGCATTCCTTGTCCTCTCCATAGGCTGGCGGAGGCCTGCAGCATAAAGTTTCGTGCCTTTGATGCCAGTGAGGAGGACTTCATCAAGAACGCGAAGGTGTTCCAAAGCAGCGTGGACTGGGTTGTGACCGCCGTCCGCGCGCCCGTGATCACACATGAATCTACTGCCAAATCGCATGCGGCGACCCTCCCATCTGCCCCTAGGTTTCAACCGTTTACTTCCTCCGCCAGAAGCGTGGATGGCATTGCCGAAATCTTCGACGTGCCGCTCCATGGTCTGTACCAAATCGAGGCCCGGGCACCGGAAGGATATATCAGCGAGGGAGGGGCCCTGCAGTATCGCTACATCTGCTGTGAGCGAAGCGTGGACATAAAGCACTATTTCCGGCCTTGTGGTAAGCGTCCCACTCGCTCCGCGGTTTTTGTTCAGCAGAAATGCCAGGGCATCCGATGGGGAAAGGGAACCACGGTGCTGGTGGGCAACAGGGAGGTAACCATCGGGGAAGACGGGATCATGAAGATACCGAACGACTTGAACGGAGTGCTTCCCGTAAGCTCCGCGGGAAAAGCATTCACCCCGTCGTCCCTCGACTTGCGCGAGGGTGCGCCCCCGGTCACCACGGTTGCCGTCTCCGATCAGCCGGTGACGGCAAGCGGACGCAACGCCGAGGGCTTACTGCTCGACCACACGAACAAGCCATTCGTGGGCCGGCGCGTGGCGGTACTGCTGCCCAACGGGGATGAAACTGAAGTATTGACCGACCAGCAGGGACGTTTTCAAGCTCCCTCTGGAAGCACGGTTTACGCCAGAGAAGATGAGTGGGGATTGGCAACCGAACGGGTTTATCTGACCGAAAAGATTTGAGCCAGGAGGAATGTTATGGCAGGGATCATTTTGAAGGGTGTACGAGCGGCTGCGAAGGTCGCTAAGAATCCGATTGCGGATCTTGCCGCGTATCCAATCCTCACTGAGGAAGTGGGCTATCCACCCTCGCCGCTGGCAACTCCAGGAACGAGCGGAAGTGGTGGCGGCGGAAGCACCGGCGGGCTCGGTCAGATCGTCAACAAGGCCGTGGGCGAAGTCCTAGGCTGGAAGCTCAAGGCCGGCGACACGAAAGGCTTCCTCGGTGCTCTCAACCAGTCTTTCACCCTTACCGAGGTGGAAGGCCACGTTGAATCCAAATGGACGCCTCGCACTTATGCAATTCAAACCGACCTGGCGGGAGGCATCACTGGCGCACAGGCCAGCGTTTATGCCCGCGGCAAAGAGGCCCTCGACCAATCGATGCCCCTGTTGGACGGTCTCTACACACTGGATCCCGAAGCTGATACCGAGGACGTGGTCGCCCTGAAGGCGGTAGTCAAGAGCCAGTTCACCGAACTCGTCAATGAACTCGCCTTCCTCAGCGGACCCAGGATCGCACGGGTGAACCAGTACTTTTCCCTGTTGCTGATCGATGCAAATTCTACGGCCAAGTTTCCTCCGGCTCTCGGCGCGCCTCCGCTTGTGGTCGATCCCGACCAACTCGGAGGCACACTGGGAAATCTTCGCGACGTTCTCGGCCTGAACTTCACCGACCAGGATTTTGTGAACTCCGTGGGAGACGAGCAGAATCTTTCGAACTTCCGCATACTGGCGGACTACGTAACTTCGCTGGCCCAGAGCTGGATCAACAACGTCCCGTTCTTTGGGCTGGATGCTCCGAAACCCTTCTTCGGAACGCAACTGGTGCTGCTGTCACGGCAGTTGTCGGTGGTGGCTGAGTCGGTTGATGAGGTTCGCTTCACTCTTGACTCGGTGTTCATTGGTCCTGCAGAGCGGCAATCCACCAAGCTGACATATCCCTTCGTGCCCGAGCTGAAAGCGATCTTTCTCGAAGATCTGCTCTCGTGGATTCACAATTTCGCGGCGGAAGAAGGCCCCAGGCTCATCACGGACGGCGGAAAGTTTGGTGTGCAGAATACTTTCACGCCTGTGGTTCGCCAGCTCCTCAGCTTTATCGTGAATTTACCCAGTAGCCCCAGCGTGGCGAATCCTTTGCCCGCCGGCTTCTTCGCACCACGCGTAAGACTTTCGCTGGACGACCTGGTCGATCAGCTGCAATCACTGATCACTCTGGCCGCTCCAATCAAGCACGAGATCACTTCGGAACCCGACTTCGGGTTGCCGTTCGGAGTGGAGGCCGTGGTGCCGATCTTTCTGAGCGACTTGCCCCAGGGATCGACTTCATCGTCGATTCCTGTGCATGTCAGAGGTGATGGCTTCCAGGCTCCGACAACTCCCGCGACGGTAGCATTCGTGGGGCCAGGCGCACCAACAGTCACCGGAGTGTTCTTCCGCTCTGACACGCTGCTGATCGTGAGGCTGAAAACCCAGACATTCCCGCTACCTCTGTTGAACTTCGGGACCTGGGACGTCGTGGTCACGAATG
>Ga0066710_100006469_pt1 | contig 10948 bp, 7 predicted proteins | sample GraSoiAngelo_159_FD_79666 | JGI IMG/M metagenome (GOLD analysis project Ga0066710, IMG submission 79666) | Grasslands soil microbial communities from the Angelo Coastal Reserve, California, USA - 14_1009_16_40cm | ecosystem: Environmental > Terrestrial > Soil > Grasslands | place: USA...
AGGCTCGCTTTCCATGAGCCTGAAAACGCTCGCCTTGATTCTGAAGGGCTTACGCGTTTCAGGATCATGGTCCCAATGCATTGCGGAAAAAAACCGAAAGGGGGCTCTCCATGAACCGAACGCCCTCAGCAAGCACCTGAGGCGCGGCATCTTTGTAGGACGAGGCATGCAGAGAATTAGAAGCTCCGTAGGAGCGACACATTCTCGGATGGCGCCGTGGCGGCGTGCGCACGTCCTCGGGCGCAGCACCGCTAAGGCCCTGGCGAGATTTGGAAAAGTTTGCGCGTAATTCGAGTAGAACGGCTGCTGCTGCCGAGGACCGCAACGCTCTGCCCGTTAAAAACGTATCCTCGCGCCAAACGTGCTCCAGAGCGCTTGACCGGCGGGTGCGGAGGATGGAAAATCCGTCCATTCACGCAACCCGCAACAAAGGCATGAAAGGGATTGCATCGAATTCGCCACGGCTAATCGCAATGCGCATTCGGCGCCTTTGGCAAGCGGGCTTCACTTTGATCGAGTTGCTGGTAGTGATTGCCATCATCGCCATCCTCGCCGGCTTGCTGTTGCCTGCCTTGAGCAAGGGCAAGACCAACGCCCGGACGGTCCACTGCGCCTCGAACATGCGGAACTGGGGTCTGGCGACGATCATGTATCTGGGCGATTACAATGATCGACTCCCTCTCTTTGGGGATCTCTCGACCGATTACACCAAGGCCTTCTGGCACGCGAAGCTCGCCCCATACGTGGCGAAGCAAACGCAGGACGGAAAACTCTTCAACCAAACGGACGTTTTCAACTACGAATTGCGCCGCTGCCCTGGCGGCGGCTTCGGCCCGCCTCCATTTTCCCGGGCGACGCCTGCATCGACGAACTGGAATTGTTGGATCGGCGCAAACTTCGGAGCTTTCGGAAATCCGCTTAGCGGTCCGTTTTATTACGGCGATCGGACACCGCCGTTAAATGTCTCGCGCATCGCGAAGCCGGCCGACGCACTCATGTTCATGGACACCTTCACACACTACGTCTATTCGCCGGTGGACCCGGCTTATCATTTCACGCTCGATCTGAATCGCGATGGTGTCGTGGACACCATGCCGCAATACCCGGACACGGCTTTTAATTTTGGCCGGCCCACCGTGCACAACAACGGCGCGAATGTCACCCTGCTGGATGGCCATGTCGAACGGGTCGGTTTCAAGAAGCTCTGGCAAGTCGATGCGACAAAAAAGATCGTACACTCGTTCTGGTACCTGGAGGATTGAGCGCGCGTTCTTGATCTTGCTCTTCAATGGCTACAAGAACGGATGCACTTCCAACAGACGCTTTGGCACCGGTCCCACTTTGACCTCCGCCACCGCCGTTCGGGTATCGCAATTCACAATTGAAACGCTGTTCGCGCCGGCATTCGCGGAGTAGGCAAACCTCCCGTCCGGACTGAACGTCAACCAATTCGGACCATCTCCGACGGTGACGGTGGTCAAATACCTGGGCTTCGCGCTGGTAATGTCATAAACCATGAGGCCATTTCCAATAAAGCTTGTCACCCAGAGTTCACGATCTCCGGGACGTAACTCCAGGCCGTGCGTGTTCATGTAGGCAAACTTCGAGCGTTTCTCCGGGGGGGGCAGCGGTTGCTCGGCCCGGCCCACCTGTTTGCCCGTGGCCAGGTCGGCCCAGGCAAAGCCGTGAAGGCCTTCGAGCGCCACAAAAAGCCATTTCTCATCTTGCGTGACACACAAAGGGCGCACCGCTCCGTCAAACCGCACCGTCTGCGTCAAGGAATGATCCTGAGCGAAGTCAAACTGCTTCACCAGATGATCGCCGATGGAAGTGACGTACATATGCTTTGCGCCGCGAGGACAATAGCAGTTGTGCGGCCTCGGGCCAATGTCCAGCGTCTTCACTACGCGGCCTTGCCGCACGTCAATGATATCAGCCGTTCCCTTATCGTTAATGGCCACATAGACCCAATGCCCGTCCGGAGTAGCCGCGAGTTGATTGGGCACTCCCAAAGTGGGAACGGTCGCCACGACTTCATCGCTCGCCGTGTCGAGGAACCGCACGGAACGGTCGCCTTCCACCGAGCAGTAGATTCTCCGCTGGTCTGGTGAGAGGGCCAACCCGTGCGGATGTCTGCCAATCGGGACCTCGCGAACGACCACCTGCCGGTCCAGATCGATCACGCTGAGGGTTTCGCCCGATGTGTTGGCCACGTAAAGTTTTCGCGCGATAATCTGCTCGGCGGCCGGACATGGCCACACCAAGTCCAGTGCCGTCAGCAAGGTTGCCAAGTGCCAGAACCTTTTCATCTTAGCCACTCGTCAGTGCGTCGGACTCCTCACAATCAGAAGAGCCTGATGCGTGCGCGGCCAGACGTCAAGCAGCGTGCTCTGCTGGCGCGGTGTCCGGGCGCATCACTGCCCCTCGCCGGACCGCGAACCGTCCCGGTTCGCAGCGCAACGCAAAGGCACAAAAGCTCTGATTTTTGCCATCCGCCTCGGCGGGCCGACATGCTCCGGACGAGGACCGTCCGCGGGCCGGGGCAGTTTTGAGATGCGCCCGCGGTGTCCCCGAAATAGAGCAGGTGGTTCTCGACTCGCGGTTGATTTCTTGTGAAAAATGAGCCTCGTTACTTCGGCGGCTACGGCAAAGGACATCTTTGAACGGGCTGCCTGAAAACAGAGCAGCGCCAGAAAGAATCAGACTCTTCAAGTGAACAGCGAAAAACTGATTCTCTTTCTCAAGGCGCCGCGGCCCGGAGCGGTCAAGACCAGACTGGCCGAAGCCATCGGCACAGGACCTGCCTGCGCCGCTTATCTCCGCTGCGTCGAAACGTTGCTGATTCAACTCCAGAGTTTGCGCCCGGTCGAACTCTGTTTCAGCCCCGCGGTCGCGGCGGCCGAAATTCAGGCCTGGTTGCGACCTGGTTGGATCGCTGTGCCACAAGCCGAGGGAGATTTGGGGCAACGCCTCCGATCGGCCTTCCAACGCTCGTTCGACGCCGGCGCCAGTCGCGTCGTCGTCATTGGATCCGATTGCCCGGCCATCACCGCCGACGATATTCGGAACGCCTGGGAGGCTCTGCGCACGCACGATGTTGTGCTGGGTCCGGCAAATGATGGTGGTTATTGGTTGATCGGCCTGCGTCGGATTCAACCGGAGCTGTTCGGCGACATTCCCTGGAGCACCGGGAACGTTTTCGCCGAAACGCTTAAGCGGAGCCTCCGAGGCAACCTGAGCGTTCAGGTGTTGCGAGAGTTGAGAGATATCGACACGGAATCGGATTGGATCGCCTTCCTCCAAGGCTCGCAATGTCCGCCAAAGCCGTAGCGAACGGAAGTGGCGACAATAGAATCGGGATGGAATACGCGCTCGAACCCGTTATCATACTTTCTGAATTCGTGAACCGATTCGAACAAAAGCTCACCGATCACGGGCTGGCCCTGCGTCGGGCGAGTTTGCAAACCTTGCAAATCAACATCGGACGCAAGTGCAACCAGGCCTGCCGACACTGCCACGTGGACGCCGCGCCGTGGCGGACGGAGATGATGGACTCAGCGACGGCCAGTCGCGTGGCCGAATGGATTCGCCGGCACCGGCCGCCCATCGTTGACCTGACCGGCGGCGCGCCGGAACTGAGCGAATTTTTCCGTCACCTGGTCGAGACTGCTCGCTCAGCGGGCGCCGAAATCATTGATCGGAACAATCTGACCATCATCGAAGAGCCAAGATACCGCTGGCTTCCCGAATATCTGGCTCGGCACCAGGTCCAGGTCATCGCCTCCCTGCCTTGCTACTCGGCGGAGAATGTCAATCGGCAGCGCGGCAACGGCGTATTTGAGAAAAGCATCTCCGCTCTGCGCAAATTGAATGCCGTCGGCTACGGAACGAACCTGCCGCTGAACCTGGTTTATAATCCGCTCGGACCAACACTGCCCGGCCGGCAGGCGGAGCTTGAAGCCGACTACAAGGAGGTATTAGGGCGCGAGTTTGGAATCGTTTTCAATCGCCTGTTCACGATTACCAACCAGCCGATTGCCCGCTTCGCGGAAGACCTGCACAGACAAGGCCAGTGGGAAGAATATATGGAACTGCTCGCCAACAGTTTCAATCCGGCGACCGTGGACGGGCTGATGTGTCGCACGACGCTGAGTGTCGGTTATCGGGGCGAGGTTTACGATTGCGATTTCAACCAGATGCTCGAAATGCAACTGCGGGATCCGGAAAGGTCTGGACTCTATCTTTGGGATATCAGTCCGGAAGATCTGGAACAGCGCACGATCCAGACGGCGAGCCACTGTTTTGCCTGCACCGCCGGCTGCGGCAGTAGTTGCAGCGGGGCATTGGCAGGTTAAAGCAAGAGCAAGAGGGAGGTGCTCCCCTCCTGGGAGGGGTCGGGGGATAGGTCGGTTCATCGGAAGCCCCCTTTGCCTTTTTCGCATGCGTTGGGACCATGAAGCTGCCGCTCTGTAGTGGGGCAGCCGTCCCGGCTGCCTGCGCGGACCTCTCGCCCGCGATGGATTTTGGGGCGAGACGCCCCAGCGGCAGGCGAGACGCCTGCCCCACTACCGTGCAGTTCATCAAAGATTGAGCGAAGCTAACGGCTAGTTGACCACCCAGACACTGCGAAAACTGCGCCGATCCGGCGCGGCGACTTCCTTGCACGGCTTTCCGTTCACCAGCACGCGACCGTCGTCGCTCAGCAATTGGACCTCTTTCAAACCCTTGTCCGGATAGATGATGATGGCCTCCGGATTCAGCCCTTTCAGCCGGGCATGTTTCGCCATCCGGGGCGCGGACGGCCCACCCAACCACCGGTAAAGATGCGACGAACCTTGTCCGTCATACGACCCGCCTATGATCAGATATTTGCCCTTCCAGTACGTCATATCACGGATGCCGAGGCCGTCCAGGTCGAGGAGAGCCGGGTCGCCGAGCTTCGCCGGTTTGCCGCGAATGACGTCGTCCGGATTCAGCAGCGGCACCAGCAGCGCTCGGCCGCCCGGCAGCGGATTCCGAAAACCAATCAGTAAATGGCCCTCCGGCGTCGCGCTCAATCCTTCGATGTTCAATCCTTGGGGCGCCTTCGGTTCGCGACGGGACGCCTCGGCCAGTTTGAATGATTTCAATCTCGAGTCACCGAGTAGGTCGCTTAAGAGCCGCTCGTACGGCTTACCCACCATCTTCAATTCCACCCCGGTCGCGTTCGTTGTGATCTGAGTCGCGAAAAATCGCTCCCGACTCGGCCGCTCCCGACCGTTCCTGTTCCGTCCGTGCGAAGTGATCCAATAAATCCGGTCGCCGACCCGCGCCGCCGCTTCGATATCGGATTCCGGCTTTTTGGGGTCCAAGTCGAGAAATGCAGACAGGTCGATGCTCTGGACCGGAGGCCCGCCCCGGTCGCGTTGATAAATCCGTACAACGCTGTCTTCGTCGCTCGCAACGGCAAAGAGTTGGTCGGTGAGCGCCACCGCCGCCGAAGCGTCGCACATGCCGGTGTATCGGGTCGGAGGAGAAACTTCGGTTTCTGCACGAGCAAGGAATGCCGCCTGTGTTAGAAGCAGGACGGCGGAAACGAAACGGATTTTGATCACGCTAGTTGGACGCTCCGGACCGAACAAGGGTTTCAACCCCAAACATGCCAGCGTCGATCGCCATGCTTTCTGCGCCTTTTGAGGTGCGGTCTACCAGCAGAGCGCCAGCTCTGCGCGTTACTGGCGCATTCCGTATCGCGCGGAGCTGGACCTCCGCGCTCCGGACGGCAGGGGTCAGCACAGTCGAGGTGCGTTACCCAGATTCTCTCGACGCATCATGCCACTTTGCGAGTCGTCCGCGGGTTAAACCCGCCGGTACCTTTAGAGCCTCGCTCCGCGAGGCAGACCGGCTGGCACCCGCGAGCGCAGATCCAGCTCCGCGTGGTCGCTTTCAGGCGGAGCTGGAGCTCCACGCTTCGGTCCGGAGTTTTTCCGAAATCCCGGCTTGACAACTGATTGTGCCCGACTAGACTGGATAAACTCCACCGGCAGCGGCGCCTCGCCCCGGCGCAACTGGAGTATTAAAGAGTGCAACTATGCTAACGATCTACGGCCCCCGACAACGGTTCTGCGATGGAATCTCGCGCAGAAATTTTCTCAAGATCGGCGCGCTCGGCCTCGGCGGCCTCACGTTGCCCCAACTCCTGCAGGCCGAAGCGCAATCCGGCATTCGCCGCTCCCACAAGGCGGTCATCATGATTTTCCTCCCGGGCGGCCCGTCGCACCAGGACATCTTCGACTTGAAAATGGATGCGCCGTCGGAAATCCGCGGCGAGTTCAAGCCGATTTCCACCAACGTCCCCGGCATTCAAATCTGCGAACACCTCCCTCTCCTCGCCAAAATGATGGACAAGTTGGTGCTCATCCGCTCGATCGTCGGCGCCACCGGAGACCACTACGCGGTCCAGTGCCTGACCGGGCGCTCGCATAAAAACATGCCCCCAGGCGGCTGGCCCTGCCTCGGTTCGACCGTCGCCAAACTTCAAGGGCCGGTCAATAAGTCCATCCCGCCCTTTGTCGGTCTGTCCCCCAAAATGGGTCACATGCCCTGGGCGGACAATGGCCAGCCTGGTTTCCTGGGACCGGCCTGCGCGCCCTTCCGACCCAACGACGCCGGCAAGGACGATCTCGTTCTCAATGGCATCACCCTCGACCGCCTTGCGGACCGCAAGAATTTGCTCGCCAGTTTCGACCGGTTCCGTCGGGACGTCGATGCCAGCGGCCTTATGGAAGGACTCGATTCCTTCAACGAACAGGCCTTCGGCATGCTGACCTCCAGCAGACTTCTCGAAGCCCTCGATATCGAGAAAGAAACCGCCGGCACCCGCGCCCGCTACGGCAAGGGTGATCCGAAAAATCGCGATGACGGCGGCCCGAAACTCATGGAGCATATGCTCATTGCCCGCCGCCTCGTCGAAGCTGGCGCGCGCTGCGTGACGATTGTGTTCAGTCGCTGGGACCATCACGCGGACAATTTCGGCGCGCTGCGCCAGCACCTTCCCCTGCTCGACCAGGGCGTCAGCGCCCTGATCGAGGAGCTCCACCTGCGCGGTCTGGACAAGGATGTCTCGGTCGTGGTCTGGGGCGAGTTTGGCCGCACACCGACCATTAACAAAGACGCGGGCCGCGACCACTGGCCGCGGGTGTCGTGCGGCCTGCTCGCTTGCGGCGGCATCAAGACCGGCCAGGTCATCGGCGCCACCGACCGCCTGGGCGGCGAGGCCATCGAGCGTCCCGTCCAGTTCGGCGATGTCTTTGCCACGCTCTATCACAACCTGGGAATCGACGTCACCAAAGTGACGGTCACCGACCTAAGCGGCCGGCCGCAATACCTCGTCGATGCCGGCTGCGCGCCGATGAAAGAGCTGATTTGAAATGACGAATGTTGAATAATGAATGTCGAATGACGAAGGAAACCCGAAATCCGAATGACGAAGCGATGATACAACCAGCGCGCTGTCGTCATTTCGTCATTCGGGTTTCGTCATTCTTTCGTCATTCGTCATTCGTCATTCGTCATTGATTTCATGCTCACCATCTACGGCAAAGAATCGCGGTTTTGTGATGGCATTTCGCGCCGCAATTTCCTGAGGATCGGCGCGCTCGGCCTCGGTGGACTTGCCCTGCCTCAACTCCTCCAGGCCGAGGCCCGGTCGGGCATCCGAAGCTCGCACAAAGCGGTGATCATGATCTACCTGCCCGGCGGCCCGCCCCACCAGGACATGTTCGACCTCAAGATGGACGCACCCCTCGAAATCCGCGGTGAGTTCAAGCCCATCCCAACAAACGTTCCTGGCATCCACGTCTGCGAACATCTGCCGCGCCTGGCGAAGAGGATCGACAGATTCGCGGTCCTTCGTTCCATCGCCGATGCCGTGGACGATCACTCCGATTTCCATTGCCTGACCGGCCGCTCGAAGCGCAATCAGCCGCCAGGCGGCTGGCCGTCGTTCGGCGCCGCCGTTTCAAAACTGCTCGGCCCGGTCAATCCCGCCGTCCCGGAATTCATCGGACTCGAACCGAAGATGCAACACCGCCCTTACAACGACTCCGGACCCGGGTTTCTCGGAGCTGCGCATCGTTCGTTCCGTCCCGAGGGCAACGGCAGGGAAGACATGGTCCTCAATGGCGTCACCCTCGACCGGCTTGCTGACCGTCGCGCGCTGCTCGCCGGCTTCGACCGGTTCCGCCGCGACGTGGACGCCAGCGGATTGATGGAAGGACTCGACGCCTTCAATGAACAGGCCTTCGGCGTTTTGACCTCGAGCAAGCTGCTCGAAGCGCTCGATTACCAGCGCGAAGACAGCCAGGTGATCGAGCGTTACGGCAAAGGCGATCCCAAACCGCGCGGGGACGCCGCCCCGATGTTGATGGAGCAATTCCTGGTCGCACGCCGACTCGTCCAGGCAGGCGCGCGTGTGGTAACCGTGGCATTCGGTTTCTGGGATTATCACGGAAACAATCACAAGAACGCCAAAGCTGATTTGCCCCTGCTCGACCAGGGCGTCAGCGCGCTGATCGACGACCTGCGCCGGCAGGGTCTCGAGCAAGAAGTGTCGGTCGTCGTGTGGGGTGAGTTTGGCCGCACCCCAGCCATCAACAAAGACGCGGGACGCGATCACTGGCCTAAAGTCACCTGCGCGCTGCTGTCCGGCGGCGGCATGAAGACGGGCCAGGTCATCGGCGCGACCGACCGCTGGGGCGGTGAACCGGTCGAGCGGCCAGTCCTCTTTGGCGAAGTCTTCGCCACGCTTTACCACAATCTCGGGATCGACGTGAGCAAGACGACCATCACAGACCTCGCCGGACGGCCGCAATACCTGGTTGATGCCGGCTGCACGCCGATGAAAGAGCTCGTTTGAAATGACGAATGACGAAAGCCGAATGTCGAAGGAATCCCTGAGAGGCTGTCTGAAAAATAGTGGCGCGGGCCTCCGGCCTGCGATGAACGGGCTCGCCCGCGAAAATACAGGGGCGAGACGCTTCAAAGGCAGGCGGGACGCCTGCCCCACTACATTTTCCAAACACGTTCTGAATCTGATGGCCCAAGATATCACCCACCGGTGGACCATTACCGGTTCGGGCTTCGGGCTTCGTCATTCATTCGTCATTCGTCATTCGTCATTCGTCATTTGCGCTCTCTCCTGGAGCACACTTGTCCTTCTGCTGAGCCCTGTCGGCTTGCTCAATGCCGCAGTCCCAACCGAGGCACCCACCCGGCCTATCAGCCTCGAGTTCCAACTTCCCGCCTCGGCCGGAAAGGACTCCGATCACTCGCTCGTCATTCGCGGCAAGGCGCGCCAACAACTCCTCGTCACGGCCAAACTTGACAACGGGGAACTGCGCGACTACACGCGCGCGGTCCGTTACGCGGCGTCACCGCTCAACGTCGTCAGAATTGACAACCACGGCCGCGTCTCTCCCCTGACCAACGGCACCGTCACCATCACCGCCACGAGCCCGGAGGGTTTGAGCGCAACCTTGCCCGTCGCAGTTGAACGATTCCAGAAAGTCGCGCCGGTAAACTTTCCAAACCAGATTGTCCCCATCTTTACCAAGGCAGGTTGCAATGCCGGCGGATGCCACGGCAAGGCGAGCGGACAGAACGGCTTCAGACTTTCTTTGCTCGGTTTCGAACCAACCGAGGACTACGAACATCTGGTAAAAGAGGCCCGCGGCCGCCGACTTTTTCCGGCCTCACCTCAAAACAGCCTGCTGCTTCAGAAAGCCACCGCCGCGTTGCCCCATGGCGGCGGCAAGCGGCTGGACCCGGACTCCGACGACTACCGCTTGATCGTGCGCTGGATATCCGAAGGAATGCCCTACGGCAAGCCCACCGATCCGACCGTCGCCCGCATCGAGGTCTTCCCCCGCGAACGGACCATGCCGTTTGATGGTGAACAACAACTGATCGTCATGGCCCATTACACCGATGGATCGAGCGAGGACGTGACCCGCAGCGCGCTCTATGAACCGAACGACAAGGAAATGGCCAGGACGGATGAATCGGGCCGCGTCCAACTTTTCCGCCAGCCGGGCGATGTCGCGGTGATGGTCCGCTACCAGGCCAGAGTCGCCGTCTTCCGCGCTGTCGTCCCTCTCGGCGCGCCGGTCGCCAACCTGCCCCAACCCAAGAACCTGATTGATGAACTAGTCTTCAAAAAACTCAAATCCGTCGGCATGCCGCCATCGGAAATCTGTGACGACGCCACCTTTCTCCGGCGCGTCACCATCGACATCTCCGGCCGTTTGCCGACCATCGACGAGACGCGCCGGTTCCTGGCGGAATGTTCAGGAAAGGACCGCGCGGCGGTTGCCGACGGGGAGTCCGCAGGATCCAACGACGGCGAAAGCTCCTCCCTCTCCCCCGGGGAGAGGGCTGGAGCGAGGGGAAAACCGGCTTCCCATCTTGACTGTCGCCAGGCGGCCCGCGAGGCCTTTATCGACCGTCTCCTCGCCAGCGCCGATTACGCGGACTATTTCGCCAACAAATGGAGCGCATTGCTCCGCAACAAACGAACCGAAGCCCGACAAGCCCGCAGCACCTACGCCTTCCATGCCTGGATCCGCGACAGCCTCCTCGAGAACAAACCCTACAACCAGTTCGTTCGGGAGGTCCTCACCGCCTCGGGCGATCTCGAGGACAATCCGGCCGTCGTCTGGTATCAGCGCGTACGCGAGCCACAGGCCGAACTTGAAGACACCGCGCAACTGTTCCTTGGCATGCGCCTCCAGTGCGCCCAGTGCCACCACCATCCCTTCGAGAAATGGAGCCAGCAGGATTACTACAGCCTGGCCGCCTTCTTCACCCAGGTTAGCCACAAAAACGCCGGGGCCGAACCCGGCGGCGAGATGGTCTTCGCGCGGCGCACCATGCCAACGGCAACCAACAAGAAAACCAAACAATCGGTAAA
>Ga0066710_100006470_pt1 | contig 10947 bp, 8 predicted proteins | sample GraSoiAngelo_159_FD_79666 | JGI IMG/M metagenome (GOLD analysis project Ga0066710, IMG submission 79666) | Grasslands soil microbial communities from the Angelo Coastal Reserve, California, USA - 14_1009_16_40cm | ecosystem: Environmental > Terrestrial > Soil > Grasslands | place: USA...
AAGAGCAGCGCCAGCGCGGCGATCGCGACGAGCGCGACCCACGCGCCGCGATCGGCCGGCGACCGTCGGGCTTGCGGCGCTGGGGTGGGCGCGGGCTCGGCCATGGGGCTCCGTCGGTGGGCTCGTGATCCTGCGGCGAGCGGCCGAAGATAGCATCGGAGGCGCGGGCGCTCCATTGGCCGCGCGCGCGCGCGCTGGACTACAATCGAGGGCCGCATGAGCCTCCCCCACCGCACTCCCCGCAAGACCTACGAGCGCGAGATCGCCCCGCGCAGCCTGGCGCGCGTGTTCTGGCAGAAGCTGCTCCACCAGTGGGCCCGGGGTTGCATCCCCCCGGGAATCCGCAACGCCCTCTACCGCGCGATGGGGGTCAAGGTGGGCCGCCACGTCTTCATCGGGCTCGACACCTGGCTCGACGATCAGTTCCCGGAGCTCATCACCATCGAGGACGACGTCACGATCTCGTTCCGGGTCACGGTGGTGGTGCACGACGTCGCCAAGCGCATGGACCGCACCGAGGCCGGCGCCGGCGACGGCACGGTGGCGCCGGTGACCTTCGCGCGCGGCTGCTACCTGGGCGCGGGCTGCCTGATCCTGCCCGGGGTCACGGTCGGCGCCGGCGCGGTGGTGGGCGCGGGCGCGGTGGTGACGCGCGACGTGCCGCCCCGGGCGCTGGTGGGCGGCGTGCCGGCGCGGGTGATCCGGGAGCTGGCGTGAGCGCCCCCCCGCACCTCGCGGCGTTCTCGTTCGACATCGAGGACTGGTACCACTCCCAGCTGATCCCGGACTCGGCGCGCGCCGGCCCGGGTCAGAGCGTGGTGCGCGCCGGCACCGGGCGCATCCTGGACCGGCTCGCGTGCCACCGGGTGCGCGGCACCTTCTTCATCCTCGGCTCGGTGGTGCGCGAGCACCCCGACCTGGTGCGCCGCATGGTGGACGGCGGGCACGAGATCGGGTGCCACGGCATGGATCACCAGCCGCTCTGGAAGCTCGATCCCGAGTCGTTTCGGCGCGAGCTGCGCGACTTCCGCGCCGCGGTCGAGGCGGCGCTCGGGAGCTTCCCGGTCGCGGGCTACCGCGCCCCCACCTTCAGCCTCGATCGCTCCACCGCGTGGGCGCTGCGGGTGCTGCGCGAGGAAGGCTACGCCTACGATTCGAGCATCTTCCCGGTGCGGGTGCGCATGTACGGCGTGCCCGACGCGCCGGTCGGCATCTACCGGCCCGCGGCGGACGACCTCGCGCGCCACGACCCGTCCGGCGCGCTGGTCGAGTTCCCGGTCGCGGTGAGCGAGTGGGGCCCGCTGCGGCTGCCGGTGGGCGGCGGATTCTACCTGCGGGCGCTCCCGTTCGGGCTGTTCCGGCTCTCGCTCGATCGCATCCTGCGGCACCGGCCGTTCGCGCTCTACCTCCATCCGCGCGAGGCCAGCCCCGAGGGGCGCCGCGTGCCGCTCGACCCGGTGGACGGGTTCATCACCTACGTGAACCTCGACACCGTGATGGGCAAGCTCGACCGGCTCCTCGCACGCTACGCCTTCGCGCCGATGCGCGAGATCCTGGAGCGCGAGGGCCATTTGCCCGGGCGCGCCGCGCTGAACGGTGCGGGCGCGGCGCTCGCGACCGCCCCGGCCGCCGCGAGCGCCGCGCGCGCGGCCCACCCCGCGCGTCCGTGACCGCCCCGCGCACGCTCTCGAGCCTGCTGCTGGTCGCGAGCGCGGCGGTGCTCGCGCTGGTCGCCTGGATCCTGCTGGTCGCCGATCCGCGCGTTTCCGCCGCGCTGCTGGTGGGCGACGATGCCGGGTACTACCTCGCGATCGCGCGCAACGTCTGCCTCGGGCACGGCCTGTCGTTCGACCGCGTGCACGCCACGAACGGATTCAATCCGCTCGAGACCCTGCTGCTGGTGGGCGCCGACCGGCTGCTCGGACCTTCTCCCACGGTGATCGACTGCTATCGGATCGGACTCTTCCTCAGCCTGGCGGCGCTGCTCGGCGGGCTGTGGGGCTTCATCCGTCTGCTCGAGCACGCCCTCGACCCCTCCTGGTTCGCCGGCGAGCGGAGGCGGCTCGCGGTCGCCGCCGCGGTCGCGTTCTACGCGATGTTCATCGTGCCGAAGAAGCAGTTCGGCATGGACGCGGCGCTGGTGATGCTGGTCGGGTGCGCCTACCTCGCCCGGGTGTCGGGCCGCGGCCTGCTGGGGGGCCGCGCGTTCGCCGCGCTGGGCGACGGCCTGCTGCTCGGGCTGCTGGTGCTGGCGCGGGTGGACAACCTGCCGCTCCTGGCGGCGGCCTTCGCGATCATGGCGCTGCTGGCGCCCGGCACGCCGCGCGGCTGGAGCGCGCTCGGGCGGCGCGCGACGTGGGCCGCGATGGTCATCACGCCCTATCTGACGTGGAGTTACGATCGGTTCGGCAGCTTGCTTCCGGTCTCGGCCCGCATCAAGTCCTCGTTCCCGCACGCGGACCTCGCGGCCAGCCTGGCGGTGATCCGCGGCAGCTCGGTGAACGCCGCCGATCAGGCCGGCTTCGCGCTCGCCTTCCTCGGCTCGTGGATCGTGCTGGGGCTCGGCGCGCGCGCCGCGCGCACCGGCACCCTGCGCGCCCGCCTCGGCGAGCCGCGCGTCGCGACCCTGGCGGTGCTGGCGCTCTACCTGGCGCTGCGGCTCGGCTACATGCTGCTCTTCAGCCGCACCGACGTTCAGGGCGGATACGTCATGCTGGCGCACGTCTTCAACCTGCTCGCCCTGTTCGAGGTCGCGGCCTGGCTGGCGCGCCGCATGCCGGCGCGGGCGGGCGCGCTCGCGACCGGCGCGGCGGCCGCGCTCGCGCTCTTCTCGCTGGCGCTGTTCGCCGGCAAGGCGGTAACGATGCGCGAGCGCATCCTCCATCCCGGTGAGGGCGACGAGTGGACGCTGGCGCGCCGGATTCACGACGCCACCACGCCCGACGACGTCCTCTACGGCGGCGCCTTCGGGCTGATGGCCTTCTTCGCCGACCGGGCGTGGATCAACGGCGACGGGGTGGCGAACAGCGACGACTACCAGCGCGCGTTCCTCACCCCCGGCGGGCTGGCGCGCTGGCTCGAGGCCAGCGAGGTCACGCACGTGGTGTGGGCCGCCCGCGCCGCGCCCGCGCCGGGCGCGGGTCCGCTGCGGCTCACGGTGCGCGGGATCCTCGCCGGGCGCGATCAGGAGATCGAGGTGGACCCGCGCGACCTCGTGCTCACCGGGAGGCTGGCGCGCGGGCTGGCGCGCGGCGCGCCCGGCTCGACGGTGGTGGTGGCGCGCTGGCGGCCCCGGGCGAGCTGAACCCCGGGAGCACCGGCGGTGGCCGCGCGGGCTAGCCGGAGCCCCGCCGCGTGAAGAGCCACAGGGAGTAGCCGTAGAACTGCCAGCGCCCGGCCAGCCGGTAGGAGCGATCCGCCTCGACCGCCTGGTACATCAGCCGGTCGTAGACCTCCCGGCCCCGGAATCCCACCGGGTCGAGGCTGTGGAGCACCACGGCGTCGGGATGCTGATCCATCACGTAGGCGGCCGAGAATCCCCGCGTCGCGATCCGGCGGTCGGTGAGCCCCCACAGGTCCACGGTCTTCATGTCGGAGAGGTAGGGGATGATGCCGCAGTCGGACGCGGCGAGCACGTCGGTGGGCCGGTAGCTGCGCCGCAGCGCCGCCCCGATCGGGAAGTGCGCGTTCAAGAGCCCGTCCATCTCGCGGTCGGCGTACACCTTGATGCTGAAGATCGGAAGGAACAGGTTCGCCAGGATGACGGCGAGCAGCACCGCGCGCCATGCCTCGCGCACCCCCCCCGCGCCGGGAGCCGACAGCTCCACGAAGTAGGCGCCGGCGAGCGCCAGCATCGGGGCCAGCACCGGCAGGAAGAAGCGGTAGTCGTGGCCCACCTGCGGCGCCACGTTCACGCCCACCAGCACGAAGCCCACCGCGATGAACATGATCTGCTGCTCGGTGGGGAGCATCGCGCCGCGCGCCCGCCGCCAGCACCACCACAGGAACAGCGGGAACGCGAACGCGACCAGATCGATCGAGAGGAACACGCCCGCGAGCGGCCGCGCCTTGGCGGAGGCGGTGTTGGGAATCAGGGTGCCGAAGGTGCGCCACTTCCAGCCGCAGTAGAGCAGCGCCACCGGGGCCGCGAGCAGCACCAGGCGCGCGAGCCACGCCCGCTGCCGGCGCGTGCCGGAGACCAGCAGCGGCAGCGCCGAGAGCGCCAGGAAGAGCGGCGCCTCGGGCCGCGAGAGCACCAGCAGGTCGGCCCACAGCGCCGCGCGCCAGGGCAGGACCTCGCGCTCGATCTCGATCGAGAAGGCGTCGAGGTAGAGCAGCGCGAGCAGCACCACCGAGGCGGTCTCGAGCCCGCTCATCGCCCACAGGACGAAGGCCGGCACCGCGGCGTAGACCAGCAGCGCGATGCGCGCCGCCACCGCCGAGCCCGAGAGCCGGGCGGCGAGGCGGTAGACCAGCCACGCGCTCAGGCCGTGGCAGCCCGCGCCCAGGACGCGCGCCACCGCCAGCGGCGCCAGGCCGAGCTTGAGCGCCGCCGCGAGCACGATCATCCACAGGAAGTTCGAGTAGCCTTCGACCGGCGGCTCGCCCGGATTCCACACCACCCCCTCGCCCGCGGCGAGATGGCGCGCGAAGCGGAAGGTGATGAAGCTGTCGTCCACCAGGTAGCCGCGGAAGTTGTAGAGCAGGGTGAGCCCGAAGATCGTGGCGATCGCGACCGCCACCGTGGTGCCGTGCGGCGCGTCGCCGCGCAGCGTGGCCCAGATGCCCTGCCCGGAACCCAGCGCCCGGCGCAGCACGCCCTCCAGCAGCAGGAGCACTCCGCCGGCCAGCCCCAGGCTCTGCGCGAACCCGAAATCCCAGGGGCTGTGCGTGAGCGGGTCCTTGAAGATGGCCAGCAGCACGGCCATCAGCCCCGCGGCGATGGTGGCGAGCGAGAACAGGCGCTCGCGCGGTTCGTGGGAGCTCATCGGGCACGCACCCGGTTGCCCGTGACGGTGCGGCGGCCTTCGACGCCGGTCTCGTCAGCGGCTCTGCGGGGGAGTCTCGATGCGAGGACAGATTGACGCGCGGGCGCCGCCGTGGCAAGTAGGGAGTTGCACGGCCGCGAGCGCGGGGTGGAGTGCAGCCAAACCGCCGGGGAGCCGGGTCACGATCATCGGGAGGTGCTGGCAATGGAAGAGTTCCGCAGTCGCGCCGTGCGCAGCCTGGTCGAGCTGCACCAGGGGGAGCTGACCGACTTCGTCGCGACCTGGCGCCGTTTCGTCGCCGCGGGGAAGCCGATGCCCGAGGCGCGCGGCGATGCCAGCTTCGAGAGCCGCGAGAAGCTCGTGGCTCACGTCCAGGGGGCGGCGCGGAGCTACCTGCACTGGATCTGGGAGGTGCTGGAGCGGCCGATCCAGGACCCGCCCCTGATCCGGGACGCGAGCGTGATCGTGCCGCGGCTCGACGCGTTCCTGGCGGAGACGCTCGACGGCTGGCGGCGGCAGCTGGCGCCGCTCGAGGACGATCAGCTCTCGCCGCAGCAGTACCTCAGCCGCTGGGGCGAGCCCCACACCATCGAGCAGATGCTGGAGCACGCGGTGGTGCATCCGATGCGCCACCGCATCCAGCTGGAGAGAATCCTCGCGGGCTAGCGCCGCGCGGTCCGGCGGGTGCGCGTGCGCTCGACCATGGCGTCGAGCAGCGCCGAGAACCGCTCGAGCACCGCCTCCGGCGCGTGGTGCCCGATCGCGTAGGAGCGCGCGCGGGCCCCGGCGGCGCGCCGCCACTCCGGGTTCGCCATCCAGCGCCGCGCCGCCGCCTCGAGCGCGTCCACGCTCTCCACCACCGCGCCCAGGCTCTCGCGCGCCACGATCCCGTCCGGGTCCACGGCCGACAGGCTCGGCAGGCCGTGCGCCCAGGCCTCCAGCAGGGTGTTCGGGAAGCCCTCGGCGGGCGAGGTGTGCACGAACAGCGCGGCCCCCGCGAACAGCTCGCCGACCCTCCCGGGGTCCAGGAACCCGCGCACCTCGAGGTTCGGGCACGCGCGCGCCGCCGCCTCGGCCGCCTGCCACGATTCGAGCGTGTCGGGCGGCACCGGCATCACGCCGCACATCACGAAGCGCCGCTCCGGCATGCGGCGCGCGAGCTCGAGCAGCCACTCCGGCCGCTTCGAGCGCTTCCAGGTCCCGAGCCACACGATCGCGCCCTCGCGGCCCGGGTCCACCGCCGCGTCCGGGACGGGCACCAGGTTCGGCACCACCTCGCTTAAGCGCCCGAACTCGCCCGCGTAGAGCGCGCGCTGGCGCTCGGTCTGGGCGATCACCAGGTCCGCGCCCCGGAGGGTGCGTCGCGCCCACCAGCGATCGCGCGGGTTGCGGTGCAGCGCCAGCTCGCGCCGGGCGTCGAGATCGTGCGCGGTGCCGAGCACGAACGCGGCGCGGCGGGCGCGCGCCACCTCGTAGGCGATCCCGGCCGGCACGCCCGCGCCGCGCGCGTAGTACACCTCGGCGTCGGCGCGGTGGAGCGCGCGCAGGGTGCGCGAGAGCCGCGGGTGGAAGAAGCGCAGCACCGGCACGCCGCCGCGCGGCGGATGGCTGCGCAGCAGGCGCACGCCGTCCACCACGATCTCGGCGGCCTGGCCGTAGTCGCAGGTCACGACCGAGACCTCGAAGCCGCGCCGCGCGAGCCCGCGCGCGAGCAGCGCCTGCTGGGTCTCGGCGCCGCCCGCGAAGGGGATGGCGCCGCCGCTGAACAGCGGGTAGAGGTAGCCGGCGTGGAAGCACACCCGGCCGCGCCCGGCGCCGGCCCGCCCCCGCGTGCCCGGCGCGGCGCCCGCCGGCGGATCGGTTCCCGCGCTCACGCCCGGGCCACCTCGGTGAAGAGCCGCTCGTAGCCCTTGAGCATGGTGTGGCGGTCGAAGCGCCGCTCGGCGTCCGCGCGCGCGCGCTCGCCCATGTGGATCAGACCCCGGACGTCGAGCAGCCGCCGCTCGATCGCGGCCGCCAGCGCCGGCTCGTCGCCGGGCGGAACCAGCTCCCCGGTCTCGCCTTCGATCACGATGTCCTCCACCGCCCCCACGCGCGTGCTCACCACCGGCACGCCGCTCGCGAGCGATTCCACCAGCGACATCGGAAAGGTCTCCACCACCGGGTGGGAGCACAGCACGGTGAGGTCGAGCGCCCGGTAGAGGGCGGGCGTGTCGCGCACCGTGCCGAGGAAGCGCACGCACGCGCCGAGCCCCAGCGCGCGCGTCTGCTGCTCGAGCCGCGCGCGCTCCGGCCCGTCGCCCGCGATCACGAAGCGCGTGCCCGGCACGCGCGGGGCGAGGCGCGCCGCGCACCGCAGGAACAGCTCGTGATTCTTCTCGGGTCGCAGGGCCGCCACGATGCCCACCACGCGCTCCTCGGCCTCCAGGCCCAGCGTGCGCTTCATGGTCGCGCGGTCGGCCGGGCCCGCGCCGGGCCGGAAGCGCGCGAGATCCACGCCGTTCCCGATCACCACGAAGCGCGCGGGATCGATCCGGAAGCGACCGCACAGGAACTCGCGGTGGCGGGGCGCGAGCGCCACGAAGCGGTCCGCGACCGGGAACGCCGCGGCCCCGGCGGCGGCGTGCTGGAGCGCGTCCCCGCGCTTGCCGGTGGAGTGGAACCCCACCACCAGCCGCGGGCGCTTCGCCCGCCGGCGCCGCCAGCCGGCCCAGAACAGCGGCATCGCGCTGTCCGCCACGTACACCACGTCGCTCTCGAGCGCCGCGAGCGCGCGCGCCAGCGCCCCGCCCGCGCGCGGATCGAAGCGGTGGGCGGCGAGCCCCGAGCGCACCTCGAAGCCGGCGGTCGCGAGCGCCTCCCCGATCGGCCCCGGGGCGTAGAGGTTCACCGCCGCCGCGGTCACGCGGCCCGCGTCGAAGCCGCGCATCAGACTCTCGACCAGCCGCTCCGCGCCGCCCACCGGCAGGGAGGCCTGCAGGAACGCGACCCGGATCATGCGATCGCGGCGCGCTCCGTCGCCGGCGGCGCCAGCGGCACCGCGAGGGCCTCGCGCGGCCGGTCGGCGTAGGTCTGGGCCCACAGCTCGAGGCACACCAGCGCGAACACCTGGCGCGCGTGGCGGTCCTCGCGCGCCGGCCGCGAGCCCACCAGGCGCTCGACCTCGCGGGCGTCGCACCAGCCGCGGCCGCGCGCCCGCGGGTCCAGCAGCACCTCGCGCGCCAGCGCCCCGAACGAGCCGTCGAACCAGCGCTCGAGCGGCACGCCGAAGCCCTGCTTGCGGCGCGCCAGGGTCTCGGGCGGCAGCAGGTCGCGCACGCACTCCTTGAGGATCCACTTGCCGATCCCGCCGCGCAGCTTGTAGCGGAACGGGATGCGCGCCACGAACTCGAGCACCTTGTGGTCGAGCAGCGGCACCCGCACCTCGAGCGAATGCATCATCGAGGTGCGGTCCACCTTGGTGAGCACGTCGTCGGTCATGTAGGTCATGGCGTCGAGGTGGAGCAGCGCCGGCACCTCGCCGAGCGCGGCCGCGGCGCGCGCGTGGTGGCGGCGGGCGGGCGCCAACGGCTGGTGGCCGCGCACCGCGTCGCGCAGCCCGGGCGCCAGCACGCGGTCGAGCTCGGGGGCCGAGAAGTACGACATCACGTCGAGGTGGCGGTCGGCGGCGTCCAGCGCCAGGCGGCGCAGCTTGCGCCCCAGCGACAGGTCGTGCCCGAACAGCCGCCACGGCGCCCCCAGCGCCTTCCGCAGCGGCGCCGGAATGCGGTCGAGCGCGGCGTAGCGCCGCGCCCAGTCGTAGGTGGCGTAGCCGGCGTAGGCCTCGTCGCCGCCGTCGCCCGACAGCGCCACCGTGACCTCGCGCCGCGCCATCTCGGACAGGTAGTGCATCGGGATCATCGAGGCGTCCGCGAACGGCTCGTCCATCTGCCACACCAGCCGGGGCAGCAGGTCGAGCGCGTGGGGCCGCACCACCAGCTCGCGGTGATCGGTGCCGAGGTGGCGCGCCACGCGGCGGGCCTCCTCGAGCTCGCTGAAGTCCTCCTCCTCGAAGCCGATCGTGAAGGTCTTCACCGGCTCCCCGACCGCCTGGCTCATGAGCGCCACCACCACGCTCGAGTCCACGCCGCCGGAGAGGAAGGCCCCGAGCGGCACGTCGGCCACCAGCCGCAGCCGCACCGCCTCGGTGAGCAGCGCGCGCAGGCGCTCCCGGTAGTACTCCTCGGAGTGTCCCTCGTCGGGCTCGACCGGCAGCGACCAGTAGCGCTCGACGCGCGTGCCGTTCGCGTCGCACACCAGGAAATGCCCGGGCGGGAGCTTGTGCACGCCCTTCCAGATCGTGCCCGGCGAGGGCACGTACTGGAAGGTCAGGAAGTCCGCGATCGCGCGCTCGTCCACCGCGCGCGGCACCGAGGGGTCGAGCATCAGGGCCTTGAGCTCGGAGGCGAAGGCGAGGCGGCGGCCATCGTCGTGGTAGTAGAGCGGCTTGATGCCGAGCCGGTCGCGGCCCAGGACCATGCGACGCCGCGGCCGGTCCCAGAGCGCGAAGGCGAACATGCCGCGCAGGTGCGCGAACAGCTCGTCCCCGTGCTCCTCGTAGAGGTGGAGCAGGGCCTCGGTGTCGCTCGCGCCGCGGAAGCGGTGGCCGCGCCCCGCCAGCACCGCCTTCTGCTCGGGCCAGCCGTAGAGCTCGCCGTTGTAGGTCACCCACAGCGAGGCGTCCTCGTTCGGCATGGGCTGGTGGCCCCCGGGCGACAGATCCACCACCGCGAGCCGCCGGTGCCCGAACGTCACCGGGCCGTCGCTCCACACCTCCCCGTCGTCCGGCCCGCGGTGCGCCAGCGTGCGCTGCTGGCGCTCGACCAGCGCGCGGTCGGGCACGCCGTCCCGGTAGTGGAAGACTCCGCAGATTCCGCACATCGTCAGTGCCCCGTTCCGCTCGAGCCCTCGAAGGCGTCCGCGGGCAGCTTGCGCTTGTCGCGCGCCACGATCAGCCGTCCCGCCTCGACCCCGGAGAGGAAGTCATCGTCCGAAAAGTAGTCGCCCAGCCGCAGGTTCGGATAGTGGGGCTGGCGCACCACCTGCACGCGCACCCGGTAGGTCCCATCCGCCACGTCCCGCGGCACCACCAGATCGAAGCTGTCGCGCACCATCTCGTCCGGTTTCCACAGGTCCACCCCGTACTCGCCGCGCGCCGGCAGGTGGTCGGCGCGGAACCGGTAGCGGTGGCGCGCCAGCGTCTCGACCAGCTTGCGCACCGGCTTGGTGATGGCGCGCGGCGGCTCGAGGCCGCCGGGGAGCGCCCGGTCGAAGCGCACCGCGATCCGGTAGGAGCCGCTCGGGAGCGGGGCCAGCGCCCGCCATTCTGCCACACCGCGCACCGTGTCGCCGGGGCTCGCGAGCCCGGGCCACAGCGCGAGGCCGTGGAGCACCGGCAGGCCCTCGCCGATGCGGCGGCCGATCGGCGCGTGGGGCGGCTCGTAGGGAGCCACCAGCGGGCGCGGCGGAGCGCCCGCGAGCCGGACCAGGCCCGCGGCGTGCACCCGGTACACCACCAGGTCGCCCTCGTCGGCCACGCGCTCGAAGGCCGCGGGCTGGGCGTCGAGCCGCGCGCGCTCGGCCGCGAACCAGCCCGGCGAGGGCGCCCAGTAGTCGAAGGGCGGGATCTCGGTGAAGCGGTCGTTCAGCACCACGAGCGTCACGCCGCGGCGCCCGATCACCTCGCGCACCCGCTCCCACGTCCCGTAGGGATCGAGCGCGTCGCGTGCGTCGAGGATGCGGCGCAGTCCTTCGGGATCGTTGGGCGAGCTGTGCTGGTCCAGCAGGCACACCACGTGCTGGAGCGTGAACATCGGGATCGCGTACGAAGTGCCGGGATCGCTCAGCACCACCTGCCCGGGCGGGAACGCCTGATCCAGCCACTCGAGCGAGCTGCGCCAGCGCTCGGCGCTCAAGTTCC
>Ga0066710_100006472_pt1 | contig 10945 bp, 8 predicted proteins | sample GraSoiAngelo_159_FD_79666 | JGI IMG/M metagenome (GOLD analysis project Ga0066710, IMG submission 79666) | Grasslands soil microbial communities from the Angelo Coastal Reserve, California, USA - 14_1009_16_40cm | ecosystem: Environmental > Terrestrial > Soil > Grasslands | place: USA...
CGAAGGAGAGTTGCCAGTATGATTTCACCTCCAACTTCTGCGGATCACAAGTAATCGTGTGACCAGGTGGCACACAGCGGATGCCAGCAAACATGGTCTGCGGAGCAGGCACATATTTCAGCGAGATGAACTGGCTGAGGGCGTCCATATTGACGTCGGCCGTCACATGCGGGTGTTGTAGGATGGCCTTAATCTCCGACGCGAAGATGAGACAACCCCTGTGCTCCAAATAGTAAAGCGGCTTGATGCCCAGTCGATCCCGCGCGATAAACAGTCGTTGCCGCGCCGCATCCCACAGCGCGAAGCCGAACATGCCTCGCAATTCCCGAACGCAGTCTTGGCCCAGTTCTTCGTAAAGATGTACGATCACCTCGGTGTCGCTGGCAGTAACCAGCTTGTGCCCGCGTGCGCGAAGCTTTTCTCGCAATTCGCGGTAGTTGTAAATCTCGCCATTGAAAACGACAGTGACGCTTCCATCTTCGTTAGAGATCGGCTGTTTGCCACCGGCCAGATCAATAATGCTCAGCCGCCGCATTCCCATGGCAAAATTGTTATGCACATAAGTTCCTTCATCATCTGGTCCTCGGTGGCGAATGACAGATAGCATGTCGAGCAACGCCTGGGTCTCGACAGGCCTGCCAGTTGCATACTCGTAGACGCCGGCAATTCCACACATATCTTAAACGACCTTGCGTTTTCCGGTGCTCCAAGACAAGGTCCGCCTTCTCAGAGCTTCCTCATAGACATGAGTCACTTGGCGAGCCACGCTCGGACCGTCCAGATGACGGACGTGTTCTCGTCCATCGGTGCGCGACTGGCAGCCGAGAATCTGCCGGAGCTGGCTAACGAACTCGTCCACCGTCGGATTGCACACAAAACATCCTTTTGTACCGCCGATAACTTGCCGTACATCCCCTACGTCGGTAGCTACGATCGGGAGGCAGCACGCCATGGCCTGCTTGATGATATTTGGAGATCCCTCCTGGTAAGACGGAAACAGCATGGCATCGCAAGCGCTCATGTATAGCGCCAGACGAGGCTGCGGCTCCTTGTAAATAACGAGCAATTCAACAGAAGGATCTTCTTTCCGGAGTTGTTCCGCTGCCGCCTGAGCCAGCGGGAATCGCTTGACGGGGACATTCGGATTGGATGCGAACAGGACGTACTTTTTCTGCAAATCCAACCCCAGAATTGTTCTTGACCGATTCCGCTCTTCGGGATCGAATATCTCTAAGTCGACCTCGTGAGGGATGATGTAAACGTTCGAGCGGCTGAAACGATTCGCCATCTGCTCGCTTTGCACGATCACGGCATCGACAAATCGTCCGAGCAGTCGGCCGGCCGTCGCCACTCCCATGCTAAAGAACGTTCTCTCTCCTCGTGCATTTATCGTTCCCAGGACGTCGTCACCGTGATAGGTGACAACCACTGGCACCTTCATTTGAGTGCGGGCTACCATTCCCACGTAACCGTAATGTGCATGTACTAGATCAATCGAAGGATCGGCAAGGCGGTTGCGCAGCTGAAGCACACCCTTCGGATAGAGCATTTTGCGATACCTGCCGGACAAGACTAGCGTTTCAACGTCAAGTCCTGCGCGCTGCAATGACAAAACCTGAGAACGGACAAAGGAGCCGAAAGCCGGGTTCTCAGCAGTAGGCCACAGGGCTGTAACTATCAATACCTTCATGCGTTTCCTATTGGCACCCGCGGGCCTCCGGCTATAGGATCTCCCTGGCCGAATTCGCTTCCGGTTGTTTCACGGTCGCTACGCTGGCCGGCGGCGAAACCTGATCTGAATCCAGCCAGAAGGCGAATTCTCTCGCTGTTCGGCGACGGCGTTGAGAGGTTGCAAAGGAACTTTCGAGGACACCGTAGAGCAGTCCGGGCACAAGAGGCCGAGCGCCCCACCCGACCAAGGTACGAAGCACATATCGCACCTTCGTCAGCACTCCCGCCGTTGAAAGCAGAGTGAAGAGATAGTAAAAGGCCGCTTTGAATCTCGTGTAACGGCCATCCAAGTCCGGATCATAACGCGCCGACTCCAGTGCTCGGGGCGGCGTACAACCCTCGAGCACACGCAGGTACTCCGAGGGGATCCGATCCTGGGGAAGGAATCCAGCCACTAGCATCAGCCCTTCAGACAGACCCTTCTTCACGCCCAATTGTTCTGCAGCGGCAACGATCCGCCGCCAGTCGAGGGGGCCCGAGTAACCCCTGAAGAATTCAAGCAATGAGCAAAGGCCGAAAAGACGATCTCTGCTCTGTGATCCCAACTTTGCAGCCAGGTGCAGCAGTAGCTCTTCCGGCCGCAGGGCGACAACTCGGATCCGCGCAAGCAACTTAACATCGCTATTCCCGGCGCCAGCTAATCTGCGTCTGATTACCTTGAAAACGATCGTTCTTTTCGACGAACTCTTCACTACTCTTAACGGAAGACTGGCTTCGCTGCAGATCTCTACCTGCACATTCACCCGAGTCGGTCGATGGGCCAAGACCGGTGCGACGGATTCCACAAGAGATTCTTTGGTGTAGACTTCCGATTCCTGGTCGCCGATCAGATGGAAACCGCAGGTTGCAAGAACACGATGCATGCAAGTCAATTCTTGTTGCGTGACAAATATGTCTATGGTCTCAAACGGCCTTAAAGCGGCGTCGGGAATTATCTTCTCCGAAGGATTCCCGCTCATGATGACGAGGCTTCCGCTCGCTTGGACAAACTCCGAGGCAATGTTGTCCAGAGCTCTGTACACGTACATCGCACCGACAGTCTGTCGCCTCACCTCCTCCTCGAACTTCCGCATGCTTGCGTCCGGCGGCGCCGCGAAACGGCGGATTTCGCCCAACGACCGGTGCAAGATGGGCAGATTCTCAAACAAGGGTTCGAATAGGTTCGCTTTGAAATGAGTCGGTTTCAGTTCCGAACAGACACAGTGCGGCAGAGACACATCGAATAACTGCTGGACCATTTGCAGTACGTAGTAAACTGAGGATTCTGCGCCGTACCTCTTCGCAAGCCTCACCACGTTGTCCCAATTCAGCTCTCCCTGGTAATGCCGAATAAACTCTGCGATTTCGCAAAATAGGATGAGTTCAGAGTATTTGTGACCTTCGACGTGCAGGCACAAATGAAAGAGCATGTGCTCGGGGCTGGGGACGAGGATCTCGAAATCATCGATCGGCATCATGGCGGCGCCAGCCCACAGCTCATCCACTTGATAATCAAAGTTACCTTCGTGATAGCTGTCCCATTCCCTTTGCATAATGTTCCATTGCACGTCCGCCCACATGTTATCGGCTGGACGCCGGAAATGGTGACCCATTCCATACTTCAGGGTAAGGTGCGGATCATCCACCCGCGCGATGAATCCCATCTTGGCCAGGCAACGATCGACTTTTTCGTATTGCTCCTTGCGGATCAGTATGTCGATGTCGCCCAACGGGCGTAACCCCGAATCGGAAAAGACCACCTTTGCCAGATGGATGTCCTTCAATGCCATCGCTTCGATGTCAGCTTCCTTGAAGGCCCTGAAGATCTCTTCAACGACGCGATAGACACGCCGGTTCCGCGCTTGGCTCGCCCGATAGAGCCCTTGCAGTTCATCGAGAACCGCCGGCGGAACGGCACGGTCATCCGCTCCTGCCTGCATTACCTGATTGAGGCCGCAATACAGAAGAGGGGCAACACCATGAAGGATGGACGTCTCGATAACTCTCACCCAATCCAACGGATTCTTAAGCACACTTCGAGCCCGGTGTATCGCATCATCGCTCATCTCGATGGAGCAACAGCGAATCAATAGCTCGTCTTCTGCCGCCCAAGTCATTTTCGCCCCGGTGTTATCCGCTGAATCGTCGAGTGTCTAACTTGTATATCCATCATTTGGCGGTTGAAGTTCGATGTCGAAACTAAGCGGAAACCGGTTCTGCCTGCTTGAGGCTGATGCCGTTGGCTTCTCGAAGGAACTCAAGACCGCAGTCCGCGCATGTGCCGGCTGCTTCCAGAAATTCAAGACCACGTCCACACTGGCAAACCCAGCCAACAACCGTCGCGGGAGCACCGAGAATCAGGGCATACGCAGGCACGTCCCGCGTGACGATCGCGCCCGCTCCCACCATGGCAAATTCACCGATTGTTTTGCCGGCAAGGATGATGGCCCCCGCCCCGAGCGATGCACCCTCCTTAACGACAGTCGCGAAGAGCCAATCACGTTTGCTGTATCTCCTCGCCGCTTGCGGGAGCCTTGGCGACCGAGGGTGCAAATCGTTGGTGAATATGACCTTTGGCCCCACAAAGACGCCATCCGCAAGGGTCACACCGTCCCATAGCTCGTTCCCGTTCTTGATGGTTACGTTGGTGCCTATCACAGCACCTGACTCTATGTAACAGTGCTCTCCGACGTTACAATTAGCGCCGATCGAGACTCCCTTCAGGACATGGCTGAATGCCCAGATCCGGGTACCTTCCCCAATATTTTCGGAGTCTACGAGGGCAGTCGGGTGTATGTACACGTTCTTCATTGTTTTTGCTCGACTCGCTTAGCTGGCGTTCCTAACTCCGACCCCATTAGGCTGAGGGCTGGCTGCTTGGACGTTGACTAGGAAGTGAAAGAGGATCATGGATAAATTTCTGGGATAGGAGCGTTGGTCTTGCAGGATGTGGTAGTCCGCGCTTGAGTATGCAAATGACCCATCCTTCCGCTGCTGCGCTAACAGGTATGCAAAAGTCTGGTCGCAAAGCGATTCGTAGCCGGCGAACCCGAGGCAGCCGGCCATGGCGAAGGCCGCACCCAAGACTGCGGTGTGATAGAAGGTGTGCCCAGATCCTTTGCCGCAATCGAGAAAGACGTGTCCATCTCGTGCCACACCGCCGGCCAGAAAGCCCAAACAATTGCCGATAAGGGGTCGCATCGCTGAATCATGCGTTAATTCGTAATACTGCATCAGATCAAGACATTCAAAGGCATTGTATTGATAACACTGGAAGTGCTCTCGGTACCGGGCGCCTAGGGTCGTCCCTTCGACCATGTAAGGAAACTCCCCGTTTGGTTTCTGCGCGCGCTGCATGAAGGTGACCATTCCACCAGATTGCTGCAAATAAGATCTGTCGCCAGTGGCATCGGCCAGTTCCGCCAGAAATCGGAGGGCAAAAGCCGAGTTGTTGGGGACCCTGGCCGTAGGCCTTTTTGCGAAATAGTTAACCGCTAGTTCGTTTCCGATTTGTTGAAAGCCGATTTCATGAATCAAGTAATGGTGCCAGCGCAACGCACTGCAGAGAAACTTCTCGTTCTTTGTGTGGCGGTATGTCGCCAACAAGCCGAGCGCTCCCCATGTACATTCCGCAGTCGCCACGCGGCCCCTCCATTCCGGGTTAGGATAGTCCCAAGCTCCATCTCGGCGTTGCTGCTCCATCATGTGCTCCGAGCAGCGCAAAGCAATTTGCCGGTAGCCTTCCGCGCCGGTCTGTTGGAACAGGCGCGAGTTGGCCAGAACCCAGTATCCCTGCGCCTGCAGATAATAATAGAAATCCTTCCAAGGCAAGAAGCGAAGATAGCTCTTGATGAAGCGGCCGATTCGCCGGTTGAAGCGAACTCCGGAATCCGGGCCGATTATACGGCCGCCGTCCCAGTACGTGGCCATGATAAACCGATGCAGCCGGAGTGCCGCCTGCATGCTATGTTCCCTGCATGAATACGCTGAATTCGCATCAACCGAAGACGCCGGTGCGAATGCGTTATCCGACTCTTGCTTCATTCTGCTGAATCGAGTCATGGTAGTTTTCTTCCACTTCTTGAACCACGTCAGGTGTGGCAGGATAGCTGCCTGGAGCCAGAGCCTTCATAACAAGCCCGATCACCGTGCCCTCGATTGTGAATAACCTCTTGACGAGGCTGACTATGGTGCGATAGAAGCTGCGCTTGCGCATGGCATCGCCGACGACGACCATAACCAGCATGAGGCACCAGTAGCCGAACCAAGACCACTGGCTAGTCGCTGCGGACCGCACTAGGCTGAGTATGCCGGCCATCAGAGAGAAAGCCGGTGCAAATGCGAAGCCGCGCGCTCTAACAAAGGGCCACCAGAGTTTGGTTCCGAAATGATAGCGGAGAACTTGCCCGGCACCCACATAAAACCCTCGACGGCGGCGGCTGACCACCCCCGGGAGCGTCTCATTCGGTTCCGTATAGTGATTGACCAGCGGATGCTGGAGCTGAATGATTCGATATCCGGCGTGGCGGATGCGCAAACAAAGTTCCGCCTCCTCTTCGGAGCGTAGATACGGATTGAAGGCACCTACCAGCTCCAACGCGGCGCGGCGATACAGCGCAGCCCCACCGCACCTCGGCACCTCGATGGCTTCGTCCGTTCCAATCGCCCGAAATGTGTCGCGGAACCCAGCCGCCGGCATGGGAAGATCGATGACATTTCCGGTCACCACGGCGACCGTCGAATCCTCCTCCATCACTCGAAGGGCCCGTTCCAGCCAGCCAGGATAAAGCTCCATGTCACCGTCTACAAACAGCGTGTACCGGCCTCGCGAACGCTTGTACCCGATATAGCGGCCCGCTGCGGGAGTGAGAACGGTCTCGGGCCGAAGGCGCAAGATGTTGACCGGGTATGTTTTCGCGAGTTCCACTGTCTGATCCGTTGAGGCGGAGTCCACCAACCAGATCTGCTTCGAAGCCACCCTGGCCGTCGCTCGCAAGAGTGATTCGATCAGCCGCTCTATGTTCCAAGCCTGGTTCTTCGTGATGAGAACGATAGCCAGGTCTTTCATGCGATACGTGACTCCCTGATGCCGCTCAGGCCACGCGGCGGCGGGGCGCTGATGCGAGTCATGACTGCGATAATGCCGCCAAAAAGCCATAACAAATGGTTCTGTGGTCCGCCGCGGAAGGTGTCGACGAACATCTGTGTCATGTGACCCGCCATGGCAGCCAGGCAGCCTAGAGCTATCGGCGCAAATAAGGGATCTCGCAACTTCCAGCACCGCGTTCCTTGGCGTATAGTTGCGAGCAAGAACCAGACGAACGCAATCGCCGCACCCGTTCCGGCTTCCGCCCAAACCAGCAGGTACTTGTTATGAACGGTGTAGAGAAACTCTCCTATGAATCCGTGCGTGATGTAGGGCTCCATGGCCAAAGGAAAGTTGTTTGCACCTACCCCGAGGATCGGGTGGTCTTCGATCATCTGCCCTGCAATCTCATTGAGTGGCATGCGCGCCCGCGCAGCTCCATTGTCGTCGGCGGACAACCGGTCCCTTATGGCGCCGGCAAAAGGAAGACTCAGCAGCACGATGACCGCAGCGGCAGCGAGCGCCTTCCAGGAAACGTGCCGCACGGAGGAACCGAATACCGCGATAGTTGCGAGGCTGACGAGGAACCCAAGCCATCCACCGCGCGATAACGTAAAAATCAGTGGGATGGTGCCCATGGCCAAGGCTGCGGCTGCGAGATATTTGTCCATCCGCCCTACCTTAGCGAGCAAGACACCTACCGCCATAGCCATCAACATGCCGAGATAGGATGCAGCCGAATTTGGTGCGCCGATCGTGCCGGATATCCTGCTGGACTCCAAAAATGCAGCTTTGGCCCTGATTCCCCAAACGTTGATATCGCCGATCAGGCCAGCCGCCTGCCCGAGCATCAGGACGTCTTCAAAGACCAAACCCACAAGCAGAAGTCGGACGATGAAAAGCACGTCGTCCCGTGATGTCACGGTGTTTGCCACGAATACGAACAGCAAGAAGAGCTCCAGAACAATCCAAACCTCAAACGCACAGAGGGTGGCATCGGGAGCAACGAAAAGCGACAGCACGTTGAACAAGAGAAACAAGACTGCGGGCACGCTAATTTGAATCCGGTTACGCCGTTGCGGTGGAACAATCCGGGGAGTCCGAAGAAACCATGCGAGATAGAGGCCTCCGAGCGCCAAGTTCGAGAGGGAAACTTCGAGCCCCCCGATCGAGCCCATGTCTTCGGCATCCTCACGAATGAAGAAATGCTTCGCAATCTGCAAAGGCAAGTTCAGCAGTACCACTGCCAGCAGGCCTCTCTCGACCTTCCGGCTGGTCAATGCCACCAGGGGCGCGAACAGTGCCAGAACCATCGCGGACACGGCTGCCCTATAAATCTGCGACACTCCATCGACCACCCGTGAAACCAGGCGGCCTCCTGCCGTCGTACGCTCGTAATCGGCCTGACCTTGGGGTGACAAACCTGCGTTGCTCGACATGACGTTGGGAGATCCGCCGCCTAATCAGCTGCCAGCCTTTTGTGTTCGCTCGTAAACTCACACACAGCTTCGGCGACGTATTCGATCATCTGCTCCGTCAGTTCGGAGTACATAGGGAGTGACAGAATCCGCTCCGCGCAGTCTTCGGTCACCGGGAAATCGCCCTTTTTGTGTCCGAGGTCGCGATACGCCTCCTGCAGGTGAATCGGAATCGGGTAGTGAATGCCGGCGGATATGCCGCGATCGGCCAATGACTTCCGCAAGGCATCTCGCTGCTCCACGCGGATCACAAATAAATGCCAGACCGGTTCGACTTCGGGAGTTATTACTGGCAGCACCACGCCCGTATTCTGCAACAAATGTTGATACAAGCGTGCGTGATCGCGGCGGACAGCGTTGCGCTGGTCCAGCCGGCGTAGCTTGATTCGCAATACGGCAGCATGCAAGGTGTCGAGCCGGTGATTGTACCCGCGGACTGCATGGTAGTATTTTTCACGCTGTCCGTAGTTGCGCGCCATCTCCACGTATTGGGCTATCTTGGCGTCATTGGTCACCACCATGCCGCCGTCTCCATAAGCGCCGAGGTTCTTGGCCGGATAAAAACTGAACGCTGCAGCGCTCCCAAGAGACCCGACTCGCTTGCCCCGATACCGTGCTCCGTGCGCCTGACAAGCGTCTTCGATCACCGGAAGCCCATGCTTTTGCGCAATATGGAGGATGCTATCCATGTCCGCCGGGTGGCCATACAGGTGCACCGGCATAATGGCCCGCGTGCGCCGAGTGATGGCGCTCTCGAGAGCTGCAACGTCAATCGTGTAGGTATTCGGATCGGCGTCAACTAGCTTTGGAGTAGCGCCCACACTGGAGATCGCGAGCGCAGAGGCGATGAACGTGTTGGCCGGCGTAATCACCTCATCGCCCGATTCGATCCCGTATGCTCTCAGAATCAGTTCGAGGGCGGAGAGGCCCGAATCAACTCCAACTGCATGCTTCGCTTCGCAGAAAGAACCAAATTCCGATTCAAATAACGCGAGCTCGCGCCCGAGAATGAAATCGGTTTTGCGTAAGACTCCTGTTATCGCATCATTAACTTCGGCCTCGAACATTTTATACTCAGCAGCCAGATCAACCAACGGCACTTGTAGCGACGGTTTGGGTACGACGACCATGTTCTTCAACCTCCACTTGAGCTCCATTAAGGGCGACAGAACGATCCATTGCATTCAGCACACGTACAACGTTGACTCCATCCCAACCACTGGTGATAGGTTGGCTGCCGCATTCGATGCATTCGAGAAAATGCCGGCATTGGTTTTTCAGCGGTTCGCTGACTTCGATCTTGGGGCTGAGTATGTTACCGTCGCGAATCTGTAGCCGGTAGTCGCCATAACTCAGCGGTTCGGTCATTACTGGGCAAATGCCTTTTTCGAACAACCGCACCTGCTCCAGTCCGTTCAAGTCGTTGAACACGATCCGCTTGTCGCTGCATACCACAACGACTTCGCGCGCCTTGTTGGGATCGGCCCAGCTGACGTGGATGTGGCCAAGGATTCGGTCGTCGTACCCGAGCGATATGAATCCGACGTCTTCGCGCCCGTTCCTTAAGACTTTTGCTCCAACGGCACTCACCCAACCCGGTTTGTCCTCCAAAAGGTAATTAAAAATCGCGATGTCGTGTGTCGCCAGATCCCATAGTGCATTCACATCGCGGCGAATGGGACCCAGATTCGTGCGGACGGCGTGAAGGTAATAAATATCGCCGGACATCTCGCTTATATATTCCTTTACTTTGCGCACGGCCGAGTTATAGATGAAAGTGTGTCCAACCATGAGTACCAAACCCGTGGACTCAGCGAAGATCGTCAACTCCTCTGCCTCCTCCACCTTGGTCGTGAGGGGCTTCTCAACCAAAACGTGTTTTCCCGCCGCCAGACAGCGCCTGGCGACCGAGTAATGGCTTGCGGCCTCGGTGCAGACCACGACAGCGTCGATACCGTCGTGCATCAATAGTTCCTCAAGCCGTGAAGCGACGAATACCCCCGGGAACCGTCGCTGTGCCTCCTGCAGGCGTTCCACTCGCTGATCGCATACCGCAACGGCACGGGCTTCGAGAAGCTCATTAAACACCCGGACATAATTCACTCCCCAATAGCCGTATCCAACAACCGCAATGCCTAATGGTCGACTGCCAGACTGCATGTTTTCCTCCTCCACGTTTTTGATTTTTGCTATTCTGCCCCGCGTCCGGAAATGACGGCTGGAATTGTCAGTAGCAAAATGTTCAGGTCGAGCCAAAACGAACAACGCCTAACGTAATCGATGTCCATCCGCATCATCTCTTCGAACCGCACCCGGCAGCGTCCGTGGACTTGCCAGACGCCTGTAATCCCCGGCAGTGCCGCCAGGCGCTCGTAATGGGCTTTTTGGTAGTGTGCAAGTTCGTAACTCGGCGCCGGCCGCGGTCCCACTAGGCTCATGTCACGTCTGATTACATTGATTAGCTGGGGAAGCTCGTCGAGGCTGGTTTTGCGCAGGATGCGTCCGAGTGGAGTGATTCTTGGATCATTCCTGAGCTTGAAAATGTTTCGGCCGCCGTTTTCCCGGGCTCCTCCTCCCTGACAAAACTCCTTTATGTATTTCTGGTGAGGCGATTGATCGACGTCGTGATACATCGAGCGGAATTTGTAAAACGGAAAGGTCCGAATCTCCC
>Ga0066710_100006473_pt1 | contig 10944 bp, 9 predicted proteins | sample GraSoiAngelo_159_FD_79666 | JGI IMG/M metagenome (GOLD analysis project Ga0066710, IMG submission 79666) | Grasslands soil microbial communities from the Angelo Coastal Reserve, California, USA - 14_1009_16_40cm | ecosystem: Environmental > Terrestrial > Soil > Grasslands | place: USA...
AGCCTGGTCTCACGCGCACCATCCGGGTTCGGGAGCCTGGTCTCACGCGCACCGTCCGGGTTCGGGAGCCTGGTCTCACGCGCACCATCCGGGTTCGGGAGCCTGGTCTCACGCGCACCATCCGGGTTCGGGAGCCTGGTCTCACGCGCACCATCCGGGTTCGGGAGCTTGGTCTCACGCGCACCGTCCGGGTTCGGGAGCCTGGTCTCACGCGCACCATCCGGGTTCGGGAGCAGGATGATCTTCTTGAAGTCAGCCGTAGTCACCAGCTGCCAGAACTCGTCGCTCTGGGAAAGCTTTTTGAATTCCGGTGTCGCGATTACTTTGTGGAACAGATCACTTTGGAGCAGAGCCTGGATTTGAGGATCCTGAAGCACAACGTCCTTGTCGGTGATTTGGGTCGCCTGATAACGCTTCGCGGCGCCGATCGTGCCCTCGAACCCGAATTTCGGCGGAAAGACCCCCGCGTAGCGCGCCACCGCGATACCCGCGACCGCCACCACGACCAACCCCACAATGATTCTCGACTTCTTCATCGCAACCTCCTTTGCCTACAAACTACCCAGGCCCTTGACGACCCTTGGTGCACCGCCATCCGCCCTGTCGGAAATACCGCGCTACCCGATAAAGGTTGGTGACCCACCCACCGATTTCCAACCCTCCTAGCTGCCGGAACCGGGAGCCCGAGTCTCGAGCTCGCCTTGGACAAGACCATCCGGGGAGTGGATGGCGATTCGGAGCGGGGACCCGGCCGGTCCCCTCCGCGCCAAGTACAGGAGGTACTGGCTCTCGCCGATGTGCCGAATCCTAACGGAAAGGCGGCCGGAACCAAGCAATACATCGTTCGGGGCCACCGGGTGCTGCCGCAGCGCCACCGCGTCGAGCTGGCCAGGATCAAAGGAGACTTCAACTTCGGTCCCCTGGGGCGCCCTGGCGGTGATCCGGGCGACCAGCCCATCCCGGCCCGATAGCATCTCCGCAAGGACCCGTCCGCCCCGGAAGGTGAACTCCCGGCTGTCGGTTCGCCGAAGGTGACTCAGACCCGAGGCCGGGAGCATCGTTCCCGTGAACGGCCCCGACTCCACCCCCGACTTCGTGAGCAGGTTCCCGCTCAGCAGGGTGAACGTCAGGATCGCGAGGGCGGCACCGGCCGCGAACGAATAGGCGTACCCAAACGCGGGCCTGGTGCGGAAGGCGGCCTTGATCGATTCAAGCCAGCTCCTCCGCACTGGCACTGGCACCGTCACCGCCCGGTGACGAATCGCCTGCATCACGTTCTGTTTTAGATCCGGAGGCGGGTCCTCCATTTCTGCGCGGTTCAGAACATCGAAAACGCCGCCGAGGTTCCTGTACTCGATTCGCGCGTCCTCACTGGAGGCGAGCTCTCGCCGAAGTCGCTCGGATTCCGCGGGTGTTGCGATCCCGTCCAGCTGGTCATTCATGAGCCGTTGCAACTTTCTATCATTCATGAGTGCACGATCCCTCTCCTGGTGAGGATTCCACCCAGGAGCTGCCGCGCCGTGTGGAGTCGCGACTTCACGGTTTTCTCGGGCACATCCAGCACGCTGCTCATCTCGTGATAGGAGAGCTGGGCGAAATGCCTGAGTACGACCACCTGCCGGTAATCCGGCGACAGGTCCATGAGCGCCGACTGGATCGAATCGTGGAGCCGGTGCCGGGCGCAATCCTCGTCGGGACCCCTTTGCCCGGATGCCATCGTCTCATCCAGCGGCTCCGTCCGCCTGGCTCGGCTCAGATGATTCAGAGATTCGTTGATCATGATCCGATACACCCAGCTGAAGAACCTGTGCCTCCGGTCGAACTTGCCGAGGTTCTCGTAGGCTTTCAGGAAAACCGTTTGCGTTATGTCGCGCGCATCCTCCCGGTTGCCCACCATTCGAAGCGACACATTGAATAGGGCCCGCTGATAGCGGTCGATGAGCTGCCCGTACGCCCCCCCATCTCCTGCGAGGCATCGATCCAGCAGGCCGTCTTCCTCGTGCTCAACCATAACTACAATGATCCCGGATAAAGGTTGGTCGGGAGTCCCGTCTGCGCGTTCCCGGAGCCGCGCGCTCCGGCTCCTGCGGTTCGCCTACTCAAGCTGCAGAACCTTATCGAGCCCGGCGTAGACGAAAACGCTCCGGATTCGGGGTTTCAGGTTCGTGAGCCTCAAGCTGTAACCTGAATCATGGAGCCGTTTATAGGTCTGAACGAGCACGCCCAGGCCCGCGCTCGAGACATAGTCCAGCTCGGTGAGATCGATCGTGGCCGACCGGTTCACCGATTGGAGCATCGCTTTGGCGTGATCGGCCTGCGCAGCGTCGAAGCGCCCCGAGAGCTTGATCACGCCGCCGTCCTGAATCTGGATATCGAACATCAGAGGGCGACCTTCTTGGTGACGGTGATGACGGCGCTCCGTTCCTTGTACTCGTAGCGAATGGAATCCGAAAGCTGCCTCACGAGTCGAAGTCCCAGGCCGCGGTCTCCGCGCGTGGGCTCAGGCGGCGCGGAGGTAGGGTCAAAGGATTCAACGTCGAAATCGCGAAGCGTGATGGACAGCTCCGCCACTTCTCCGGCGAGGCAAAGGCTCACCTCAGGACCGCCCCCTTTGCCGTGCTTCAGCATGTTCGTGAACAACTCCTCGATGAGGAGATCCACCGTGAAGGCATGCTCAGGGTCGAGTCCCCTGGAGTCGAGGTAGGCGGCGACGAACCTGGTCATCGGCTCGAGCGAACCGAGCTCTCGGGGGAAGCGCCGCTCCACCATGCGGGGTCGCTCCTCATTGGAAGCGTCTCCAGACGGACAACACGCGCGTGCCGATCGCTTCCCGCTGGAATCGGCTCAGAGTTTGCAATCTATTCCCTATCCGCCGGGGTTTCAAGGTTGGCGCGCAATTTGAATGGGATGAAGCCGGATATCCGACCATCCGAGTTTAGCGCGTAACGATAGTGGAGGCAATGTGTTACACGGCCGGATGCCAGACTGGATGCCCGGATCGTGTGCCGGGAACATTGAGATTCCGGGTCTTGGGGCCGCACCTTCCGGTGCACTTGTGTGTAAGAGAGAAAATGAGACGTGAGATCAAAGCCGTCGCGTGGGCCCTGACCCACGTGCCGAGGCTTCGAATCGGTTGGCCGTACGGGATCCTGGGACAAATCCGCAGGCTTCCCGGTTGGGCGTGGGCCCTGTCGGGGCTGGCCCTGCTCCTAATCACCCTGCACTGGGAAACCCACACCGGGACTTTGGAATCACGCCTCTTCGCGCAGTGGGCGAAGGGCCTGACGTATTACATTAAACCCGGCCCTGCGAACGGCGTGGTCTTTCCCAAGGGGGGCCCCGCGGATGTCCGCCGCGGCTATACCCGTATCCCCGAATTCACACGGAGTCTGGAGGCCCGCGGGTTCCGGATCGCGGAGCAAGCCCGTTTCTCCCCAGCGCTCGTGGCAGCCGCCCGACTCGGAATCTCGCCTCCCTATCGCGAGCCGGCCGTGGCCGGACTTTCGATCGAAGGGGTGGATGGTGGAGATCTCTTCGAGGCTCCGGATCGAACGGAGGGCATCGCCCGGTACGAGGACATCCCGCCGGTCGTCCTCAGATCGCTCCTGTACATAGAAAACCGTGAGCTCGAAAGGAACACGAGCCCCTGGAGCAATCCCGCCGTCGACTGGGGCCGCTGGGCGAAAGCGGTTTTCTTTTACGCCGCGAATCGCTTCGGCCTTCCCGTCCGGGTAGAGGGTGGAAGCACGCTCGCGGTCCAGGTCGAGAAATACCGCCACTCCGAAGACGGCAGGACGGCCTCACCGGTCGATAAGCTCCGCCAGGTGCTGACGGCGAGCCTGCGTGTCTACCAGGAAGGCCCGGACACACGCAAGGAAAGACAACAAATCATCCTCGACTATCTGAACAGCGTTCCGCTTGGAGCCACCCCGAGCCACGGCGAGGTCTTCGGTTTGAAACAGGGATTGCGGGCGTGGTTCGGACTCGAGCCGTCTCGAGTGATGGCCCGGATCCGCACCGGCAAGACCGTGGGCCAGCGAGCGCGCGCCATGAAACATGTCCTGGCGCTTCTCTGCGCGGTCCGGGCGCCTAGCCGTTACCTCATCGAAGACCCCGCCGCGCTGGAACGGCGCGCCGACGCGTACACCTCGCTCCTGGCACGCGAAGGTGTCTTCGATCCGGATTTCGCGGAGCGCGTCCGTGCCGTCCCCCTCTCGTTCGCGCCCGAAACGGCCTCCGCCCCGCGCCGCAACCACCGGATCTCCCCGGCAAGCAAGGCCGCGACCCGGATCCGGATCGACCTCGAGCAGGCGCTCGCGGTCGGCGGACTCTACGATTTGAACCGACTTCACCTCGACGTGGAGTCCACGATCGACGCCGGGCTGCAGCGCGAGACCGAAGAGCTCATGGGCCGCCTCGCCGACCCCACGTTCCTGGCCCGACACGGGCTCATGGGAGGACACCTGCTGTCCCGGGGGGATCCCAAGCGTGTGATCTACAGCGTCCTACTGTGCGAGCGGACCCCCGCGCGGAACGAGATTCGGGTGCACGCCGACAACCTCCGCCGCCCCTTCGATGTGAATGAAGGAATGAAGATGGCGCTCGGGAGCACGGCGAAGGTGCGCACGCTCGTCCATTACCTGCAGATCATGGAAAAGCTTCATCAGGAGATCTCGGGCCGGGGTCCCCTCGCGATCGGCGACTACGAGCGCCAGGCGCGCGACCCCCTGACACGATGGGCCTGCCAGACGCTGCGGGAAAATCCGTCCATGCCCGCAGAGGCTTTTCTGTCCCGCGCGGTCGACCGGACCTATTCCGCAAGCCCCGCCGAGCTCTTTTATACCGGAGGCGGGGTCCACACCTTCGTCAATTTCGACCCGAGCGATAACGGCAAGAAGCTCACGATTCGCGCCGCGGCGGCCCACTCAACCAACCTGGTATTCGTCCGATTGATGCGCGATATCGTCCGCTACCACATGGCACGCCTGCCCTACGACGCGGAGAAGGTGCTCTCGGGCGAGGATTCCTTGACGCGTCAAAGCATGCTGACCGAAATCGCGGACGACGAATCGGAGGCCGCCATCACGCGGATCTACCGCGACTATCAGGGCCTCGCGCCCCGCGAATCGCTGGACCGACTCCGGGGCACGGGAACTCGGTCGCCACGCCGGCTCGGCAAGGACCCGCTCGAAGTCTGGTGCGCGGGCACCCTCGCACGCGATCCCGGGATTTCACGCGAGGGGCTGATCCGAGCGAGCCGTGAGGTACGGCGCCAAGCCTCCGCGTGGCTGTTCCGCACGAGGAATCGCCGCGCGCAGGACCTGAGGCTCAGGGCCCGGATCGAGCGCGATGCGTTCGCCCGAATGACACCGTATTGGCGGCGGCTCGGCTTCCCGTTCGAGCGGCTGGTGCCATCCTACGCAACCGCCATCGGAAGCTCTGCGGATCGGCCCGCGGCCCTCGCAGAGCTCATGGGAATCATCGTGAACGAAGGACTCGACCGTCCGGCGCAGCGGATCAATCGCGTCGTGTTCGCGCCGTGGACGCCGTACCACACCGCGCTCGAGGCCGAGGCCCCGCCGAGCAGCCGCCTCCTCTCCCCCGCGGTCGCCGGCACGGCCCGGAGCGTGCTCACCCAAGTCGTGGAGAGCGAGACCGGGACCGCCCGCCGGATCAAGGATCTGTTCCGCGACGCGAGCGGCAAACCGATTCCGGTCGGCGGCAAGACCGGAACGGGCGACAATCGCTTCGACACCTACGCGTCCGGGGGAAGGCTCGTATCCTCGGAGGTCGTGAGCCGGACGGCCGCCTTCACCTTCTTCATCGGGGATCGCTACTACGGTGTCGTGACGGCATCGGTGTTCGGACGCCAGGCGGGTCGGTACCGGTTTACGAGCGCGCTGCCGCTTCGCGTCTTGGAGCTTCTCGCTCCTTCCCTCGAGCGGCACCTGGGCGGACCGCCGCCCCCACCCTACCCGATGGCCTCACTTGAGCACCTCGACCTGGACGCTGCCCACCCGGTCCAGAACGTCGATCCCGACGTCACGCTCGTAGCGCCGAATGATGAGGTCCACAGTGCCCTGCCCGACCCGGAGCCTCCGGATCGTGATCTCCTCCAGGCTCTGCGGCAGGGCCGGATGATCAAAGGAAACTCGGGACTGGATCCCATCCACGCTGAGCCCGAGGCACGATTGCAAGAGTAGGTACACGGAGCCCGAGGACCACGACTGGGGCGCGCACGCGACAGGATAGGGCGTCGGTCCCGCGCCCGGGCCCCGCTCGAAACCGCAGAAAAGCTCCGGCAATCGGCTCATATCGAGGAACAGGGTGGCGTCGAAGAGCCCGGAGAGAATCCGAATCGCCGATTCCTTGAAGCCGTACCGGGCGAGCCCGGCCGCGATGATGGCGTTGTCGTGCGGCCAAACCGATCCGTTGTGGTAGGACATCGGGTTGTAGCGGACCTGCCCCGCGGCGAGCGTCCGAATCCCCCATCCGCTATGGAAATCCTCCCGCTCGAAGCGCCGCGCCACACGCTCCGCCCTGGACCGATCGGCGATGCCGGTCCAGAGGCAATGCCCCGCGTTGGAGGCAAGCACCCGGCACGCGCGCTTCTTGCCGTCGAGCGCGAGCGCATAGCTCTCGAGCTCGTCACACCAGAAGGTCTCCTCGAATCGCTCCTGGATGGCCTCCGCTTGGTTTCTCAGGCGGCCCGCAAGCTCGCCCAACCCGAGCGTTGCGGCGAGCGCCGACGCCTCCTTTCGGGCGGCGTATGCGTAGCCCTGCACCTCGCAAAGCGCGATCGGGCCCGTCGCAAGCTCCCCGTCCTCGTGGAAGATCGCGTCGCCGGAATCCTTCCACCCCTGATTGACGAGGCCCTTCGGGGAGAGGCGGAAATATTCGATGAGCCCGTCGTGATCGCGGTCCCCGTACGCCTCCATCCAGGCGAGCGCTAGCTCGATGCTCGGCCATATGCTGCGGATCAGGCTCAGATCCCCCGTGGTCCGCGCGTAAGCGCCTGCCAGCATGACGAAGAGCGGCGTCGCGTCCACGCTCCCGTAGTAGCGGCGGAACGGGACCTCCCCCAATGCGGCCATCTCACCCTGGCGCGTCTCGTGGAGAATCTTTCCGGGCTCCGCGTCGCGCTCGGAGTTCTGCTCTTGCGCCTGGGTCTCTGCCAGGAAGCGGAGCACGCCCTTCGCCAGGCCAGGATTCATCCAGAGAACTTCCAGGGCGGTGATGATTCCGTCCCGCCCGAAGGGAGTGCTGAACCAGGGGACGCCGGCGTAGGGATAGGGTCCACATCCGGTCTCGGTCAGCATCATGTGCAAGTCGGCGCTCGAGCGGTTCATCCAATCGTTGAATTGCTCGTTGGAGGAGCCCACGACACAGTGATCGGCCTGATCGCGCTCGAGCGCTTCCGACGCCGCGCGGTGTGCCTCCTCGTAACGGAGCGGTTCCTTGGCACCGCGCCCAACCTCGCACGCGAACGTAACGACGTAGGACGTCGCTTCGCGGCTCCGGAGCGCGATGTCGAACTCGAACTCCGATTCCGAGGCTCCCGCTGGCGTGGGCGCGCACGAAATGCGGGTCCGACGCACAACGCCGTCCAAACCCTTGTACGAGAGCGTCACGCTGGACTCTCGAACGACCGGCTCGAGTTTTCGGCCCGTGGCTTCGCGGCGCGTTCCTCGGACCTCGAAAATGTCGGCGTAGTCGACGTCCCACCGGCACCGGAGGGTCACATGGATCGGCGCGAGCCCGTAGTTCGAGACCCGGATGCGCTCGTAGCAAACCCCGTCCCACAGAAGCTGCTCCCTCGCGACGTGGATGGTGCCGCGGGAAATCGCGAGCTGCCCGTCGGAACGCACATCCGCGTTGGTCAGATCCACCGAGAGGACGGAGTTGTCGTCGCTCACTCGGGAGCTGAGCAGGAGGAGACGGTCCTGGTCGAGGAAGAGGCCGAGGCGCGACAGAAACCGCGTGCCCTCGTGATAGAGGCCCAGCTCCCCCATTCCGACGGGCGCCATATCGCCGAAACGGTCGAACACGGCGAACGTGTCGCCGTGTTTCAACACACGCGTGCGGTCATCGATGCGTGAGGAGGTCGCGAGGATATAAAACTGGTCCTGCAACCGGATGATGTCCATGATGGCACCATCATATCGCATTCCGAATCTCCTTTCCGGAACCGCGGGTCCTTCTTACAATTCAAAGCTTATGGGTACCGCAAAGACCGACGTGGCAAGACGAGTGCGGCAGGCGCTCACCCGGATGGCCAACCGCCAAGCCCTGGGAAGCGAGGTCTCGGACCAGACCACTTCGGATGACCTCGCACGGGCCGCGCGCGGCTATTTGGGTGACGCGCAGATCTTGATCGCGTCGAACCGGGAGCCCTACCAGCACGTCCAGACACCGTCTGGGATCGAGGTCGTCCGGAGTCCCGGAGGGCTTGCCTCCGCGCTCGACTCCGTGGCGCGCGCGACCGGCGCCACCTGGATCGCGCAGGGGGCCGCGGACGCCGACCGCCTCGTGTGTGATGAAGAAGGAAGGGTGCGGGTCCCGCCGGGGAATGAGCGCTACACGCTCAAGCGGCTCTGGCTCGAGCCCGAGACCCGCGCGCTCGAGTATCGCCGGTTCTGCAACGGCTGCCTCTGGCCCCTCTGTCACATCGTCTACGTGAGACCCCACTTCGTGGCTCCCAGGTGGCGCGCCTATCAGGAGGTGAACGAACAGTTCGCCGAGGCGATTCTCTCTTCGCTGGGAGCGAGACCGGGGCTTGTGCTTTTACAAGATTATCATCTAGGGCTCTGCGCGTCCGCCCTCCGGGCCCGGCGCCCCGATCTCTCGATCGTGATGTTCTGGCACATCCCATGGCCCAACCGGGAAGTGTTCCGAACCTTCCCTTGGCGGCGGGAGCTTCTCGAAGGTCTCCTCGCCTGCGACCTGGTGGGGTTTCACATTCAATACCACGCCACCAATTTCCTGGATACGGTGGCCCAGGAGCTTGAGTCGCACATCGACCACGAGCGATTCGCAATCCGGCGCCGGGGCCGCAAGACGTTCGTGCGGACCTACCCCATCAGTCCGGACGCCGCCGAGATCTCGCTCGCGGCTTCCGAGCCGTGGGCCGCGCGGGGCGCGGAGCAAGTCCGCGAGCAACTCCGCTTGGGAGACGCGCAGGTAGTGCTTGGCGTGGACCGCCTCGACTACACGAAGGGGATCCCGGAGCGGATCGCGGCCTACGAGCATCTGCTCGAGAACCACCCCGAGCTGCGCGGGCGCGTCGCGTTCATCCAGATCGCGGTTCCTTCCCGGGTGGACCTGCCCGAGTATCAGTCCCTGGCGGTCACGGTCGAGGAGCTGACCGCGCGGCTCAACCGACGGTTCGGTTCGGCGGATCGCCCCGCGATCCATCTCATCACGCGGAACTTGGGATTTCGCGATCTCATTCCCTACTACGTGCTGGCCGACGTGGCGGTCGTGAGCGCGCTTCACGACGGAATGAATTTGGTCGCGAAGGAGTACGTCGCGGCGAAGGTCCAGCTGGATGGTGCGCTGGTCCTGAGCCCTTTCACAGGAGCTGCCCGGGAGCTGGATCAGGCCATCCAGGCGAGCCCCTACGACACCGAAGCCCTCGCCGCCGCGATCGGCCGCGCGCTCACCCTCGACCCGGCGGAGCGGGCGCGAAGGATGCGGGCCATGCGCGAGGTCGTCGCCGGACAGAACATCTATGATTGGGCGCGCAAGATCCTCCGGGACGCGCGGCGCCTGCACCTCGTGTCGGGGGCCCCGCGCCCCGGCGCGTCACGTTGACGCGGCCGCTCTTCGAGGGCCCAGCTTGGCGGAGAGCCCGGCGGATCCTGGACGAACCGGGGTGCCGGGTGCTCATCGCGCTCGACCTGGACGGTACCATCGCTCCCTTCAGGCCGCGGCCCGATAGGGCGCGAGTGCCCCGGCGAACGCTTCGGTCGCTCTCGCGCGGCGCGCGATCCGAGGCGGTCCGGATCGCGATCCTGAGCGCGCGCCCGCTCAAGGACATGAAGCGGCTGGTGCCGGTGCGAAACGTGCTGCTCCTCGGCCAATACGGACTCGAAGGTCCGGTGGGACCGCCCGCGGAGGCGCTGAGGGGCCGGCGGCGCGCGTGCGCACGCGTGACCCGGGGCCTGAAACCGCTCGTCGCGCCGTTCCGCGGCGCCCTGCTCGAGGACAAGGGACTCACGGTGGCGGTGCACGACAGGAACGTCCGCGACCCAGAGCGGCGCCGGGAGCTCCGTCGAGGGCTGCGTCGGTTCGCCTTGACGGAGGCGAGGCGCGAAGGTTTCGTCCCCGTGTCCGGGCCGCACGTGGTGGATTTCGTGCCGCGGGATCACGACAAAGGGCGTGCGCTCCGCGCGCTCAAGTCGAAGCTGAGACCCGAGTCCGTGTTCTATTTCGGCGACAGCCTCGGGGACGAGCCCGCGTTTGCCGTGCTCGGCCACCCCGATTTTCCGGTTCGGGTCGGGCGCAGCAGAACCCGCGCGCGATATCGGGTGACGGGCCTCGCGGGGGTCACCCGTTTTCTGGATGCCGTGGCGGTGTGTCGGGCCGGCCCGGCGTGACCGAAGGAGGTGGAACCGTGCGAGTTGAAATGAGCTCCATCCTTCCCCCCGATTTCGGGACGCAGCTTCAGTTGATCCTGACGAGCGTCTCGGAAGGGGCGATCCTGTTTCTGATCTCGGCCGGCGTGTTCCTGCTGGGCTATCTCCTCGCGACGCTTCTCTCCCGCCTGGTTCAGGTGCTCGTCTCGTGGGTCGGTATCGACGTGTCCTATGCGCGGCTGAGGGAGGCAGGCGGTCCGGCTCCTGAGTTCCCCCCGAGCCGGTTCGCGGGCTACATCACCTTCTGGTCCATCATCCTGGCCTCCATCATGGTCTCGCTCCGGATCATGGGCATGGATCTGGCGCC
>Ga0066710_100006474_pt1 | contig 10943 bp, 8 predicted proteins | sample GraSoiAngelo_159_FD_79666 | JGI IMG/M metagenome (GOLD analysis project Ga0066710, IMG submission 79666) | Grasslands soil microbial communities from the Angelo Coastal Reserve, California, USA - 14_1009_16_40cm | ecosystem: Environmental > Terrestrial > Soil > Grasslands | place: USA...
GGTCGTCGAGAGACCCGGTGCCGCTCACCCACGGCGCCCACTTCGTCGAAATCCGCCCAGAGCTTCCGCGCCGAGCACACCAAGAAGCAGCTCACCGCCCGCGGCGCCCGCGACGGTAACTGAACCGACGAGCAACGCGCATGCACGGAGTCCGGTCACGTCGCCACACAGGCTCCATATGCGTGACCCTGAGTGGTTCTCCTTGGGCGACCGTTGACACGCGCTAGGCGCGTGCTCCGGCTTCTGCGCCTCCACGCGCTGCCGGCCCGGCGACGCCTCGGGCCGCCGCGGAGCGCAACCACCATCGGCTCCTCGCTCGCTGAACGCGACATAGAGTTAAGCGTGTGCTGAAGACGGTAGGCTGCATTAGCGGCCTCTCGCGACCACCAGGGGTCGCCAACAGAAGGTCCGTTTCAGACCCTGGGGCGCCCGGGTCCCGGGACACAGGGTGACCGAGCGGGCGGGCGGACGCCGGCCGGGACATGTTCGTTGCCTGCCTTTCGTTTGGCCCGAGTATGCGCCGCCGCCGATCGGAACCATAAGCGCAGGCGGTGGTTTACGCCCGCTCTCACCGTTCTTGCCGCGTCGAGATCAGAAGATCTCTACGCCGAGTCCGTCCTCCCCTGGGGGACAGCGGCTCACGACGTCGCCGCTCACGATGTCGAAATAGTTGCGCGCCGAGGGCGCATCGACGAGATCGAAGCGCTCCTTACGACCGGCGTGAAACACGAATAGCTGGCGGTACGGGTACACGATGTATTCGGCGGCCTTCCGTATCGCCACTCCGTCCTCGTCTACGCGAAGCGCCGACGCCACGACGTTCGCGCGGATGTCGGAATGTCCGTAAAGAATCTGCAAGGCGCCGGACAAATCCCAATCCGAATTGAAAACGACGGCGGGACCGTTGAAAGGGCATGCGCCGTCCAGGATCACGGTGCTTCCACGCGGTATCGACGGCACGTGATCTCGGATGTCGTCCAGGATCCTGGTCTGCAGTCGATAGCTTCCGACCCAGAACTTCGCCTCAGCGCTGATCGTCAGGAATCCGCTCGTTGCCGCCACGACCACGACGCCGCAGAACATTGCTCGGCGCGCACGGCTCGGGCCGAGGAACGCCACCAGACCGCCCAGACCCGCGAACGAGAGCGCGACGCCGACCGAAGCCGCGATCGCGGCGCGGTTGTTGACCCCACTCACCGTCGGATCGAGTGGAAAGAGCGAATGGCCGGCCACGAAGGCGATTATGCCCAGTCCCAGGTAGTAGGCCACGACGCGCTGCGGAGCCGCCACCCCCGACTCCTTCGCGGCGCCGCCCAGCTTGTACAGGTATGCGAAGCTCGCCACGGCGACGACGCCGGCTGTGGCAATGTCGCCCCAGTTCGCATAATCGCTGACGATCCGCCAGACGGTCCGGGGGATCTGCAGCAGGTGACTGTCGTAGCTCACCCAGAAGGCGCGGAGAAGTTGTCCGACTAGCCAGTCGAGATACGAGCGGATATGCACCCCGCCGGTGGCGCGGCGAGCCACCAACGCCTTGAAAATGACGACACTCAACACCGCGGCGACCGTGGTGCCACTGAGGAGCAACAGCTTCATGGGGGCGTGTCGTCCGTCCGTGCGCAGCCAACCGCCGGCCCGTCCCAAGTAAAGGACGAGGATGGAGTTCAGAAGCAGCAACGGCAGGAACACTTCGTAAGCGAATCCGCTGGCGAGCGCGCTCGCGAGCGAAAGCGCCTTCCATCGCCAAGGCCGCGTGGTGTCGGAACGCAGCGTCTTCAGATCGGCAAACAGGCTGAGAAAGTAGAGGCACATGCTGACGTTGGCCTGGAACGTCGAGATCCAGAATCGGTCCGTAGAATAGTGTGGGAGGAGCGCGTACATCAACGGGACCGCGACGGCCAGAATCCGCGGTTGGCGGAGCTCACGCATCACGAAATAGAACAGTACCGCGCCGAGCGCGAGCATCCCCGCGTTGAACACGTGGTATCCGGTCGGTTGAAGGCCGAACAATTCGTACAAGCCCACGAGCGCAAGCCACTGTACCGGCCGCAGCGTGTTGTCGTGGGCGGCCTGGAGCGCGCGAAACAGTCCCGATGGAGACTGATCCTCGGACAGGAACATGGTCGCGAGGAAGGACCAGTCGTCGCTGTAGAAGCCCAGCTCAAAAACATAACGGGTCGCAAGTAGCCAAACAGCGGCGACATGCAGCAGACCGTCTATCGCCTCGGCCTTGCGAAGGGTCGCGTCGACTCTGCCGATCATGGCCGGTTATCCGCGCCGGCCGAATGAATCGAGCCTTCCTGGCTCAGTCTGTAGGAGCATCTCCCCCACCGCCTGGCTCGACTCTGAGAGGTTCCACCTCTTGTGCCATGGCAGTGAGGCGCCGAGCGGAATTCTTCCGGCAAGGGGCCGAGGCCCGCGGGCTCATCCGGGGCCAGCGCCGTTCGGTGGTCTGCCGCTGGGCGAATCTGGACGGGAAGGAGCGTCAGACCCTCCGCGACCTCTTTGGACTCGGGCGGGGCTACCGGGACCACGAGTATCGGGGAAGCGGTAGCCTTCTGGTGAAGAGCGGAAAAAACATGAACTGAACTGACATCGGCTATTTAACTTGAGGCCCCGCCACCGGATCTCATACTGGCTTCAACCCCCGACGGCTGCATGAAGTCGGCCAAGGCCCGGCCCACGGCACTCAACGAGAAACGCGCCTCGATGCGGGCGCGGGCGGCCCCGCCCAACGTCTCGCGCAGCCCGGCTGAAGCCGCCAATCGCTCGAGAGCGCAGGCGACGCCTTCGGCGTCGTCGCAGCGAACGAGGATCCCGCCCGATTGCTCCCCGTCTGCGAAGATGTCGGGCAGGCCCTTTGCGCGGGTCGACACGACCGGAAGTCCGCAGGCCATCGCCTCCAGGGGGGCGACCGGCATGCCTTCCACCCGCGACGTGATTACGTAGGCGTCGCTCGCCGAGAGCCAGCGTCGCATCAAGGGCCGGTCGGTCACGTACGCGGAATGCCAAGTCACGCCGCTCGCGCCACGGCTGGCGAGGAGCCGGGCGAATTCCTCGCGGTCCTGGCCAGACCCGATCAGGAGCAGGCAGGCATCCCGGCGGACGGCCGAAAACCGGAGCCAGGCCTCGATCAGCACGTCCAAGCCCTTGCGCCGGATATCGATACGCCCGTGGCTGATCGCGATGAACGAATCTTGCGGCAGGCCCAGCTCGGCGCGGGCCTCACTCTTCGAGCCTGCGCGCCACTCCTCCCCATCGATGGGATTGGGAATGTCGCCGATGCGCAGTCGCAGTCTGCCGTAAGTCGCTGCCAGCCGGCTGCGCTCCTGCGCGGACGCGACAACGAGCCCGCGGCTCCGGCGCAGCGTCCAGGGCCGCACCCGGCATTCCAGAGGCGACAGTGTCACGTCGCCGGCCTGGAACGTGGCGAAGATCGGCAGCCGCATCGCCATGGCCAGAAGCGCCAGCGCGTCGAAGCGCGCGTACTCGTACTCCTGGGCCAGGAGTCCCGTGCAGCGTTCCTCCCGCAGGACGCGGGCGAATCCGCCCCAGGGCGTGCGCAGCCACTGCGTCAGGCTCCGGCGCGACGAGTACGGGTATTCCGCACGGCGTCCCGGCACGGCCCAGACGGCTGCGCCCGTTTCGCGATGCACGAGGCGCCTCGGCGCGGCTACCTGCTCCGAGGCGCAAACGATGACCGCGCGCCACCCGGCCGACTGCAGCGCGGCGACATAGCCGAACAGCCATCCTCCCGTCATGCGCTCGACAAAATCTTCCAGGGTCAGGCCGATGGGGTCGAGGAACTCCTCGACTACGTCGCCCCAGGGGAAGATCGCGACAGTCGGTGCTTGTTCGCGCTTCAGGTCCGACGCCATGCGAAGGCGGTTTCGGTGCCGAGGGTGCGCGGCCGGTGGAGCAAGTATCCAGCCAGCGTCAGCGGTGCCGCCATCGCATACAGCAGCTTGCGCTTGCGCTCGCCGAGACGCGAAAAAGAGACGTCGTGGTAGAAGGCGGTCACCGGATTGACGAAGGTGGCGGAGCGGTCCGGTCGCGAACCGAACAGCCGAGCGAGCGCTTCCACCATGTATCCGCGCCGTACGTGCCCCCACTCCCGCATCAGCTCCGATTCCGGCGGGCACCAGCGGCGCATGAAGCGGTAGTACGGATATTGCCAGGTGGCGTCCGGCGTGGAGACCAGCACCCATCCACCCGGCCGCGTGACGCGCAGCGCTTCGCCTGCGGCCGCCGTGTCGTTGGGCACATGTTCGAGCACGTCGAACAGCGTGACCGCGTCGAACGCGCCGTCCGGAAAGGGCAGGGCGCAGGCATCTGCACACACGTGATCGGAGGTCGCTGCGCCCGGCCCCTGGCCCAACAGCGAGTGGTCCCAGTCCAGGGCGACGATGCGCGCGCCGGGATACAGCAGACTGGCCAGGCCGCTGCGTCCGCCCCCGATCTCCAGCACCCGCGGCGGAGCCGGCGAGTCCAACAGCCGATCCGGCGCGATGCGGTGAATCGCGCGCATCTTCTCGCGGTAGAACAGCCCGTCGGTCAGCGCGTTCGGGAACGGATTGCGCGCGAGGAAAGGCCGCAGCGGTGACTTGCGCACAGTCGCTACCGCGCGTTCGCGGTGCCCGGCGGGGCGGGCGGATGGTTCGCACGCCAGCGCGGACGCACGGCGAAGACGAGTCCGGCCATCCAGCCGCGGATCTCCTCAACCAGCACGCGACCGCGATCGGATTTCCCGTTTTTGAGGACGTCGAAGGCAGTGTACCGAAAGTAACGCGGGAGCTGGCGGGCGATGCGGCGCAGATTGCCCGAATGGCCGTGGCGGTCGTTCTGCACGAGGAGAGCGGCGACATGTCCGCGCATGTACGCACGCATCTGCCGCCGAAGATCCACCCACTCCGCGCGGTGGTGGTGGAAGACCACGGCCCGCGGCTCGTAGAGACAGGTGCCACCGGCCGCCAGGATCCGGTACCAGAGTTCGGAATCCTCCGAACACCCGGCCGCTCCGGCGCCGAGGCGTTCGTCGAAAGCGCCCACGCGGTCGAATACGGAACGGCGGAAGGCCATGTTGGCTCCCGCGCCGACGCGCCACACCTGGGCTCCGTAGCGCAGCGTCTCCGCGAAGAAGCGGCCGTCGAAACGGATCGGCACGTAGCGCGCGCCGAAGCCGCCCATCTCGAACTGGAAGAAGCGTTGCGCTTCCGTGTCGAGGGCCGCGGGCACGACCAGGCCGGTAACCGAGTTGACCTCGGACGAATCGAAGGCGCGCACGATCTCGGCGGCCCAGCCCGAATGCACCTCGACGTCGTCGTCGGTGAAGGCGACCAGCGGCCTCGTGGAGGCCGCGATTCCCGCGTTGCGCGCACGGCTCAGGCCCGGCCTAGGCTCATGCACGTAACCAACTTGCGGAAAGTTGCGGCATGCGGGCTCCGCCGTTCGGCCGGCGGAGTTGTCGACAACCAGGATCTCGCCCGGCGGCCGGCGCTGCGAGACGAGTGCGGAAAGGCAGGAGGCCAGGGCTTCGGGGCGATCGCGCGTGCACACGATGACCGACAGATCCGCGGCCGCCCCCTCGGCCGGCCTGGCAAGATCGTTCATTGCGTCCGCCACGCCCTCGAACTCGCGCACGGCGGCGAGCGACGGCTCGATGAGCGGCCGGCCGTCGAAACTCGCCCGTGCCGCACCGCCGAGGGTGTCGACGCGACAGGCGAGCTGTTCCGCCACAAGTTCAGCCGCGAGGGTGAGCAACTGATCGCGCCGCAGGGGCAACTCCTCCGGCAAGAATGCTCGCGCTCCCAGCGGCAGCGATCCCCACCAGAAGACGGTATAGACTGCGGTCCGTCCGGCTTCGAGCCGCGGCAGCCCGGCCTGCAGGTCAAGATGAAGAATGCGCCAGGTCACGTGGTTGCTTCCTGATCCGGCGGCTGCGAGCGACCGAACGGTCGTACGCGCCGAGCAGACCCTGAATTCCACCCAGAAGTTCCACGGCGACGAAGCGAGCGCGTTCGAGATTGACACGAAGGATGGCGCCGGCCAGCGCGCGGAGCTTGTCGAGGAACCACCAGCGGATCATCGCCGTGTGCCGCGTGCGCAGCGCAGCGTCGGTACGCCGCGCCTTGACAAGAAACGCCATGAAACCGACGCCCCAGCTCCAGTACTGGCGGCGCAACTGCTTCAAGGTTTCCCTGTGCTCGTGATACACGGCGTAGCGGGGCTCGTAGACAATGGTCCGACCGGCACGCAGGATACGGTAGAAGATGTCGAGATCGCCGCCACCGGGCAGCGGCGCACCGGTGTCGAGAGCTTCGTCGAATCCGCTGAGGCTCAGCAGGAGCGCGCGATCAAAGGCCATGTTGCAGCCGGCGCCGACGATTCCTGCGCCGACCGGATGCAGGGGATTGCCGAGCTTGGCGGCGCGGTGATCGGTCCGGGCAAAGCCGCGGCCGAACCCCCCGAGGCGTTCGAACTCGAGCTGGGCCCGCGTATCCAGGCGAAACGGCAGGACCAGCCCCGTGTAGCCGCCAGCTTCGGGACAGTCCGCCCATGCCTGGTACAGGCCCGAGAGCCAGTGGCGGTCCACGACCACATCGTCATCCAGGTAGGCCAGCAGATCGCCGGTGGCGGCGTGCAACGCGGCGTTGCGCGCGAAATCGAGCCCCGTTCTGGGCTCGGACACGTAGCGCACAGCGGGAAAGCTCTGCGCCGCATCGCGCGTACTGGAGTCCACGGAGGCGTTGTCGACAACAAGGATTTCCAGCGAGCGGAAGCGGCTGGTGGAGCGAACTGCATCGAGTGAGCCGAGCAGCCGCCTGAGGCGCGGCGCGCGGTCCTTGGTGCAGATGGCGATGCTGAGCGACGGGGCGCCGTCCGGCGCGAGACGCGGCCAGCGCTCGTCTAGCGCCGCCTCGGCCTTAACCGCGAGGATGCGAGTCCCGAACTCGCGTTCCACCAGGGCGCGCAGCGCGTCCTCCGCCATCGTCACACCGGGCGCCGCCGATTTCATGACGAAGCCGACGAGCCGACCCTGCCAGCGCGCGATCAGGCCAAAGCCATCCTGCTCCGGCCCGAGGGCCAGCGCTGACAGCGGCTGCGATAGCTCGAGATCGACGATGCGGTACGGCATGGCTTCAGACGGCCGCGGGCCGCGGCGCGGGCGCGGCCGGCAGGCCGTGCAGGCGCGCAAACGGACCGCCGGCGGCCATCAGCGCCGCGGGCGGCCCGCACTCGACCACCCGCCCGCCATCCAGCATTACGATCTGATCGGCACCCTCGATCGTGGACAGCCGATGAGCGATCACCACGACCGTCCTTCCGCGCGCGTACTGGCGTAGCGCCGTCTGGAAAAAGCGGTCGGACTCGTTGTCCAGGGCATTGGTCGCCTCGTCGAGCAGGAGGATCTCCGGATCACGCAGGATGGTGCGGGCCAGCGCGATGCGCTGGCGCTGCCCGCCAGAGAGGCGCAGGCCCTCGTCGCCGAGGGAGGTGTCGTAGCCCTGAGGCAGCGTGTCGATGAACTGCGCGGCGCCCGCGATCTGCGCCGCGCGGTGGATCTCCTGCGGTGTGGCGCCGGCCTTGCCATAGCCGATGTTGGCCGCGACAGTGTCGTTGAAGAGGTGCACGTCCTGGGACATGATCGACAGGCGGCTGCGCCAGCTCGCGATGTCGAACTGGGGCAGTGGCGTGCCGTCAACGCGGATCTCGCCCGCCGTCGGATCACGAAACCGGAACAGCAGGTCCATCAGCGTGGACTTGCCGGCGCCGGAGGGGCCGACGATCGCGGTGGTCTTCCCACGCGGGATGACGAAGGACACGTGGTCGAGGGCGGAGCCGTCGCTGGCCGCGTAGGAAAAGCTGACGTCACGAAATTCCACGCCCACGTCGACATGTCGGAATCGTGCCGCGCCGCTCTTCAAGTAGGGTTCTCGGGTCCGTTTCAGGTAATCCGCCACGTCTTCCACGGCGGCGAAGTTGCTGTCGAATGCGACTCTCGCCGACAAGAGGTCCCGAACGGGCCCTTGCATCCGGTAGAGCAGCACGAGGAACGCGGCCAGAGCCGGCACGCCGACACCCAGCCGGCTGCCGGCCAGGATCAGCGTCGCGATCAGGATCGCGCCGGAAATTTCGGACAGCGGCGCGGGCACCGCCCACAGGAGCTCCATCCGGAGGATGCGCCGGCGCAGATTCTCGGAGGCCTGCTCGAAGCGCTTGATCTCATGCTGCTCGCGCGAGAAACTGCGGATGAGGCGCAGCCCCGAGATGCTTTCCCACATGCGCAAGCCGAACGCATTATTTTCGTTCGTCACCTGCTCGCCCACCGTCTGCGCTCGCCGCGTGGCGAGGCTGACGATCACTGCGCCCGCGGCGAGGAACACGGCCGCGATCGCGGTGAGCCAAGTCGAGATCTGGAGGAGCAGCAGCGCGAACACCCCGATGGTGCAGGCGCACACCACGAGGCGGTGTGTTTGCGTCAGCGCCGACGCGACGGTCCAAGTGTTGGTCGCGATGGTGTTGACGATGTCGGTACGGCGGTTCTCGATGCGGTAGTCGATGCACGACTCCACGGTCTGCCGGAGCACCCGGGTACGGAGTTGGTGGGCGACCAGCCCGTTGACGTAGCTTGTCACGTACTGGTTGAGCTGCCCGACGGCGTTCTTGAGCGCGATGCTGGCACACAGCCCGCCCATGAGGACTGGGATGCGCAGACCATCCGGGATGGGCGCGAGCAGACGCGCAAAGAACGCGCTCAGTCCCGCGCCGTCGCCGGAATTAGTTCCGAGACTCTGCACGACCGGAATGAACAGATACAGTCCGGTGCCTTCCAGAACCGCAGACGCAAGCCCCATGGTCAGGATTACTGGCGTGGCCCAGCCGGGGGCCTCCGCCGTACGCAGTAAGCGTCCGATCCGCGAGGGGAAGGAACCGCTCACTGCGGCTCCAGTTCCGGCAGGAAGAAAGGTCGCGGCTGCCTGACGGACTTGAGCAGCCCGCGGACGGGCGCCTTGAGCGCCTCGAACACGGCGCCTCTGGCCAGCCTTGGCGCGATGCGCAGAATCCCGGTCACCGCTTCGCGGCCGCGCCATTCGGCCAGTTGGCTGTAAAGGTGCACCGCGTCGGCGTAGCGGCCCACGCGCAGCGCTCGCTGGAATAGCCATTGGCACATGTCGTAACGGTGCGCGTCCAACTCGGCGGCAAACTCCGGGTGCGAGGTGAGGTATCGCGCACGGATCTGTTCGAATGAACGCATCATTTGCAACACGTCGCCCGACATGCTGGTCGGTGTATACCGATACCCCGTCACATGCCGGCGCACGACCCGGAATTGATACTGTTCGGCGATGCGCATCGCGATCAGCATATCCTCACAGCCTTGCGCGTGAGCCGCCCGCAGCGACGGCTCGTAGCCGCCGCAATGTTCGAACGCCGCGCGACGGATCATGCTGCTGCTGCCGTTCCCCACGACGTTGTGTCGGCAAAGCTCGCGCAGGACCCAGCCCTGCGTTTCCGGCCGGTGCGCCATGGACACCACGCGCCCGTCGGCATCGATGACTGCAAACCAGGTGTAGACGAGGCCCACATCGTCGCCGCCATCGCGCAGAGCTTGCATCTGCAGCGAGATCTTGTCCGGATGCCAGAGGTCGTCCGCGTCGACCGGGGCAAGGAAATCACCGCGCGTCAGCGCGGCGCCCTGATTCCGTGCGGCGGCGAGGCCTGCGTTGCTCTGATGGAAGAGCCGCACGCGTGGATCGGCTCGTGCGTGGGTCTCGACAATCGAAGCGGACCCGTCGGTGGACCCGTCGTCGACCACGATGATTTCGATCTCCCGATACGACTGGGCGCGGACGCTACGCAGAGTCGCGTCTATGGTGGCCGCGGCGTTGTACATGGGGATCAGTACGGAAACGAGCGCGGTCTTGCAGGCATCGTGGCTTTTCACGCGCGCTTCCTTTCTGAACATCCACCGTTCTGTCGGCCGAGGTTTTCAGCGGTGTACATGACAGTGGCGCAAGATCTGAGGGGACGCAATTGACCATTCTTAAGGTACGTCTGAATAAGTGACGATGACGGCACCGAACACAGGGCACGCGCGCTCACGGAGGCGAAACGAGGACATGCGGCACGTGCTGTGTGTCCGCCTTCAGGTCCTTGGTCACTCGTGAGCCGGCGGCGCAATACCCTACGCTCCTTGCAGGCGAAGGAGATGCCTACGCGTCATGAACGGGTTGTCCAGAGCGCAGGCGGCGGGGAGCCGATGCGTGCTCTCGTCGCCGTTCAAGCTCCGCCGGCACGCGCTGACCGTTGGCCACAGCCTGCACGTGGTCTTCGGCTTCACCAAGGTTTGCGATCGTGGCCTGGCGAAGTCCCAGGGTATGACGCCAATAGGCCTCGCGACTCGGCCTCAGTTCACAGACATTCCGCTCGATTGTTATCGTCTTCATCTTCTAGTTGCTAACAGTGGGATCGCACGTCGTCTGTTGTGAAATCATGGCACCGCCGTAGCGGTGCGAGGGCAGCAACCTTTTGTCGTAGGGCGCCGGGAAACGCAACTGGTCCGTCAAAATCAGAGAGAGGGAGACCGTCACCACCGCGGCAGCCACCCAGTAAAGCACCGAAGGGACGCTGCGGCCCAGGAGGAGGCCGATTCCCCACGCCGCACACACGGCCACGATGATGAGTGTGTGCGGGATGAACAGCAGGTGCGCGCGCGACTCCGCCCTCACCTTACGAGTCAGGGCATACGGAACCAGGCGGCCGACGGCGACGTCCCACAGCGCCCAGATGAACATCGGCCACTTCGCATAGCGCAAGAGGCCGGTTGTCCAGTGCACTCCCCACTCCTTCGGCGGGTCCAGGTAGAACCGCTGGCGATAAAAGGCGCTCATCTGGAGCGTCGCGCAGAGGATGGCGAGTGGAGGCAGGGCGTCGTGGCTGAC